>Ga0315278_10002055_pt1 | contig 17838 bp, 18 predicted proteins | sample YL17G06_0_MG_FD_203880 | JGI IMG/M metagenome (GOLD analysis project Ga0315278, IMG submission 203880) | Sediment microbial communities from Yellowstone Lake, YNP, Wyoming, USA - YL17G06_0 | ecosystem: Environmental > Aquatic > Freshwater > Lake > Sediment | place: USA: Wyoming | collected... | reverse complement strand
CCGCATCGATTTTTAGATTGCCATAACACATACTCCCCTTTTGGGGTAAAAGAAGCCCCATGACAATGTCTATCAATGTGCTTTTACCTGTACCCGTTTCCCCCGCAAATGCAGTAATAGCATGAGGTGCTATCGTAAGGCTGAAATCCTTCAAAATATCTTGTTTCCCCGACGCGTACCCAAATGAGACTTTCTCGAGTCGCATCGCAGAGGCATCATGACAAGGTGCAGTAACCGGTATCGCTGCACCCTTATGCGGATTTCCCTCCACTTCACGTATAATAGCAAATACCATATCCAGAGAATTAAATGCATAATGCATTGAATTGAAGCTTGATACAATCTTACTGATGGACGGCATCAATCGTATCGCCACTACTCCCAGAATGGCAATCATGGGAATAATTTCTTTGTAGTTCATTTTGCTGTGTACGCTGATCAGGATCATGCCCAAAAGAGCCGAGAACAAAAGCGCTTCCAGGTAGTACCGCGGCAAACCACTGACAACAGTTGATTTAACAAAACTTTTAAGATATTTACCAAATGATTGCAAAAACTTGCTCACAAAATAATCCTGCACATTAAATATCTTTATCTCCTTGACTGATTGGAGTGATTCCATGACTGTTTTATAATACTGTTCTGAAAAAATGTTCCGTTCATCGGCATATCGCGCCATGCGGCTTTTAAAAAGCTGATTCAACCCTATTGTAACGACACCGATACTTGCCGCCGCTATAATCGTTGCCTCCGGATATAAATACACTGCCACAAAAAGTACCCCGCACAGGATAATACCTTCCGACAGAATTGCAGTGACAGGATTCAAATAGTAAGAAACAAATTGGCCAACTTCTGCGTTGATATTTTTAAAAAGAGTCGCTGAATTATTGAGAAGATGGAATTCGTATGGGCGATGCAGGTACTCCCTTAGAATATCACTTGATAATCGGAGGTTGACCGCTGCCACATACTTTTGCTGCCAGTAGGCCACTACCACGCCACAAACAGATTTCCCTAAAAATAGAAAGATAGCAGCAGTCACGAGCAGCGTCAAAAAGCTTAGCGGTTCCGCAGCTCCGCTCCATAGATACAGGGTCTGCAATTTCGCAGAAGAAGTAATCAGATCTGGATTAAGAAACAAATTGATAATAGGAACAAGGATACCGATACTGAATATTTCTGACACTGAGAGAAGAACAGACAAACAGATGATAATAAAAAAATCCTGTTTTTCCTTTCTGGTCAAGATACGTCGTATCTTTTGTATAGTAGTCATGCGGTAATTTAGAACTCCCAATACTTCGAATTTCTGTTGTTTTTCATACCGCTTTTATCATTTTCAACCCATTGAAAAGCGATGATTTTGTTGTTAGATATCGTTCTGATATTCCGCTTTCAAAGGCACCCCTATCTCACGCATCAGCTTGAGAAATCGGGTATTCCCGGGGTCATATTCCATCAACTCAGGAACATAACGCTGGCGTGTCTGCTCCCACTCTTCATCGCTCACGGTGGTGATGTAATCCATCACACGCTTGAACTCGCGTTCATCGGCATGGTTCGTCCAGAAAGGTCCTTTGTCGGGAAGGTCGGTAGGCCAACCGAAGTTGGTATAGCTTGATCCCAGTGATTTGTCACGCAGTCTATATGCCGCAGCTTTCTTTCCGCGCACGAGAGCTTCATAGCCCAGTGTTGACTCACAAAAAACAATGAATTCTGCCGCGGCGACATTTTCGTAACTGCTGTATATATTTCTATTTTCTAAATATTTAAAAGTTTCATTTCCAAGAACAGTTCTGAAATAGTCGCACTCTTTTTTTGTGTGATCAGGGTAATGTCCACAAATTTTAAATTCGAGCTTTTTTTGCAGGCAATACTTTTGTAATAAAGGCAGAAGAAACTCCTCGGCGGAATAATGCTGTTTCCAAAAGATTGGTTTATTGTCCTTTATCAAAAAAGGTTTGCTTTCACGACTTGGAGGAGGTCTATATTGAGATATAAAAAGTACGGATTTTAATTGTTTTTGAGTTTTTGATTGATAAAGATTATTTTTGAACGATCCGATGGGAAGGGTCTTTCCGTCTATGTATTTTGAGTATTCTCGGCTTATGGCATTGCCAAAAGTGAGCATATAGTCAACTTGATACTTATTGTGAAAATGCGGTTGCACTTTTAACAACCCGAAGACATCGCCGTACTCGCCTCGCATGCCATTTTGTACAAAAACGGTGGTTAAATCATTTTGATGGCTTTTAAGCTGATAAAACAAAATGTCGTTATCAGTAAATGTCAGTGCCACGCTTGGTTTTACACATGCTAAATATTGAAAGATATAATTTATCGGGTGAAACTTCAAATGTAAGAGGCATTTAAATAGCACATAAAGATTTAGGCTTTCTCCGCGGGAATCCATAATTTCGACACTTTTGGAGTCAATGTACATCAGCAAGACCTCGGCGTCAGCTCGATCATAAATTAAAACCTCACTTTTTCCGGGCTTGCGCCAAACTTTTTTTGAATGCCATAAATAGGAAAGGGCTGTGAGTACGCTTGAAAACTTCATGATTTTACATTTCCTCGCTGTTATGGATGGACACAAAACAGGTGATTGGAGGATAACATGCGATATAAACAAATGGACACCAACATGACCTTTGCCGAAATTGATCTCTTGAATTCCATAGAACACAATAGCGCCATTACACGTTTGAACCACATTAATACTGTTATAGATTGGTCACGCATTGACAAGCACCTTATGAAACAGAGAGCGTTACCCCGATTTCCCCCCGGATCATTCATCGATTACTTTACTCGGGACCTTACCGCCATGGAAACCGCGGATTTTCCATGGTGGTAAATCCGCATCAAATTGCGTGAGGAATTGTCAGGTGAAAAAAAAGAGGTCATTTCTTACTTAATAAGACTTTTTTTGTTATTATATTCTTCTTCCATCTTTAATAGAAGCTCTATGCTTTCTTTATTTGCCACCTTCTTTATTTCATCCAATTTACTTAAGCGAAAACTTCTCGGGTTTTCTTCTGGAAGTTTTTCCTTCTGCTTTATTGTTTCCATATCTACTCTAATCTTTTTTTTAAAAAATCCTGCAAGTCTTCTAACCGCATTGTCAATATTGGAAACAAGTTCTTCATAAGTAGTAAAATAAATATTTTCTCTCTGCCTTGAACTCACATCCTCATAACTTTTTTTACTCATTTTTATGATACTTGATATAGAGTGTATTATTCTATCCATTTCGGGCAATTTTTCGTATTCTTCTGCCAAGTCATAGAAAAACCAAGGTCTTGGGCCTTTTGGCCCTTCAATAGCGATTGAAAATAATTTTGGATCATTGGCCCATCTTTTCCCTAATCCTCTTTTATACCATGAATATGTCAGGTCGACCGGATCTCTTTCGATATGGACTACCTTTAGTTTAGGGTAAATATCAAAAAATATCCCAATATTTGATAAAGTTTCGTGCAAAATAAATGGATAATATGTATCGGGGGTCTGTATAATTTTCATTGCATCCTTATCATCTTCTTTTTCTAAGGAATCGAGATACCTCTTCACATTGGGAACATTATATATTGAGGATTTGTCAATTTTTCTAAAGTTAAGGTTTCTTCCTACCATATGATCATATGTGAAGTTGTCTATCTGGCATTTTATAATCGCCTTCGCAGTTTCCACCTCTAGCTTACCTAATCTCACAAGAAACGGTATATGCTCCAATAGGCCGAAATACTGGTAATGTTCGATACCTTCAATGCCCTGGAGTACATTTCCGAGCAAAAACTTGCCCGATCTTGATATTCCATCAATCAACAGCACATTTTCAACTAATTTTTCGCCTGCGTACAACTTGATTTTTTCGCCGCTCATATAATCTTCCTCATCTTCATATAACTTAATATTCTTACGACTGATTCAGCGATCGTTTCTTTCTGTGTGTCGAGAATAATCTCAGGCGTTCTTGGAACCTCATAAGGAATATCCTCAGAAATGCCAATAAAGTTCTCAATCTCACCTCTTAAAGCTTTTTTGTATAAGCCTTTCACGTCCCGTCTTATGCACTCTTCAAGCGAAGCTCCGGTGTATATCTCAATGAAGGAACCGCCGAGGATCTTCCGGGCCATTTCTCTTGATTTCAAAAATGGAGATATTATGGGTACCAATATGAAATCATAGTTATCAATGTTCTTTAAACACAACTGGACAATTAACCTATTATTTTCTTCAATATCCTCTCTTGTAAAACCAAGGTGTTTGTGCTCGGAATTTCTAATATCGTCTCCATCAAACACTCTTGCGGTATAACCTCTATTTTCGATCTTTTTCTTAAGCTCATTTGCAATGGTTGTTTTTCCACTTCCAGAAAGTCCACTAAACCAAAGGACCATCGCACTCATCCTTACTCACCTCAATATCTATTTAACAAATATCTGGCATTCTCTCTTTTTTCTTTCAAGAATTATATCAGATATCTCTTTTCTTACCGTCCATTCAGGAGGTACGACGCCTTTTTTTAGCATCTCCCTGATCTGTGTACCACTGATCTCTAAATGATACTTGGGGTCGTGTTTACAATCATTCTCCTGGATATATTCCTTGCACTCACAGCAGTAAAAAACTTTATCAAATTTTATCGGCTTGATTTCAAGATCTTCAAAACTATCAAATATCTTTTGTGACGCATCAGGCTCATAAAAAGAACCAACGCCTGTATGATCCCGTCCAACTACAAAATGACTACATCCGAAATTCTGCCTGCAGAGAGCAGTAAATAAGGCCTCTCTCGGCCCTGCGTATCGTGAGAAAGTAGCGAATGTCCCCATTATAACCCTATTTTTGGGGTAATGTGACTTGACCATTTGTTCATATGTTTCAATTATAACCCCAGTTTCAAAATCCCCTTTCTTTTTCTTCCCTATAACCGGATGCACAAACAGACCATCACAATTTCCAATCTGTATTCCCTTGAGTTGAATATATTCGTGAGATCTATGAATAACATTCCTCGTATGAAAACCCAATACTGTTGTCCACCCCATGCTTTCAAATATTTTTCTGGTCTGGGCAGGAGTCAGCTCATGATATTTGTATCTTCGCATGATTCTGTTGATTAAATTTATCCTACCCCCGACAACATAGTCGCCCTTGCTCATCACATTTTTTACTCCAGGATGCTCAAGTGATTTTGTGCCAAACCATTTTTTTACTACTTCAATTTTATCTATTTTGTACTTGCTTTCAATTTGCATTACTGCGATCTCTTCGTTTGTTTCCTTCATTACCAAAACTATTTCTTCACCTATTTTTAATTTATTAGCATCATTCTTTTCAAGCTGAATAGCAATCGGAATTGTCCATATACAGCCATTCATTAAGCGCATACTATCAAGAACAGAGTAAAAGTCATCTTCATTCAAAAAACCTTCTAACGGACTAAATGAACCTATAGCAATCTGCTCTGCATCCATAGCAGTCTCTTCATCAACGCCTAATCTTCTGAGTTTCTCAAGATATTTCTTATGTGATTTGATTTCAAGTGTTCTATTGATCAGTCTACCCCCGTGCGGCGGAATAAGGCTGCATCCAATCACCGGACTTGTAATATAATTTTGATTATCAATTTCTTTCATAGGGTTCTTATCTTTAAGATGCTTCAAGAGTCCAGATTTCTCAACATTTTCCGTTTCAATGCAAAGAGTCTTCATAAAATTGATCGTCTCAATAGGATTACTTCCTATTGCGGTTTCTGCAGCAAGAACAAGGCCATCCGCGCCGTCCAACAAAGTATTGACAATATCATTAACCTCTGCCCTGCTGGGTTTTAGTGATTTAATCATCGAATCCAACAAGTTTGTCGCAACAAAAACTGGTATTTTCTTTTTCTTTGCTCTATTTATTATTATCTTTTGTGCAAACGATATTCTCTCAAAGGGGACTTCCCTGCTTAAATCTCCCCTGTCGATCAGTATCGCGTCAGAATGCTTCAAAATATCATTGAGATTATCAACTCCCGATCTTGTTTCAATCTTTGATATGATTACGGCTTGAGGATATACCTCTTTTAGCTTCAGAACATCTTCCATGGAGTCTACAAAAGAGAGGTTGATGAGTTTGATGTTATATTTTTTTGCAATTTCTATGGCTTTCAGGTCCTTTCTGCTCAAGGCGGGCAGGCGAAATTTTTGGTTTTCAACAGTTACTGCTTTGTTATTTCCAACTTGGCCTCCCGTGATCACGGTGCACTTCACATAACTCTCTTTTTCAAAAGGCGCTGTATCATCAACCCGAACAATAACATTGTCAAAGTCAATGAATATCAAGTCCCCTATTTGCAAATTTTCAATAGCCTCTTCAGGTCTCAGATACAGATTGTTCCTGTCACATTTTATCGGTTTATTATATAGTCTTATCTCTTCCCAGGGGCTCAACTTAATAGATTCAGACTCGAGATACCCTGTCCTGATCTGGGACCCTTCTGTATCTATGATCAGGGGGGTCTTGATGGTGTTAATAATCCTCAACACTGACTTTTCAATATCGTTTTCATGGGTGTGGGACAAATTAATCCGCACAAAATCAACCTTCTTATCTTCAATCTTTTTTAAATTGAGTATGTCAAGTGTACTTGGTCCAAGAGTTACAATAATCTGTCTGTTCTCAGAAATAAAATAATTATTTTTCGTCATATATCCATCCGTTTAAGACCACAATGCCCCTAAAATATGTGGAACATTATGGATTCCCATTTAGCCAAATTCACTCCATCACCTATTAGTTTTTTTCGAGCATTAGGAAAACCCTGACCAATGAAGTTGAACAAATTGGCAGTAGCCGCTGCATCCACCTTGTCGTGCCGGAGCCCTTCCAGCAAATGGTGCCAATTCCCAGCGCCCCCGGCAATTATCAGCGGAACATTTACCTTGTGATCTAATTGAGACAGGAGATCGAGCAGATACCCATGACCCGTCCCGTCTTTGTCCATAGAATTAAGATAGATTTCTCCAATTCCGAGATTTATTATATTTTCAATATATTCGGGGAATGGTACTTCGACTTTTGTCGCACCATTATCAATGTAGATATCAAGTTCGCCTTTTTCTCTTTTTACATCAACTGAGGCAATTATGCATTGACTGCCATAAGTACTGACCAGTTCTTCCACAATAGATGGCGTCCTGAATAAAGCGGAATTTACTACCAGCTTGTCAGCACCCGAGTACATTATCGTTCTTGCATGATCGAGGGATGTAATCCCACCTCCCACTGCAATGGGAATAAAACACTCCTCCACAATCATTTTAATATGATCACAAAATCGCTCCAGGTTTCTTTCGCTGCGAGATACATCCAAGATAATAAGTTCATCAATCGTGAAAGCGATATTTTTAAAATTATAATTGCTCTTCAGCCATTTAATATCGCCAGCCCTTTGCAGTCGGAAATTCCTGCTGAGCATGAAGCCGCCGTCATTATAGAGGAGAGTAAAAATTAACCGTTTCTTGACCATTCAATGAACCGTTTGAGAAGCTACGGGTAGCTCTTGTTCGGAAGTTAATCTTTGCCATTCAGGCCAAAAGCGCTGCGTTCCATCCCGATAGAGAATTTGTAGCGCCAGATCAAAGTTCCCGTGCAATTTTGCAGAATCATTGATTTCTTTATGTGTTTCTGTTGTGAAAAGAACTTTGTATCGGAAATTTCCTTTCAAGTCTGAAAGTCTGGCCTCTTCGGTATACACCCAGGCAGGAACATCGAATTGCATGGTACAGGCTTCCGGTGAAGCTTCTTTTGAAAAAAGCTTGAAGTCGCGTGTTGATAAAAAGGCTTGAATATCCTTCAGCATCTCTTCCGCATTGGGAACATGGGCTTCTTTGCACAATTGGAGAGCTTCATCAACTGCCATTGCCAAACATTGGCTGTAATAATTTGAGAGCACCATGCATTTATACTTTCTGGTTAAGTTATCTCCTAATTTTCCATCCAGCAATGCCTGATAATTATGCGTACAAAATTGAACTAAATCTTCTTTGGTTAAAAAAAGCTCTTCATGTGTTTCTCGCATAAATTCTTGAAAACAGTCCTTTATAAAAGGCGTCTGCGATAGTTTTTCATGGACTCGAAATAGCCATTGCGCAATCGGCATCTTGTTTTCTAACAGGAAACGCTTTAAAGGAATTAGTTCTGTAGAGCTGAAAAATACTGAAACCGAAAAAACAAAGTTTCTCAATTCAAAATATTCGTTTACCGACATGGAATTGGTTCCAATTATCACTTCTTCGGTATCAAATATTTTTTTGCCGTTGATTTCGCTAAAAGACCGCGGCACCAGACGGTGGCGAATTATCGGGTGAAATCGGCTTTCCCATTCTGCCTCCGCCAAGGGTGTTCCGCGCAGATACATCAGCGTATAAACAACAATGTTTTGGACCCCCGAATTCATAGTGGTTTCGAGCGAGGAGAGAAAACTCTGCTTTGTTTCGCCCGGCAAGGAAAGAATTAATTCAGTTGATGAGCTGCGCCCCTGACTGACAATATTTTTCTGAAATTCGCTAAATTCTTCCATTGTAATATTCTTGCGACCAATGTTTCTTAGAACATTGGGAGTTAGTGACTGGAGGGCTAAACCTGGGGTAAAATCAATAATTTTTTGCATTTCTAAAAGTTTACGCGTGTCTTTGCCTGAGTTAATGTTAATGGTGACCGGCCAGTCGTATTTTTCCCTCATCTCCCTGATTATTTCGGCAATTTCAAAGTCCTCCTCAAAGAGGCTCATATTGGTATTTGCTATCCATAGGGTCGCATCGCGTTTAGCGGAAAATCGCTTTGCGAGATACTCAATATCCTTTCGAAATACCTCCGGAGACTGAAAAATCATTTTTCCATAGTATTTATGGCTAGTGTGGCAGAAAATGCACGAAAAAGGACAACCCCGATGGGTTTGGACAAAAGGTTGGTGCCCCTGCTCCAGAAATTCATCAAAAATCCCGTCCGCATATACCGCGCCAAAGACGTCGAGTGTCTGAATTCGGGGAGTTGGTAATCCAGATTCTGATAGAGAATTGGTTTGGGGATGCAACGAATATGTTCCGGCCGAAGGATTTTCACGAATCGAAAAAGCACTTTCTCCTAAAAGCAGGCGATTTACGATTTGACTAAAAGGAATTTCCCCATCGAATTCAACGCATACATCGATTTCTCTGTGCTGTGTAAGAAACACATGTTTTTTTTGCTTGGAAAGATAAAGATTCGGACCACCAGCTACCACAAAACAGTGAGGCGCCTTTTCCTTAATTAGATTTACAAAAAACATGTTCAGTATGCTGTTCCATGAATACTGAGCAATTCCGATAACATCGGGGACCCATGACTGAAAAAGTTTTAACGCTTGGAACGGATCTTTTACAATGCGGATATCGAAGTGATTACCCATATTTTTTTTCAAATAAGTGGCAATGAGTCCACTGCCCAGCGGCACGGTGTTGGTTGTTATACCTCTCGTGGTGTGATTTAAATCCAGCAGAGCTATTTTCATCATTAAAAAATGTACCTCATAAGAACGGTTACCGGATTTTATCCTGATAGAACCTATTAATGATCAGCACGTACCTTCAAAAATTCTTGATAAAGTTTCTCAGTAAGAAAAGCCCGTTTGTTTGACTTTTCTCCGGGTGAAATTGCGTGCCACAGATATGCTCCTTTTCAAAAGCAGCAATAAAAGGCTCTCCATGAAGACATATTCCGGCAGCGTATGGCTGACCTGTAAATTTCATTCTATAGCTATGCGTGAAATAGAAATCGACATGTGCATCCAAGCCACTAAATAATTTACTCGTTTGCATCACAGACACCGTATTAAAGCCGACGTGGGGGATTTTCAAGCCTTCAGATTTCTGGTCGCCAAAACGTTCGACGGGGCATTCGATCAATCCGAGGCCTTCGCTATACCCATCTTCTGTACTTGACAAACCCAACAATTGCATGCCCAAGCAAATGCCTAATATGGGTATCAGCCTAGAAATAACGGTTTCTCTCAGGACTTCGACCAGATCGGCAGTGTGCAAATTTCCCATGGCCTTATAAAAAGAACCTACTCCCGGTAATATTATTCTGTCGGCATTGCTAATTATATTTGGATCAGAAGTGACAATTGCTTCGGCGCCCAAATAACGAATGGCCGCTTGAATGGAAAAGAGATTACCCATTCCATAATCGATAATCACAATCACGACAATCTCCTACACGACCTTAAACGTTGGATGCCATCTCCCCTTCACCTTAATGAAAAGGTCTTTATTCACCCATTTATCTAATAACGCATCAAATTCATCGTATGTCATCTGATAATAATCCAGATACTGATCAATAAACTTACCCGGATAGGAGTTATCATAAAGACGAACCAATTCAACGGCTTGGTCCCTAGTCATAGCGCCTCGTCTTATTTCAATCCCCGCATCCTGCGTCGCTCTTCCAAAGCCAAACTTTAGATACATCAGGTACGTATGCAATGCATATAAGGCCTGATCATTCTGAGCAAAATTGGTAAAGGTCCCCGTATTGGTCCAATCGACCTCTTTTAATCCGCAATGTTCCTTGGCTACAAGGTAATTATTATAGGAATCCCAGGGTTCAAAATAACTCCAGTGTGTAAAATACAATTCCTTTCTCTTCAGTTCTTCTTCCGTCGGAAAGGTGAAGAAATAAAGATCCCTCTCATTAAGATTTAACTTATTAAACACCTTTTCGTATCCCGCTTCAAAGTAGATGCGTTTAATGTATTCGATATTAAATAAACTTTTATTTTTTGACTCTGTTGAACCGCCATATTCCATTTCGCCGTCCTCCCCGTAAAACAAGAGAGGAATGCCAAAATTGACGGCAACACGGATCACCGCGGAAAAAACGGCGATTAACCAACCATAATAGGGAAAGCCCTTTTCTATAAAACCATCCTTGTTGATTTGCCGCATGACATTCACATCGGTCGAAACATGAATATGATTAAAACCACTGTTGATAAAATTTAAAAGATTTTCATTCCCAATAGACAGTTCGAGGGCAGGCCGGACTGTAACGGTGAGAGGGTGCATACCATAGACACTTCTTAATTTATAAGCAACACTGCTTCCATCCTTTCCCCCACTTACAGGAACGATACAATCGAACCCACCTGACGTTGATCTATATTTATCAAGCAATACAGCTAATTCCTCTTTGCGAGGAGTCCAATCTATGTTTTTCTTCTTTTCCATCCATTGGCAGGCATTGCACCACCCTCTTTCGTCAAACTCAATTCTTGGCCTTGTCGACATATTTAAACAATGCGTACACCAGAATACTCTTTGAGCCATATATCTTTTCCTTTTTAACCTTTCGTCCTTAGAAACTCAGCTATCCTGAAATCTAAATCATCATCAATATCTATTGATCGTTTCTTGGGCATAACGTATGCCTTCGTCTGCTTTAAAAATATTTTCTTTCCCTCTTTCAGAACGTTTTTCCACCAAACATAAATCGAGGCATTCATATCATAGACTTTAGGGGCAGACTGTCTCGTTGAATAACAACCTTCCTTCACAAGCCTTACAAAACCGTCTGAACCTTCTTCAACCATATTGAAATAGGGATTCCTGTGTGCCGCAGCTACGGAAAAAACATTATCGGCATTTTGTTCCACCATGAGCGAGATACTTTCATTGATGTCTTCGACGCTTCTCAGTGGTGTCGTTGTATGAAGCAAGAGGAGGATGTCAAAGGCATATCGCTCTACATCTTCCAGCCAATTGATCGCGTGTAGCAGGACATCGATGGTACTTGAACTGTCTCTCGCAAGTTCCATCGGCCTTATAAAAGGAACTTCTGCTCCATATTCCAATGATATTTGAGCGATCTCTTCGTCTTCCGTTGAAACGATAACGCGGTCAATGTATTTTGATTGTTTTGCCTGTTCAATCGTGTGGGCAATAAGAGGCTTCCCGCAAAACATCTTGATATTCTTACCCGGAAGCCCCTTAGATCCCCCCCTTGCGGGAATCACACATACTACGACATGATCTTTATACATGGTCGTCCTCTACTAACTTCAGCACTTCAATGCCATCATCTAACGTGATTTGCGGTGTTTTGTCTTTCTCCATACATTCGATAAAATGATTCAGCTCACTCTTGTACGATTCATCAACATCAAACAAATGCGCATCTTCAACCAATGATATTTCGCCGCTGTTTTTTTGCATCTTTATATACTTCTTGATAAAATCACATTCGAGAGTGCCCTTGCTTCCAACGATATTTATTCCCCTTTTCTTATTGTGGCGAATATAGTCCGTATGAACACTGCATAGAAATCCGCTTAAAAATCGATATATGCCTTTAAAAATGTCTTCGGAATTTGTATCGAGGTCGCTTACCTTTGACTTCATGATTTTCCATGAAACAGGATCGCCGAAAAGATAACGCATATAATCGATCTCATGAGACAGATCTAATGCTGCCCCGCCGCCTTGTTCCTTCCGGGCGCTATAACTTTCCCGGTAATCGCTCAAGGGCCTCCATGAAGGCAAATACTGACCCACTTCTATTTCAGCAAAGTACAAGCTGCCAATAACTCCTGAGCTTATTTGGTCTTTGATATATTGCAACGCACCAAGATACCTGAAATTATACGCAACGAAAATCTTAATGTTTTTGCTTTCAGCTATCTTTTTAAGAGAAATGGCATCCTTTAGTGAATGTGAAAGGGGCTTTTCAATAAACAGATGAATGCCGGAATTTGCCAAGACATTAGCAGTCTCAACATGTTTATAAGTTTCGTTGGCTACAATCGCAAAACCAAATTGTCTCCCGTTGCGCATCATGGATGATAATTCTTCAAGGGAACGTACCAATTTCAGTTTTTCTTTTTCTGGGTGGCTTTGAAAAGAATCGAGGTGGTTGGAACAAACAATTATTTGATCGATGTTCCTCAATTTCGAAAGGTTATTGACATGTCTCTTGCCGATGGAACCATATCCAATGACGAGTACATTCATTCTAATATTTTCAAGGTTTAGCAGGCAGTCCAGCCACCGTCGACAATCAGGTTATGCCCTGTCACGTATAATGAAGCATCCGATGCAAGATACAGCACAGCCCCAACCATGTCTTTCGGGGTTCCCATCCTCCCGAGCGATGTTTTAGCTATGTATTTTTCAACAAAGCTGGCTGGCTGTTTGTCAAATACGCCTCCTGGAGAAACACAATTAATACGAATATTATCTTTCGCATAATATGAAGCCATATATTTTGAAAATGCGATCACGCCACCTTTTATGGCAGAGTAGGCAACGGGCATAGTCATCGTTGACCCCTCATATATTGAAAAATCAGGGGCGACAACGCCGTAAATGGAGGCGAAGTTAATGATTGATCCACCCCCTTGAAGCTTCATCTGTTCCGCCACTTTTTGACAACATAAAAAGTAGCCGCCAAGGTGACTGTTCACATTCATCTTCCAGGAATCAAAACTGACGTCCTCGCATCTCGCGCCCCAATCACCCGTGCGCGGGTAGGAACAGTTTACCAGAATATCAATCTTTTTAAATTGCTTAATGACAGCCGCTAAGGTTTGTCGAATTGAATCTTCAGACGTAATATCGAGATTTTGAAAATTAACAGTAGAAAGGTTTTTCACTCCTTTCATTTGGTGTTCATTTATATCAGCAACACAAACTGATGCCCCGAAATCGTTCAATCCCTGAACGATTTCTCTCCCGATTAAGCCAAGGCCACCGGTTACAAGAGCAACTTTATCTCTACATGAAAATAAATTACGATACATTATTCCCCCCGTGCCTGCTGTAGTTGCTTGGGGGACCCAATATCAAGCCACTCCTTTTCTACGGGAAAGGTTCCACAGACCAGATTATTTTTGATGGCATCTTCGAACAGCGTCGTAATGGGGAAATAGGTATTCTTTGGGATGGCGGATACAGCCTGTGGTGACAGGACATAGATCCCCGCATTTACCATTTTTTCAAGAACAGGTTTTTCCTCCAGGCCTGCCAATCTGTTATCTTGTATTTCAACACACCCAAAGGGCACCTGGTGGAAATAGGAATATACCCCCATTGTTGCGTAAAAATCGTTTTGATTGTGGAATTCAATTATATCGGCAAAATTGATATCAACAATCATATCCCCGTTCATGACAAGTAATGCTTGTTCGGGGATTCCCGGTAAAAGGGAGATGGCGCCGCCGGAGCCAAGTGGATCATCATCGCGCAGGTACTCAATCTTTGTGCCGTACTTTGAACCATCTTCAAAATAGTCCTCAATCACCTGTGCCAGATGATTGACCGAAAGAAAGATTCGGCGAATACCATGACCGACAAGGTGCAGGATGATCCGCTCCAGTAGAGGTCTACCTGCAACCTTGATCATTGGCTTGGGTAATTTTTCGGTCAATGGCCGTAGCCGCATCCCCTTGCCGCCTGCCATTACAACAGCCCAGTTAGGCCGTGAGATATTCCCCAGCATATCATGCAGAAGATGAAGCCCTATCACTTTGCCCTGTTCATCAACGATTGGAACCTGCTCGAACCTACGGGCCTGCATGATATCCAATACTTCGGCCCTGGGGACAGTTGGCAACACATAAAAACAGTTTCGATTGATATGGGTGGCTATCGAACTATCCAGAGGGCAGCCTTTCACTAAGGCCTTCCGGACATCACCGTCAGATATTGTCCCGATCAGCTTGAATTCACTGTCAACCGCAAGTACGATACCGGCTCCGGTGATGTCCACGCTTCGCATACATTCGATAAGGCTGGCGTCAGGACTGATACAATAATTTTTCATGGTCTTACCTCAATTATGTTCCTAAACATCATTTCTCCGTATAAAGCCATTTTCTGCCGTCAGGAAAACCTTACATCATGGAAGGTTTTTTTGGTGATGCCGAAGATATCCACATTTTCAAGCAATCTGACAATTGTTGAACACGTGCCCGGTCGGTCGTAGGGATTTGATATGCCGGTGAGACTTTCCTGAAAGGCAGGAGATAACGCACGGCCTATTGTCTGCCGGATTGCATTGGCATCAGGCGAACAATTCAATGTGCTGGCTGCCTGTATGCGGCCTTTCTGCCGATCGCCAATATTCACTGTGGGAACTTTGAAAGATGGCGCTTCAATTATACCGCTGGAGCTGTTGCCAATCACTGTGGTTGCATACTTCATGACTGACAGATACCTGAGTACGCCCAGTGAGGACACCGCGAGACAGCGTTCCGGTCGCTTTTCTGCATATTCGTCAATCAGGCGGTTGATTACCCGGCCGTCTGTGTCGGCATTGGCCTTTGTAAAGATCACATTGTATTCCGGGAATGCATCTAGGGCATCCAGAAGTGACTGGAGATGGCCTTCAGATGTGTCTTTTTCCAAGGTCACCGGGTGAAATGTCACAAGAAAATAGGGCTTTTCAAGGTTGAATCCTATTGATTCTGATAATTCGCTGAGTTCCATGAGCGATATACGACGGATGTTTTCAACACCAAGGGCGCCTACGTTAAACACCCGGTCCGGGGCTTCCCCCAGTTGTATGACGCGCTGACGGTACGCTTCGCAACTGGCAAAATGCAGGTGAGACATTTTTGTGATCGAATGACGGAAAGCCTCATCAATGGCGCCTTCCGTGGTCTCCCCTCCATGAATATGGGCAATAGGTACCCGGCAGACCTGGGCCGCGGCAGCCATGCAAAATGTTTCAAATCGGTCGCCAAGCACCACCACCATATCGGGTTTCAGTCTTTGGAGCGCCTCGCCATAGCCGATCATGGCGAGTCCCATGGATTTACAAATGGCCGCTGGTGTGTCACTGGACAAGAGTATTTCTACGGTTTCATCCGGTTCAAAACCATCCGCCCGGATTTCCTGGATAGTCATGCCAAACTCAGGTGACAGGTGCATGCCGCTGGCCAGTATCTGCAACTGAAGAGTTGGCGCAGTTTCAATCTCCTTAAGCACCCCCTGCAACAGACCGTATTCTGACCGGGTTGATGTATAAACGCAAATTTTACGCATGAGTTAGCTCAAAGGTGAAAGGTGAAAGCATATAAGATTAAAGCTCAAAGCTGAAAGCAAAAAAGATTACACCAATGTGATATTCTGGAGACATAATACTAATCCCCCCAAGGTTAAGCCTCTGATCGTGCCCAGCATCTGCCCAGCACAAATATTCCGGGGAAATAATGCCAATTTTATCGGTTCGTAGTTATATGTCCTGTTCTCATTCAAAATCTTGCTTACGCAAACCAGACTGACGGAGAATAGACATGAACGTGCCATATGGAATTTCACGTTTTGCCGCTGGTACAATGGCGGTAAGACTTTCAAGTCGAAACTTCTTGTGGCTGCCGGTTTGGTCTACCTCGACAAAGCCATGCGAATGAAGCACAGCTATGATGTGTCGCGACGAGTACAGTTTAGGCATTTATAAAAGCCTCACCGATCAAGGCATCACCAACATCATGAAAGAGGCACATCGCAGAATCGTCCTTGAGGTAAAGCTCTACAGCATCTTTGAGATTTGTAACAGCTTCATCAATGCTTTTCCCAAAGCTGGACACCTCTACATTTAAACATTGGGAGACAAAATATTTTCCTTCACGATAGACAACATACTTTAAGCTACGCATACAAACACCTCCCGTTCGTGAAAACCATAGGGGGACAGTCACCTTTTAATGTTGGAGCCCGATCCCTCATTGTAGCCTTCTGCTGCATTTTCATCCGACTGTTTAAGCCATTTTTTGAGGCAATGCTTTTTCAAGTATTGAATTTTCAGTTGAAATATTGAAAATATCAGCCAAAGAATACTTGTCCGCAGCATCCAGCACCTCTATCCCGATCATCTTCCCGGATGCATCAAGGTCAATATTTAAACCTTCCACAATTTCCAATGTTCGATCCACATGTTTTTCCTGTAATCGAATATACAGGGCGTCAATCTCGTTGTCGTATTCTATTTTCATAGATTATTCTCCTTTTACCATCGCTATCCAGGAGAAAGCTCAAAGATAGAAGCTGAAAGGTGAAAGCTGATGTTACTGCAATAGACTTTGAGCTTTCAGCTTGCTGCTTCTATCTTGCGGCTTGTATGCTATCTTTAAATTCCTCCCCCTGTGATTTTAAAGGATAGCAAAGGATATCACAAACAAATAATTTCATCCTCATAAAAAGCTCTCGACGCTTTCATTTTTAAGATATCATCCCAACGCATCGAGTTGATTCCCGTGCCGGGCTGCTTTATCTTTAACAATCGATAGCTCCTGAATGCTTCTTGATAGCTGTCTGATTTTTGCGAAAGTCTCGATGATCGCCACGGTAGCCTGAACTGCCTGCGGACTTTTGAGGATGGTGGCCAGCATATACAAGCCTTTTTCGGGGAAGGTTTTAGGATTAACCGTAGAATGCTTCAGCTTAGTGAACCGGTGGAAATTTTCCACCAGTTCACTTTTTTCCGGTTTTGAGAGCTCAACAACATACCCCGCGGGAAATTTGTCTGGATTATTGGTCACGGCTTTATTGATATCCCTCGTCTCAACCCCATAGATTTCGGCGACATCAGCATCCAGCAAGACAGTTTGGCCTCTGAGTTCAGTAAATATCCTCCGGCAAAGCCGGAGGCTTTACGCTTGCTGGCCCCTCGAAGGAGATATTGTCAATAGTTGTGGATGAGAAATTTTCAACGTATCCTTGACCTCCAAAATCAGGCAGCCTCTTGTTTGATTTCCATCAGTTCTCCATCGAAGAATTTAATCCCATCAATGACTTTGCA
>Ga0315278_10002054_pt1 | contig 17844 bp, 17 predicted proteins | sample YL17G06_0_MG_FD_203880 | JGI IMG/M metagenome (GOLD analysis project Ga0315278, IMG submission 203880) | Sediment microbial communities from Yellowstone Lake, YNP, Wyoming, USA - YL17G06_0 | ecosystem: Environmental > Aquatic > Freshwater > Lake > Sediment | place: USA: Wyoming | collected... | reverse complement strand
CCGCCGATGCCGGCCACCATCGAGGCCGCCAGGATGCCGACCTTGGCGAAGGCCAGCTGAGGTCCGTCGCCGAACGCCAGCCCCGCGATGAACAGGCTCATCGTGAACCCGATCCCACCCAGCCACGCCACTCCGTAGATGTGGCGCCAGCGCACGCCGTCTGGCAGCGAGGCGAACCCGAGCCGCACGACCGCATAGGCCGCGAGCGAGATGCCCACCTGCTTGCCGATGACGAGGCCCAGCAGGACGCCCAGGAAGACGGGCTCGACGACGATGGCCGTCAGCTCGCCGCGGATGGCCACGCCCGCGTTGGCCAGCGCGAACAAGGGCACGATCAGGAAGGCCGTCCAGGGCTGCAGCACGTGCTCGATGCGGAGCATCGGCGCCTGGGCCTTCTCGGTGGCCTCCTCCAGCTCCCAGAGGGCCGCGTGGTGCTCCTCGGTGCTGGCATCCTCGCCGTCGACCGTGCGCCCTTCGAAGTCGTCCACGATGGCGCGCGCCTGTTCGACGAACGCGTCCGAGTCGATGCGCGTCCGGGCCGGGATGGTGAAGGCCAGCAGGACACCCGCGACCGTGGCGTGGATACCCGACTGGAAGACCGCCATCCAGAGGGCGATGCCAAGCAGGCCGTAGACGAGCGGACGCCGCACGCCGAGGACGTTGGCTCCGATGAGCGCCAGGAGGATGACGCCCGCAGCCGCCAGCGCCGGCAGCGACAGGTCGGCCGTGTAGAAGAGCGCGATGACGAGCACGGCGAGCAGGTCGTCCACGATCGCCAGGGCGGCCAGGAAGACACGCAGGCCCAGGGGGATGCGCGAGCCAAGGATGGCGAGGACCCCGAGGGCGAACGCGATGTCCGTGGCCATCGGGATGCCCCAGCCGCGGCTCGCCTCGCCGCCGCCCGCGAGGGCCAGGAAGATGAGGGCCGGCAGGATCGCACCCCCGACCGCTGCCACGATGGGCAGCGTGGCCCGGCGGACCGAGGCCAGCTCACCGACCAGGACCTCGCGCTTGATCTCAAGACCGACCACCAGGAAGAAGATGGCCATGAGGCCGTCGTTGATCCAGTGGAGCAGCGATTGCGAGAAGCTCAGGGATCCGACGGACAGCGTGAGCTGGGTCTCCCAGAACGCCGTCCACTCCTCCGACCAGGGCGAGTTGGCCAGCACCATGGCGACCACCGCGGCTGCCATGAGCAGCAGGCCACCTGAGGCAGAGCTTCCCGCGAACTCCCGGAAGGGTGCCAGGATCCGGTCGATGGGCTCGCCGGGCTTGCCGGCGGCAGAGGCGCCGCCTACGTCGTGCTGGCTACCGCCCACCGGGGCGACCCTGACCGGCCGCCACCACCGGTGACGCGGCCGAGACCCGGCTGGCGTCCATCGACTCCGTTCGCTGCATGGTCAGCGTACGGTATCAGCAGGCCACGTCAGGCGCGCGATGCCCGGCCGCGATCAGCCCCCGTGCAGCCACACCGCGATGTCACCGGCGGATGGCACCCGCCCCACGCTCACGACCTTGCCGTCGATGACCAGGCCCGGCGTGTTCATGACGCCCCGCGCCGCGATCTCGCGGTAGTCGATGATCTTCACGACCTCCGCCTCCACGCCGGCCATGGCGACCGCCTCGCGAGCGTTCTCCTCGAGCCGCTTACAGTTGGCGCAGCCGGGACCCAGGACCTCGATGGTGACCATGAACGCACTCCTTTCAGGTGCTGACCAGGTTGAACAGGTAGCCGACGACCACGATGCCGCTGGCCACGATGACGACGAAGGTGGCGATCAGCTCACGGCGCATGACGCGGCGCAGGATGAGCAGCTCGGGGACCGAGAGCGCGGTGACGGCCATCATGAAGGCCAGGACCGTGCCCAGCGGCAAGCCCTTGCCAAGGAGCGCCTCGACGATGGGGATCGTGCCGGCAGCATTGGCGTAGAGCGGCACACCGAGCATCACGACGAGGGGCACCGCCAGCGGATTCGAGCGACCGCCGACCTGCTCCACGAGGTCGGTCGGCATGTAGCCGTGGATGAGCGACCCGAGCGCGATGCCGATGACGACCCACGGCGCGACGCGCCGGACGATCTGGCGGGTCGAATCCCAGGCGTCGCGCACGCGCTGCTCCATCGTCAGCCGGATCTCGACCGCGGCGCCGGCGTGGACCTCGTAGACGTAGGGCTCCACGAAGCGCTCGAGGTGCAGGCGACCGACGACCAGGCCGGCACCGATGGCCACCAGCAGCCCGGCCACCAGGTAAGCGACCGCGATGCCCGGACCGAAGAGCCCCCACAGCAGCACGAGCGCGACCTCGTTGACCATCGGGGCCGAGACCAGGAAGGCAAAGGTCACCCCGAGCGGCACGCCCGCCTCCACGAAGCCGATGAAGAGCGGCACCGCGGAGCAGGAGCAGAAGGGCGTGATGATGCCGAAGGCGGCCGCGGCCGCGGCCCCCACGACGACGTTGCGGCCGGCCAGCGTCCGTCGCACCCGCTCGGGCGAGACGAAGGAGCGCAGGAAGCCCACCAGCGTGACGACGCCGACCAGGAGCAGCAGTACCTTGGGCAGGTCGAACAGGAAGAAGGCGAACGCGGCGCCGAAGCCGCTCGTGGTGTCGAGACCCAGCACATCGGAGACGAGCCAGTCGACGGCCGGCGCGAGCAGGACCCAGGCCACGAGCCAGGCCGCGACTCCCGCCGCGACGACTAGCCAGAAGGGCGGCTGGATGCGCCGCACGACCAGGGTGGTCATCCGAGCACGTCCCGCAGGGCAGCCGCCGCCGCAGTGATGGCGGCCTCGTCCCGCTCGTAGTAGACCCAGCGCGCGTCGGCACCGTGCCGGCTGGCCCGGACGAGCCCGGCATCGCGCAGGCGCGCCAGGTGGTTGCTGACGTTGTTCTGCCGCTCCCCGAGAGCAGCCGCCATCTCGCACACGCAGTGCGGCCCGTCGCGGAGGATGGCCAGGATACCGGCCCGTACGGGGTCGCCCACGAGGGCCGCCACGCGGGCCGCCTCGGAGACGTCCGGGCGTTGCAGGTCGAGCCGCAGCTCGGGGACCATCGGAAGCTCAGTCCGCATCGGGCACCAGGACGAGGAACATCTCAGCCACGAGTGTGTCAGTCAGCGCTGAGACGCGAGCGGGCCACAGGTCACGAAGACGCGTGTCCTATCGACCTCCGAGAGGTCACACGAGCGTGGTGTCCACCCCGAGGGCGTCGACGATAGCCTTCGTCTCCTCGTCCGTGAGCCCTTCTGCTCGACCCCCGGCCATGAGGTCCATGTACTCGTACCTGGCGCCCGTCTCCGCGTACTCGATGCGGTCGACTGCCCGCGTCACCGAGACGTCGCTGCGAGCCATGACGCCGTGCTTGGACCAGACCACGATGCGATGGCTGCGCAGGCTCGCCACGTTCGCCGCCATGAGCGTCTCCGACCCCGGGAGCATGAAGGGCAGGACGCCGACGCCGGCCGGGAGCTGGACGATCGTCTCCGGCTCCCAGCGCAGCACGCGCCGGTTGAAGTACGCCTCGTCGCGGTAGGCAGGCAGGTGGGAGAGGTAGGTGATGTGCGGCGGCTGGGCATGGACGACGGCGTGGAAGTTGGTGCCCGTGCGCGCGACGGTGTCGTCATGGACCGCGAGGTGGGAGTTCCATTCGGACGTGAGCCGCTCGAAGAGGCGCGTGGGAGCCGTGCGCAGCGTGGCGCTCAGGCCGTCCGGGGCGATGGACACCGCGCCCAGGTTGGCCACCGGGTTCGTCGCGATGTCCCGCAGCCGTCTGCCAGACCCGGTCACGATGACGACGTGCCCGGCCAGGTGCGGCGCGGGGACGGGCAGCTCGATGGGTTCGACGATGGGGAACTGGCGCCGGATCTCGAGCGGCCAGCCGAGACACACGGAGATGTTGCCCGCGGCACCCTCGCCGGCATCCATGGTAGCCACGCGGCGGCCCCCCTCCCCGATGGAGGCCAGGATCTCGTCGACGCCGGGATACGGTTCGTTGAGAGTCATCTGCTCGGTCCTCGAGGTGCGGATGGTTGCTCGGGCGTCGCCCCGGCCTATGACAGGTTCAGGAACATGAACAGGCCAAGGCCGGCGGCGAGGACGATCGCGAGGACGATCGCGGCCCAGACCGGGAGCCCGATGGACACGGCGAGCCAGACGACGCCGATGACGACGGTCGCCACCAGGACCACGATGAACGCAAGGATGACGAGCGCGCGCTTCTGGTCCATCGACATCGGTCGTCGGGGCTTGTTCTGGGTCATCGCTTCACCTCCTGCCATGCGGAGGGTACAGGGACGGGCGCCGCCGCTCGAGGTCGATAGACACAGGTCGGGCCTGGCTGGCCCAGGTGAAGGCCACGGACGCAGGCTATGCATGGCGGAACGGGCCGAGGGTCGTGGTCGTCTGGGAGCCTCGCCTCAGGTGTGGGCGCTAGACCTCCGAGAGGCGGATGAAGGAATCTCTGAGGGCCGGGTACAGGTTGCGATGAATCGCACGGATGCCGTCGTACGCACAAGCATCGGGGCCGGGCTCGACGACGGTGGCGACTTCCACCATGGCAGCACAGGCGACGTCGACGGACCGGTACCAGCCTGCGGCCACCGCGGCGAGGATCGCAGCCCCAGTAGCGGCGGCTTCCGGATTGCGCGTCAGCGCGAACGGCACGCCGACGACATCGGCCAGTATCTGGTTCCACAACGCTGACCTGGTGCCACCACCAGACGCTCGGATGTCACGCAGCGGTTCCGGCGAGGCGTCACGCACCAGTTCGAAGACGTCACGCAGGCTGTATGCGACACCTTCGAGGACGGCACGGACCATGTGGCCCAGTCGGTGGCGCGTGGTCAGGCCCACGAAGGCTGCGCGAGCCAGCGGATCGGGATGGGATGTCTGGTCGCCGGTGAGATACGGCAGGAAGGCGAGTCCCTCGGCCCCCTGTGGGACCGATGCGGCGAGCGCCGTTAGTTCATCCCACGTGAGTTGCGGCGCGAGCTCCGAGCGTAGCCACCTCAGCGAGCCTGCAGCAGAGAGTGTCACACCCATCAGGTGCCAGGTCTGAGGCACGGCGTGGCAGAGTGCGTGCAACCTCCCGGTCGCGTCGACGACCGGGCTCGCCGTAGGCGCGAAGGCCACGCCGGAGGTACCGAGTGACAGCGCCGCCACGCCGGGGATGATGGCGCCCACACCGATGGCATTGGCGGCCTGATCGCCAGCCCCGCCCACGACCGGCGTTCCAGCCCGCAGACCGGTGGCCGCGGCTGCCTGGTCGGTGACGGCGCCGACCACGTCAGGTCCCTCCACGATGCGGGGCAGCATCGCCGGGTCGAGATCCAGCCAGCCGAGGATCTCAGACGACCACGATCTCGCTGCGAGGTCGAACAAGGCCGTGCCAGCACCATCGGACACGTCCAGCGCGTACTCCCCGGTCAGCCTGAACCGGAGGTAGTCCTTGGGGAGTAGGAGATGGCGTGATCTGGCCCAAGCTTCAGGCTCATGCTTGCGGACCCAGAGCATCTTGGGAGCCACGAAGCCCGGAAGCGCGTCGTTGCCGGTGATGGCGATGAGGCGCCGGCGCCCGACGATGCCGCGTATCTCGTCGCACTGCGCAGCGGCGCGCTGATCGTTCCAGAGGATCGCAGGGCGGACGACCTCACCGCGCGCGTCAAGCAGGACAAGCCCGTGCATCTGGCCACAGACTCCGACGGACTCCACCCTGCCACCGGGCGTCCCGGTCTTCGCCAATACGCTGCTGATCGCGGTTTGGGCGGCCGTCCACCACAGACGCGGATCCTGCTCCATGCGAAGCGGGCCGGGTGTCACGAAGTCGTACTCGGACGAGGCCACGCCGACCACTGATCCATCGACACGCAAGAGGATGGCCTTGGTGGCAGTCGTCGAGACGTCCACGCCCAGGACCACCCCGTCTTGGCTAGACAAGCGGCATCCGTCCCGGTCCCAATGGCCCGGCCATCGAGCCTGGGCCTCGCCGAAGTGCACGACCCTGCACATGTCGGCAGGAGCACACGACGCCGTCGTGGCATAGCGGAACTGAGAGGACCAATGTGCCTTCCCCTGGTCTGAACGTCGAGGGTCTGCGCCGGCCCGCGTCTCGCCGCCGGCACGAACGACTCCGCGCACATGACCTGCACCGGTCCTACACTGGGGCACGGGCTCTGATCTGCGCCGAGTCGCTGCACCGCCATCATAGGTCGTCTGACTCGAGGCGGGCCCGGACTCGGTGCCCTGAGACCAGACAGGCCTAGCCTATGACTGTCCGCCGTGCCCCCTGGCCCTCACGATCCCGCTCTGCGTAACGACGCCGGATCCAGGCGGCCAGCGCGATCGGACATCACGCTGCACCAGGGACGGTGCCAGTCAGTCTCGTCGCCGACTGGTGAGGTACACCGCGCCGACGATGAGCGCGCCCTTGATGATCTTCTGCACGAAGCTCGAGATGTTGAGCATGTCGAACCCGTTATTGAGTGTCTGGATGAGGAACAGCCCCAGCGCAGTCCCGCCGATCGTCCCGACGCCGCCAGAGAGGCTTGCGCCACCGACCACGACAGCCGCGATCGAGTCGAGCTCATAGCCCGTACCGGTGGCGGGGATGCCGGCGGTCACGCGAGCGGCGAGGATGACACCAGCGACGCCAGCGAGGGTGCCGCTGACGGCGTACGCCGACACCAGCACCCAGTTGACCCGGACCCCAGCGATCCGGGAGGCCATCGAGTTGCCTCCGACAGCGTAGATGCGCATCCCGTAGGCCGTTCTGGTCAAGATGACCCAGGCGACCGCGAACCCGACGACCATGAGCACGACCGGGATCTTCAGCTGGAAGCCGCCCTCGGACGCAAGGTTGAGCGTCGAGATCGCCAGGTAGTTCTTGGGCAGGTTGGAGACCGGGCTCCCGTTGCTGATGTAGTAGGCGAGTCCCGATGCCGAGGTCATCATCCCCAGCGTCACGATGAATGAGGGCACCCGGAAGCGCGCCACCAGGGTGCCATTGATCAGACCGCAGGTGAGGCCGACGCCGATGCCGCCGATGACCGCCGGTATGAACATGTCCGGGTTGCCCTGCACGATCTTGGCGGCCACGACGCCGGTGAGCGCCACGACGCTTCCGACCGACAGGTCGATGCCCCCGGTCAGGATGACGAAGGTCTGGCCGATGGCCAGCAGCGCAAGGACGGAGGCCAGCTCGAGAATCGTCTGGCCGTTCGACACGGTGGCGAACCGTGGGCTGAGGAGGGTGAACATGAAGACGATGAGAATGAGGACCAGGGCCATGGCGCGTGGAGCCAGGGCGGCCCGGATGCTCGACACGTTGAAGCGGCCCTTCCTCGGTTGTGGCTCGCTCCCCATCGAGCCGTCCGGCTGACCCGAGGTCGGCTCCGTGATGGCCGGGGTCTCCGCTCCACTCTGGGTCACGACAGGTCCTCCTCCGGCTCGAGCTCCATGACATCCATCCCCGTGGCGAAGCGCAGGTACCGTTCGGGCGCCGTCGGGCTGGCGACCTCCGAGACTCCCAGCTCGCCGACCACGGCGCGCCTGCGCATCACCAGCACGCGATGGCTGATGCCGAGGAGCTCCTCCAGCTCGGACGAGACCATCAGGATCGCCATGCCCTTGGCCGCGAGATCGGTGATGATCCGGTAGATCTCGCTCCGAGCGCCGACGTCGACGCCGCGGGTCGGCTCATCGAGGAGCAGCACGGAGATGTCGCGGCTGAGCCACTTGGCGAGGACCACCTTCTGCTGGTTGCCGCCCGAGAGGGTCTCGACGAGCTGATCGAGGCCGCGCGACTTGAGGCGGGTCTGCTGGACGATCTCTGTCACCACGCCCTCAGCCTGACCGCGCCTGAACCATCCAAACAGTCCGCTGAACCGCTCGAGGTTGGGCAATACGGCATTCTCCAGGACTGGCTGTGTCAGGACCAAGCCCGAACGCTTGCGGTCCTCGGTCACGAGGGCCACGCCAGCATCGATCGAGGCCACCGGGTCGCCCCGTCGCACCTTCTTGCCGCTCAGGATGACCTCACCGCTGCTTGGCCGCACCCCGAAGATGCCCTCGAGGAGCTCGCTGCGACCCGCACCCCGGAGCCCGCCGATGCCCAGGATCTCGCCTCTCCTGATGGTCAGGCTCACGGGAGGCTGTCGCTCCACGCTCAGGTCGCGGACCTCGAGGGCCGGGTCGTCGGTGGCGTCGGACAGCGTCTTTCGCGGGAACAGTTGCGTGAGGCTGCGGCCGATCATGGCTCGTACGATGTCGGTCTCCGTCACCTCGTCGATGGAGCGGTCGTACGTGAGGCGTCCGTCCCGAAGCACGACGACGCGGTCACCGATGGCCGTCATCTCGGCAATGCGGTGGGTCGTGTACACCACCACGCAACGCTCTTTGAGCTTGCGGATGACCTCGAAGAGGACGTCCGCCTCGCCCTCGGGGATGGCCGAGGTGGGTTCGTCAAGGAGGAGGATCCGGGCCCCCCAGGTCGTGGTCTTGACGATCTCGACCAGCTGCATGACCGCGACCGACAGCCGACGCATCCAGATGCGAGGGTCGATGTCGATGCCGAAGACGCCCAGCATCTCGCGCGACTGGGCAATCATCTCGTGGTGGTCGAGGAGGCCGGTCCGGGTGTGCAGCTCTCGGCCGAGGAATAGGTTCTGGTAGACCGGCATGTCCAGGACGGGGGCCAGCTCCTGTGGCACGATGCCGATGCCCAGCCGACGGGCATGCCGCGGGTCGAAGCTCGTCACCGGCTCCCCGGCCACCCGGACGTTACCCTTGTCCGGGTGGTACTGGCCCGAGACGATCTTGAGGATGGTCGACTTTCCGGCCCCGTTCTCGCCGGCCAGGATGTTGACGGTGCCCTTGTAGAAGTCGAACGAGACGTTCTCAAGGACCGTGACCCCAGCGAAGGACTTGGCAAGGTCCTGGCAGGAGAGCTCGGGGACCTCAGCGAGGGACGTCAACGTCGTCGGGGGCAGCGGATCCGCCGCGAGCACCTGCATCGCTCAGCCCCCGGCCTCGGAGACAGCCTCCGGAGCGAGGAGGTCGGTCATCGAGTCGGCCATGGCCCGCATCTGGATGGCGCAGGACACCGACCCGGCATCGAGGAAGCCCCTGGAACGCTCGCCTAGGCGGCTGGCCCGGCCGATGCGGGCGACCATATCGCGAGTGGATTCCGAGCCCTGCTCGGCGGCCTCTGCCATGTGCCCTAGCGCCAAGGTGAACGTCTCACCGCGACCGAGCGACTCTGCGAGAGCTGCCTGTGCCGGCAGGAGGGCGTCGAGCAGTGTCTTGTCACCCAGCTTCGCTTCGCCAAGGTCTTGGATGGCGGCGATGCCAGCGGCCAGCATCCGGTGGAACAGCGGGCCATCGATCTGGTCGGCGCCGCCGCTGGCAGCGGCCATGTCGAGGTAGAAGGAGCCGTAGAGCGGCCCCATGGCCCCGCCGATCTCTGTCACCAGCACCTTGCCCAGCACCGACAGGCCACGAGCGAGGTCATAGGGCTCTTGGCCCAGGATCTCGCGGGCTCGCAGGAAGCCCTTGTCCATGTTGATGCCGTGGTCACCATCGCCGGTCGCGCCGTCGATCTGGCTGAGTCGAGCGGCGTTCGCGTGGATGCCCGTGATGAGTGCGTCGATGACGGGCTTGCCGTCCGATGCGCTGAAAGCGTCCGTCTCCATCTCGCTACCCGTGCTGGGCTAGGCCGATCGATTCGGCATCGGCATCGATGAGCGCGCGCAGCTCGTCATCGAGCTTCATGACGGTGAGCGTCACACCCATCATCTCGAGGGAGGTGAAGTAGTTGCCGACGTAGGACCGGTGGATGCGGATGCCCTTCTCCTCGACCATGGTGGCGATGTGCCCATAGAGGATATGGAGTTCCATGATGGGCGTGGCGCCCAGACCGGACAGCAGGACCACGACATCATCGCCGGTGTTGAAGGGCAGGTCAGGCAGGACGATGCCGACCATCCGTTCCGCCATGGCCTTGGCCGGTGCCAGCACCTCCACGGCGACGCCTGGCTCGCCGTGGTGGCCGATCCCGACTTCCATGTTTCCAGGATCGATCTCGAAGTTGGGAGACCCGACCGCGGGGATCGTACATGGCGTGAGGCCGATGCCAACGCTGCGGGTCGAATCGATGGCGTGCTGCGCCGTCGCGATGACCTCGTCGAGCGAGGCTCCCGTGGCGGACTTTGCGCCCCCGACCTTCCACATCAGGATCTCGCCAGCCACGCCGCGCCGCTTCTCCCGCTCGGACAGCGGAGCCGATGGCACATCATCGTTGGCCACGACGGTCTTGACGGTGATGCCGTCGGCGGCCGCCATGCGGATGGCCATCTTGACGTTCATGTTGTCGCCGGCGTAGTTGCCGTACAGGCAGGCCACGCCCCTTCCGCTGTCGGCAGCCCGGAAGGCATCGTAGAAGGCCTGCGCCGACGGCGACGAGAAGATCTCGCCGATGGCCACGGCATCCATCATGTTCCTGCCGATGTACCCAAGGAAGGCGGGCTCGTGACCGGAGCCACCACCGGTCACCAGGCCGACCTTGCCAGCGATGGGGGCAAGTCGGTAGCGCACCACGCGCGGATTGTCTGTCGCGGCGATTCTTGCCTCGTTGGCCTTCAGCCAGCCGGTCAGCATGTCCTCCACGACGCGGGAGGGGTCATCGAAGATACGCTGCATGGGTCCGTCCCTCCATCCTTCCGCGGTCGGTCAGGAAATCGAGTAGCCGCCGTCGATGAGCACGTTCTCGCCATTGATCATGTCGGCCGCCTGGCTCGCGAGGAACAGTGCCACCGCTGCGACTTCCTCAGGGTAGGCGAACCGCCCCGTGGGGATGAGCTTCTTGAAGTCCTCGCCGACTTGGCCACCCCACGCCCGCTTGCCAAGCTCGGTGAGCGTCACGGTCGGCGAGATGGCATTGACGCAGATGCCGTGACGTCCCCACTCGTACGCCAGGACCCGGGTCATCATGATGATCCCGCCCTTGCTGGCGCAATAGGCGACATGGCGGTTCAGGGCCACGATGCCGGCCTGGGATGCAAGGTTGACGATCTTCCCGCCTCCGGCCTTGATCATCTCGCGGCCTACGAGCTGGGAGAGCAGGAAGGGCACCTTGAGGTTGATGGCCATGGTCCTGTCCCAGAGGTCCTCGGACAGTGACTCGGCGGCATCAAGCAGAACGACCCCGGCGTTGTTCACGAGGATGTCGATCCTTCCGAACGTCGCTAGTGCCTCCGAGACCGCCGACTCGACGCTGCCGCTCACGGTCAGGTCGGTGGCAACGGCATGGGTCTTGACTCCCCGGCCGGCGAGCTCCCGGGCAGCATCGTGCACGGAATCGGAAAGGTCGACCAGGCAGAGATCCGCACCCTTGTCCGCGTAGAGGTCCGCGATCGCCCTGCCGATGCCGGCGGCAGCCCCAGTGATGAGGGCGACCTTGCCGTTCAGCCTGAAGTCCTTGTCGTAGCCTGCGAAGTCCATCGGTCGTGCCCCTTCTCACTACCGGCGCTGCGAGCGTCCAGGACGCCCGATGCATGCCTTTCTGGAGATGAGCCACTGCTGGGCCTCCCGGACGATGACCGGCAGGCCCAGCAGTGGCGCGATGCCAGGTGCGGCCCGTCAGCGCGTCCCTACCTCCGTGTGCGTCACCGGGACGCCGTTCGGGTCGAGAGGACGCGCTGCGGGTCGATCGTTACTGGTTGGAGAGATCGCCCGAGGCGACGTTGGCGTCGACGAGGGCCGGAAGCCCTGCGAGGAACTCCGCGTTGTCGCCGAAGATCTGGTCGTAGTACTTCTGCGCCGTCTCCAGGTCGGTGACCGGCGGCATGACGTACGAGTACTCCTTCTCGTACGGCTGGCCGTCGAGGATGAGCTTGGTGACGGCGAGACCCTCCGCGAGTTCGAGGATGCCGTTCTGAAGGTTGGTGGCGTTCAGCCAGCCGTCGAGGACACCCTGGAGGCCATCCTGGATGCCGTCGATGCCGGTGATCGGGATCTCGATGCCGGCCTCGGCGAGCGCCTGGTGACCACCGATGGCCATGTCGTCGTTCTCCGAGACGAAGCCCTCGATCTCCGGCCCGAAGGCGGACACCCAGCTCTTCATCTTGTTGTAGGCCTGATCACGTGCCCAGTTGGCGGTGTCCATGGCCAGGACCTCGATGTCGGGGTACTTCGCCAGGACGTTGTTGATGCCTTGGGTCCGGTTGATCTCCGGCGACGAACCCAAGGGTCCCTGGAGCACCACGATCTTGCCCTTGCCGCCCAGGAGGTCGGCCAGCTGCTGCATCTCGGCCTCGCCCGCCAGCACGTCGTCGGGCAGCACGGAACTCTCGAGCAGGGCAGCGGCATCACCGATGAGCCCGGTGTTGACGGCGATGACGGGGATGCCGGCGTCCTTGGCCTGCTGGACCTGGGGGCCGAGCGTCGAAGCGTCGACCGGCACGATGATGATCGCGTCGACCTGCTTCCCGATCAACTGCTGCATCTGGGAGATCTGGGTGTTGACGTCGTCGTTGGCGCTGTTCCACTCGATGTTGATGCAGTTCGCCGCGGCGTAGGCATCGAGGCCCATCTTGCCCAGGGTGATGAACGACGACATGTTGTAGACGGTCACGCCGACGGTGTACGGCGTGCATTCTTCCGCGGCCGGAGACTCGTCCTGCGCACCGGCGCCTGCGAAGCCTCCGGCGACGAGCGCTGTCGTTGCGAGTACTACGGCTCCGAACCGGAGCTTGCTGTTAAGTCGCATGCGTGAACCCTCCTCCTGGACAACCATCACGGACGTGGATCGAGTGTCGTGGTTTGACAGTCCTCAGCACCCCCCTTTCTCGTTGTTCGAACAGGAAGGACCTGCTGGTCAGCGGCCGACGTGGCTACTTCCTCTTCGGTGCCGCCACCAAGCGAACACTACAACAGACTAGCAGTTAGATATCCCACGTGATTGTGACGTTAGGCCGCCATTCCGTGACCTCTGTCGTGCTCGCTGTTACGCTGGATGTGTGATGGTAGGTGACAGCAAGCAGCCATCGGGGAGGTCGAGCTGCTGTCGGACGGATGCTCGCCGACGCAGCGCGGGATCGATCGTCACGGGTGAGGAGCGCATAGCACGAGGGAGCCTGGGGTGCGACAGCGTGAGGACGTGACGATTTCGGTACCGTCATCTCACGGCTGCCGGCGGGTCCCGGAACGCTCCCGCGGACCCGGCCTCGGAACGCCGACCCCATGGCGGCACGGTCGCGGGGTGTTGAGATGAAGGCGAGTGAGCGCCAGACCCGCATCATCGATCTCGTGACCGAGCGAGGCTCGCTTCGCATCGATGACCTCGCGGCGATCCTTGGGGTGAGCCCCATGACCATCCACCGGGACCTCGATTCGCTCGCGTCGCAGCAACTCATCACCAAGGTGCGAGGCGCTGCCAAGGTCATGCAGTCCGCCCTTTTCGAGACCGGTGTGCGCGTCCGATTGGCACGACAGGCCCGTGAGAAGGAGACCCTGGCGCGAGCGGTGGCCGCCCATCTGGAGCCGGGGCAGGCAGTCATGCTGGATGACTCGACCACGTGCGTGTACCTGGCGCGGCTCCTGCGCGGCAACAGTCCCGTCACCGTCATCACCAACTTCGTGCCGGTGATGAGAGAGCTGTGGGGCAAGCCGGGCATCCATCTGATCGGTCTGGGCGGGGTGTACTACGAGTGGGCGGAGGCGTTCATGGGCGGGATGACGGTCGACGCCATCCGGTCCATCCGCGCTGACCTGTTGGTGATGTCCACCTCGGCGATCACCAACCTGGTCTGCTATCACCAGTCCGAGGACACCATCTCCTTCAAGCGCGCGATGCTGGAGTCGTCAGCGCGCAAGATCCTGGTGGTCGATCACACCAAGTTCGCGAGGCGGGCACTTCATGCTCTCGGGCCGGTGACGGACTTCGATCTGGTCATCATCGACGATGCGACGCCCCTGGAGACTCGAGAGCAGCTCCGCGCCCGAGGGGTCGAACTCGAGATCGTGCCTCTGCTAACGACGAGTGCGGGCGGCCCGATGGTGACGCTCCCCGCAGCGGAGCCCGAGCGTCTCGATCGCGGCTTGCAGCCAACTGGGTGAGGGGATGGTTCACACCGCTTCGCCGGATGTCGGCACGCTTGATCACAGCGCTCGCACCACCGATCCTTTGCAGGATCGTTCCGGGCCTCGCGAGTTGTGGCGACGGCGAGGGTAGCCCCAGGGTGTGGAGGTTGGTGCAACCATGAGGATCGCGGTTGGCGGAGACAGCAATGGCTTCGGCCTCAAGGAGGTCGTCAAGCAGCACCTGATCGAGCGCGGCTTTGATGTCGTCGACTTCGGTGTTCAGGCTGAAGAGGACGTGGATTACCCGGATGTGGCGGTGCCTGTCGCTCGAGCCGTGGCGGCGGGTGACGTGGACCGTGCGGTCTTGGTCTGCGGGACCGGTCTTGGGATGGCCATCGTCGCCAACAAGGTGAGGGGCGTGCGGGCCGCTCCTGTCACGGACCCCTATTCGGCCGAGCGGGCCATCAAGTCCAACAACGCCAGGGTGCTGTGCCTGGGTGCATTGGTGGTTGGCACCGAGGTGGCGAAGCTGCTGGTCGACCATTGGGTCGATGGTGAGTTCGCGGGCGGCAACTCGGGGCGCAAGGTGGCCAAGATCGAGGAGTTAGACGAGCGCGAGCGCAAGGCGACGCCGAGCTAGCCGTTGGCCCTGGGGCCCATGATCGTGGCCAAGAGATAGCCGATCGCCAGGCACACCGCGAGCACTCCCAGGCCGCGCCGCAGGCGACGCTCGGGCAGCCCTGGCTGGAGCCGTGCCCCGATAGCACCGCCATCAACCCCGCGCTGCCCAGCCACAGGCCCAGCTGCCAGTCGGGAGCCGCCGCCGTCGCCCCGGCGAAGGCCATGAGCGCATAGGTCGCGACCCCGACCACCGAGGTCAGGAAGGTGGCCGACAGCGCCGCCGGCGCGACCTCCAGGACGGCGTAGCCGCCGGCCACCAGGATGGGTGCCAGGATCGAGCCACCGCCGATGCGGTGGAGGCCGCCGATGATGCCGACGGCCAGCGCCAGCAGCGAGACACGTCGCGGATCGAGGGTCCAGCCGGCTCGCGCGCGGCCCGGGCTCCCGAACAGGAGCCAGAGCCCCAACGGCAGCAGCAGCAGGGACAGCAGCAGTCGAAAGACCTCGCCGTCCGCCGCGATCTGGACGCGGATGACCGCGCCGCTGACGATGCCTGGGAGCGTGCCGAGGGCCAGCTGCCGTACGAGCGGACCCCGCAGCCGACCCGTGCGCCAGTAGCGAGCCAGGGCGCCGGGGATGGCCACCACGTTGTGGATGAGGTTGCTCGGCGTGACCGTCGGGCTGGCCACGTGGAGCACGCTGACCTGGACCGGCAGGAGGAACACCGCTCCCGAGACGCCGACCGGGACGGTCAGCATGGAGATGACGAAGGCGAGCAGCCAGCCGAGGCCGGCCTCCTTCGGCGTCATGGCGGATGGCGCGATCGGCCGTGCTGGCCGGCATGACGAGGACGTGCCCGGCGATGGAGACAGCGTCCCCCATGACCAACGCGACCTCACGGGTCGGAGCCCCGCGGTGAGAGCAGGCCCCCGGTCCGCACCAGGGCGGAGGCGTGGCGACGATCGGCTCCGGGACGGCCATGGACTCCGGGGTCTACGCTCAGCCCACGGCACGCTGGTCGAGCGCGAGGATCGGCGGCTGTCAGCGAGGAGTAGGGTGACGGTGGTGGGGCTGTCGGTCACCGGCACCAGCAGCGACCATCTGCCGACACTCACTCGCGGAGGAACGAGCACGATGAACATCGACTTCCAGCACGTGCCGCATCCGCGGATCGCCGCGCGCAAGGCAGCAGGACCGCCCACGAGCTCTGCCGAGTACGTCAGCCTCAACGGCAGGATCGGGCTTGCCCTGACGACGGTGGTCGGCACGATGTGGTGCGCCTACCTGTTCGCGCTCCTGGCGCTGCTCGTGCTGCCACAGGCGGCTGGCGGTGGGTTGCTGGCATTCGTGCAGTGGCTGAGCCAGACATTCATCCAGCTCGTGATGCTCTCGGTCATCATGGTCGGCCAGAACATCCTCAGCCGCGCGGCCGACAAGCGCTCCGAGATGACCTACCAGGATGCCGATGCCACCCTGCATGAAGCCGAGCAGATCCAGGCCCACCTCAAGGCCCAGGATGAGGCCATGAACGTCCTGCTCGACAAGATCGCGAGGCTCGAGGTGGCATTGGCCGCGTCGTGACCCGCGGCCATGTTGGCCCACCTGACACCCAGTCCCCTGGGGAGACGCCGTTAGAGCCTGCAAACCTTGATGTCGGCCTGCCGGGCGAAGCATTCCAGCTGGGCGGTGACATCGCCGTTCACGGCGATCACATGATGGGTGAACCCGAGCTCGACCAGTTCGCGGAAGTAGGCCTTCACAGGCTTGTCCACCTGGACGATCAGGGACGATTCATTGATCTTGAGCGGCGCGGTGTCGAGCAGCTCGCCCGAGCTGACCAGCATCCGCCAGCCGTCCACATCGTGGATGGCGTGGGCCAGCGTGACCGGTCCGGGCGCGTAGGTGGCCTCGAACCCCAGCGAGTTGCCCGCGAAGCCCCAGTTCTCGCAGGCCGGTTTGACATTGACGGGTCGGTCACTGCGCGCGGCCCGTGGATCGATGAAACCGTGCCCGAGCAGCATCACGGCGTTCAGCTCCACGTCCACTTCTTCCCACTCGCCGAAGAACGGCGTGATGCCCGTGAAGTCCTTCAGGATCTTGGTCGTGACACAGCCGATCACGTCGCCCTCGGTCGTGGCGACAGCCCGATCGGACAACAGGAGCTCCGATAGCCCCAGGTAGACCGCTGCATTCGCCCGGGCCTCGATGAGGTGCTGTCCAAGGAGGACCAGGCCGTCGAGCCGGAAGCGGTCCACGAGCTCCTGGAGCGCCAGGCCGAGGCGCGCCGAGCGGGCGATCTCTCCGTCATCAAGCTCCGTGACGACGTACTGCTCGCGCACCTTGCGGCTCAGCGCGCCGATGCGCGGATCGTCCTCGCGGATCTCGTCGAGGATCCCGACGAGATGATCCATCTTGACGTCCATGACGTGCGGCCCGAGCTTGCCAGTGATGTCCGTCTTGTCGAAGTTGAAGTCGTACATCCCGCGGAAGACGTGTCCGATCGTTCCGATCGTCATGTGCTTCAGGTTCCGCAAGGTCGTGTGCACCTGGATGATGGCGTCGATCTCGCGGTAGACCTCGTCGTCTCCTACGGCACCCACAACGACCTCGTAGCGCGGGTACTTGCCCATCTTGCGGAAGCCGCCGGTCAGCTGCACGAGCCCCATTGGCCCGGAGTTGCGCAGTGACTGGTCGTACCCGGCCTGGAAGTCGAGGCGGTCGTGCGCCTGGGACGCAAAGATCACGAGCGGCAGGTCCGACGACAGGTGCAGCAAGGACTGATGGATGAAGAAGTCCGGGCAGTACGTTCCCTCGGCGATGACGAGCAGGTCCACGTGCTCTTCGCGGAACCGTTGCCCGGCCTGGTCCGCGCCGTCCAGGGTCTCGACGAGACCCGGGTACACGAGATCGTGCTTGCCAGCCAGACGGTCTGCGATCACCTGCATGTCCGCGGCGACCTGTTCGCGAAGGCCGGCGTACATCCGCCAGTACTCGAAGTAGCCACAAGCCAGGAGCCCGACCTTCAACGGGCGGTCACCACGCCGCTCGCTCAGCAGATCGCCGCTCGCCGAGCCTCCTGTCACCTCGAACGACTGGATCTCGTTCATCGCTCCTCCTCGCTGTGCCTGGGACGGAGTCACGAAAGCGGAGGCC
>Ga0315278_10002053_pt1 | contig 17844 bp, 20 predicted proteins | sample YL17G06_0_MG_FD_203880 | JGI IMG/M metagenome (GOLD analysis project Ga0315278, IMG submission 203880) | Sediment microbial communities from Yellowstone Lake, YNP, Wyoming, USA - YL17G06_0 | ecosystem: Environmental > Aquatic > Freshwater > Lake > Sediment | place: USA: Wyoming | collected... | reverse complement strand
AACCGGACGCCGGAGGAATTTTTAAGGCTGGAAAATGAGAAATTTTCCACAGGCATGCCTGTGGAGGCAGTATCAATTAACGCTGGATACTCCAATTCATAGTGGTACAATAAATGGGGTAAGGTCACCATAACTATCTCTTTGCACGCACAGGCAATCATAGTTCCCCCAGACATGGCTAATTGTGGTATAACTGCCCGAATGTTACTTCCAAACATCGCATGCAGATAATTGACAAGGGACTCTGTGGCTGCAATACTACCACCGGGAGTGTGAATAATAATATCAAGTCCCTTGGTGCGATCCAATTGATGTATCGTTGTCATGAAACCATTTTTATCATCATCATTTATACGAGTGCCTTCGAGTCGTGGGTCTGGTTTCTGCAACCATCCTGAATAATAAGCGATTACATTACGGTGTGTATAATCATATAATTTCTTAAGGTATTTCCGTCTTGTGAAGTCGAGAGCATCTGCTCTTTGAAGTCCTTGAATCTCCTGTAGAACTTCGTTCCAATTCGGCATTTTTATTTAGACCCCTCTTTTTGTGCCGCGGTGGTATTTGAGTATTTTACCTCGTGCGGATTTAGCAGAGAACACCTTTCAATATTCAAGCCAAACTGTTCTGGGTTCATATACGGAGGATAATCAGATTCTTTTATCTTCAAAACTCTGAACAAATCTTTTATGGAATTCTTCCGCTTCATAAGTAAACCTTTCGCTATGCCTTTAAACATTATCGACACTGCGTCCCTGCGTTGATTAGAAAAATTCCTTTGTTTAAGCCTATACTTCAGACAAGTAATTATTCTTTTACTAATATGATATAATTACGAAGCAAAAAATCAAGTGTTTTTCATCTGAACTACAATTTGTTTCGTTTGGGGTGTTTGATCCTTATGTGCCTGTTTGAAGGCTTCTGCATATTCCTTGTTCTGTTTTTTGAATAGCTCATTGCCTGCAATAATTTCTTTTAACGCCTGAGATTTTGTCTTTGCGTCTTTGAGGAACTGCACTGCTCTTGTGCCATAAGCGCCGCCCAGCAAGGCACAGATTCCGATAGCCAGTTCTAATGCGTTATCTGCAAACTCCCATCCGTCAGGTCTTTCGGAAGATTCGGCCAACGCAGTTCTGGCAAGTCGAGTGTTGGTCTCAGCCAATATGTCTTCTGCGGTTTCAGCCTGCGGGAATTCCATCGGCAGGCCATAGTAGGAAACAAAGGCCCTGCTCTGCAATTCAGATAAGCTGCTTAATGCCTTCAGCTTATCAGAAACTTCTTCATCTCCGGCAATTTCAGCCGTCATCGCCGTCGTACGATTATGCAGCCACGCATTTTGCTTCTGCGATTCTGTCGGCGCAAAACGCAGGCTCTCGCAGCCAGCCAATAAAAAACAGCATCCCGCTAATAACCCTGTTGTTAAAATCCTCTTCATCACATTTCTCCTTTGGCTGATATATTTGTTTTGTTAAAAACTTTTTCGACCGCCTCAAGACGATACTCATACGAAATGCTCTTGGTCTGAAGAGATTCGAGCTTCTGCTCAAAACTTTTCTGGCATTGCAGCAGCATAGATACATCCCGCTGAAGCAAATCAAGCTGACGCTGCAGATTGACCCAGCTTCCTACAATTAAAGAGGCCAGCAGCACCAGTTGAACCAGCACGGAAAGGTTTATTTGACGATTAAACTGCCAGCTTTTCTGATTTAACTCCGCACCCTCACTCATAACCATCACGTTCTCCTGCGAACGACTCTCAAATTTGAACACTGCTTTTCAAAATCCATTTGCACGCGCTCTATCCAGAAGATACTTCGGCTATCGGTCTTGCAGCCAAGCAGGTCTCGGCTTTCCGGACTCGACGTTACTTTGTCCCCAATCTGATAATCTAAAATCAGGTATGGCGTCTGAACATCGGCAATTCCTATAGTTTCCGATGATGCAGCGGCTTTTCGACGCACAAACTCAAATAAAGCTGTCGAATCATCGGCCTCATCCGCTTTGCCGAGCAAGCTGTCGGACACGTTGGCAAAAATACTTATGTTATTTACCTTTCGATATTTAAATTGGCGGGGGAGAGTAATAATATTTTCGACAACGGGCGCCGTTGAACCAACGGGGCCGTCAGCAAATGTGCAGCTCAACCTTTCATCGCTTATTACCGATGCGGTTATTCTAAATTTCAACTCCCCTCTCGACGCTGCCAGCCACGTATCGGCGTCAAACTGGTCGCTGCTCAGCCAGATACCGCATTCATCGGGCAGATTATCAAAGGCATAAATATATGGCCACCAATGAAGACCGTTATCAAATGATACCTGCAGGAAATAACCAAGCGAATTCCCCTGTTTGTCGGCAGTCAGGGTCGGCCAGAAACGCCGACGGTGTCGAATAAAACTATCGCCCTCAAAAATCTTCGAAAAATCAAATGCTTCTCCCTGATTATATGGAGCAGCACTATAATCACCGGCCTCATTAAGACACCACTTACGATATACATTTCTAACCTTGTAAAAATCAGGGTTCGTCAGCGGCGAAAAACGGTCATAATCGGCGCTTTCGTCAGCCGGGTCCCACGCCTTGATTAGCTCAAATGTAGATTCATAAATTTTGAAATCGCCCTGGCCAATATATTTATGCGTTATCGGCCAAAAATTCTTCCTGCTGTGTAAAACAGATATGTTCGTCTTCGAAATACTCAACTGCTCGCCACGTTGCTGACAATTTAATTCGACCGTTCTGCCCTCAGCGCTTTTGTAAAATATGATTGCCTGCCCGGCCCCTGTCTGCGCCAGCCGGGGAACAAATTTGAACTTAAGGTCGATTCCGCTGCAACACCGGTGCAAAGCCTCTATTAAACTTAATCCGGTTACATCAAGCTCGCGAACTTCCCTGCCTTCGGTCAAAACCCGCAGCCGCTCAATACTCGGTATCTCTAATTGTCCCTTTGGCAAATATCCCCGGAGCATATACTCTATAACCTCCGAGTAACTCCACAGCTTTGCCTCCCTTGATTCAGATGCAAACAATGTTAAGTTGTTGCCGTTTGTTTCCATTCGTTCAATTGTGGCATTGCCTTTGCAGCCTTCATTGAAAACGGTCTCTACGCCGCCTAAAAACACCGCCGAACCATCGGTATTGCCTGTCCATCGACCATAGACGGTAATGCGTTCCAGATTTGCGCTAAAGTCCCTTGCAATAATTTCCACCTGCTCGCCATCGGGATTAAATCTCGTTTCAATTGCTTCTATCTGGCCCGTAAACACAGGCATATTACATATTGACACATCCGGCTTCCCCGCGTTGTAAATCTGCTCGATGCGAACATCTCTGCCGGCAGAAAATTCGGCCTCAATGCCTTCAATTGCCACAAGTTTATTTCCCGTATACGCACTTGGATTATATCTCAAACGAGCCTTGCTAAATTCCGGCCATTCACCACGCACAATCTCTACAACCTCAAGACAAGGACATATTTCGCCATCGATTAAAACTGAAATAGCGGCTGCCGGCAGAGCGAGTTGTGTCTGCGTCGGCTGAAAAAAGTCGATTCGGTTAGACATAAAATCCTCAAATATCAGACAACTTTTACTCCTGTTATATCGGGTGCACCCGGGCATATCGTGTTAAGCTGAACCTCTATTTTAGCTAAGGACCCGTCCTCTTGACCTGATGTATCTTCCGCTCTTATAGCAAACAAATATCTGCCGGCGTCAAGCCGGCCGCTTTGGTGAGTATAATATTTCCTCCCGGCATAACCAACGACAGCAACGGGATTTTCGTAGTCGATTTGCCCGCTGCCCTCATCGCAATAGATGTTAAAACACACAGGTTCCGATTCCTGCTCAAGGGGACAATAATACCAGACAAGCTGTATTCTGTTATCAGCAACCTGTTTTGCTGAAATACCGGAAATTCCGTTAGGTCGCGGCTGTGCCAAATCCCCCTCTGCATTTATAGAAACCTTCGCTGCCGCAGATAAGGTATACTCTTCATCCCCACAACCATTTATACGTCGCACAACATAAAAATAAGTGGTATTACTCTCGTGCTTCACGTATCCGGCAGGGCTAATCTGGCTGGCCTGCAACCTCCCTACCGCCAAAATATTTGTAAAATCTATCTGTTCCATACTGCTGCCGCGATACAGCATGGAGCAGCCGCAAATACGAGTCCAGAACCAGCCCAACGTCAATGCCGTCCCCAGCTTAAACGCATTGGCCGTCATACCGGCAAATAATGTGTCCTTCTGCCACTCTCTTTTCATCAGCTCGGCGTCCTTGTTATAATCAATTCTTCATCCGTCGGCGTATGTGTCAGGATAATTGTTTCACTGTCATCATCGTAATAATCAATCTCTCCTGTATTCTTATTTTGAACAGCTTTGTTGACGAGCACTTTAGCTGCCTTCTGGAAAAGCGAACTGCCTGCGAATCTGTTTTCTATCGAAAACGTTGCAAGCACCGCATTCACTGTCTCGCCATCAATGTCTGCTTCGGTCAAAACCACTGAATAATCGTGACCCGCCGCATAAAAAGAATCTGTTAAAACCAGTTTCACATTATGAATGCCCGTCATCGCCGGATTACCAAAGTCCTTGTTAACGGTTATGCCCGTGGCAACACCTGCGGTTGTATCATCTTTGAAAACTTTTACAGAACCTTCTGTATAAGTGGCTTTTCCGCCGTTTTTATCGTTTGTTGTAAAATTAAAATAATGCGTTGAGCCTGTTCTCAAATCTCCCAGATAAATCATTTTGCTAATGCACCTCCCGCTAAAGAACCTTTTGCCGGCGAACCTCCAACCAATTGTCTAACCGCCGCTTCTACAAACTGATATTGCATTTCATTGATACGTGTCCAGCCGGAGAAGCCATTTTCATCTTTGTAACGCACCCCGCTTACGGTCTGATTTATATCAAATTCAATCCAGGCTCCTTTTGTCGCATCCGCCTGATTGTAAACCTCGTGCCAATCTCCGCCATAGTATGCCTCAACAACAGCATTGACGCTGTTTTCTGCCTCTAACCACATCCGACATTTTGTTGCACACTTCGGAGCAGTCAAATTAAATGTAATCCAGCCAACCGCTCCGTCTCCGAAAGCATAAGTGTCCGTAGAACCATCACTGGCGTTAGACGGATTATCCCAGATATCACTTGTAACCGTATCGAATGTGGCCCAACCCATTAGATTTTACCCTTCCTCTGTCCACGTCCCGTTTTTCGCTATGGTCGCCCAGTCGCCGTTTGAATCGGTTATAAAAGTTATACAGGCTCCGACGGCATTTGCAGATTTATATTTGCCCGCAGTCTGGCCGCTGTTGTCTCTTATAGTCGCTGTCCCAGGTTCGATTCTTAATTCCTGTGCCGTCTGAACAGCAAAAGTAAATACCGCGCCGGCTGATGCCGATGCAGGCAGAGTGAGTGTAACTGTCCCCGCAGCTCCAAGGTTACTATGAACGCTCCCCGATTCCGTAATTGTCACTGTATCATTGCTCGTATGCGCCTCTATTGTCTTTTTAATACCGCCTGCTTCGTATGGCAGCATAAAATTATGGCCGGACCTGGCATCAGTTATCGAATCAATATCCCCGTTAGATGTGGTTACTATTGCCAGCCGAATATGAGGTGTGGTCGCCATATCAGGAAAACTGTTATATTCGCCGGTAACGAGATTGCCTGCCGAATTCAAATAAACATAGATATTCGGCTTATTATCGGCCATCGCATTACCCGTAGAGCCTCCATAGCTGACCAATTGTGTCCCCATCCAGAATTTCCCGCTTTTTACGCCGATACTAAGCCCCCCTTCATCGTAAACCCGCATATCGTTTCCCCGCTTCGCAGCAAGCAGAAACCGATAAAGCAGTCTCCTGAATTGCAAATAATAAGGTGCCTGCCCCGTCGGTATGTACTCAACGCCGGTTTCGCTGTCAGATTGAATATTCAGCAAAGTATTATCCGATGGATATACCTCAGCCATAATGCTCTCCTCACTATTTTCCTATAAAACACTCAGAACCAGTTCGTTTGTTTGCTTGTTAAACGAAAATACGTCGACATCCACAGCAGGTCTTGGTGCCGGTGATACCATAACCTCGCCGGTTTCGTCGCCGATGCTTTCGTTGCCGGCTTCATCTGCGACTTTAACTGCAAATTTATATACACCTTTTTCAAGGAACCGGCTCACCCACTTGATTGTGTCGGCATCAAGACCAAATTGTCCCCGCCCAAAATTCCCTTTTCCGAAGCCGACCGCTGCCGCCGAATCATAACCAAAATCGCCAAGACCAAACCTGCTCATTCCTAATCCGCTTTTGTCCTGTCGGGCCGGCCAAATTCTTACCGGCGAATGGTTAATAGGGTTGCCATAGTCAATTTCACCGCTGCCTCCGTTAAAATAAACTTGTGCGGCAGAGCCGACCGGTAAATTTTGACCCCGCAGAAAACTTATTTCCACTCTCCCGCCCCGACCACCTCCCTCATCAACTTCACTGCTAAAATCAGTATGCCCCTCGGCAGGCTCAACTGCGAAAATTTCTATCTGGACCACCGTATCGCAGAATGGTATTTGAACAACCATTTGTCGCTGCTCGGTATCTAAGGTTACTCCTGCATATTGGCCGTTGATATAAACCTGATAAAACTTGTCAGCCCAGCAAGACCTCCATTCAACTGACGCCACCCGTGGAACAGCAACTGCCTTGCCGTTCTTCCAAAAACCACCAGGCAATTCAAATACCCTTATTCTGTCTATTCCGCTGCTTATAAGTGCCATATCACTAAGCTACCAACTGCGTGTAAACGATTTCGTAATCACAGCAGACTCCGCTGCCGCTCGACCTTTCTTTACTAACATTGAAAATATCCATTCTAAGATTACTGAACTCCCTGCCGCTGCTGGTAACCAGCGTATGGGTATCTCCGTCTATATATGCCGATATTGTCCCAATTAGTCTTTCTGCCTGAACCCGGCTTTCCGCACGCAGTATACCGGCCTGCATTATTTTCCTGCCGCGGCAACCCAAATCCATACTGAGAACCCCATCCAGTCCCGCAATTGTTTTCTCAATCCGTTTCCTGTCAATGCTCCCCTGCTCAATCTTCAGTTCCGGCCCTTCAAACAAATTTTCTCCATCCAGAGCAGCTCTCATCAGCCCCTTCCTCGCAAATTTATCCGCCTGCGGCGGATTAACTTCGTAGCAGTTTCATAGACGACCCGACCAGAGTAATATCAGTAACGCCGTCAGAATCAACATCTATACTCAACCGGCATCGTTCCCTCGCCTTCTCGAACAGCTTTTGATAATACAGACTCTTCTTCCAGAAATTTTCATTCTCGGTATTGCTCGCCAGCATCGCATAGACGCTCGATATGACCGCAAAAACCGACGCCGGTCTCAAAACACTGCTGTCCAGAATATCGGCTGTATCAAATTTGCTGTCAGGATTGCCTGGCTTGATTCCAAAATACTCTGTTAGTCTGAATCCAACTTCATTGGTCTGAGGTCTGAGTGTGCTGATACGGTAGGATATATCTATTGCAGACGGCGGCGCTACTGCCGTATCATCACTGCCTGCTCGAACCACAGAAATCGTAAGCTGTGTCGCCGAGTCTACTGAAACAATCTCGTATGCCCCGTCCAGTAGGCTGTCCGATGTCTGCAGATATATGACGCCGCCAGCCTCCGCCGCTGCACTTACAAAATCAGCCTCGCTCGCCGTAAAAGTCGTGCCGTCAAGTTCGCCGTTACTGCCTTTAGCTAATACCTGCCACGGCAAATGTAGTTCGCCGAATAATATCGGCTCGTATTTTATTATGTCCGCATCGCTTGAAAAACTAACCATCGCTTCCATCCCCATTTCGTCAAATAGTCAGGCTTTGAGCGCCCAACGAAACATTATTTCCTTGGACGCTCTCGCCCTGATTCCCCACAGCCTAATTATTAACTGGTGCTTAGGCCCCGAATAATCCCGTGTGCCATCTCGTTCCTGAACTCTACTGTGTATTCGCCTATCATCTCTCCGCATTCATAATCACCGCTGCTTGACAACGGTTTGAAGTGAAAACTTCTTCCCGCTAACGGCATCACGCTAATCCTCGATGAATCCAGCAGCATTACCGTATCCTGTGGCAGCCATCGTGTAGTAACAATTCTGCATACGCCAAAATCGCTCTCGTAGATACTGACCATATTTGTGAAGGTAGTATCATTAGCAGCATAACTTCGGCTCTCCGCAGAAAAGTTGTTTATCATCCGCTTCTGGAAACCTCCGACAACAATCAGGTCTACATTGCCGCTGCTGCATTCCCATATCTTGCGCAGCACGTAATTTATCTTGTCCTCATTGAGATCGTTACCCACCGGAAATCCGCTGTCCCCAATATGAAATACGTTTGTCTGAAGGTGTTGTATGATACCCTTCATTGTTCTCCGCGCCGAGCTGCTGCCTTCAGGATTACTTGTCGGTTTGCCGCCGTTAACAACGGTATTTTCAAGGTCTCGAAGTAGTTCCCTCAGCCTTTCCTGCTTTTGATAATCCATCTCGTCAGCCAGTCCCAGTTTACTCGTAGCCATATCAGTGCCGCTCACTTCTATCGCAGAGGTAAATATCTGGGTGTAATTTCCGCACCTCGCACGATTGGTAAATCTCGTCCCGGGTTTATCGTCACCCTCAAGAGCTGCATTTCCAAGAATGTTTATCGCTTGGTTGTCAGCCAGGTTTTCTGCCGTAGTGCCTGCATAACCTCGAACTACCGTCAGCGTGTTGTTGTCAACTCCGGTAACCAGCATCAATTCCTCAGACCCTTCTACCTGAATCTGGTCGCCTGCACGAAATCTGCTGCCGTGGTCAACCACAAACGTAGTATCTACATCCGCGTCGGTGTAAGTGCTGTCGTTAATAGCGTCCTTATTGGGTAACAATTCATCTTCGAGCCACTCGTGATGCGTGCTGTTAGCTTCTCTCATCGGGTCTCCGAGGGCATCCAAAAAAGGTGTCTCGTAAGGCGACACTATCCCCACTAAATCTGATACATCTTCAGCCAGTTCCGGCAAAGTCGTTCCCGCTGAATAAGTTGCTTTTCCTGTAAAAGACATTTATTTCTCTCCTTCTGGTTATAAACCGATTTTAGTCGGCTTTTCTCTCCAAAAAATAATCAAACAAAACTTCTTCGCTGTCTCAAATACTCACGCAAATCTGTCCTGTTCCCTGTCGTTGCCGCCCTTTTGGCCGCCCTCTCGAGCGACATTCGATTGCCTTCTGCTTCATCCCTGGCTCCTGCCGTTTTCCCGGCAGCCACAACCTTCTCATTGTCTCTGCTGAACAGATATTGCTTCTCTTTTTTCAACTGTTCAATTACGCCGTCCAAATCCGCATCACTTTTACTATTCATCCTGGCCTTGACAATCAGTGTTGCTGCCTCTAAATCCGTGGTCCCTTCCGCCGCCAATTTCTTCATTAGCTCCTGCTCCGCCCGAATTCTCTCAAGTTGTTCAGCCGTCTTCGCCGCATCAGACCTTGCTTCCTTCAATTGTTCAGCCAGAACTTCATTCTGTCTCTCGGCGCTCTGCGCCCTCTTACGATACCGGATTGATTCGGCTACCGGGACAAGTTTTAAACCGTCGCTGCTGATTTGTCCCGCTGTGTCCTCTGGCAAAAAATTTTCCTCTGTGTCAATCTGACTCATTCCAAATTCCTCTCCTGTGATACCGTCTCGTAACCCAGCTCTCTGAGCACCTGCTCAGTCGGCACACCTAACTCTTTTTTAATCTGTGCTTCTTTTAGCTTTTCCAGCATGTTCTCAGGCAGCGGGCTGGGGAAAACAATCTCCACTTCTCTGTCTGATAAGCTGGTCTTGTAAATACCGGCCCTGTCGAGTATTTCCAGAGCCATCCTGCATATCTTCTTCACCCCTTCGCCGTAGGTAAATCTCTTCCGTTCGGTCTTTGACAACGTCCCCATAAGCGTCAGCCTGAGAGCCACCGCACTCGTCAGATTACCGAGTTTGCTCTTCAAAACCCCCGCTACGAGTGGTGTCACTCCGCTGGCTTTATCCATTGCCTCTCTAATTTCAGCAATGTGCTTATCCTCGCTTGGTGTGGCCGCATCCCCTCCGAACTCCTCAATCGCCGCTTCAGGATTGTCCGTGTACCACATCCGTCCAGGCGATACAGGCTTGTCCTCAAAACCCTCTATCCCCTTCCCAAGATACATCTTGAAGGATTGAAACGTAATCCTGTTCGCCCTGTCGCTTAGTCTGGTATTCAACTCGTCCTGCAACGGCACCAGCGGCTCAACGTCGCTCATCCCTTCATAATAATAAGGCTGGGCGATATTCTGAATGTGGACCACCGGCAGAAATCCCCACGGCAGTTCGCCTTCCGCTACAAGATCCTTGTCCTCATATCTTTGCCACGCTGTAGCAGAAATAATCTCCGTTACCGCAACCGTCCGGCGATTACTGCCGCTGTTTTTGTTCCGCAACAACAGTCTTGACAGAAAGAAACTTCTTTCGCTCAGCGCATTTTTCTTCTGGTAAAAATGCTGAACGTAATATCTGATTTTCTTGTAGTCATCTTCTTCAAGGATAGGCAATGCTCTCGGTGCTTCAACCAGTTCCAGGCCTATCGTTCGTGCCAATTGCAGCACTTCTTCGAGTGGGAGGGTTTGAGTGGAAGAGGAGGAAGTAGAAATGTATTTTTCTGTAATCTCGTCGCCCGGCCTGATTAGACAATCTACAAAACCGTAAACACCTCCGAGCACCGCCATATCCTGGAAAAATCCGATGTCGCCGTTGGCCGAAAACAATGCCTTTAATATGGACTCTATCTCTGCACGTCTCCGGCCCTCCGGCGACCTCGAAACAAAGCTTATCGGTTTGCCGAACAGAAAATCTGCCGCTGCATTTACACGCCACGCAATGTCATTTTCTATCACCACTTCTTTTCGCTGAATATCTTTGACTGCCCTTCCGCCGAAAATCCCTGTTTGCGCTGAATGCACAAAACCGGTTATTCTCGCAGGCAGACCGAACTCTTGAGCCTGCAGATAACATCGTCCAAGTTCGCTGATGCTTCTTTCTGAAAAACCTCCACCGGTAACTCCATATATCCGGTTCGTATAATATTCCCACAGCTTGGTAAATCGCTCCTGAACCTCAATAGAACGCTCATCTACAAGCCATTCAAGATAATCCGCATCGAATTGCTGGTCCTTGAAAATATGAAGGTCAAATCCCATTTTCCGATTCCTGATTCTTATTGTTAATCTTTAATTCCATAATTAAGTCAACCTGCACAATTGATGCGAAAATTCCTCCCCCCTTAATCTTCTGATATTCCCTAAAAACTTATGGCAAAAGAAGTAAAAAGATTCTTTATTTCTTGGAAATTTACTTTTAGCTTACCTGCAAATTTGATTGAACGAAAGGTATGAATTGTGGCGTTGTAATTAAAGTGCACCAAAAAAACTTGTTCTTTTCACCTCAGAAGGATTCCTGCTTCCCGCCGGCTGTCAGGTTATCATATTCAATCTCAAAACGCAGCTTGTGTTTGGCCTCCTCTTCTGCCAGCGAAAGAAGCACCTCGTGGCTTTCCCCGTCTTCAACAGCTGCCGCCAAATCAACATATAACCTGAATGAAATCTTTTCCTTTTGTATCGCTCCGACAAGTATGTCTCTGTAGTCCATATCCACTTTCGGTCCATCACTTGTCCTATAGTCAGACAAATTAAACTTGGACGGCAGCAGGACTTTGCCCCTTTTCAGCACTTCCAGTTCAAGTTTAGCCTTGTGCTCCAGTTCCTCCTGTGCCAAATCCTCAAACATCTTGCGAGTCATTGGGGTAGCAGTCCGCTTCGACAAGTCCATATAAAGCTTATATGCTTCCGCTTCCCTGGCTATCGCAAGCTCCAAAATTTCCTCTATTGATTCCTGCTCTCCCATCACATTCGTTTCCTTCCAGGTTCCCGTTCTTTTATTTTCCCGTCCCTTCTTGATAACGCTAAAACTCGCCGTTATAATTAAGTATCGCTCTAATGAAAATGCAAAATGCAGTCGATAATCAATGCAGTTTTTGCTCGCAGGCCCGTTTCGCCAACGTAGCTCAATGGTAGAGCTCCGGTTTTGTAAACCGGAGGTTGTCGGTTCGAATCCGACCGTTGGCTTTCCTTATACGGCATATTTCATATTGCAATTAGAAAACTATCGCGGCATAGCCGACGCTGTCCTGGCCCGACGACCCCATTTTGCTCATCATCGCTTCATTGCTGTTGGTATGCGCAAGCAAAATTCCCTTTGTCTTGCCGAGCCTTTTTGCGGCCGCTGCCGCTGCCGCTGCGGCGCCGGACCCGCAGGCATTGCCATTCTCCGCGGCATTCGCAAGCATCTGCTGCGCCTCAAGCCTCAACGCCAAATCAATAAACTGCCTGTCATTGACCTCGCTGGCCCACTTAAAGGCCTCCTCACCCATCCCTACAGGCGTAAAACCGTAACGCGGGCCGTAATGCGTCAAATCTGTTGAGCCGATACAAATAAATTTCTTGTCCTTCTGAACGCCGATAATGTCGCCGATTGTTTCGCCGAGCTTTATCGCCTGTGGTATCGGAGGAACGATTACAGGTAGTATCTTTGCGCCGGGAAAAAGATGCTGTATAAACGGCACTTGAACCTCGATGCTATGCTCAGATTTGTGTGCAGCAGGATTACTCACCGCCGCTCCGCTGCTCAACAGACGCTCTGCCAGTTCTTCGTCAACTGCAATTTCGCCGAGCGGCGTCACCCAGACCCCCTTATCGTATAAAGCCGACATCTGGCCAAAATAGCTGTGAGCGGCCCCGAATATTATAAATGTGTTGACCTTGGCGTGCTGCTGCTTTATGGCTGAAAAAACCATCGCAGCAAGGCTGCCGCTGAACATCCAGCCTGCATGCGGAACAATTCCCCCCACCAGCACTTCAGGCAAAGATTCAGCTACAGCCGCCTCACCAAGGCACTCATTGATTTCATCAACGCAGGCATCGTGTTGACCGGCATAAAACTGACCTGCAACTATTGGCTTTCGCGTCTGCATTTTTCCCCGCCTTTTATTTGCAATTATGACTTCAGCCTATTATCATTCTACTATATAGTTCAACAAAAATATATTGTAATTCTACGGAAAGAAAAAACAATATGGCAACTAAAAAAACTCCCGTAGCCGTAGTGATGGGTTCTGACAGCGATATGGCTGTGATGCAGAACTGCATCGACACCCTTTGTGAATTTGGCCTTGAGCCAGCCGTGCGGATAATTTCAGCTCACCGCTCACCGCAGATTGCCGCCGCCTTCGCCCATACCGCAGCTAAAAAAGGTATAAAAGTAATCATCGCCGCAGCAGGTATGGCCGCACATCTCGCTGGCGCTATTGCCGCAAGAACCTCTTTGCCGGTTATTGGTGTCCCGCTGATTTCAAACAGCGGACTCGAAGGCGTTGACGCCCTCTTAAGCACCCTCCAGATGCCGCCGGGTGTGCCGGTCGCAACGGTTGCCGTCGGAAAAACCGGCGCAAAAAACGCCGCCATCCTTGCCGTCCAGATTTTGGCTCTCTCAGACAAAATGCTCGCAAAAAAATTATCTGCTTTCAAAAAAACACAGGGAAAAAAGGTTATAGAAAAAGATATCGCTGTCCGGAAAGGCTAATGACCTTGGCGACGGCCCTGAAAGAGCATCAGGCATACACCAACAGCCAGTAATAGTGCCGTGGCAGGTTCAGGGTTCGTTATCATCACCTCAAAACCGTCAGGTGTTTCCCCATCCGTATAAAATGCCTCGTAAATCTGAAACCGATGGCATCTATAGGTATCCTGACCGTCAAACTGCAAAAGTCTGTATGGCTCTATCGGCCTGAATCTGCCCGTAAAAAACACCTTACCCCCAAATACGCTCTGATGGTCCTTAACATCAATTGCCGCATCAGCCATCCATCCTTTGTCGGAAATAGACACATCGAAATCGCCGTCATAAACGCTTATCGCTCCGAAAGAAATTGAATTGCTCAAGACCCCCGCTATAAACATAAGAACTGCAACAACACCTTGTTTTTTGCCGGGAACGCCCATTCTCATCCTTAAAAGAGGACTATAATTCGGTGATATGATAACAGAAAATAAAAATTTATTTCACCTCGACAACCGAATTAAAATCGCCGAAGGGGTTCATCTCCACCTGCTTATTATACGGGTCCTGCTGCCACTGGCCGTCTACAACAAGACGATAGCAATACCTCCCGCTCGGCAGATTCAGTTTTGTCTGCCATATGCCGCTGCTGCCCACCTTTTTCATAGATGTTTTTTCCGGTTGCCAGTTATTAAAATCACCCGCCACACAAACGCTGTCCGCACGAGGATACAACGTTACAAAAACAATTGAATCGTTTATCTGGCTAACGCCATAATAATCAGATAGCTTGGTGTCTATGTCGGCAGCTTCCGAACTCTTGGCCTTTACAGGCCGTGTAGCCCGGGCAGCAGGTTTCGTTGCTCGCAGCAGCTCATCGGCACTGACGCTTATGGATTTTAACTGCTCAGACAGAGAATTCACAAGTTCGCGACGCTGTTGTTTTGATTCCGAAGCTATCACTTCCTCTGCCAGTGCCCGGAAATCCACTCTCCCTTTGCTCGCAGGGTCGTATTCGCTTATGGGCTGGCCAAAACTGGCCGCTTCTTTGATTTTCGTGTTAAAATTAATCGTCGTCGTGAACATCTTGTCTGCAAAATGGGCCCGCAGCTCCGCCAGAATCTCTCTGGCCATCCTTGTGCGTATGTCATACATGCTCGCCAGAATTTTGACGTTCACTTTGTGGTTGCATTGTTCACAAAGAATATTCAGGGTCTCGAGCTGCTTGCTCAAACCGTGCAGCGCAAAATAGCCGGTCTCAACGGGGACAATAACGTCGCTCGCCGCTCTCAATGCGTTGAAAGTCAAAAGGCTGACGGATGGCGGGCAGTCAATTATCGTATATTCGAACTCGTCTTCCATTTCACCAAGAACATTTCTCAGGCAGCATTCACGCTCCGCAATTCCGATAGTCTGCTGCTCAAAGGCAGACATGTCGATGCTGGCAGGCGCCAGTTCCAGTTTATCGCTTATCTCCCACAGTATTTCTTTCAATCTTACCGGTTCATTTCTGCTCTTGCCTATCAGCACATCATAAATGCTCTGTTCGATTTGTTCCTCGGGAACGGCAAGGCCCACAGCGCAATGTGACTGCGGGTCCATATCGACCACGAGAGTTTTTTTACCAAGCTCCGCTAAAGCGCTTGCCAGATTTATTGATACGGTCGTTTTACCACAACCGCCTTTTTGATTTACGACTGCTATGATTCTCATAGTCCTTCTCCAACCGTTAACGGCTTATAAAAAACTCCTTTTTGTCCTTAAAACGTCTTTTCAGTATTGAAAATGGCGTGTCTATCTATGTTATTCGGCAAAAATTTGCAGAAAACTTTATCCTTTTATGGGACGACCCCATAAAAACCGCAAAATATACGAAAAATATGGTTGCTGTCCAAAAAACGGTTATAAAACATAGTAGCCTGTAGACCAAACTCAAATGCCGGATATAATGTATCGCCACTATTAATATTAGGAGATACGAATGTCTGTTTCGCCTGCTGATATACCGGTAATCTCTGTAACCGCTGGCTGTCTGCCGGAGGCCTGGGAAAAAGCCGTCTTGGCCGTTTGGGATAATGGCCTCGAAATCAAAACCCAATACGATAAACCTGATGACCCTCCAAGCAAAGATGCAACGGTCATAGTTGCTGTCGCCAATCCCTTTGCCGAGCCGCGCATTCACAAAAATTTCCCCGGTGGGCCGGCAGAACTCGAGGCCTATCGGCAGGAAGTGATTAACGGCATTCACGACCACTGGATTGACCCCTCCGCCGGCAAATGGACCTACACTTACCACGAACGACTGTTTGCGTATTGCCCCGTAGAAAATATCCGCGACGCCGCTTCACCAAAACCACTCAAAAAAGTAAATCAAATTCAATACATCGTTGACCTGCTCTCAAAAATCAGCCACACCCGCCGTGCACAGGCTATAACCTGGATGCCGACGGCCGACCCGCAAACCGATGACCCGCCCTGCCTTCAAAGAATATGGTGCAGATTGGTCGAAAAAAAAACCGGCGAACTGTCCCTCAATATGAACACCCACTGGCGAAGCAGAGACCTTTACAAAGCCTGGTTTATGAACGTCTATGCGCTGACCGACCTGCAAAAAATAATAGCCGACCAAATATCACGGAAAATCAATAAGACCGTAACCGTAGGCAGATACGTTGACATAAGTGATTCACTGCACATTTACGGCAGCTATCTCAATGATGCTGAAAAAGAGGTTAAAAAAATGCGCAAAAGCTCCTTCACTGAGCGCTCCTGGGAAAGCACCCATCCGGCATTTGAAATGATGACGCAGGAAGCCAGAGAAAAACTTGCGCAAGACCCTGACTGGTTCGCAAAAGCAAAAGATTAAATTAGCATCAGCAGTTTTGTATGCCTGTGGATGTCATTCACGCCTTCCAGACGGTATCCTTATCGGGCCTTTCAAAAACAAAGAGAATAAATCTTGTTCGATTTGCCTCTTAGGGATTTTTGTATTATATTATATATTAGAGGTTGGGCTAATAAAGCAGGTCAGACCGGGGGGTCGTCTCTTCTAATACTCATTGGTCGCCTATCTTTTCAAAAGATCAGCCTGACTCATCTATAGTCCTGCCGTGTGCTGGGGGGAACAAGGCAGCAATTATGGCAGGATAGCTATCTTTCGCCTTCGCGTGGGCGGAGGCTTTTGGTGAAACTTTATGGGGGGCCATATAAGTTTCTTTCCGAGGTGGGGGCCGCTGTGCATAGGCTGCACGGGGCCCTTTTTTTATGCGCATTCGTTAGCTATGCAAAAAAACTTCCCGTCACGCAGGCTCTTGCCGCACACATTTTAATCAGCCGGCTTGTTTTTCCCCAAAATTCCTTTGACATACTATAAGTTGCATTTAGAATGCGCATAATAGCAAGATGTGGTGGTTGGCATTGATTCCTGTGGCAGTCATCAAAATTTTAAGGCTTGCAATATAAAATATGCGGTGTCCTTTTTGTAAAGAAGACAGTGACAAGGTTGTTGACTCACGCTCAAGTGATGCCGGCAGAGTAATAAGACGCCGACGTCAGTGTTTAGTATGCAAAAGACGATTTACCACTTATGAAAAGGTCGGAGAGAGTTTCAAACTGTATGTCGTGAAAAAAGACAATTCACGCGTCCCTTACGACAGAGAAAAAGTTATTGTCGGTTTGCAGAAAGCTTGTTATAAAAGATCCGTATCCGCCGAACAGATTCAGCAGATAGCTGATAAAGTTGAAGAGGATATTTTCAACAGTTCCGATAAAGAAGTCTTGTCAACCTTTATAGGAGAGAGCGTCATAAAACATCTTCGACAGGTAGACAAGGTCGCTTATATACGCTTTGCAAGTGTCTATCGTGATTTCAAGGATGCTGATGAGCTGATTGAGGAGGTAAGCCACGTTATCGCTGAAGGGCAGGACGATAAGCAGTCAAGCCTCTTTAATGGATAAAGCGAAAAACTTCTGGCTGTCTCCCGTAAAAAATGCGTTTGTTAAACTAAACAGGGATGTTCTAAGGAGGGTATGACAAATGCAGCTTAAAGTCATAAAAGCAGATGGCGGCACGGAAGACTATTTGCACACAAAAGTTCTTGCCGCCGTCAATAATGCCCTTGGCGCTGTCGGCCAATTGGATGTGGATGTCGCCGAAGAGCTTGCCGAAGCGGTAACATATTTCCTG
>Ga0315278_10002052_pt1 | contig 17848 bp, 19 predicted proteins | sample YL17G06_0_MG_FD_203880 | JGI IMG/M metagenome (GOLD analysis project Ga0315278, IMG submission 203880) | Sediment microbial communities from Yellowstone Lake, YNP, Wyoming, USA - YL17G06_0 | ecosystem: Environmental > Aquatic > Freshwater > Lake > Sediment | place: USA: Wyoming | collected... | reverse complement strand
TTCCCCCTTTTTTGGTTAGCCGGCAAAGCCGCAAGGGACGACGCGATATTGAACGCCACCCGAGGCAATTAGGTTGAGATTGACTTGACCAGCACCCGCGACAAACCGAGCTGCGAGGCCGCGCATGAAGCCAAAGGCCAGCGAGCCGACAGCGGGTACCGTAGGCGACCCTGCGATATTGTACGAACCAAGGAGTTGCGCCTTGCCCCGTGCTTGCAAGGCAACGAGCTGGGCGTTGGTGATTTGGTTCGAGCTGGAAACGTCAGCGGGAAAGTCCAGGCCGTTCACGTCCCAGATCTCGATAATGCCGCCGTTAGTGCCATCGGATTGAAAGGAGAGCTGTCCTACCCTTCCCTCCATTGGCGTGCGCAGAGTACCCCCAGGCGCGATCGGTAGAGCATCACCTACGGCTTGCCCCTGTGCGGCGCTCTGGTCCCATGTTGGATAGAGCTGCGTTAAAGGCCCCGTGGACGTTCCAAAGGCCACGGCTAATTTTCCCCAAGCTTGCATCGTCTATACCTCACCCTTGTGTAAGTTAGTCATTCTCGCCAGATCGCCATAGCCGCCATTGACCAAGATTTGCTTGATCATCGCCGCTTGCTTTTTCCTCTTCATCCGAAGATGCAGGGCCACCGGATTAGACGCATCCGTGCGAGCCGCGAGCAATTCTGGATCATCAATTTCCAAATTCTCAACGTCGGGATCGCCCAGCGAGCGCCCCGAAAGAAGTTGGCCGATTGACGGGCCGTAATCAGAAACTGCCGGGGATCGGGCCATCGTATGCACCTTCTCCTGAGTCGATAGGCATACCCCTACCGAGTGTTTGCAGAGTGTCTTTTTTGATTAGGAAGTTCTTATCGGCGAGCTTAGGCCGTTCGTCGTTGCCCTTCTCAATCTTGAGATCGCCCCAGCTCTTAACCACGTTTTCCGGGTCTTCGCCGTCGAGCATGAGGCCGTCGAGAGCACCGCCGCCGCCCGCTTCCATGGCGCCGGAAGCCGCAAAACCCTTCAACAGCTCTTGATCGGACATCGAGCCGAGCTTGAACATGATCATATCTCTGGTTGCACTCATTTCGGCATTCCCCCCTTCATTTGTTGTTGCATCGCTGGGGCGGTATTTGCTGCCGGAGTGGCTCCGCCCGTCTGTTTACCCCCACCGGACCCCATCATGGCTGGCTGCTTAGGCCCCTGGGGAGGCGTAGGCCCACCTCCTTGGGGTTGTGGCTGCTGTGCCTGCTGTGCTTGCTCTTGTTGCTTGAGCATAGCACCCTGCTGAACCTGCGGCATGCCTGGCGGCGGCGTTTGTTTGACCTGCTGCATCATGCCGGGGAGCTGCAAGGAAGTGCCTTGCATCATATCACCTTGCTTCTGAGAAGCCTGGTACCTGTGCTGTTCGATATGTAGAAGGAAGGCATCCATAAACTGCGGATTTCGCGTGATCTGGTCCGCGTTCTTGACAAAAAAGTCGGTATGCTCATCCATGTGGATGCTGTCATCGTCCTGGTAAATGACCACGCATTGACCGCCGCCCAGAGCTTCAGGCCCGAGGTTGAGAAGGTCGCTAAATTGCTCGTTCTCGCGTTGTGCCCGGTCGCGGTGAGCTGCGGACTTGTCGCGGAGTTCGTCGGCATCGAAGAATTTAAGAAATTGGTCCAAAACTCCCGGATTCTGCGCCAGACGGTCTTGGACCGCCTTGTTTCCTTGCGCCATATCGTTGACGGTCGCTTGCTGGGTCGCTTTAGAGTGCAAGTGCATCGAATCCGACTCGACGGTGATATCTACCCCATAGGCAATATTACTGCCCAGGAGCGCAATAACGTCGTCTGGCTGGAATTCCCCGGCAGCCTGGCGAGTCAGGTACCCCATAACGTCGTCGCCGAGCTGCACGACGTTGTTTTTCAGGCAAATAAACAACTTTTCGCCAATTCCAGAGCACCCCTTCTCAAATTTCTTGCGAGCTGGGGCAAGGCGAGCCTCTTCCCGCTCCTGAATGATCCGTTGGGCATAGCCAGACGGCGCACCCTTCGACCGGTCGCCGCGAAGGGCATCGCCCGCGCCGGACACCTCGTAGCAATCCTCCTTTTTGGCTTTGCGCAGCTCGGCCAAGACCGGAGGGATCGGCATATCATCATGGAGCCACCGCATACCGTAGGGATCCGGCACTTCATGCACCATGCCAGGCTCGCCAGTGAAACGTTGCGGATCCACCCCCGAGCCAGACTTGATTAAGAGCTGCGAGCCCATATTGCGGCGCGTCATGGTCGCTTCAAGGCTATCAAGGATGTTTAGCTCTTTGTTCTTGGAAACCACGTCATTCATCGGCCCGGCGGATAGGGACGACGGTGGGATGGTGAGCCATTGCGCTTCGACGAAGGGGTGCCAGCCGTCTAGCTTGCCGGTATTATAGTCCGGTATCGTTACATGAGTCGCATCGCCGTTGCATACGATGACCTTGCGACCAAGAGGCCACTTGATAGGGTGCGGTTTATCGTAATGCTCAACGACCAAGACTTTGTTACGGAAAAGAGTGTTGCGGTAAACGCTCTCACTCCTGCCAAACATGTCATTCATTCCTGGTGGAGTCGTAAACTGCATTCGCATGAAGTGGCGCATCGCAAGGCGATATACCGAGGGATTCGAGTAGATGGGCTGCACTTTGGCCCAATACTTGGTTTTGCCGGGGAGCGATCCATACCGGTCCAAATACTCGTCATAGTCAAGAAGCAAGATTCTCTCGACATATTTGGTATTGTGCATGCCACTAGAGTCGATCCCGCGCCGCACTTCAAGCGGGGTACAGATGTTGATGCGGACATCACCGGCAAACATTTTGTCTACAATTTGTCTGCCCATCTGATCAAGCACGGGCTCCCAACGTTCCTCAAAGGACGGCTGGCCCATTCCGTTGACGGATTGCACGGGTACGTTGAGGGTATTGGCCGCCATGGGGTTTTGGGCCATCCAATCCGTAAACACACCCGCTTGGCGCTTTTGGTATTTGGGGATCTCCATGATCTGGCCGCCCGTGCGGTTCCAATCGATCTGGGCCTTAAAGTCGCCAAAGACCGTGTAAATCATGGCGGCGTTGGCTAACTCAACGTCCATGCAAAGCTTAGTCGTGTAGCAGTCAAGAACCTTTTGAATGATCCGCTTAAACCGCTTTCCTTTGACGCTTGACGCTTCCGACGCCTCGACATTCCATTCTGGCAAGTTCGCGTACATCATCGAGCTGAGAGCCTCGGCAATGACCCGCGAGACGTTGGTTTGAGCCCTCTGGTTCATCGCCGGTTGCCGCGATAAAAAATCCGAGTCCACCGAGTAGCCATAGCGTTTGGACCAGCGAACGGACTGGTTGCCATAGATAAATTGAAAGTTGTTGAACCATGTTTCCGCCCACTTCTTGTAAAAGGGTTCGTGGTCCTCCATAAACTTCATTATCGACGGTCCAAGCTCGTCAACCTTGCGCTGATTCCACGGTTGATCCCCGCTCAGCCGTTCCGCTAGCATGACCTCGCGGGCATCACTCATAAGGTGTTTCCTTCGCTTTCAATGATCGCCCGTTGAGCGTCCCATTCTCTTTGGATCCGCTTTTGCTCTTGGAGGCCCAGCAAGCGTTGTTCCTCAATATATTTTTCTATGGCGTCTTCGTCCTCTGATCCGAGGTATTCAGGGGATCCATGTTTACCGCCTTGAGGCTTGACGGTTGGCGTAGCCTGGGGCCTTTCCTCGCCAATGTGGTACATGAGGCCGCGAACCGCACGCAGTTGGTTTACACAAAGGCCGATTTGCGCCTCCAGTTGGTCCATCATCGCGAACAAAGCACTCTTCTCGAATTCTTGCATCTAGGCTCACCTTCTAAAAACGCAGCACCCCGGCCTTCTAAGAAAACCGGGGCCGCGTACGAAAATATGTTTCAAAAAATCAGACTGTTGGGTACTTAACTGGCCGTGAGCCTTTTTTCAGATCCCACTTGAGATAAATGGTGCCGGAAGTGACGCCTTCGCCCGCAAAGAATGCGACCGATGGGGTCTTGGTAGCGGCAACCACGGTTTGCGAGTAGCCACCCGTTGCGGCAACCACTAGGCGAGCCTTTGCCGACAGCGTAGGGCCATCGGGAGACAAGCTGTTGAGCGCCAGGGGGACGATGGATTGCAGCGTTTGGAGCGCCAGGGCTGCGGCTGCGGCATTAGCGGCATTGCCATCGGCCAGAGCCGCCGTCCAAAAGGTTCCGAGCGATCCCGACACGGCTGCGCCGACATCGACGGCGACATCAGCGGCGAGCCCGGTGAAGTTCAAGACCAACCATTGATCGAAGCGAGTGGTCAGGGGCTCGTCGATTTCGCGACCGAAGGCTTCAAAACTTGTGACTGCAAATGACATGGTTAAATCCTTTAATGTTTATATTTAAGCGCCTAAATCGGAAACATATGCCTCTTGGCCAATGGGGAGCCCAATTTCAAGAACAAGATTCAAGGTCGTTGGGCCATTGGCTGCGGCAAATGTCAATACCGGCAAATGGTTGGTAACGCCCAGAATGTACTGGGTCGTGGATGGTACCGAAGCAACCTGAATCCTTGGAATCAGCTGTTCCGCTTTTACCAGATCAAGGGTTCCGCCCAGGCCATTGATAGACCGGACGACATCCAGAGCCGAGCTGGCCAAAGATCCATAGGAGGAATCCGCGGTCGCTTGCGTCCAAAAGGTCGAGAGCGCCCCGGAGGTGATGCCAGAAACGTCAAGCGCGACATCGGAAGCTAGCCCGGTGATTTGAAACTCGACGCGTTGAACTGCATGTTTTCTGCCAGATCCTTCGAGACGAATCCCGCGAGCACTGAATTTATTGATTGCATAAGCCATTTTGTTTGTCCTCTTGGCAAAATGTTATCATGGGTTAATGGAAGTGCGCCTATAGTAGTCCCGTATTTTTTTCTGCGCTTCAGTTTCGCCAGCTCTTAGCCCTTGGCTGAGTACGGCCTGCGTTGCTGCGGGAGCGCCCAGGGTCGCGCCGCCATGGAGTGCCACGCCCGCGCCTTCCATCCCGGCGCCCAGACCTTGAACCGTGCGCAATCCCGCCCGAGTCGTTTGGTTCATCAGCGCGTTGGCGCCTTTGCCGACCTGCGATGCGCCGTGGAAGAGTCCGCCAACGGTATCGCCGATATTGTTTGGATATTTTTTGGCTTCTTCACGAACAAAGTTATTCATGTAGTCTCGCCCCTGACCCGCGCCGATCGCCCGAGCCTCTTCGCCCTCGATACCGTACTGGCGGGCCATCCTTAGCCCGGCTTCCGTCTCTTCCGACATCGCCTTGCCTAGCTCAGGATCCGCATTGAAGGCAGCCTTTGCGCGACCGCGAGCGACAGCGTTGCCGAGGTAGTCGCGGATGTTTGGCGCCGTCGCCTCGGGGGTCATTTGGTGCCCCGTTATGTTGGACGCGCCCTTTTCGGTATCCGCCATCGCCTTTTGAGCCCATCCGGTCGGGGCTCGCTTGGCCGATATCTCTTCGGCCCCCTCGGCCAACGCATCGCCGATCTGAGGCCCTAGAACCTTGCGCCCCATGGAGCTATTGCCCAGAGACTTGGAGCCCTGTACTAGGCCCTTTGCCGCAATGGCGGGGGCTTCCATCAGGTCTGCGGCAATCGCTGGTGAGCCAAACACGGGATTGAGGCCGCTGGCCATGCCGGTCATGAACTTGGAATCGGCAATAGCTTTGGCGCCTCGACGCACCAAGGTTCCGGCGTTGGCTACCCCCTTGCCGATGACCTGGCCGGGAAGCTGGGCGATGCTCTGGGGAATTACCGCCCCGACGCCGCGCATGATGCCATGAGCTGCCGCATCGATGCCGCCCGTCATGGCCACGTTGCCTAGGCTACTTCCCGGGTTCTCTTCGACCGCTGTTTTATAGTCCGGGTCATACAGCGACAGGCCAGCTTGACGCAAAGCTTCGCCGCCCATGCCGCCCGCTGCCGTGCCTGCAATCCCCAACGGTATGGACGCTGCCCCCGCGCCTGCCGCGCCGCCCGCGATGCCCCCGAGGGTCGAGCCAATGACGTGCGGAGCTGCCAGAGCTGCCGAGTACATGCCGGTACGGTTGCTGATCTTTGGCGCTTCGGTGACTTGGTGCCACTTATGCGATTCGGGGTCGTAAAAGTGCCACTCGTTGCCGCTGCCGATGACTTGCTGGTTCGGTAGTCCCTGCCGGTCGAGCTTATGCTCAATGAAGTGCCGCCGCGTATCGTCATCGTCTGGTAGTGAGTTGACCATCGCCCCCCACTCGGGGTTGATTGCGGGCTGCGAGTTCTTTGGAAGTGCCGACTTCACATAGTAGCCAAGCGACTCCATCGCCTTTTCAACGGGTACGTTGTACTGCACGACGTTACCCTTGGCATCGGGCTCGCCCATGATGAGCGACCGGCCATCTGCCGAGGTATTTTGCGCGTCGTATCCCGCTGCTTTTAACTCGCTAAGCAAGTGTTGGGCGTCAAAAGTGCTTTCGTTGCCATGCTCGTCTTGGGCGGTAAAGTTGACCGGCATGGGCTTATTTCCTCACGACGGGGTTCGGATTGGTGATCGGGACGCCCACAGCCGAAGGGCTGAACTGGCCGCGAACCATGCGAGGCGGTGCGCCTGATGCCGGAGCGTTTATTTTGTCCGCCATTGACGGCGCCGCAGGTTTTGGCAATTCAAGGGTGCTTTCTTTTTTTGCCGTATCCTGCCCAAGCGCGGTTATCTTTTGCTCAATTGCCCTTACTTCATTCAAATTTGCAAGTTTTGGATCAATTGTAGCTTTTGCATCTTTGAACTTTTGAGTAAGAGCGCGTTCGATATCATTAACGGTGTCTTCCATCCGAGTCTGAACACCCGACCATGCGGAAGCTTGGCGTAGTTTATTGCCATACCCTGGAATCACTTCATCTGCCAGATTTGAGATATTTTCGCGTGCGGTATTCGCAATCGGATCTTCAAGTCCGGGTACTTGGCCGATAGTCCGAGTATGCTCTTTGTAAAGATCTAATTGGCGCTTGATTTCCTCAAGGCTTGTAAGGCTTTTCTCAACCGGAGCAAGTTTGGATTTCATATCCTGATAAGGAACCGACAAATGCAAGGCGGTGTCTTCCGCCGTTTGGTTTGCCTTAGCTGCGCGGCTGGCGTTCATTTGCGCTTTTGCAGCAATGCCGGGCAATGCCGCCACAGGGATCTTTCCGCCAGGAGCGTTATGAGTTAAATCATAGATCTTTTGCTCTTGCTGGTCAGGCGTCAGAGTCTTATCAGACCTAATGCCGATAATCATGTTGTCCAAATCTTCGGCTTGGCGTTGACGTTCTTTTTCGTCTTTTTCCATCTGCAAACGGTCGCCAGACTGCGTGGCCAACATTCTATTAACATCAATCCCGGATTGCGTAGCTCTTGGAGCGAGCATATCGTTTTTCAGTTTGGCAGTGTATTCAGATTCCCTGTTTTTAAGTCCAGATGAATTTGTTTGACCACGCCAGGCGTTGCTAGAGTTTTGCTCATCCAACAATCCTTGCTGTTGTTTGTTGAAAATTTCTTGGCCTTCGCCCGTAGTCTTGGCGTTAGCATTTTGGATGCGTTGCCCTTCATTGACATCAGGCATGCCCTCATTGACATAATTCTGATGCTGCATGATGCCAGACCGCTGCTCCATGATCTGGTTCTCTTCCGCCTGCTTACGCGCTCTATCTTGGCCCGCATGATAGCTTTGATAGGCGTTAACCAGGGCGCCGGGAATCGTCTCTTCGGATCTAGCCCGTAGATCGCCCATGCGGTCAATGTTTTGAACCTGATTTTGAAACCCTTGGTTTTGAAGGCCCAGATACGTCTGGTTGTTCAACGACGGATCAACCAAGTTGTCGCGGAATCGTGAAGCGGCCCTATATTGTTCCTCGGAACCGCCCACGTTTTTCACTCCTCAACTATGTCGCGAATCGCCAAAAGTGCATCTCTTTCAGCGATCTCGGCTTTTCTGGTATTGTAAGCATGGACGTAATCAGAATAGACCCTCATCTTTTTGCGGTCTAGCCCTGGAATAACCGTCATGGACCCGTCTGGATGGTGCAAGGCCAGCCTGTTTAGGCCGGTCAAGTCTTCTAGGTTATGGTCAATCACAAGGTATTTGCGGTAAAATGGGAAAGGCCAGACTTGGACGCCGACCGTGTAGGAAACTTGTTTCACTGTCCATCCTCTACGCAGGTACAATCTAAGACCTCGAAAACGGTCCCGTCCTGATTACTTGTGATTATGGGGGCTGCGGTCAGATTATACGTTGATAGTTTGATATAGCCAGGCAAAAGAGCCGTTCCGTACACGGGTATGATGCTTGTAAGCGCTCCCCCGATGAAATCCTGGCATTGAAGCGTCAGCGTTCCCAAGCCGATGCACCGCACGATGAGGTAGTGCCATTGCGACAGCGAAAGCCCGCTGATAGGCAAGGTATAGCTCACCGTGTTGGCTAGCCCGATCTCAGTCTTGCGCGAGCGCAGGACGCCGAGGCGCGAGGTACGGTTCATTTGGTCGGTTGACCGGCTAAGGGACGCATCGGTGACATCATCGACCCAACCCTGGACCAATGCGGAATCAAACAGTGTGAAGTTTGTTGCCATGGTCTTTAAGGCCCCAGTAGGCCGGTGGCCAGGCTTCCCTGCTGCCAACCCGCGTTAGTTGTGATCGCCGGAAGTTGAAACTGGAACACCTCGACGTTGGCGGAAGTCAAGGGATTGCAAAACAAGGTAATTCCGGTGATCTTGGCCATAAAGATGCATTGGCCAGGTTGGTCCGCCCCCAGCCCCGCACGGATCATGAACGTTTGAAAGCCAAGGTCCGTGTTAGCAGTGATCTTTAGGTTTTGGTCAGTGACGATGCCAACCCATAGCAGCGCGGGCGGCGCGTAGTTCGGTGGCAGGGTCAAGGCGACGTTAGTATTGGCCGCGATCTGGAAAAAGTCCGACGAGTATTGCCCGCTGCCCGCGAGTTGAAGCACTTGCCGTGAGGGTACGTCCACCATCTGAAAACGGTAGTCCGACGCAGGCGTATTGTAGATGTCCGTCTGTGCGCCGGGGACCATTGTCGATGCTAGTTGGCGGAGTATGAAAGGCATTTTCTAGTATCCCGCGTAAGGGTTCGGACGTTGGCCGTAGCCGCCATAAGACTGCTGGGGACGGTATGCAGGCCCCTGGCTCATCGCTGCGCCATAGCCGCCAAGCTGGCCCCCGAGCTGGGCTCCCTGAGTGGCGTTTGAAAAATTGAAATTCGATGATGGTGGGGTTGAGGCCGCCCCTGCGCCGGGGTTCGCTGCCCCTGCCACCGCACCCCCTGCTCCTGCCCCCGCATTTGCCCCCGGAGCGCCGCCAGCGTAACCGCCGATGATGCCGCCCGCGATGGTGCCCACGGCCCCCAGTTTGGCTGCTTGGGCGCTTGCTGCCGCCTGGGCGTTGGCGTAGGCCGTCGCCTGGTCGGTCGCCGAGACTCCGTTGACGAAACCCTGTTGGCGGTTCAGCGAAGCATCGGCGTTGGCATTTTGGAGCCCCGCCAGGCCGCTGGCTGCATCGCGCTGGACCCCGGCTTGTCCGAGCCTCACTCCATAGGCGTCGGTGTCGATTCCGGCTTCCTGGCCCGTGTACATGTTTTGAATGGCGTTTTTTTGGTTGTTCGCCCCTTCGTAATCGCGGATGGATCCGGAGTAGTCGCCGATGGCTTGCTGGCCCTGGCCATAGGCCCAGTTGCTCTGGTTCTGCCCCTGCTGGATCCCCTGGAGCTTCAAATTGTTCGCATTCTGTTGCGCATGGCCAAAGGCGCCCGAGGCTTGGCCCATGTTGGCATTTTGCAGCGATTGCATCTGCCCGCCCGTCATCATGCCGCCGTAGCCGCCAACGGTATGGCCGGTCGCCTGGCTACCAAGGGCTGCTAGCACTCCGTAGTCGGCGAGCCCCTGGTTTTGGATCCCCTGGGCTTGCTGGTCGTACATGTCGCGCGTTGCGCTCGCGACTTTGTTGTTGGGATTCTGGGCATCAGTAAGGCTCATCGCCGCCTTGGCATCGCCTTGTCGCTGATTCATCACATTGGTGAGGCGCGGAAGAACCTCGTTTGAGTATGCCGCCGATGAGTCGCTTGCTTGGTTCTGGTAAGCCGTTTTTGTCTTGGCTTGGTCATTTTGGTATGCGCCCGTTGCGCTGTTGTACTCGTCGACGTACTTATCCGTTGAGCCCTTCATTGAATTGTAATAGTCGTTGGCCGCTTGGTCCTGCTGGCCCATGATGTCTTTTGTCTTGGACTGCTGGGTAGCCTGCGAGGCTTTCATCTCATCGTTTGCAGCTTTTTGCTTTTTGTTGGGACCAAAGCCGAGCTTTTCGCCGCCATTGGTAACGGTTTTACCAAAGTCGGTCCCCGCCTGGCCGATGCTATCGACAACCGCCGATGCGTTTCCCCATTTGAATGCCATAGATTTAGCCCTCGAAAAGCTTAAGCTGCATGCCGTCAAGAAATTGTGTGTAGGCTTCAACGTACTGTATCATCCAGCCGCCTGCGCCTTGAATGCCTGAGATCGTAAACTTTAGGGCTTGGCCCTCAAGGTTCTGATTCCCAACGGCCAGAGGATGGAGGACTTGGAAATTGTTATCCGAGTTGTTTACAATTGCAATGTCTTCGCCAATTTCCCCGTAGTCGCTGATGGGCGTGCGGAATGCGAAGTTGAATGTCAAAGGCGTTGCTGCCGGTAATAGTTGGGCGACTTTGAACATCATATGCACATGGAGCCAGTAGGCCCAGTATGAGAGCCCGCCTGGCGCCCAGTAATAGGTATCGAGGACGTAAGGGAAGCCGTTGATCCCGTTGGTCGCCTTGGTAAAATGCCAGATGGGCATATAAAGGTCGTTGGTGGCAAAGGTCGCCGATGCGTCAAAGGTTACACCGGAGGGAAGGTTAACGGTTATGACGCCAGCCGCCGCCGAGGCCACAGTACCGATGAAGTCGTTGCCGTTTACCAGCGTCGAGGCATAGGCCGCCGCTTGGGACACCGCAATGAGATCGCCAACCGCTATCGTTGCAAACTTCGCTGCGTCATATCCCGCAGCAAGCGTAAACGCACGCTGGCCGGTGGCAGGCGTCGTGAAAGACTTAGCCATAAGCTCGCCAGACGGGAAAATGTCGCAGGCGTAGTTGTTTTTGTCAAAATAGGCTGCCCGCTGCACAGTATCCGCTGCGCTCTTTCGGGTATAGACCACACCCCGAGTCCCGGCAGTAGGAATTGACGTATTGATGACAATCTGCTGCGCATGGTCAATGCTCCCGGAGAATTTGGCGAATAGCCAGCTCTCGCGAACCGTGTTGTAAACAATGGCATGGGTAGCATAGCCGTCTGCGACCTTTGGCGGATAGAACCAATAAATCTCTTTGGTCGTATCGTTGTACAGGGTGCATATGTCATCGGTCAGAGCGGGGTTGAAGTAGCCAAAAATGTCCGGTTCGATGGGCATCGAAATGCGGGTGATGAAACTTACGCCGTCATCTTTGAAGATCCCGGCAGGACCCCACATGTAGAGTATCCCTTCCGCCACGACCGCAGATCGATACGAAAACGCGCTTACGGATGTCCATGGGTTGATCTCGAAATCGGAGCCGTCTAAGTCGAAGTTTGCAACGCTAGTCGTTGATACTTGTACCGGTACTTGAAGCGGATTCCCGCTGAACTTGCCAACAAATGTACCCGCCGTCGTAAAGATGACGAGGCGGGCATCTTGATTTGCTTGGCCGTAGTACGCTTGAACCAAAGCGCCTTTGAGCGAGCCCGATGGCACAGCCGCCGTGTTCCTGGCTGGGTATGCAAAAATACTGTTTTGAAGTGAGAAGACAATCGCTTTGTCCGAAAACCAAAAAGCGCGATTCTTGTACATTACCGCGCAAATATACTTGTCCGGTGGCAAACGGGAGTAGTCAACAAAGCCCCCAGGTTGCCCGCCTGGCAGGCCGCCGATACCGCCTGTGCAAAGAGACACATCTTTGAACTTTGGATAGAACCACCATTTTGGACCCTCTACAAACAGCGCGGGAAGCCATTCTTGAGCGCCTAGCTGGCGATAATAAAAACGGTATTCGATATGGTTAATTGAGATCTGCGCCGATGGCAGCGCGTTGATCGCCGTGTTAGATGGTCCAGGTATTGGAAGGATGGGGGCGGTAGTCGGGTCTCCTTGAAATATGGTGGATGCCTGATTGTCATATAGGCCAGTTGCCGACCAAAGTATGATTGAAATAAAATCATCGGTACCAGTTTGAACTCGAACTGGACTTCCGACGTTTGTTTCATAATTTAAACGCTTATTATAGATAGAATACGATATTTCGTAGACCGTTTTTGCCCTAAGAATCCCCGTGTTTGGTCCGCCAAGTGCCACACCTCGAATAGATATCATCGGCGTACCATTGACAAATGGTGGCCAATATGCAAAGCACGTCGGCTTAAATATCCCGTCCTCTTTGTACAGGCCAGCAACGGATTGAGGCTCAAACGGGTTATTTACCAAGTCTACATACTGCGCCATTGTTCCGATTGGAGATCTCAACCAATCTTGGAAAATCACGCAATATGGGTTATCGCCTGCAACCAATACGCCTTGGTACGATGCATTGATAGTAATTGAATCATCATTATACAATGCCCATTTTGTGAGGCTGTAGGTGGTGCCGACAGTTTCTTTTGTGGCCGCAATTGCCGATAAATCAATGTTGGCAGTACCGGTATTCACTTGGACATAACTAGGCTTAAATACCGATGTCGAAGGCTGAAACGATACTGAATAGCCAATATTCTGGCTTCCATCTTCTTTTAAAGCAAAAACCTTGGTTGCTCTATTTGTTTGAAGAAAATTTGCATAGATAATATCGGATACAAGACCAGTGAAAAACGTTGCTTTATATGGACCATATGCCGTGTTTATCAGATCAATAGACGGAACTAGATTTAGGCTTGGTGCGGTAGTTGCGGCATTTGGCGTCTGAGATCCACCGGCATCGCCGACAATCCAAGCTTGGTTGATCGACGCATTGTTAACGGTAAATGCTGTTGATCCTAAAAAGTTCTTTGCCGTGGTCCGGCTGAACTGTTCCATCTTCTGTTGCTGAGTTGTCTTGAAATTGGCATTCAAGAACTCAGTGAAGACACCCGATAACGGGTAGTTCTTGGCGTAGTAGAGTCCCGGCTGGGGAAGGCCGTCATAGATTGCCGTGCTTTGCTTGGCTACCGCCGTCGTCGTGGACCCGCCCCCTGTGAAGGCGGAAATCAGCAATACGTCGAGGTAGAGCTTGCCGGGGAAGTCCGTATCAGTGAGCCCCACCACCACGGCGTAGTATTGAGATTTGATGCCAATGGCGGCATCTGGTCCACCAAGGTTGATCGGGTAGATTGCATAAACCTTGACCCGTCCATACTCGGCGGTGATCCAGGCGGTTTCCGACTTCATCAAGCCCGGATACTTGTTAGCTGTCAAAGCCTCAGTGTCGCTATGTCCGGGGATCGGTGCCATGCCATGCCTAGGCCCCGTCCCTTGGGTAATACCCTGGCTAACGTTTATGCAATTATTTGAATATTGAAGATCGGGGCCAATATCCGGCGAATGGATATTGATCGATTTGGTCATCGACCCCGCGACAAACTGCGTTAGCTTTGGAAGATTGCCCATGGTCTAGCGTCCTGCTGGGTTCTGCTGCATTAGTTCGTTGAATCGTCCCATCACCTTAGCAGACTTGGCCGAGGATTTTTCAATTTCCATGGCAATAGCTTCCGCCCCCATCAGCTCGGAGATTGACGGCGGGTATTTGCCTAACTTCATTTCCTCGTTTGTCTTCCATTGAGCTATCAGGTTATTGTGGTTTAGCCTGATTGCTTGCTTGATTCGTTTCTCGCTTGCTTTTCGGACAAGGGCATGGGCTTCCCTGACTCTATTTTTAGTCTCAAGGGCAAGCTTCTCCCGTTCCTCTTTTGCCTTTTTGACCTTCTTTGGATCATCCGAAATGAAGTCGTCAAGCACGCCGAGCTGGTCATAGGTTTGGATGAGATCGACTTTTGGGTCAAACTCGACAATCCCATAAATGTCCGACTCATGCTGGATGGAGTTTGCGCCCGTCAGCCAGTTAAAAATGGACTGGTTCTGATTTTGGTCGCGCCCAGTGACTTGCTGGGGCTTCATGAACTGGATTTTGATGCTTTGCGTGCCTGTATTTACCCAGAAATCAAACGGCGTATCGTAGTCGTTGATAAGCTGCGGATCATCCATCAAGCGATCATGCCACTCAGGCAGGAAGATTTTTACCAATGGAGACGCTGCGATAAAAAGAGCCATTGTTTGAAACCTTAACGAAAACGGTGATTGGGGATATGCTTAGAGATCTGCCTTAGATTCATTTCCTGTAGGCCGTTCCGGCTGATTCGTTCCACCAGGCCCCGGTTCTTCATGATCGCTTCGTGGCGCCGGTCCGCTATGTCTTGGTCGTGGCGCTCTCGGCTTTTTGTCTCGTCCTCTAGGGCGCGTTCTTTGGCTTCTAGTTCCGCCCATACATGTTTCTTTTCAAGGTCGAGGTTTTCGGCATACTTCCGGCACCACCACGGGCTTATCTCGGTTTTTCGAATCCCTGTCAGAACGTATTGCCACTTGGTCATTGACGGGATAGTCGGGGAATTCAGGTATTGAATCAAAGCCCACTCGCCGTCCTCAAACGTCTTGATATCAAGCTCCGGGTATCCCATGTCGACAAACCAGACATGATATGGAGAAACCAGATAAGAAATGTAATTGGCCTGGGTGACGCCAGCCGATCGAAAGCTCATCCTTCAAATTCTCCAATCGGCACGCACTGCCGGGTTCTCATCGAAATGATATCCTTCATACGTCCAAGCCATTTTTGTTCTTGCTTGTCCCAATCGGAGATTGTCTGTTGAAGCTGCCCCGCGAGCATGTTGCAGGAGTGATAAACGATGAACCAGACCATGGAGCGATCAAAGGAGCTTTCAATAAAGTCCTTGTCGTTCGCGAGGCGCCTTGGGTAGGCGAAATACTCAATTTGAAGGTAGTTGGGTCCGCCTGCGCCGATCGCTGGGTTAAAATAAAGGTTATTGTCAACCAAACGATAGCTAGAGGGGGCTTGCACTATCCCGCTTGCCCCGCCCCATTGAGCACTATCCCATTCCTGGTCATAGGTGAGCGGAACGTAGGTATTCGCTATCAAGTAACGAACCTGAGCGATCATAGCCATATCGGCGGGGAGTGGGATCGAGACGGAGTTCGCTGGTACGTCCAAGTAACCGAGCTTATGATTCCACCCCTCGTCGGCCAAGAACATCTCGGTAGCGACGTAATCTTGAGCCTCTTGAATAGCGGAGTTTATTTTGCTGTCCGTATAGAAGCCCTTAGTGACCGCGCTCTTTTGGAGGCGCAGTAGCACCTCATATTTGATTTCGCCTCTGGTTATGCTCATTCATGACCCCTGTTTATTTGCCAGGCCCGAGCTGATGCTTCGTCCATGGATAGGTGAGGGTTTCTTTCCGGCTCTGGTTCTTCGTACTTCTCAAAGGCCCGCACTAGATACCTGAGTGCAGCCTCGGCGTCGTAATGCCCCCACGAGCATAGCGAGTAGTCGAGATCGCCCTCTTTCTTGTCGTGCCAAGTCGCTGATTTGAGATCTTTGATGAGGTTAACACACCGGGGATGGATTTTAATCGTACCCTTCCACAGCATTTCCTTGATCTGTAGGCGGTTCCCTAAAACGTTGGTTTTGTCCGCCTTGGTCACGCCAATCCCGCGCCGGATCAACTCTTCGTTGCGATCCTCTTCGTGGTCGGCTACTCCTGCTAAGGTATCCAGTAGCCAGTGGCGCCGACGAGCATGTAAGCTTTCCGCCGTCTCGTCGATGAGCTGGCGGTGGGCATAGATTTCATCATATACGTTGAGGGTTCCTTCATGGACGTAACCGAACAGAACGCAGGTCGCCGATGGGTGATATCCCCAGTCGATAGCAAAAGCCGTCTTTTGCCATTCGGCGGGTCCATCCATATCAGTCACATGAAAAGTTTCCTCGAATTCATCATAGACGAGCCCTTGGAAAGTGACCCATTGGCACTCGTACTCTTGGGCAAAAATGAGGGGGTGGGTCTCCCTTTTTTCCTTGTCGTACTCTTCCGAAGTAATGAGCCCGAGTTCGAGCATTTGACTGAAAGTTACGCGCAAAGTTTTGAACCCGAGATCCGGCGCCATTTCCCATATATCCTTCCAACCGTTGTTACCGTTGTTGGTAGACTCAAGGAGCGCATAACCATCCGTTTGTGAAAGCATGGGATTTAGCACCATCTGCCAAACGTCAGGGATAGTCTCCCCGTGGTCCATCTTGGAAAAGGCTACTTCCGACCAATGAAGGAGGTTTACCGTGCCGCCCCGCTGCGCCGATGGATCCTTATCGATGGACGCCATAAAGATCTGGCTAGCTTGATTCTTCTTGTTATAAATCAATTCCGTGTTTACCGCGAAGGTCTTGGGATCGAAGATCCTGAGAAATTTCTCGCGGGTCGCTTTCTTGCGTGCAGCGGAGTTCTTTGCAACGAATAGGCCCGTGCTGGATCCAGCCCGACAGCACAGGTCCTCTTGAAGCCGCACCCCTAACTCGGTCTTTCCACCATACTGGCGAGGCAGGTTGAGCATCAACTTCTTGTGTTTGAAGAAGAGGCTCGCCGCCAACGCCTGAATGGGTCGAAGAGTATGGAGCTGGAGCACGTTTATTGCCTGCCGCGTCCGAGTTTGCCGTTGCTGTAAGCTTGCTCAAAGATCTGCTGGCGAATCTGGCCCATAACGCTGCTGCGTTCGACAGGATCTTCAATGCTCTTTGCCTCCATGAGAGCTTGCTTAAGCTCCGAAATGGGCATTTCAGTATTTTGGAGCTGCTCTTGAGCGAGCATGGCAAGAGCCTTGGGCGGTACCGTGCCGCGAAGAGCCCGTTGCGCCAGGTCGGAGAGCGCGGCGGGATCGCGGCGCATCATGTCCCACCGTTGGGGTTCTTCCTTTTGTAACCGTTCAAGCACCGGCACGAGCTGGCTTGACACCGCCTGGAAAAGGGCTCGCTTTTGATTGATGTTGGTAGCTCCGGCCCCATATAGAGAATCGAGGCCCCGCTTGATCTCGGTGTCGAGGGTTGAGAAGGCTTGGTCGTTGATTTTTACCTGCGGGTTCTGCATCGCTTCAAGCTGTTGCCGCATCTCGGCCATTTGAGCCTGGTACTGCTGGCGCTCTTTGTGCTGGGCGATAAGCGTTTGGTAGTGGCTCACCCCGAGGTTGACCGTCAAAGGCATCGGCCGGCCAGCCTTCTCAGCCTTGAGCCCTTCGGCTAGGTAGTAATCGAGGTTTTGTTCCCATTCGGCGACGGGATCGGGTCCGGTCTGCTCTTTTGGGTTGAACACGTCGCGCATCCGGCTAACAGTCTCAAGGTCTTTTGCCGTCCGCTCGCGGTATTGGGCCGACTCCCGCGCTAGTGCTTCAAACTGGGCCTGCGTCTGGTGAAGTGCCTGTTGTTGGCCCGCAAATGCCTGCTTATAGTCGAACGCTGCGGGCTCCTGGCCTTGGCCTTCACCGGAGCCCGAGAAGTCTCCTGAGCCCTCCCCCGACCCTTGGGAGCCCTGCGCTGATTGGTCTATTGACATTAAACAAGTCCTTTAATGGATGAGCTGCACGGATAGATTTTTGGATTATACTGGGCGAGTCTAACCGATCCTCAAATTTGATGCCAAGAGCTGCAATCAGGTGGTTGGTAGGGCTATTTAACTCGTCATTGAATGACTGCGTATCCCGAGGAATGCCCA
>Ga0315278_10002051_pt1 | contig 17854 bp, 7 predicted proteins | sample YL17G06_0_MG_FD_203880 | JGI IMG/M metagenome (GOLD analysis project Ga0315278, IMG submission 203880) | Sediment microbial communities from Yellowstone Lake, YNP, Wyoming, USA - YL17G06_0 | ecosystem: Environmental > Aquatic > Freshwater > Lake > Sediment | place: USA: Wyoming | collected... | reverse complement strand
TGCACCGGATGGCGATCATTGCCGGTGCAACGCTGCTGCTGGGAATTCTTTCACTGCTTCCTCTGCTCTGGGCCGTGTGCACGAGCATAGACGTCTCGCCGTGCCATTGGTCGGTGTTCAGTGTTTATGCGCTGATGTACGGCTACGTCCATCAAGTCAATCCGGGCATTCATGTCGTTGCCGGTGGGCTCTGGGCCGGCATCATGCTTGTGCTGCACCTGCCCTGGTTCAGACGGGAGCTGGGGAAATACAAGCCTCTTGAGCGGAGGACGGCGCCATGACCGGCTCGAGCCGCGAGCATCTTCTCGAGGGCGAGCGGGCCGGGATGCGGTACGCCCTTGCCGTCCCGCGCGAGGCGCTCCGGGGCGCCTCGGGCTACTGGTCCGGCCGCCTCTCGGGATCGTCCGTTGACTTCAAGGACTACCGCGAGTACCAGCCCGGCGACGACCTCCGCGCCATTGACTGGAGCGTCTATGGCCGGACCGACCGGCTTATTGTCAAGTTGTTCCGCGAGGAAGTCAACCCGCATCTTGACATTGTCATTGACTGCTCGGCCTCGATGGCGCTCGAGGGGACGGAGAAATGCCGGGCAACGGTCATGCTCGGCGCAGCGCTTGCCATGGCCTCGATGAATGCCCGGTGCTCGCATCATGCCTGGATGATTGCGGACGCCGTGCGGTCCGTCCAGGGCGGCACGGGCCGGCCTGCCCTCTGGGCCGGCCTCGAGTTCGACCACACCGTGACGCCGGCCGAGGCGTTCAACCGCTTGCCCGGCTCATGGCGGCCTCAGGGCATCCGTGTGCTGGTGAGCGACCTGTTGTGGCCGGGCGACCCGATCCACACCCTCCGCTCCCTTGCCTCAGGCGCTGCGGCGTTGTTTGTCATCCAGGTCCTTGCCCGCGAGGATGCAACGCCGTCTGTTGCGGGCAATGCGCAGATCGTCGATGTCGAGACCCACGCCGCGGTCGAGGTCTTTATGGATGCCTTGGCCGCGCAGTCGTATGCAGCGGCCCTTGCCCGCCACCAGACGAACTGGGAACGTGCGTGCCGCCAGGCAGGCGCACGGATGACCACCGTGATTGCCGAGGAGGTTGTGGCGACCGGCCGGTTCGATGCCCTCGAACGAATGAGCCTGCTGGAGCCGGCCTGATGCCTGTCCTGCTGTATCCACTGGCACTGCTCGCCCTTGCTGCGCTGCCGACCGCGCTGGCAATCTACCTGTTGCGCAACCGGTTCAAGCCGACGCTCGTCTCGAGCATCGTGCTCTGGGAGCATTTGACCAGGCCGAAGGGCGGTGGCATCCGTGTCCAGCGCCTGTATCTGCCGCTGCTGTTCTTCCTCGAGATCGCCGTATTGGCCTTGCTGGCCCTTGCTGCGGCTGACCCGCATCTGCCGCGGAAGTCGGTCGAGAGGCTGCTGGTTGCAGTGCTTGACGACTCGGCCTCGATGGCGGCGAGAGGCGGCAAGGGCGCCGCGCGGTCCCGCGGCCTGCGCGCGCTCAAGGCCGAGGTCAAGTCATGCCGCGCAAACGCCGTCCGGGTCATTGTTGCCGGCACGAAGCCGCTTGTCCTCGATCTGCCTGCCGAGCCCGGCGCTGCCCTTGGCCGGCTCGACGGATGGAAATGCCGCGCGCCGAGGGCAGCGCTCGATGCCGCCCTCGCCATGGCGCTCGAACGTGCCGGTTCGCATGGCCGCGTGGTCGTCATCACCGACCACACGCCTGCCGAGGACGTGATGAACAACCGCGTGCGCTGGATAGGCTGCGGCGAGCCCGTGGCAAATGCCGCGATAGTCGAGGCGTCCCGCACCGCCGCGGGCGAGACTGACCGGTGCATGGCGGGTGTGGCGAACTACGGAACCGGGCCGCTCACGATTGCCGCCACACTGTCATGGCCGGACTGCGTGACCAGCCCGGTGCGCCACCTCGAGATCGCGCCGGGAGAGGTGAAGCGGTTCACGTTCGCCGTGCCAGGAAGCGCACGGGTTGCCACGATCAGCCTGCCCGACGACGCCCTTGCCGAGGACAACCGTGCCGACCTCCTCCATCCCGTCGAGAAGAAAGTAAGCGTCGACATCGCCGTGGGTAATCAGGTGCTTGCTCATGCACTGCGGTCCGCAGTCGAGTCGAGCGGGTTGTCCTCCCCGATGCCTGTGTGGCCGCGATTGGTGATCGCGGACGAAACGGGCTCGTTTGCGTCGGCGGATGCGTGGATCGTGCGGTGCCGCACGACTGCCAAGCCCGTCGTGTTCACGGGCCCGTTTGCGATTGACAGCGATCATCCGCTCTCCGACGGCCTGACCATCGAGGAGGTGACCTGGGCTGCCGACACCAATGCCATCCCGGGCACGCCGGTGATCGCGGCGGGGAACACGATCCTCGTGGGCGAGCGGGCTCTGCCGGGCGGAGCGCGTGAATTGTTCCTCAACATTGTGCCTGAGAAATCAACCGTGCAGCGGGCGCCTGCGTGGCCTGTGCTCGTCTGGAACCTGCTCCATTGGCGTGCGGAGAGCGGGCCCGGGCCGCGCGCAACAAACGTCCGCGCAGGCGATGATGTCTCCGTCAATGTCGGCCGCGCTGTACGGGCGGCAAAGGTGAAAGGGCCTGATGGACACAGCACGGAACGCGCGCCGCGCGGCGGAGTGCTTTCCTTCTGCGCTGACGAACCGGGCGGGTATACGGTCAACGATGGCAGCGCGTCCTACTCGCTTTCAGCCCAGTTCCTGTCGCCCGAGGAGAGCGATCTGCGCCGCTGCGCTACTGGTGCCTGGGGAGCGCCCCAGGCGGACGTCGTCGCCCCGCGCGCCTTTGCGAGCTGCGCGGTATGGCTCGCGCTTGCCGGGCTGGCTGTTGCATTCTTGCACCTGGTTCTCGCGGTGCGGGGCAAGGGGGGAAGCTGATGGCGTTGTTCGCTCCACTCTGGCTGCTGCTGCTGGTGCCCCTCCTGGCGAGCCTGATGTTCTTCAGGCTGCCAACCCGGATGCTGCGCCTGCTGCGCGGCACAGTGTTTGTGCTGATCGTTCTGGCACTTGCCCGGCCGGCACTCCATCTGCCCAGCAAGGCAGGCTGCGTCGTCGTCGTGGCCGACCGCAGCGCATCGCTTCCCGCCGACGCAACCGCACGCGAGACCGAGATGATCGGCGTGACCGAGGCCGGCATGCATGGTGCAAACATGCTGGGCGTCGTCGCCTTTGGAGCCCGTACCGCGGTCGAGCAGCAGCCCCAGCATGGCCGGTTCAACGGGTTTGTGAACGATGTCGGCTCGGACAGATCCGAGCTGTGCGAGGGGCTTGACCGTGCGCTGTCGCTCCTCCCCAAGGATGCTCCGGCCCGGATCGTGGTCATCTCGGACGGTCGGTTCACCGGCGCCGATCCCGGCCAGGCCGCTGCCCGCGCCGCAACACGCGGCATTGCCATTGACTATCGTGTCCTCGAGCGGCCGCCTGCACAGGACCTGGCCATTCGCGATCTCGTTGCGCCGCGGCAGGTCGCTCCGCGAGAGACATTGTTCCTCACCGCCTGGGTCGTCTCGCCCGTGCGGAGCACGGTGTCGTTCGAGCTGACGCGGAGCGGCACGAAACGATCCGAGGGCAGCCGCGTGCTCGAGCCAGGCCTCAACAGGTTCATGTTCTCCGATACGGCGCCCGAGGGAGGCACGATGGCCTATGTCTTCCGTGTCAGCGCCGGCCCGGGCGACCCGGTTCTCGAGAACAACAGCGCCAAGGCCCTCGTCCAGGTTGCCGCGGACAAGCCGCTGCTGTGCGTCGCCCCGAACGGCGAGTCGGGCCTGGCCGGGCTGCTGAAACGCGGCGGATTGAACGTCGTTGCCCGCGCGCCCGGCGAATGCTCGTGGTCGCTCGACACCCTCGCCTCGTATTCCAGCGTGATCGTCGAGGACACGCCCGCAAACTCGATCGGCACACGGGGCATGGAAACCCTCGCCGCGTGGGTACAGCATGCTGGCGCAGGCCTCATGTTCTCCGGCGGAGCGCATGCGTACGGCTGCGGCGGCTATTTCAAGTCGCCGCTCGATCCGATCATGCCTGTCTCGATGCAGATGCGCCAGGAAAGCAGGAAGTTCAGGGTTGCCATTGCCATTGCCCTCGACCGCTCGGGCAGCATGGGCTGCCCGGTCGGCGGCGGCAAGACCAAGATTGACCTCGCTAACATCGGCGTCGTCCAGGTGCTCGACATGCTGGGCGACCAGGACGAGATCGGCGTCATCGCCGTGGACAACACGCCGTACTACGTGGTTGAGATGGGCAGCGTGGCCTCGGCGCGCCCGATGCGGAGCAAGATTCTTTCCATCCGCGCCGAGAACTTCGGCATCTTCATCTATGAGGCCCTGTCCTGCGCCGCCAAGATGCTGAACCAGTCATCGGCCCAGAACCGCCACATCGTCCTGTTTGCCGACGCGGCTCATTCGATCGAGCCGGGCGCGTATCAGAACCTGCTTAGAACAGTCGCCTCGGACAATGTAACGGTAAGTGTCATCGGCCTTGGCTCGGCCACCGACTGCGATGCCCACCTGCTGGAGGATATTGCCAGGATTGGCGGCGGCGACGTGTTCTTCACCCAGGATCCGTTCGATATCCCACGCCTGTTCGCACAGGACATGATCACCGTCAGCCGCAGTTCGTTTGTCGAGACGCAGACTGTTGTCCGCGCACTGGCATCCTATCCAACGGTTGCCCGGGGTGTCTCGGCCGCCATCCCGCCCCTGGGCGGCTACAACCTCAGTTATATCAAGCCGGGCGCCGATGCGGCTGTGCTGAGCGTGGACGAGTTCATCGCCCCCATTATCGCCTCGTGGCGCGCCGGAAACGGGCGGGTGCTGTGCTATCTCGGCCAGGCCGACGGACCGTTCTCCGGCCCGGTTGCCCAGTGGGAACATGCAGGCTCATTGTTCTCCTCGCTCGCCCGCTGGACGGCGGGCACAGACGAAGGCTTGCCGAACGGCTGCATGCTGGCTCACCGTGTCCGCAGCGGCCAGTACAGGATCGAGCTCCATCTCGATCCGGACCGCACGGCTGATCCGTTCCCGGCTTCTCCCGCGGTTTCGCTGCTCCATGGGGCGCCGGGCGTTCCTCCCGCGCATTCAATGCTGCCGATGACGTGGGAGTCGGCGGACATGCTTGCAGCCGAGGCGCCCATTGGGGGCAGCGAGACGATGCTCGCCACGGTCGTCTTCAGCTCGAACCAGCAGGCCAGTCTGCCGCCTGTCTGTCTGCCATACTCGCCCGAGTTCGCTCCGGGCGACCTCGGCAAGGGAGCCGAGGCGCTTCATGACATCGCTGCGGCAACCGGTGGCCGAGAGCGGACCGATCTCCGCGGCGTGTGGCGCGACCTTCCCCGCCGGCCGCGCTGGTTCAGCATCGCGCCGTGCCTGCTCCTGGCTGCCGCGCTGGTCTTCCTCCTCGAGATATTCGAGCGGCGCACGGGCATGCTCTCGCTTGGCAGGACACCAGCCGCTTCCGCAGTCGGTTCTGCGCCATTGCAGTTTGTGGTCAAGCTCCTCCGCCGCAGAAGCACGGAAGCTCCCGCACCCGCTCAACAGGATGCCGCGCAGGCCGCAACGAGTGCGGTGGACAAGCCAACAGAGCAGGACAAATCGCCGACGCCTTCAGCACCGCCTCCCAAGGCCAAGACAGAAAAGCCCAAGACGTCCACGCTCGACGCAATCAAACGCGCGAGAGACCGGGCATCACGCCGCATGGGCGGCTCAGGCTAAGGCTGGTGGCCGTGCAGACCTCAGTTATATTGCCACGAAGTCGCAAAGACACGAAGGAAGAGTTGGCAGTGGTAGGCGCGGCATTGTGCCGCGTGCAGAACGCAGGTAGTTCCGTCTGGACCTGCAAAGCAAGCACCTGCGCCTACATCGTCTTGCTGGCGCTTGTCACGGGATGTGGCAAGCCGACCGCGACAACTCCCAAACCAGCGGCGACAAATGCCATGGTCACCGTGGGCGACATGGTGCTGATTCCCGCAGGACCGTTCGCAATGGGCAACTGCATGAAGCCGGTGAAGCCGAAGATACTCGACAGGGTGAAGGCGTTCGTGAAAAGGCAACCCCAGCCGCCGCTTTTGGACGATAATCCCAATGAACTGCCCGTCCACACGGTGATGGTGAGCGCGTTCTATATTGACAGGTACGAGGTGACAAAGGAGAAATGGGACGAGGTGTACAACTGGGCGATCACCAATGGATATGAGTTCGACCATCCAGGGAGAGGCACGGCGCCTGACCACCCCGTGCATACGGTCAACTGGTACGACTGCGTAAAATGGTGCAATGCGCGGAGCGAGAAGGAAGGGTTGACACCGTGCTACTACACGACCGCTGCTCAGACAGAGGTCTATCGGATCGGTCAGATCATTCTGATCAATGAGTGCGTGAACTGGGCAACGAACGGCTACCGTCTGCCAACCGAGGCAGAATGGGAGAAGGCTGCACGCGGTGGCTTCGCTGGTCGCCGGTTCCCATGGGGCGACACCATCACCCATTACCAGGCGAACTATTGCAGCATTGCCGCGATTCGCTACGACAAGAGTTGGACACGGGGCAATCATCCCAACTTTGCCGGTGGATCAGGACCATACACGAGCCCAGTGGGCAGTTTCAATCCAAACGGGTATGGGGTGTACGACATGGCTGGAAACGTGTTTGAATGGTGCTGGGACGGGTATGACGGATCGTACTATGCGAGTTCACCGGCACGCGATGCCAAAGGGCCTGTGAGCGGCTCGTTCCGCGTGCTCCGCGGCGGCAGTTGGTACGCCCGCGCGTACTACTGCCGGTCTGCCTCCCGCTACCGCGGCACGCCTGACAGCACGGACTACTACTACGGGTTCCGCTTGTCCTTGCCCGCAGGTCAGCCACGTGGAGCGTCTCAGATGGCCGAGCGGAGCCGGACATCTGGGGACGCGGAACATCGTAACCGGCGCGAAGCGTCGCCGTAAGGACTTATGACCAATGGACATCGAACCGTGCGTGCAGGATTGATTGTATGGCTTATGGCGGTAGTTGCACTGGTGTTTGTCACGGGATGCGGCAAGCCTGCGGCGACATCTGCCGGACCGGCAGAAACAAATGCCATGGTCACCCTGGGCGACATGGTGCTCATCCCCGCGGGGCCGTTCGCCATTGGCAACGGCATGAAACCGGTGAAGCCAAGGATGATAGACAAGGTGAACGCGTTTGTGAACAGGCAACCCCAGCCGCCGCTTTTGGACGATGATCCCTATGAACTGCCAATTCACACGGTGATGGTCAGCGCGTTCTACATGGACAAGTACGAGGTGACAAAGGAGAAATGGGACGAAGTGTACAACTGGGCGATCACCAATGGATATGAGTTCGACAATCCGGGGAGCGGCACGGCGCCTGACCATCCTGTGCATACGGTCAACTGGTACGACTGCGTAAAATGGTGCAATGCGCGGAGCGAGAAGGAAGGGTTGACACCGTGCTACTACACGACCGCTACGCAGACTCAGATCTGTCGGATCGGTCGGATCAGTCTGATGAACGATTGCGTGAACTGGGCAACGAACGGCTATCGGCTGCCGACCGAGGCGGAATGGGAGAAGGCTGCACGCGGTGGCTTCGCTGGTCGCCGGTTCCCATGGGGTGACACCATCTCGCACGAGCACGCGAATTATCTGAGCGATGCACGGATCCGTTACGACAAAAGCTGGACCCGGGGCTATCATCCAAAGTGTGCCGGTGGACCAGGACCCTACACGAGCCCGGTGGGCAGTTTTCCCACGAACGGGTACGGGCTGTGCGACATGGCGGGGAACGTATGGGAATGGTGCTGGGACGGGATTGACTCAGCCGATTCCTATTACTCACGTTCGTCTGCGAGCGACCCTCGCGGGCCTGCAAACGTCTGCAGGTACCGCATGTTTCGGGGCGGCGCATGGGACGGCACCGCGTACAGTGTCCGGTGCATAAACCGCGGGAACGACCGATTCGTGGCCGTCAACCTGGACAACCTCGGGTTTCGGTGTGCAAGAGGGCTTTGAGGAGACGGTGATTGGCGATGGGGGATCAGGGGAAGTGGATCGGTGGCTAATCATTCCCCGCGGATGATGAGGGACGCGGCAAGATGCCGCGCCTACATCATCCAGCCAGGCGTGCCACGCTTCATTTGACATGGTGGCGTCTGGATTCTTAGAGCCCCACCGGGCTTGTCCCGGTGGGTGAAGAAGATTTGAGAAAAGATGCCGCCATATCTCAAATCTTCTTCACCCACGCCGCAAGGGCGTGGGGGTCGTCGCCGGAACTGGGTCAACAGTGTGCATGCCTGCCGGCAGGGGCTACACCGATTTTCGGTAAATGCGGTCAAGGAGCAGCATATGTGGTGGAAGCGCAGTATACACAGGATCACGCTGGCGGTGGGCTTCATTGCCGCAGTGCCTTTGGTGGCGCAGGCAGTGCCTGGCGATGGCTACCGGAAAGCCATGCACATCGCCTTCTCTAGCTACGGGTCCAATGAGATGCTGACCAACTTTCCAGCCCTGATCGTGCTGAGCAACGGCATGGCCAAGGGAGTCTTCGACTACCGCCAGTTCCTCTCGCCGCCGAATGCCGACCTGCGGTTTGCCGATGGCCAAGGCGCCGAGTTGAACTACGAGATTGACACATGGAACACCGGGGGTATGTCGTATGTGTGGGTGCAGGTGCCGCGGCTGTGCAGGGGCACGGCGATCACCTGTTTCTGGAGCAAGGCGGGCGTCACGGCCCCCGTTTGCACGACCAACGGAGCCACATGGGGGGAAGGGTATGTGTCCGTGCATCATCTTGGTTCGGCGACGAGCGCACGCGACTCGGCAGCGCATGGCTACGATGGCACGCCGATGAACATGGCGCCGGAAAATCTGGTCACCGGCATGATCGGCAATGCCCTTGCGTTCAACAGGTCGGACGAGGGCAACGAGCACGTGAGACTGCCAAGCGGTTACCGTTCGTTCAGCAACGGCATCACGGTGTCTGCTTGGGTCAACTTCACGAGGTTGGGCTTGTATTCCAGAATCTATCAGTCCATCATCGCCCTCGGCATTCGCAGCCCCGGTTTCACACACCTCATTTGGGTGGGATCACAATCACAGGACAGAGCGGCTTATGCGGGGAAAGGCTATGCCAGGGCTTACGTGGGGATAGGCAATGCCAGCGACTACAGGGAGAAGGCGACCGCCAGGTATGTCTACGGCCAAGACCAGTGGGTCAACGTAGTGGTCACCTGCACGAAGGAGCAGCCGGGCGGGTGCGTTGCGTGCATCTACAAGGACGGAAGCCTGGTAGATACTGTCACTGGCTTCATCACGCCGGGCAACATCCAGCGCACGAGGAATTATATTGGCTTGGACACCGATGGGTACTACCTGATGGCGGACCTGGACGAGGTGCAGGTAGCGGATGTTGAGCGGTCGGCCGCGTGGGTGCAGGCATCGTATCTGAACCAGGTCAATAATGCAAGGTGGTTCGCGGTCTGCTCACCGGCGTACAGGCTCGTCCTTGACATCACCAACGAGCCGGGGACAGTTCCCTACGAGGTGACCACGGTCACCATTGCGGGAACGAACTCGCCGTTGAGCGATGCCACCAATGGCATTGCCGGCTCCATGTGGTGGACAAACGAATGTGGCACGGGCGTCTCGCCCGTGGCAGGCACCCTTCCCGCAACAAGTTCCTGGACTATCGCGGACGTGCCGCTGGCCTATGGCGCAAACTGCATCACCGTGCGTGGCACGAACGAGCTTCGGTGGACTGGCGCCGACCGCATCGTCGTTTCGCGCACACCGCCCTTCTTTCTTGACATCACCAATGCCAACATGACGGTCGGGTACAATGCGACGTCGTGCGCAGTCGCCGGCACGAACACCAGCGACATTGCGGGCGGCATGTGGGTGTCGAACGTGACCATTGGCGGCACAGCGGCTCGATTTGCGCGGAGCGGCCTTGCGTTCGCAGCGCCGCCGGTGGCATTGGCTATCGGCACAAATGTCATCATGGTCTATGGCACGAATGTGCTGGGCTTTGTCTCGGCGGACCGCGTGGTGGTCGCCACGGCACATCCGCGCGAGTCCGAGGCAGCGCGCTCTCTCGAGCTGGCAGGCCGTACCAACGAGCCCGCCTATGCCGCCGCGCTCCGTCAACTGGCCGATGCGCACTACGACCAGGGCACGTATGCCGATGCCGCGCGGCTGTACCAGCGCGTGGCGGCGATAGTGGGGCGGAAACGGGACGCCGGATTGCCGCACGACACCGACCAGGGCGGCTCGGGCTTCCCCATGGACATGGTGGAAATCCGGCCGGGCATGTTCTCCATGGGCGAAGGCGCCGAGGCGCACCAGGTGACCATCAGCCAGTCGTTTCGCGTGGGCAGGTGCGAGGTGACACGGCGGCAGTTCGGCCGCTTCCTCGACGACATCGCCTTCCCACGGGAAGGGGAAGCGCGTGAGCGCCCGCCTGCGGATGACGTGCCGATGGTGAATGTGAGCTGGTCTGAGGCAAAGGCGTTCTGCCGCTGGCTGACGCTGGAGGAATTCACGGCAGGCCGGTTGCCGGAGGGCTGCGAGTACCGGCTGCCGACCGAGGCGGAATGGGAATACGCCTGCCGCGCGGGCAGTGCAGCAGGCTGGTGCTTCGGCGACGATCCGAAGCTGCTTGACGGTCATGCGTGGCATTCCGGGAACAGCGACAACGCGCCTCATCCCGTGGGCAGGAAGAAGGCAAATCCATGGGGCGTTCACGACATGCACGGCAATGTGTGGGAATGGTGCGAGGACTGGTATGGCCAGTATGCTAAAGGCAGCCAGACACATCCACACGGGCCTGAGAAGGGAGACTACCGTGTGTTGCGTGGCGGCGCGTGGGACAGCCTTCCTGACTTCACGCGGTCGGCCTACCGCGGCTACTACGATCCGGGCGTCTGTGCCGCCAATCTCGGGTTCCGGGTGGTGTGCGCGCCCAGACCATAAAGAGCCTCCCGCATTTGTTGACTGCCACCTGTTCGAGGAAAATCGTTTGCCGCAAACGATTCTGTGCAAAACGGTGTGCTGCAAACCGTTTTTCTCCGCGGTTGGGCATGCCGTGTTGAGTGGTGGATATTCCTCCGCAAATCACCTGAACTCTCCACCTCTGCTGTCGGCTCTTTGCTCTGCTTCGATCCACGCCAAGAGCGTGGCAAGCCTGATCGCGCCGCAGGGCGGGACATTCTGCCCTGAACTCTGGACGATCAGCAGATCGACTAGTTTCACCCTGAACCCTTGCTATACAAACTGAGCTGGCTGGCCAGTGGCGGCGAGGACCGCCTGCCACTCCGGCCCGTCCGGGTCGAGCCGCTTCTTCCCGCTGACGATCAGGCTGATCGGGACGTGGATGAAATGGCCGTTGTGAAGGCCGATGACCAGCCCGGTCTTTCCGGCCATGGCGGCATGTGCGGCGTGGCGCGCGAACAGGTCGCATATGATGGCGTCCTCGGCGTCGGCGGGAACGCTGCGGATGAGGTAGCTCGGGTCGAAGTACCGGAAGGAGATGGGGATGCGTTGCGCCTTGAAATAGGCCTCGATCCGTGAGCGGAGGCAGAGGCCGATGTCCTTGAGCCTGGGATTGCCCGATTCGTCGCGCTGCTGTGGAGCGGCATTGACCAGGTCCTGTCCTGCGCCCTCGGCGACAACGATGACGGAATGAGCACGGTTGACGATGCGTTTCCTGAGCGAGGCGAGGAAGCCGTGGGGGCCGTCGAGCGCGAACGGCATCTCGGGCACGAGGGTGAAGTTGACATCCTGGTTGGCGACCGTGGCGCCCGCGGCGATAAATCCTGCCTCGCGGCCCATCAGTTTGACAAGGCTGATGCCGTTCCGGACGCTGTGGGCCTCCATGTGTGCGCAGTCAATCACCTTGCATGCCTGCTCGACCGCGGTGAGGTAGCCGAAGGTGCGGTAGACGAACAGGATGTCGTTGTCGATGGTCTTGGGCACGCCGACGACGGCGAGGGTGTGGCCGCGCTTGCGTGCCTCGAGGTAGAACTCGTTCGCCCCGCGCTGTGTGCCGTCGCCGCCGACTGTGAACAGGATGGTGACGCGGTGATGGACGAGGTGGTCGACCGCGGCATGGACGTCCACGGGGCCTCGGGACGTGCCGAGGATGGTGCCGCCCTCGCGGTGGATGTCGTCAACGAGGTCGGCGGTGAGGGTGAGAGGCGGGCGGTCATGGGCCGGGTCGAGGCCGCGGTACCCGTCCCGGAAGCCGAGGATGTCATGGACGTGATAGACATGATGGAGCTGGAGGAACAGGGAGCGGACAACGTTGTTGAGGCCCGGACACAGTCCGCCGCAGGTGACGATTGCCGCGCGGGTATGCCGGCCGTCGAAGAACAGGCTTTTGCGCGGCCCGGCGAGTTCGAAGAGATAACCGGGCCGGGGTGCCGAGGCGCCTCGGCGGACAATATGCTCCGGCACGCGGGTGGTGTCGTCAACCCACCGCGCCAGGGGCGAGGGGAACCGGGCTCTTCCGAGCGAGGCAATGGGTGCATTCATAGGTGGACATTATATCATTAAAAGCGGTTTGCACGCCAAACAGGGGCTTTCCCAAATCCGGTGGCAGACCCCACGCCCTTGCCTGCCTGTGCCGGGCACGGCAGACAGGCGGCGTGGGTGAAGAAGAGAGAGTGGCGATGCGGCCTTCACTACTCTACTCTTCTTCACCACCGGGACAAGCCCGGTGGGGTCGTTCCCTGCAAGCACCGATGCGCCTGCGAAGGCGCATCGGTGTTCTGCCGCCAGATTTGGGCTTTGGTGAACCCAGTTCCGGCGACTCAATGAGTGTGCAACGCCCGATGCCGGTCGCGTCTGGATTCTGAGAGCCCCACCGGGCTTGTCCCGGTGGGTGAAGAAGAGGTGAGAAAAGATGCCCGCCATATCTCACCTCTCTCTTCACCCACGCCGCAAGGGCGTGGGGGTCGTCGCCGGAACTGGGTGTGAATGCAGGGCTTGAACTCACGCCGATTATGTGGTATAATATATGATTATAGAGCGGGCGTGGTTGTGCCTTGGTGCTGATGATTGGGCGGAATGCAGCCACGTTTGACATAGTGTTTGGAACTACCACGGTGGAGTCGGATTATGAGAAGACTCATTGCGGTTGCATGCGCTAGCCTGAGTGCGGTCGCGGCACTGGGCGACACGATGGGCCTGGCCGATACGCCGGGTGGCTTGGTCACATGGGGGAGTTCGCCGTCGAACTGGCCCGCGGGAGGTGGGTACCGGGTGGTTGCAGCGAATGCCAACGCGAGCTATTCGCTGGCTCTGACGCCTGGTGGCTTCATCGCAAGCTGGGGCGCAAATGTTCCCACACTAAACCAGCCGACAAACGGCAACTATGTTGCCCTTGCTGCTGGGAGCGATTACGCGTTTGCGCTCAGGGCCGACGGCGGTGTGATAGGCTGGGGCAACTATTCGAACGGCAGGACGAATGGCACGACGGGAACGAACTGTGTTGCCATCGCAGCCGGAGGCGGCCATGGTATTGCACTCAGGAACGACGGCTCGCTTGCGGGCTGGGGCTTGTCCACGTACGGCCAGGCAGCCCCACCGGGCGGCACAAACCACATGGCAGTTGCGGCTGGAAACGAATTCTCCCTTGTTCTCCGTACGGACGGCAGCATCTATGGTTGGGGCAAGGGTGACTCGGGCCAGACAAACTGTCCGGCTGGCACGAATTTTGTGGCGATCGCGGCGGGCAGTATCCATGCCCTTGCACTGCGGGGCGACGGCACAATCGTTGGTTGGGGTTCCAACGCCTCTGGCCAAACGAACTGCCCGGCCGGCACGAATTTCGTGGCAATATCGGCGGGCAGTGCGTTCTCTGCGGCGCTCCGAAATGACGGCTCGGTGGCGGTCTGGGGAGGCGGCGGAGTGACCAGCATTCCAAGCCGGACTGTCCTCAAGGCGATTTCCTGCGGAGCGGGCCATGCGATCGGGATCCAAGGCATGCTGGCGAAGGTGAAGCGGCCGCCGGCGGCCATCCAGTACGGGGTGACAACCGCACTCGGCTGGTCCGACTACCTGCCGTGGCCCGAACTGACGAACAGTGCGTTCACGGCCAGCGCGGTGGCTCCCGCATTGCCGACCCGTGACTTGCGCATATGCGACCTGAACGGCGACACGAACCTGGATCTCGTCCTTGCGAACTTCAATGACACAAACTACGTGCTGCTGGGCGATGCAACGGGGACGAACTTCACCTCCGTTCCCCTCGGCGCTGAGCCCTACAGTGCCGAGGCGGTGTCCGTGCTGGACATTGACAGCGACGGCGACGCGGATATTGTGCTGGGGTGCTCGAACTCGCCGAGCCGGCTGTTCCTGAACGACGGTACGGGCACGAACTTCATCCAGCGGCCACTTGGCCAGGGCGTCACCACGGATGTCCGCCGCCTGATACGGACAGATTCCGACAACGACGGCCTGGCCGACCTGCTCGCGGTCAACAGTGACGGGTCGGCAACGGTGTTCCTGAACGACAGCCTTGCCACGAACTTCATCGCGTTCAACCTGACGCTGCCATCCGGAACCGTAGTCCGCGACGCGGCGAGCGCGGACTTCGATGCCGACGGCCAGACTGAGCTTCTGTTGGCCTGCACGAACGCATCGCGGATCATCAGGCTGACCGCAGGCACCAATGTGTCCGTTATGGCCGTCTTCACGAACTTCAGTGGCGCGGCTGCAGCATGCGATGTGGGATGGAACAGCCTCGATGAGCGGCCGAGCATCCTGCTCGCCGGCAGTACAACGCCACCGGTTGCCTATTTCAGCACCCTGGCAACCGGGTTCTCCTACCGGGCGGTCCAGACGACCTCGACACTCGCGGGCGCAGTCATTGCCGCCAGGTTCTGCGACGTGAATGTGGACGGCGCCCTCGATATCGCAGTGGCCTGTGCGGGCACCGACACCTATCTGCTTGCGAGCACCTGGCCGACCAACACAACCTTCGCGCAGCCCCTCGCGCTGCCCTCGAGCGACAATGCGCGTGCGATCGCGGTTGCCGATGTTGACCGGCGCGACATCCCACATGAGCTGGTCGTTGCGCGCGGCGGAGCGGGTGCGACCATGCTGCTGTTCCAGAACTGGACGACGTCATATCATTCTGTACAAAGCTCCTACCGGCTCCGTCTTCGTGATGCGGCATCGGCACCGCTGTTCGACAGCGGGGTTGTCTCGAACGCACACCAAGGGAACGGCTGGAGCACCCATTCGATCGGCACGATCGCGACTCAGTCATCGCTCTACGCCACGATGTCCGTGAACGGCCCGGGCGAATATGGCTGGTCATCGCCTCTGCTGCTGCTGCAGCCGGTCGCCCTCCAGTACACGCGCGAGCCGGGTTTTGAACTCAAGGGCATCTCCGCTGGCAGGTTCATCGGCACCAACCAGGCAGCTGCGTTCAGAATCCTCTACCGCCATGCCCTGGGTCTCCCACCCACGCTGTCCGTGCTGCTGCTTGACCGGAACGGCGATGGCGACTACGCCGACGACCAAGAGATGAATGTGCTGACAGTGGCGTCACCCGAGACAAACTATCTCCACGGCACCGTCTTTGCGCGCACCGATGTGTTTTACGACGCGCCGAATCCAACGAATGTGAGCTGCCGGTTTGTGTTTGCCGAGAATGCCAGCACGGTGATGACCGAGGTGCTCCGCCAGCCGATCGTTGATGCGATCCCGCCGGCGATCACGCTGCTGAACCCGACGAATGGCGCGTATGTGCCCACGCTGTCCCCGGTGTTCCAGTGGAGTGGAACAGACACGCTGTCAGGCGTGACGAACTACGAGATCAGCATTGACGGCGGCTCATGGGTGTCGGTGGGACTTGCGACGAACTATGCGCATCCGTCGGTGCTGCCCCAGGCCGAGCACCAATGGCGACTGCGTGCAACGGACCTCGTGGGGAACCAATCGGAGGCCTTTGCGACGTTCCGCGTTGACGAGTCGGGCCCGTGGATCAAGATCACCAATCCGACCGGGCCAGTCACGACCCGGTATTTCAATGCGGTCGTTGGCGGCACGGCGTGGAGCCCATGGGGCATCCAGAAAGTCGAGTTGCGACTGGCCACAAACTCGCTGTGTCTCGGCTCGAACTTCTGGATTGGTGCAGTCGCATTGTCGGGCGGCCCGAACGATTTGTATGCCATTGCCACAGATTTTGCCGGGCGTAAAGCCACCAACTCGGTCATGATCCATTACGACGCCTCGGCGGCTGCCGACACGGTGCCGCCGTCGCTGGTGATCGAGTATCCGGCGAGCAACAGCACGACGATGGCGAACAGGGTGGTGTTCGCCGGCCGAGCCTCGGACAATCTCTGCCTCTCGAATGTCACCGTGGACGGGGTGGCTGCTGAGGGGCTTGCCACGTGGCGACTGGAGCAGACGGTGGACGGCCTGTGGACGACGCACACGGTTGTGGCATGGGATGCCGCCGGCCTCTCAGCCACGCAGCAGGTGAGTGTCTACGGTGCCTTCGGCGCCGACACGAACCTGCCCTCGATCACCGTTGACAGCCCGCCGAACGGCGCCACGGTTGGCCTGCGCCAGGTGGTCTACCATGGTACCGCGTCCGACAACTCGGGCCTGCGGCTCGTGACGGTGAACGACGTTGCCGTTGAAGGCCTGGCGTACTGGCGGGCGCCAATGTATCTTGCGCAGGACATCAACGTCCTCACCTTTGCCGCCAAGGACACGACGGGGAACGTGGCGTCCGTGGTCGTCACAAACTGGTGTTACGCCGGTTCAGTGACGGACTCAGTGCCGCCCACGGTGTCCGTCTCCGAGCCAAGCAACGGCACCTATGTCGCCGGTGCCGCCTTCATTACCGTGCGTGGGACGGCGTCGGACAACTTCGCCCTTGACCAGGTGACAGTGAACAACCAGCCTGTTCTCGGGCTCGAATCGTGGCAGTGGGTCGCCGGCCTCGGCTACGGCACGAACTGGCTCTCCGCCGTTGCCGCCGACACGAGCGGCAATACGGCCTCGACCAATGTCTACTGTATCTTTGACAATGTGGCTCCGAGCGGAGTGTTCGTGCAGGTGAACGGAGGTGTGGGCTTTGTGAGCAACACTCAGGTTGCCGTGACGCTTGCGGCTGTTGACGACTACCTGCGCGAGATGGAGGTGGCCAATGATGCGGCGTTCACCGGTGCATCGTGGGCACCCTATGCAACTGCAACGAACTGGAGCCTGACGGCCGGTGAGGCGGTCAAGACCGTCTCTGCACGCTTCCGGGACACAGTGGGGAATGTCAGCACGGCCATCTCGACCAGCGTGGTCTACGATGTCACGCCACCCGTGTGCGCCACGGTGGCGCTCAGCCGCGAACCCACCCCGGCAGGCGCGCTGACGGCGGCGGTGGTGTTCTCGGACAACCTTGCCGGGATGGACAACGGGGTGGTTCCCTCGGTGTACTTCAGCACCGCGGCGAGCCGGACGGGGGATTTCGGCCAGATATCCTATACCGGCACCGTCTGGAACGGCACTGCCACCATTAGCACCGGTGATGACGGCGTGGCATGGGTGGACGTCATGGGCGCCAAGGACCGCTGCGGCAATGGCATGCTGCCTGCGTACGGCATCACCAACTTCCTTGTTGACACGACCGGGCCCACCAACTGTTCGGTGGTCATTAATGGCGGCGCCACGCACGCCCTGGGCAGCCCGGTGACATTGACAAACCATGCAGAGGATGTGTTGCCGGTACAGATGATGATGGCAAACAACTCCTCATTCTCGGGCGGTGTCTGGGAGGCGTACTCAGTCTCGAAGACGGACTGGTCGCTCACACCGGGCGATGGCACGCGG
>Ga0315278_10002050_pt1 | contig 17857 bp, 14 predicted proteins | sample YL17G06_0_MG_FD_203880 | JGI IMG/M metagenome (GOLD analysis project Ga0315278, IMG submission 203880) | Sediment microbial communities from Yellowstone Lake, YNP, Wyoming, USA - YL17G06_0 | ecosystem: Environmental > Aquatic > Freshwater > Lake > Sediment | place: USA: Wyoming | collected... | reverse complement strand
GAACGTCAAGGCCCTCCGGGCGCTCTGCGACCGCCATGGAATCCGGATCTTCCTCGACGCCACCCGGATGGCGGAGAACGCCTACTTCATCCAGCAGCGCGAGCCGGGATATGCCGACACTCCCATCGCCGCGATCGTGCGGGAGTTCTGCTCCCATACGGATGGCGCGTGGATGAGCGGCAAGAAGGACAACCTCGTCAACATCGGGGGTTGGCTCGCGGTGAACGACTGGGCCCTTTTCGAGGAGCTGCGAAACCTCATCGTGGTCTACGAGGGGCTGCACACCTACGGCGGCATGGCGGGGCGGGACATGGAAGCCATGGCGATCGGGATCGAGGAGTGTCTGGAGGATGACCACATCCGGTCCCGGGTGGGGCAGGTGCACTATCTCGGCGAGTTGCTCACCGATTGGGAGATCCCGATCGTTCAGCCGGTTGGGGGCCATGCGGTGTTTCTGGACGCGCGGGCCATCTACCCGCATATCCCCCAGAATGAGTTTCCGGCCCAGACCCTGGCGGCGGAGCTGTACCTCGATTCGGGGATTCGGGCCATGGAACGAGGGAACGTGAGCGCCGGGCGGAACCCGGACACCGGAGACCACTACTACCCCAAACTCGAGTTGACCAGGCTCACGATTCCGCGGCGGGTGTACACTCAGGCACACATGGATGTCGTGGCGGAGTCGGTGAAGACGATCTACGACCGGCGGGGGGAAACCCGGGGGCTCCGCATGACCTACGAGCCCCGGTATCTCCGGTTCTTCCAGGCAAAGTTCGAGCGGCTCTGACACCACGGTCCGGACGTCCGGGCAATTACTCCAGGAGGATTCAATGCTGAGGATTCCCGCCGCGGTCGTCACAGCCGTGTGCCTGCTGGGCCTGGCAGGCTGCAAACCAGCACCCGCGCCCTTCAACCCGGACGACCCCGCGGTCCTCGCCGCGATCGATTCCGTGGTTCAGGGAGCAATGGAGGGAGCAGCCGCCGCGGATGCGGACAAGGTGCTCGCGATGGCGGAAGGAAAGGGCGAACTCACGTTTATTACGGGGGACCTCCTCCTGAGCGGCCTCGAGCCGATCCGCGCGCAGTTTCGCCAGACCTACCGCGGCGTGCGCAGCCAGGAGCAGACCATTGTCCAGAAGCGCGTGCGACTGCTGAGCCCCGACGTCGCCGTGGTGATGCAGGTCAGTGAAGGCACCTACACCGACAAGGCCGGCTGGACCTCGGCGCCGGTCGGCATCGGCACGACCATCGTCTTCGTGCGCGAGGACGGGCAGTGGCGCGCCCGGCACGCGCACCAGTCGATCGCCCCGTGAGTCTCGGACCCCTCGATTCCCGCACATCGGGAAGGAGCCGTTTCATGTGCAGGTCATTGATTGCCACGCTGCTCGTGTTTCGAGCGATCGTGCTCGCAACCGCCGCTGTTGCCCAGGTGACTCCCACACAGCAGCCGACGCCGGCCGCAGCGGTGCCGAGCCTGAAGCAGATCGGGATGATCATCTACCCCTCCAAAGGGCAGACGCCACAGCAGCAGGCGCAGGACGAGGCGGCCTGCACCCAGTGGGCGGAGGCCCAGACCGGGCTGACCCTCAGCGGGGGCACGGTAAACACGGACTCCGCCGCGAAGGCGGCCCAGCAGAAGACCGCGGAAGCGACCCAGGGCGCCGCGGTTGCCGGCGCCGCCAAGGGCGCGGTGGTTGGCGTGGCCATCGGGGCCATTGCGGGTGACGCGGGCGCGGGCGCGGCGATCGGTGCCGTGGCCGGCGGCGCGGGCGGGCGCCGGGCCAAGAAGCAGGCCGAGAAGCAGGCTGGCGCGGCGGGGGCGCAGCAGGCGCAGGCCCAGGGCCAGCAGATGACCGACCAGTTCAAGAAGGCAGCGGGGGCGTGCCTCCAGGGCCGCGGGTACTCCGTGCAGTAAGTTGGGCACGACGAGGGGCACCAACCTGCCGACCACATACCCGCTCACGCCCTGAACGGGGCCACGAGCGCCCTGCCCCCGCCCGGAGGCAGGGCCGCCCCGACCCCGGGGGGGGTGCGCGCCGTAGATTCGCCGGAGTGAGCGACCCCGCCGAGAGCTGTGCATGTCGGGCGCCGCTTCATTATCAGGAGGGGGTAATCATGGACAAGCAGGCGCTCAACCAAGTGTGGGACCAGATCCGCCAGAAATACGGTGTCTACTTGCGCCTTCTCGAGGCGATTCCCGAGGATCGATATCACAGCCACCCAGTCCCGGGCATGCGCACGCCCGCTGAGCTGGTGGCCCACGTGTCGGGATCGGTTGTCCGAGACATAGCGCGAGGGATCGCGAAGGGCGCGATCACCGCTGACGAGTCCTCGGAGGCTAAGGTCGCTTCAGGCCTGGCGACAAAGAGGGACGTGATCGCGTTTGCCAGGAAGTGCTGGGACCTGGCGAATGTCGCAGTTGCCGCTACCGGGAACGCTGAACTGAATGCGATGGTACCGACACCCTGGGAAATGACATTCCCGGGCTGGGTCGGTTTCAACATCCTCAACGACGAGTTCCTTCATCACCGTGGTCAGCTGTATGTCTACGCCCGGCTTTGCGGCGCTGAGCCGCCGTTCATCTGGGACTTCGGCAAGAACGCTCCTGAGTTTCGCCCGTCGGCTTAGCCCTCGGGGGGCGCTCGTGCTATTCGTGCAGCGGGATGGGACGCCGGGGCAGCTTACGCAGGCGAATGGTACAGGAGGCTTGCCGGCAGTGCGGGGAAGGAGGGTCAGTGGCCAGTGGCGGATCGTGAACAAGATCTATACGAGCCGGCGTCGCTAGCCCAGATGGGAGCCGCAGGACCGGGAACTACGGTCATCGGGTTGCCCTTCCTCCGCAGAGACCGCCACTCCCCTGGCTCGGCCCCTCCTGGTAGACATATTTGGCAATGTCCGAGAAACTATTGCCGTCCGGGCTCAGGATCCAGCTGAAGTCTTCACGATACGTGCCGCCCACTGGGCCACCGATGAAGAAACCCCGGACGACGTGCGGGTTGCCCGGGATGAGCGTCGCTTGATATGTGTTGATGTCCCCAGAGCCGGGGGGATCCTCATCGGTGATGCTGATCTGGTTGCCCGACACCGACAAGGTCAGCGTCGCGCTCCCGAACTCCACCGGCAGGCAGGCCCAGTCCTGGTGAAACACCCCGATCCAATCGTTGGCGCTGCTGGTCTGGCCGCAGGGGATGGTGACATCGGCATCAGGGATATTGGTGGTCTGAGCGTTAGCGCCGGTGAAGGAAGCACCGGTCACCCGCGCGGTCGTCCGTGAGTTCACGAAGCCCCAGGTCGAAGTCATCGTCCCGGTGGGACCGTCCACGTCGAGCCGCAGGTCTCCATTGAGGCTGGACGCGCACGCATTGGCCACCGAATTGGGAGTTCCCTTGGCCATCTGGATCAGGAGCGGGCTGGCGGGAGGGACGGTGAGTGTCGTCGCGTTGCCGGTGATGGCCTCGTTGAAGGTGCCTGATCCCGAAACCTCTCCTCCTGCAGGGGTGAGGAGGAAGTCCATGTTCCCTGTGAGCGTGCCCAGACCTCCGGCGGTCTGCATGGTCAGGACGACGTGACCGCCAAAACCGGCCCCCGCATTCGCGGGATTGTTATTGAAGGTTGCCGAGCCAGTAAAGGCGGTCTCGTTGGTCCCGTTCCCGTCGCCATCGAGGTCGAGGGTGAAGACATAGGAGTTCGGTGGGGCGCCCGGCGCGGGATCGGGGCTGAACTGGATGCCGGTCGCGCCCGGCGAACCTGGGTTGAGTGCGAACGGAAACACTGCGCCGGCTCCGCCGAGTCGCGGCATGATCAGCGTCACCCCCGCGTTCAGGTAGCTCAGCATCTGCTCGGCGTCAGGGGGGAGGGCACTCGAGTCGGAGCCGGAGCCACAACCAGACAGCAGAAGCGCCAAGGCCCAGCAGACACGGCGGTGCATGGATCCCTCCTGATGCCACGGTAACAGCCGACAAACCGACTCAGCCCTCGAGCCGGCAGAATCAGGGATGGTGGTACGAGTCGCTGCTACCATATCGCCTGGACCGCCTGACGTCAATACGCTCCTCCGGCTCTCTGGACCTTCGACATTGCCATCCGCATTGCCATCCGCGAAGGGGGTTGGCGCCGCTCGTCATCGAAGTGGAAGGGCTTTTCTCTGGGCTCCCCGACGAAGCCTAGGCGCGGGTCGCAGGGTCCTCCCCATTGGCCTCGTAGTACTTGACCACCTGCGCGCGCACCCCCGCCCGCGTGTAGACGTCCGGCTGCCGGCTGCGGATGGCCTCCACGATGACCGCCGCCACCTCCTCGGGCGACTGCGAGTCGGGCAGCGCACGCGAGTCGGGACCGCCGTGCAGCGCCCTGACACCGAACTCGGTGCGCACCACGCCGGGCGAGACCAGGGTGAACTGGATGCCGGGATGGCTCTTCTGCACCTCGGCGCGGAACGAAGCATTCAGCGCGTTCAGGAAGTGCTTGGCCCCGGTGTAGGCGGCGCGGAACGGGACATACGGAATGCGGCCGAGCATCGAGGAGATGTTCACCACCTGGCCGGCCCCGCGCTCGCGGAAATGCGGCAGCACCTCCTGCATGCCGTACAGCGCCGACTTCACATTGACGCGGATCATGTCGTCGATGTCGTCATCGGTCAGCTCCGATGGCATCCGGGTGATGCCCTGCCCCACGTTGTTGACCCAGACGTCGATCCGTCCGAACCGGGCCAGCACCTCGCTCACGACTCGGCGCACGTCCGCCCGGATGGTGGCGTCGGCGACGATCGTCATTGCCTGCGGGCCGCAGCGCTTCGCGACGGCCGCCAGGGGCTCGGCGTTCCGGGCGACGAGCGCCACTCGGGCGCCCTCCCGCGCCAGCAGCTCGGCCAGCGCTGCGCCGATGCCGGCGCTGGCGCCGGTGATCACGACCACTGTGTCAGCCATGAGCCATTCCTTTCGGTGTGGACTTCAACCTAACTTGCGGCACCATGGACGTGACCGCCTCCCAGGGATCCCGTGACGGAAAAGCTCAGCAAAGTTCCCGAAGTCACCCTGGCCTTCTGGGTGATCAAGATCCTCGCGACGACCCTGGGCGAGACCGGTGGGGACGCCGTGTCGATGTCGATGAACCTCGGTTATCTCGTCGGCACCGGAATCTTCGGAGCACTGTTCATTGTTGCGGTGGCTGCGCAGATGGCCGCGAAGAACTTCCATCCCTTCCTGTACTGGACCACCATCATTGCGACGACGACAGTAGGCACCACACTGGCCGATTTCACGACTCGTTCGCTGGGCGTCGGTTACGCCGGCGGGACCACTATTCTGCTCGCGCTGCTGCTGGCGTCGCTGTTCTTCTGGTACCGCGCGCTTGGCTCGATCGCAATGGATACCGTCAGCTCGCCCACGTCCGAGATGTTCTACTGGGTGACGATCATGTTCTCGCAGACCCTGGGTACGGCACTGGGAGATTGGACCGCGGATACGGCCGGGCTCGGGTACACTGGCGCCGCCATGGTGTTTGGTGCCATGCTCGCCGCAATCGCGGCGGCGTACTACTTCACGACGATCTCCCGCACCGCGCTGTTCTGGGCGGCGTTCATCCTGACGCGCCCGCTTGGCGCGGTCGTCGGCGACTTCCTGGACAAGCCCGTGGCGGATGGCGGCCTGGCACTGAGCCGTTACTCAGCGTCCGTGACGCTGCTGGCGCTGATGGTCCTGTGCATCGTCGTTGCGGCGGGACCCGTACGACAGCGCCATTATTGAGGCTCAACTCCTGTTCGCACCGAAGCCCGCGGCAGTATCACCCTGTTCACCACGGAGTATTTCATGGCCGAGAGTGTCTACAAAGTCATCGAGCTGATCGGCACTAGCACGGTATCCTGGGAAAAGGCTGCCGCCGCAGCAGTCGCTCGCGCATCCAGGACGCTGCGCGACCTCCGCATCGCGGAAGTGGCCGAACTGGACATGCAGTTGAAGAACGGGAAGGTGGAGTTCTATCGCGCCCGGCTTCGCGTGTCCTTCAAGTACGAAGCCGGGAAGTAGCGGCGCGTCAGGTTGCGCCACGGAGGCGATGAGACCCGAATGGAAGACCCCCCACGATGGCTGGCTGAATACGGCGAGGTGCCGCACCACCTCGCCTATCCGGAGTGCTCGCTCTACGATGCCATCATGGCCACGGTTCGGCGAGTGCCCGACGCCGTGGCCTATGACTTTCTCGGTGCCACTGCCACGTACCGGGAGTTCGGCCATCTCATCGACCAGGTGGCCGATGGCTTCGCATCACTCGGCATGGGCCCGGATGACCGGATCACCATCGCGCTCCCCACCTCGCCCCAGGGTGTGGCCGCCTTCTATGCTGCCAACCGGCTCGGCGCCATCGGCGTGATGATCCATCCGCTCTCGACCGCAGCGGAAGTGGAACGGCTGATCACCCTGAGCCGTTCGCGCTTCGCCCTGACCCTCGACGCCCTGTACCACCGATTCCAGGGCGCGCTGGGCCACACTCCCCTCGAGACGCTGATTCTGACCCGCCTTTCCGATGAGCTCACCCCGCTCCGCAGACTGGGCTTCTGGCTGGTGCAGGGTCGGAAGATCACTGCCGTGCCCCGCGACGCGCCGGTCCGCTGGTGGAAGGACCTTGTTACCCGCCCCGCTCCCCCCGGACCCCGCCCCGTGCTCAGCACGAACGCAATGGCGGGCATTCTCTTCTCCGGCGGGACCCTTGGAACACCCAAGGGGATCATGCTCTCCCACCGGAACTTCATCGCCGATGCAATGCAGCTTGCCGCCTGGGTCGGGTTGAAGGACGGGGACAGGATTCTCGCCGCACTTCCGATCTTTCATGGCTTCGGGCTCGGCGCGCTGGTGAACGCCGGGTTCATTACCGGGTGCCGGGTGATCCTGGTACCACGGTTCTCGGCCGAGATCGTGGCGAAGCTGGTGCGGAAGAAGCAGCCGAACATGATCGCCGGCGTGCCCACACTCTACGAGGCGATCAGCCGCGACCCCAACTTCCGTCGAGCCGATCTCTCCTGTCTCAAAGCGGCATTCTCCGGCGGCGACGCGCTGCCTGCTCCGGTCAAGGAGCGCTTCGAACGCGCCGTCGTCGAGCGCGGCGGTTCGGTCAAGCTGCTGGAAGGATATGGGCTCACCGAGGCGGTCACTGGAGTGATCGTCATGCCCCTCCACGCCGTCCGCGAGGGGAGTCTCGGCGTGCCGCTCCCGGATATGCTGGTCGCGATCTGCCGCCCGGGCACCGACGAGGAGCTTCCGGTCGGCGAAGATGGGGAAATCTGCGTCCACGGGCCGCCGGTCATGCTCGGCTACCTCGACAACCCAGCGGCGACGGCCCAGACGCTCAAGCGGCACCGCGATGGGCGGACGTGGCTCCACACGGAGGACATCGGGCACCGGGATGCGGACGGCTTCTTCTATTTCCGTGGCCGGATCAAGCGGATGATCAAGTCCTCCGGCTTCAACGTGTATCCCGCGGAGGTGGAGCAGGTGATCAGCCAGCACCCCGCCGTGGCGGAAGCCTGCGTGGTCGGCATGCCCGATCCGTCCCAGGGCGAGCGGGTCACGGCATTCGTGGTGCTCAAGGCCGGGCAGGCGCCGAGCCCGGCAATGGCGCAGGAGATCATAGCGCACTGCCGGGATCGACTGATCAAGTGGTCCTGCCCCCGGGGCATCGAGTTCCGGAGCGAGTTCCCCCGCACCCGCATCGGCAAGGTGGATTTCCAGGCGCTGGTGCGGGGCGAGCTGGCGGAGGTCGCACACTGATGACTGGAGGCTCTTTCACCGGCAAGGTGGTGTGGATCACCGGCGCCTCCTCGGGCATCGGGCGGTCGCTCGCCCTGGCGTTCGCTGCCGCCGGTGCCCGCGTCATTCTTTCGGCGCGTCGCAAGGAAGCGCTCCAGGAGGTGCAACGTGCCTGCGGCACTGGGGAGGTCCGGCTCATCCCATTCGACCTGTCCGATCTCGACGTGGTCCCCGCTCGCGCAGCGGAGGCGCTGGCTTGCTTCGGCGGCGTCGACATCATGGTGCACAACGCCGGGCTCGCCGCGCGGGATCGGGTGACGAACACCAGCCGTGAAGTGCACGAGCGACTGCTGCGTACCAACTACCTCGGCCCGGCACTGCTCACTCAGGCATTGCTACCGTCGATGCTCGAGCGCGGCGCCGGACACTTCGTGGTGATCAGCAGCCTCTCGGGAAAGTACGGCGGGCCGCTGCTCTCAGCCTATGCAGCGTCCAAGCACGCCTTGCACGGCTTCTTCGAATCGCTGCGGGCCGAGGAGCATGACCAGGGCATCGTGATCACCATCGTCGTGCCGGGCTTCATCAAGACCGACATCACCGCACACGCGCTCACGGGATCCGGCGGCAGCTTCGGCCGCGTGCTCCCGCTCTACCGCCACGCCATGAGCCCGGACGAGTGCGCCCGTCGGATCCTCCTCGCCGTCGCTCGCCGGCGGCAGGAGGTACTGATCGGTGGGACCGAGGTCTGGACGGTCTATCTCAAGCGCTGGTTCCCGAGCATGCTTTCGGTCGTGGTCCGGAGCCATCCGGTGCGGCTGCGGAACAGACTGCTTGGCTGGATACCTGTCCTCGGACGGCGGTGGCGGCCTCCGAGCGCTGAACGCTGATCAGTCGTCTGCTCTCACCTGGTTCTCATCATCACTTACCCTCCTGGTACGCCGGCACTCCTCGAACTCGCCTTCGCTACAGGCCGCGTTTCGAGAGAGTCTCCTGCCGCCGATTCTCGTCGCACCGTCACTGGCTGACGCTCTCCGTTGCGCCAAGCGCACAGCACGTGCGCCGCAGGACTCCAAGGAAGAGGTCGTCATGTGCGCGGCCGCCGGCAAGGCAATGGCGGAGCTCGAGTGGCAGCAGGCGGCGGTCAAAGCACCGGCGTTCGTGCACCATCCATATGCGATCGCGGTAGACCGGCTGGCGGCGGCGCGATGGCTGGAGCGCGGGCGGATTGAGGAGCGGCAGGGGCGCACTGAACAGGCGCCGAACTACTACCGCGAATTCCTGAGGATCTACGACCGACCGGTGATCGCTCACCGCCCCCTCATTGAAGAGGCAAAGGCCGCCGTAGGTCCCGCTTCGTCGCCGGCTGGCAATGCCCCAAGCTGCTCCGGTGGAAGGTCGGAGGCGCGTCAGAGGATGCGACGCAGGCGCCGGCCGAACCACCGCTGGGTCTTGGAATACGGCGGCAGGTACTGCTCGAGTTCTTCCGGACTCGACACCCAGGTCACGAACCCCCACTCAGCGAAGAAGTCGGGCCACCCGATGAGACTCCAGTCGCCCGAGAGCACGTAGACCGTCTCGCCGTCGAGCACGGCGCTGCGATAGTCCTTGTTCAGCGAGCCGACCGTCAGGTAGGTGACGTCCCGGGCCCGCACCTCGGGAGGCAGGGCCTGCGAGGCCGCGCCGATCTCGCGAAAGGTCTTGAGTTCGGGCCGGTCCTGGACCGGCCTGTAGGTGACGGTATCAGTGTAGGGCACCGATAGCTGCGTGATCCAGTCCTTGAGGAAGCCCGTCGTCGCCGGGCTCCGGGCCATCCGGTCCAGCGCCTCACGGGTACCGAAGAACTGGGTCTTCCGGTGGATCGTGGTCTCGCGCGCGACCTCGTCCTGGAGCAGCTGATTCGCCCGGACGTCATACTTGGAGAGTGAGTCCGCCAGGACCCGGAGCTCTGCGTAGAACTGGGGCCCGAAAGGATATTCTTCCTTCAGGAAGGGGTACTTGTCGTAGTTGGCCAGGACTTCCTCGGTGGAGGCGCCCAGGTCCCCCACTGTGCTCGTCCGGGTGTACACGCCGACCCGCAGCGCACCCCCGACCGCCTCGAAGTACGACTCCAGCTCCTGGTAGATGACAGTGAGCCGGACGAAGGTTTCCTGCATGCGAGACATCGTGAAGGGGGCGGCGCTCGGGGCGTGGCCGACGCTGGGGGCCACGACAAACACGTGGCACCCGCGCGCCGCGGCGGTCACCAGCTGGGCGGCCCAGAGGAAGTTGGTCCAGATGGAGTCCGGGATGTAGAGCACGCTTCCGGGCGGCATCAGGTTGTACAGCGCCATGTGGACGATGCTGGCGTCCTTCCGGGCCCACCCCGTCTTGTTGTGGAGGTTCAACCCGCGGGCGACCGCCCCCCGGGCCTCGAGCGCGGCCACCAGCGAGTCGTAGTCGGCCGGCTTGGGCTGGGGCTGCAACGGCGCGGGAATCTCGGATTCCTTGAACCCCTGCTGCAGCAGCAGGAGCCGCGCCTCGGTCTTGAGCTCGAGCAGCGATGAACCGCTCACGAGGATCGCGCGGTCCTCCCAGGTCGGGGTCACGTAGTTCTCCCCGATTCCAACCCCGGTGAAAATGGCCTCGCCACTGGCCGGATCGGTTTCGGTGATATCGCGGAACGCCAGCTTGCGGTGGTCCCGGATCAGGTTGTCGGGCGCGAACGGCAGCCCGAGCAGGTGGTTGGAGCGGAAGGAGAGATCCGAGGGGTTGGTGATGCTCACGTGGACGCGGATCGTCTGCCGGAGCCATGCCTGCGGATCGGGGTGGCGCGCCGCCTCCGCCTGGAGCCGCGGCGAGTTGGCCACCGCGACCCGCAAGCTGTCCTGGCTCGCGCGCAGCGCGACCTGCATCGCGGCCGAAAGCGAGTCCTTGCCGGGCAGCTTGAACGGCGCGCCGAGCGGGTCGTTCAGCAGTCCCAGGAACGTCTTCCCCTTGTTGGCCTCGTAGTAGTTCTGGTCGAGAAAGATCAGGTAGGTGGGGAAGACGCCGGTCTTCTCGTACGCCTCCACCTTCCGGCGCAGGTTGGCCATGTAGCCATGCCGGGTCATCGAGAAGGCCACCCGGTCGGGGCGTCCCTGGGGGGTCACTCCCCGGAAGTCGTGAATCCAGAACACGTGGTAGCGCTCCGTACGCCGGAGCATCCGGGAGAGCTCGAAGGGGAACTGCTGGCCGGTCATGTAAACGGCCGCGTTGTCGTCGGTGAAGTCCTGCTCCACCAGCCGCTCGATGATGGCGTCAATTTCCGCCTGCTGGTCGTGCTGGTCCGGCCGGATGGCAAGCTGCATGGGGAGCCAGATCAGCCGGGTGTCATTGCTGCTGTCGAGGGAAAATTGGGCCCGTAGCTGGTCGAGCACGGTGAGCCATCGGTCGAAGACGCCGAGAGCGGCGGTACGCTGCGCCGCGGCGAGTCCGTCCTGGGCCTGCAGCCATGCCTCGAACTCATCGTGCGCCGCACCGCCCAGACCGAGCAGTGAGTTGTGGCTCTTGTACTGGCCGAAGACCCGGTTGTAGGCCAGGATGACCCGGTCAAACACGATCGCCTCGGCCTGGCGAGCCACGGGGTGGCCGAGTGCGGTGTCGGGACGCCCCCCGGTCAGTGCGGCCCCGAACACGGCGTCGAGCGCCCGATGATACTCTGCCTCCACGATCGCGTAGGTCGTCGCGCCTGACTGTCCGGGGACGGGCGTGTCGAGAATGGCCTTGACCTGCTGCGCGAGGGTACGGGTGCGCTGGAGCGACTCGGCGTAACTGCCGCCTTTGTCGTCGAAGAAAAAGGAACTGAACTGGAGCAGTTGGAGTCCCGGCCGGTACACCGCCGCCATGAGGGAATCGAGCTCTGCCGGCTTGACCGATTGACGGGCCAATGCTGGCACCGGCTTCGGCACCTGGGCCTCGAGCGTGTACTGCCTGGTCTTGCCGATGTAGCGCTGGAAGATCGGTATGCGCATGCCGATCTCGAAGCTCTGGTTCCGCCCCGGCAGCCAATCGAGCCGCACTTCGGCGCCGGTGTGGAAGAACCCTCCGCGCGTGGTGGGGAACAACACGGAGAGAATGAAGTCGGCTTCCCCGTAGCTGAAGCTGTAGTCCACTCCTCCGGCAACCCAGATGACCGGAATCGCGAGGAGCAGGCGGGCGCCGCCATTGAAACCGGCGGAGGTGCCACCCGCGTAACCCTCTCCCCGGAGGGCGGGCCCGCCCGCCATCGGGTTCATCAACTCCCTGTGAATGCCGATGAGGCCCTGCCCGCCGACATCGGTACCGGTGCTCGTGTTGCTCAGCAGCAGCGATGCGCCGACGTAGGGTTTCCAGCTAGAGGGGAATCCCATGGACTGCACCGGCATCGCGCCCGGCGTGGCCGCGCTGTCTTGCGCCGTAGCCCGGTGCGGTGCCGCGCATGGGAGCAGCAGTGCCAGGAAGAGCGCCACGCACTGGCTGGCTCCGCTCACTATCGAGCCCGCGACACGGCGTGCGGGCCTCGACGAAGGGGACCAGCCGAGGGCGTGAAGCTCACATGGGCGTACAAGCGCCTACTTCTTGCTTGCCCAGATCTGGCAGAAGGAGGAGTTGTCGGTGCCCTCGATCTCGCTCCGGCCGGTGACGTAGACCGCGTTCATCAATGCCTTGGGCGCGTACTTGATGTCGGCGATCTGGATGCCGTCGGCTCCGTCATGCTTGGTCACGAACACCTTGCCGAAATGCGCCAGGCCCAGTGAATGCCCGGTCTCGTGGGTGATGATCGAGTAGAAGTCGACCACGTTCAGGGCCTGGCTGCTGCCCCAGGCGAAGCGGGTGTTGTAGTAGATCTCCGCCAGGCCGGTGTCGCGCTTGCCATCGCGGTTGATGTCGGTGGGATCACCGTTCGCGTCCACGAACCAGAAGGTGAAGGTGACGCCGATGATGTTGTTCCCAGCCGAACCCGCGAACGCCGTGAAGAAGCTGGGCAGCTGCCAGCCGGCCTGCACGATGTCCGAGACCTGCTGGTAGGGCCGTCCGCCATCGGACCCGAGGAAGAGCTGGTCGAGGAGGTCCGGGTCCGTTCCGGTGGGGACAGCCACCCGGGTGATGGGGGCGCTGGAGCAGGTCCGCCCGCGCCACGCCGTCATCGTCTCCTCGAGGTACGGCTCGAGCTCCGCGAACGGCACCTGGCGAAGCCCCGACCCGTCCGGATTGAGGGTGAACGGCTCACGTCCCTGTCGCGGGTCAAAGGCATAGGTCACGCCCACCCGCCCGTCCCGCCGCGGGTCCCCCGCCACCCACTCGCTGCTGAGCCCTCGGGACCGGTTGTTGGCGATGATCGTCTGCGACGCGCCGGTCCAGTTCGACGTGTCCACGATGAATTCGGCCTTCGCCACCCGGAGGTTCGATCCTGCGGCAGCGAGCTGGGCGTCCAGTTCTGCCAGGAAGGGGCTCACGACCGCCGGATCGTCTGCGTCCGGGGCCGCCTTGGCCATGGCCACGCCACTTGCCGGGGTGCCGGATGACGGCGTGACGGGGCTGTCGCTGTTGCAACCGGCTGAAACGGCGCCGGCGGCGAGGATGAACAGAAGCGTGCGGATCTGCATGGGTGACTCTCGAAGAGAAGGTGTCGTCCCCTGGCCGGGAAAACCCGGCCCGGAGGACGTCCGGCCGTGGACGCAATTCTGCACTTGGTAGGCGGGCTGCCGGCGACTGGTGCGGCGAAGGAGAACCTACCGATGGTTGCGCCCGTCGGGAAGAAGTGCGCCGCCGCAACACATGTTGCAGAAACGCCGAAATTCGCTGGAGTCAGGCCTTCGTCAGCGGCGCGGCATTGCCCCCGGCATGCCAGGCCGCGCGCTCAGCGTGTCCGGCACCGGCATGGGATTAGTGGGCACCGGCAGCATTGGTCCGGGATCGATGGGCACCGGCGGCATCGTCCAGCGGAGGACGGTGAGCCGCACGCCGGCGACGCTGGCCGGCTCCATGGTGATCACCTTCGACTCCGGGGCAGGCGCGGGCGGAACACTGTCCCGCGGGTTCCACCCCTCCATCGGCATCACAACGAACCGTTGCACCGTCATCGTGAACCGGAAGTGCGACCACCGCCGCCGCTCGGGGCCGATCCGTCGTTGCAGGCGAGCAAGCCGGCCACCGCTTACGGCCCCAACACCAGGCGCAGGGTGCGGGGGTTCCAGCGCGGAACACCGCTGCCAGAAGGCCAGGACTATCATTCGACCCACGACATTCAGTGAAGAATCGAGAGAAGCGCATGCTATCCCCGCCCGAATACGACGCGATTGTCATTGGTTCCGGCATGGGTGGGCTCGCCTTCGCGAGCATCATGGCGAAGCTGCGCCAGTGGCGCGTGCTCGTGCTGGAACGGCATTTCAAGATTGGTGGTTTCACGCACACATTCACCCGGCCGGGCGGCTGGTCGTGGGATGTCGGGCTTCACTACGTAGGCGAGATGGGCGAGGGCATGATGGGCCGCCGGCTCTTTGATCTCATCACCGACGGCGGTGTGAATTGGAGCACGCTGCCCGATGTCTACGATGTCTTTGCCTACCCGAATCTGCAGATCAAGGCGCGCAAGGGTGAAGCGCAGTTACAAAGCGCCCTGATCGATGCTTTTCCCGACGAGCGCTCGAACATCGAACAGTATTTCCGCGACCTGAGGACCGCCGTCGGCTGGGCGAGCCGTCACATCATGTCGAGGGCGGTGCCTGCACCCCTGGGATGGCTGGTTCGGACGGCGAATCGCCTTGCCAGTGACCTTCCTCTGCAGCTCACGCGGCAATATCTGGAAAGCCGTTTTCGTGACCCACACCTCCGCGCCGTGGTCACATCGCAGTGGGCCGACTATGGAGTGTCTCCAGGCCAAAGCGCGTTCGCCACCCATGCGATGATCGCGTCTCATTACCTGAACGGAGCGTGGTATCCGGCGGGCGGCGCAGGAGCGATCGCCAAGGCCACGGGCGCGGTCATTCGCGCCGCGGGCGGCCAACTGCTGCCCAACCACGAGGTCACCCGCATTCTGCTCGAAGGCGACCGTGCGGTTGGCGTCGCCGTCAACGTCAGCAAGGGCAAACAGGGGGCTCAGGCGGAATTTCGCGCGCCGGTGATCGTATCCGACGCGGGGGCGTGGAACACATTTGCGCGCATGCTGCCGGCATCGGCACTCCCCTTCCGTGACGAACTCACGTCGCCGCCGGAAGGCTTTGAGGTGGTCGAACTCTTTCTTGGCCTGCGACGAGATCCTCGCGAGCTGGGTTTCCAGGGCGAGAACTACTGGCTGTTCGAGTCATTCGACCACGATGAGCTGTATGCCCGGCGGAGCGAGCTGCTCGACGGCCGGGCACCGATGGCCTATCTCTCGTTCCCGTCGCTGAAGGATCCTCAGGCCCAGCGGCACACCGCGGAGATCATTGCCCCGCTCTCCTATCGCTCGCTGGAAGCCCATCGCGATGAGCCCTGGCGCAGACGCGGCGCCGACTACGACTCGGCCAAGCACCGGATGACGCAGGCGTTGCTGGATCTGGTCGAGCGCCACCACCCGGGCTTTCGAGACCTGGTGGAATACACAGAGCTTGCCACACCCCTGACGTTCGAACACTTCACGGCGGCGCCTTCGGGGGCGATCTACGGCTATCCGGGAACGCCGGCCAAGTACACCACGGCGTGGCTTGGCCCACGCACCCCGATCAGGAACTTGTACCTGACCGGGACCGACGCGGCCTTGCTCGGCATCATGGGAGCATTGATGGGTGGCGTCGTGACGGCGAGCTGCCTGCTGGGGTGGTTCGGCTTCCTCGAAGTGATGCGTGCCGCCCATTCCGGCTCTCACGCGTCGGTGCGCGCGCAAGCAATTGGTGAATGACCGCCACCACGCCGGCTCCCCATCACCCCGGAAAGCCCCACGAGGTTCATCACGCGAAGCACGCGGCGATCACCGCGGCGCTGCTGGAGCGGGCGCGCTGCGATGAGGCGACGGTGCTCGCCCGGCTCGAGTCGCGCGCGGAGGGGCTGAGTGAGGCCGAGGCCGCGGCGCGGCTGATCCAGTACGGGCCGAACCAGATCGCCCGCACGAAGCGGCGGTCGAAGCCGCTGCTCCTCCTCGACAACGTCCGCAATCCCCTCATCATCCTGCTGCTGGTCCTGGGCCTGGTCTCCTGGCTCACGGGGGACCTGCGGTCGGCGATAGTCGTGCTGGTGATGGTGGTGCTGGGGGTGGTGCTGCGCTTTGTGCAGGAGATGCGGGCCGACAACGCCGCGGCGCAACTGCAGGCGATGGTGCGCAGCACGGCGACGGTGGTCCGCGACGGCAAGGAGACCGAGATCCCGCTCGTCGGCCTGGTGCCGGGTGACGTGATCCGGCTCGGCGCGGGCGACATGGTCCCGGCGGATGTCCGGCTGCTCACCACCAAGGACCTGTTCCTCAACCAGTCAGCGCTCACCGGCGAGGCCATGCCGGTGGAAAAGCACGCGGGCCCCGCGCCGGCCGATATCGACTCACCACTCGAACTCCCGAACGTCTGCTTCCTGGGCTCCAACGTGGAGAGTGGCGCCGGCGCGGCGGTGGTGGTGCATACCGGCGAGCGGACCTATTTCGGCGCGCTCGCGGCGAGCATCGAGGGCGAGCGAGAGCTGACCAGCTTCGACAAGGGGGTCAACGGATTCACCTGGCTGATGATCCGCTTCATCGGGGTCATGGTACCGACGGTGTTCCTGATCAACGGACTGAGCCGGGGCAACTGGCTGGAGGCGTTCCTGTTCGCGGTGGCGGTGGCGGTGGGGCTCACGCCGGAGATGCTGCCGATGATCGTGACGGTGAACCTCTCCAAGGGTGCCCTGGCGATGGCGCGGCAGAAGGTGATCGTCAAGCGACTCAACTCAATCCAGAACCTGGGCGCGATGGACGTGCTGTGCACCGACAAAACGGGGACGCTCACCGAGGGCAGGATCGTGCTGGAGCGGCACGTGGATGTGCGCGGCCACGACAGCGAGCGGGTGCTGCACTACGGCTACCTCAACAGCTACCACCACACCGGCCTCAAGAACCTGATGGACGAGGCGATCCTCGACCATGAGGAGCTGGAGGAGAAACTCGAGGCGAAGGAGAGGTACCGGAAGATCGACGAGATCCCCTTCGACTTCGTGCGCCGGCGCATGTCGGTGATCGTGGAGGATGCGAGCGGGACGAACACGCTGATCTGCAAGGGCGCGGTGGAGGAGGTCCTGGGACTCTGCGACAAGGCGGACATCGACGGAACCATCGCGCCACTGACGGCGGAGGACATCGCGACGGGCCAGACCATCGTGCATGGGCTCAACGCCCAGGGGTTCCGGGTGATCGCACTGGCCTACAAGGAGATGCCCGGGGCGCCGGACGAGCCGGTGTACGCGGTGAAGGATGAATCAGAGCTGACGCTGCTGGGGTTCCTGGCGTTCCTCGACCCGCCGAAGGCGACGGCGGGGGAAGCGCTGACGCTGCTCGAGGGCCGGCAGGTGGCGGTGAAGGTGCTCACGGGCGACAACGACATCATCACCCGGTACATCTGCCAGCAGGTGGGGATGCCGGGGGAGCCGGTGCTGCTCGGCGCGTCGATCGAGCGAATGAGCGACGCGGCGCTGGCGGAGGCGGCGGAGACGACGAGCATTTTCGCGAAGCTGGCGCCGGCACACAAGGAACGGATCATCCGCGCGCTGCAGGGCAAGGGGCACGTCGTGGGGTTCCTGGGAGACGGGATCAACGACGCACCGGCGCTCAAGGCCGCGGACGTGGGCATCTCCGTCAATTCGGCAGTGGACATCGCGAAGGAGTCGAGCGACATCATCCTGCTGGAGACGAGCCTGCTGGTGCTGGAGAAGGGAGTGGTGGAGGGCCGTCGCGTCTTCGGGAACGTCATCAAGTACATCAAGATGGCGGCGAGCTCGAGCTTCGGGAACATGTTCAGCGTGGTGGGGGCGAGCGCCTTCCTGCCGTTCCTGCCGATGCTGCCGATCCAGGTGCTCATCAACAACCTGCTGTACGACTTCTCGCAGACGGCGATCCCGACCGACCGGGTTGACCCGGAGTGGCTGAGCCGGCCGAGGAAGTGGACGATCGGGGACATCAGGCGGTT
>Ga0315278_10002048_pt1 | contig 17883 bp, 20 predicted proteins | sample YL17G06_0_MG_FD_203880 | JGI IMG/M metagenome (GOLD analysis project Ga0315278, IMG submission 203880) | Sediment microbial communities from Yellowstone Lake, YNP, Wyoming, USA - YL17G06_0 | ecosystem: Environmental > Aquatic > Freshwater > Lake > Sediment | place: USA: Wyoming | collected... | reverse complement strand
ACTTTGTACCGATAGGTAGTACCCTGGCTAACGCTCAGGTCGTCGTAGTACACATTGGTGATGTTGGTGTACCAGATCTGGTAGGCTCCCCCACCGACGCTCCGGTAGATGCTGTATTTCACGGCACCCGACGTCGGCCACGTGACGGAGACCTTACCGGTCGCCGAAGAAGCGGTCGCAGAAGCGGGCGGATTCGGCCCGCTGCCGCCACCTCCGCCGGCGGTGGTAGCTGAGGGTGAGTTTGACATACCAGAAACATTCCCAGCGCTATCGGCGGTCTTGATCGCAAAGTAATAGGTCGTTCCCGGGCTCAAACCGGAAATGGTCATCGCATGGGTCGATCCCGCCGCCAAGGGGGTCTGCGTGGTGGAAACTTGGGTGGCGTTCGGCCACGTTGCTTCAGTAATGGCAGCCGTGCTGAATTTGACGGTGTATGAGCTTGCAGTGCCGCTCATACCGTCGTTGCCGGGCGCCGTCCAGGTAATCATCACCGAGTTTGATGTCGGGCTACCCGCGGAAAGGTTGGTTATCGCTGCCGGTGGCGTCGTATCACCGCCGCTCACCGCGACAGCCACATAGTTGGACTCTACACAGCCATAGGTATTGCAGGCATTCACTTTGTAATCGTAACTTGCACCCACAGTAACGCTCGTATCGTTGAAAAAGGTGCCGGTGAGGTTCTGCGCCAAGGTGCCGCCGTTCGAAGCGTAGATCCATCCCGACGTGCTCCCCGGCGGGGTCCGATGGTAGACATTGTAGTACGTTACTCCCGTTGCGCTGCTCCACGAAACATACACCGGAGTTGCCGACGTGCTTGGTGCGCTTATGGTTGGAACGGATGGGGCGCCACCGCTACTCCCGGTCGTAACACTTATGGTGTTGCTTGAGGGTGATGTGTTCCCAGCCGCATCATAGGCAACCACGTAGTAGGTGTACGTCGAACCCGTTGTGATCGTCGTGTCGGTGTAGCTCAACGTGGTGACCGAAGCAAGGTAGGTACCGTTGCGGTAGATCTTGTAGCCGACAACGCCGACGTTGTCGGTCGAGACGGCCCACCACAGGCCTACCTGCGCCGTTGAGGTTGACGCACCGAGACCGGACGGCGTCGTCGGCTGCTGGGTGTCACCGCCCACGCCGCCTAAGGTGATAAAGGATTTTTCGTAGAACGCGGAGGTTCCCGACCCGTCGGCCGAGGTAACCTTGTAGTAGTAGAGCGTCGAGGCGGTAAGGCCGACCAGACCGACACAGTGTGTTGTAACCAAGCCACCACCATCACACCGGCCCGTGCTGTAGATCGGATATGACCCCGCCGTCGTTCCGAAACTCACTTGCGAATCGGCGGGGACGTCTGTCGTCCAGGTGATGTTGGCTGCCACGCCGGTGACGCCGGTTTCGGCAACATTGCTAATGACCGGCGCCGTGACCGGCGCCGCGAGCGCAACATGCGCCGCGGCAAAGAGAATAATCAATCCACTGCCGAAGAGAACCAGCCGGAGGAATTTTTTGGGCATCCCCGTAGTCATTCCATTATAACAGAAAAAACGGGGACGAATCGTCCCCTGTGGATAACCTTTCCCTCCACCTCCTCTCTGGCTTAAATCTTTTTGCAATCGGTGCGCCGTCAATAGCAATTGGCGCGAAAGGAGACCTGCCTGTTGGCAGGCAGGGGTCAGGCCCACTGCCGTTTTCTCGACCCCTTTCCCGTTCGAATCCTCCTTACGAATGCAAAACAGGCCACCCGTAAAGGATGGTCTGTTTTATCTTGGTGCAGTGTTCTTAAATCAGTCCGAACGCATTTCGCCGAGAAAGCCCCCGTGAATTCGGAGCGGCTTCGCCGCAAGATTTAACAATTTCCAATTTTTCTTTGGCGGCTATTGGAAACTAACTGTTCGGACAATCTTTTTTACTATAGGCTCAAAAACTGCGAATTGAGCAAGTATTGGTTCAGGACTATTACCTTCAGAAGAAAGTCCTAAAAGAACAATTTCATTTTTTCCAAAACTGACAATGCCATATTCAACAAACGAAGAACCGGCATCACCAGTCGCAAAAGCGTAGACGGGCACCCCAGATGCTGTAAATGCCGGATCGAGTTGCTTGTCTCCATTTATCCGATCTCTAACCACATTATTTTTATCAAAGTAATAATCTTCAGCAATTCGACTCCAATGAAACGTTTTTATCCCTTTCACTACCCTCACTTGAGATAAAAAATTACTTTTTGTGTCTTGAATCATTATCGCATCTTGCCATTCTACAACTGTTACTTGGCTAGGATATCGGAACGAGAAACCGTATTGGCTATTTGTATAGGTTTCCCAATTCGCAGTTTCGTCGCTTGGCTTTTGTGAAGGCGGGGTAACAGTATTGTTTGTCTGCGGCGAAGGCGTTTGTTGCGGTAGTTGGGTATTTATGGTTCGACCCTGTTCTACTGGCTTTGCCGTCTTACTGGTCCAATACAAATACCCTGCTGCGCCGGCAAGAACAACAATGATTAAAATCAAAACAATATTCGCAAATCCCTTTTGGTTCATATGTATATATTATAGCAAATGTATATATTATAGCAAAATTAATTTTCGACTTTATGATTAAAAAATTTTCTTTTCTCTTTCAAAATCGCCAATTCGTTTTTGCCCCGAAAATCCAATACAAACTGGCCGCCGAGCGGAGCGAGGCGGGCTTCCACAGCTTGCAATTTCCTCAATGGTGCGCGGGAGAGGATTCGAACCTCCAAGCCCTTACGGGCGCTACCACCTCAAGGTAGTGCGTCTGCCAGTTTCGCCACCCGCGCGATACTAGGATACTAAATTATCTAAGAACTTCCGTCCAGCGCCACTTTTAAAAAACTTCTCGCGCTTCCTTGCATCTGCATAGTTTGGAAACTTCTCCGTATAGCACAACTCAAACGGTCTGTGCTGACACGTACTCGTGGTCGCTCCACGGTTATGACGTTTCAATCGATCACGCACATCGGAAGTGATTCCGACATATCTAAAATCTCTTATTCCCCGAATCACATACACATAAACCATTCTAGGTGAGTGCGCCCGCCGAAGGCGGGTAAATCTGCCAGCTCGCCCGCCTTTGGCGGGTTTCGCCACCCGCGCGATACTAGGATACTAAATTATCTAAGAACTTCCGTCCAGCGCCACTTTTAAGATGTTTTTCAATGAGAATAGTTTTTGTAATCAGACTGCCTCCCGAATAGGAATAGCATCAACTTGTATGCGCCACCATTTCGCGCTATAGAATACATAGCATAAGAATATATAGCATAACAAGGAGGTGATAATCTATGTCGGCAGATTCGGAGCCGGATGCTGAGCCAGATCTGGGGTACTGCTCTTGTGGTCATCACTTTTCGGATCACGATGATTGCGGATGCAATCTATGTGACTGCCATACGTTCGATCCCCGGTGAAGTGAAGGATAAATACAAAAAATCGACGCCGTTTCGCAAATGCGAGACGGCGTTCGGCTTCTAAAAAAGCGGGCGTCCCGTCTTTGCCGTTGCGGCGGATGGAATTGTTACAGCGACACCCCGAGCTTCTGCCTGATGCGGGCGCCAGACATCTTCCGGACCGCGTAGAGCTTCGCGCGGTGTACTTTTTTGGGCGAACTCACAATGGTTACCTTCGTGAGCGCCGGCGAGTGAACAGGAAAAACCTTTTCAACGCCGACGCCGGCGACCATGGCGCGCACGGTGAACGTCGCGCCAGCCTCCGAACCGTGCTTCCGGGCGATGACGAGTCCTTCGAACACAGAGGTTCCCTCTCCGCCAGAGGCGGATCCCTGCCCGGCCGGCAGGCGGGCGCCACCGGCGGAATAGACACGCACCTTCGCGCCTGGTTTTATTTTTGTGATGACATCGTTGCTGAGCATATTACTGTGGCGCACCGGCTTTCCCGAAAACAATGTTCTTGACCATCTGCGCCAGCTCGTCGATCGAGGTGCGCACCTTCACATAGTAGTCGACGGCTCCCAGCGTCTTCGCCTTTTCGATATCGCTCTCTTGCCCCAGGTTTGAGGCAATGACGACGGGCACCTGGTTCAACTCCGGGTCGGCCGACATGGTCTGTAGGAGTTCAAAGCCGGACATCTTAGGCATAATGAGGTCGAGAAGAATAAGGTTCGGCTTCTGGTTCTTCAGTATGTTCAAGGCCTCGCTGCCATCGAACGCCTGGAGCACGGTGAGGCCGTCTTTCTCCAGTTTTCCTTTGAGGATGGTCGATAGAAACCGGTCGTCCTCTACAATAAGTATCGCGGGGTTTGCCATCCCTCACCCTTGGAGGATTGCGGAACGGGTGCAATCCTCTCGATATAGTTGAGACCTTTTCTCGATACACATGGTATTAATCCATTCCCCTGCCATCGGAAGTTGACACCCTCCAAAGGTGAGGGACCATGGAGTGCCCCCGAGCATAGCACAGGTGGTCCCGAACGGCAACTCCCCCTCGAGGGGGAGCGTTAGTCATCGGAGAGGATTTTTCAGTTGTCCTCATATTTCTCGAATCTTCGATTTGATTAAGAAATCCCTGCCTGCCGGCAGGGAGAATCCACGATTTTGTAAGGCCGGCATACCGGCCAACAAAATCGGGACAATCTGTAATCAAAGAATTTTTCAGTTGTTCCAATCTCGCGCGCTTACGCGCGCAGCTTCTAGGTTCTAGCTGTTAGCTTTTAGTATTTTACTAGAAGCTCGAAGCTATAAGCTAAAAGCTCGACTATAGTTTAATGGTTCCACGCACAGCTTCCGCTACGCGTGCCTTGTTACGACTTCGCCCACGTCACCGAGCTTGGGCTACTCCGACCGAGGTCGGAGTTCACCCATTCCCGGCTCCTTTGGCGTGACGGGCGGTGAGTACAGGACTCGAGAACGTATTCACCGCGGCGTGGCTGATCCGCGATTACTAGCGATTCCGGCTTCATGGGGGCAGGTTGCAGCCCCCAATCTGAACTGGGGCCGAGTTTGATGGGATTAGCTCCGCCTTACGGCTTGGCAACCCATTGTCCCGGCCATTGTAACACGAGTGTAGCCCAGGGTATCAGAGGGCCATGCGGATTTGACGTCATCCCCTCCTTCCTCCCAGCCCGGTGTTCGCGAAGCGAACACGGAATTACAAATATTGAATTATGAATCATGGCTTCAATTCGTACTTCATAATTCTTCATTCATGATTCCGCGCACTTCGTGCGCACTGGGCTGGGCAGTTTCTGGTGACACTTGTAACACCAGATAGGGGTTGCGTTCGTTAACCCATTTAAGGGAACGCCTCACGGCACGAACTGACGACAACCATGCAGCACCCGTGCCGACGTCCTTGAGAGAAGACATTCCTTTCGGAACGTCGTCGTCGGCATTTCAAACCCTGGTAAGGTTCCTCGCTTAGTGTCGAATTAAACCTCATGTTCCACCGCTTGTGCGAGTCCCCGTCTATTCCTTTGAGTTTTAAGCTTGCGCTCGTACTTCCCAGGCGGCCGACTTAACGCGTTAGCTCCGCCGCTCCGAGGGTCGATACTCGAAACAGCAAGTCGGCATCGTTTAGGGCGTGGACTACAAGGGTATCTAATCCTTTTTGCTCCCCACGCTTTCGCGTCTCAGGGTCAGGAAGGTCCCAGTGCACCGCCTTCGCCGCTGGTGTTCCGCACGATATCAACGGATTTCACCCCTACACCGTGCGTTCCGTGCACCTCTAACCTCCTCGAGTCGTGTCGTATCCGCGGCAGTTCCACCGTTAAGCAGTGGGCTTTAACCACAGACGCACACAACCCCCTACACGCGCTTTACGCCCAATAAATCCGGATAACGCTTGAGGCCTACGTATTACCGCTGGTGCTGGCACGTAGTTACCCGCCTCTTTCCGTAGGGTACAGTCACTTGCGTTCCTCCCCTACTACCGCAGTTTACGACCCGAAGGCCTTCATCCTGCACGCGGCGTCGCTCGATCAGGCTTTCGCCCATTGTCGAATATTCTCGACTGCTGCCTCCCGTAGGAGTACGAGCCGTGTCTCAGTCTCGTCGTTGGGGGTCAGGCTCTCACCTCCCCTACCGGTCATAGCCTTGGTAGGCCGTTACCCTACCAACTAGCTGATCGGACCTAGGTCGATCGTGGAGCGACTTGCGTCGTTCACTGCGAATGACTTTCGTCCCCGCAGTCATATCGGGAATTACCCCCGCTTTCGCGGGGCTATGCCCGGCTCCACGGTACGTTACCAAGGTGTTACTAACTCGTTCGCCACTATCCCGCCTTCCTCTCAAGTATTGCTACCTAATCGAATGGCGGAACCGTTCGACTTGCATGCCTTATCCACGCCGCCAGCGTTCATCCTGGACCAGGATCAAATCCTCAGTAAGAATCACGCAGAATTCACTGCGCGAATGTAGGCGCGATCTCTCGCGCTCACATCCGCACAGCTCACTCCTGTGAGTTCCTAGTGATTTGTTTTGGGACCTATTCTGTTCCGCCCACGCTTGCGCGTGACGGAACACGCAACGTTGCAGCCCCTAGGTTCCCCGGGGGCAACGTCGGATTGGAACAACTGAAAAATTCTCTGTGGTACCGCTCAGGTACCCGCTGCCGTTTTCCGTTGTAAAAAGGCATTCGTAGTCATGGTTCGATACACTCACCACGAGTGGTTCGATAGAACTCACCACACAGTCGCGGGGTATAGTATAGGCGCCGGCGGCTGTTTGTCAATGGCTGTGAAAAGTGGACTTTCCGCCAGGGGTATGTTCAAATCGATGGTAGACAGCCTATTATGGACGGCCTTGGGAGGGGCCAGAGGCTATGAGGAAAATCATTGATTATATCGCCGAGATATTCGACGCCATCCGGGAGTGCGCGCACGCGGCGGTCCAAGCGTCTCACGTCGCCAAGGACATCCCCGAGGACCACAACTGGTCACCAGCAAAGGCGAATGAGTAATGAGAAAGTCCTTCCACCGACTTTCCTTCCAACCTCCGTGCGTAGCACCGAAAAGCGGTGCCCGCAAAGTGAAGCCGTCCGGCAACCCCGAGACGGCTTCAGTATATTTGCTATTTTTTGCTCTCTGCTTATAATAGAACGACATGTCCCGCCCAAGCGGGATGCTCGTAATTTTGAATAAATCGAAGATTTATAAAATTACGGCAAAAAAGGACATTCACCTCCCGATTTCTTTATCCGCGGAGCGGATGTAAGGAATCCCTGCCTGCCGGCAGGCAGGGAGGACCCCGCCAGCGGCGGGCAACCACCAAAACCATGAAAAAAGAAATCCATCCAAAATACTACGATAAGGCCACGGTCACGTGCGCCTGCGGCAACACGTTCACGGTCGGCGCGACGAAGGAAAAGATAATCGTTGAGATCTGCTCGAAGTGTCACCCGTTCTACACCGGAGAGGAGAAGCTCATCGACACCGCCGGCCGCGTCGAGAAGTTCAAGACGCGCCGCGCGAAGGCGACCGTAACCAAGACAAAGAAGGTTCGCGTTCAAAAGAACGTCCGGTAATTGCACCAGAAAAGAACCCCTACCCACACGGCAGGGGTTCTTGTTTTCCCCTGCCGCCGTGCTAGGCTACCGGCAGCGGAACGAACCTGCACCTTAATTTCTGACCGAAGGGAGGTGAGGCAATTTGACACGCATAGTCCGCCGCAGATGCTTCTGGTGGAGCATTGTCGGCATTCTCGCGATGTCGCTTGGCATCGCGGGTCGGGTAGCTCCTCGATATGCCGTGGGCATGACGAGCAACCTATGGAGCGTCGAGTTGAGCATCGCATATTGGCATCTCATACTCGGACTCCCCACGGTGTTTGCAATCCTTATCGCCATTGTGTGGGGCAACACCGAGTTGGGTTTTTGGTTTTACCTCGCCGATGAGCTCAACCGCTTCGAACGCTGGCTCGTCGATCGTTTCCGGAACAACGATACTGCGGCGAACGGCGTCTGGAGCGCTCGGGTTCGAAAGGCACCGTACGTACTCTTGTTCTTCAATGGTGCGATCCCGGGTCAGGTACTGATCGGCGTCGCGGTGAGTAAAATCTTCAAACTCAATCCACGGTATGCTTACCTTGCCATGGCAATCGGCAATACAGTGAAAATGATATACGTCGGCCTTTGCCTCCACGGTATCGGCGGGCTCATCCGATGGCTCCTCAACTAATCAGCCCAGTGCAATGCGCACCGGGCTGATGACTTTCTGTCGACGAGACGAAGAAATATCTCGCCATTCGGTGAAAAGGCCTCGAGACGGCGAGGCACCTCTTATAAAGAATCGGGCGGACGCGGTGCGCTACGCAATTTTTTTGAGCGTCACGACGAACCGGCTCCCCTGCCCCGGGCCGAGCGACTCGGCCCACAGCCTCCCGCTGTGCGCCTCCACTATCTTATGTGCGATGTAGAGACCCAAACCGGTGCCGCGGATCTCCTTCTTCACCCGCTCATCGCGGACAAATTCCTCGAAGAGTTGTGGCAGGAGATCGAGCGCAATGCCAAGACCCGTGTCGGCCACAGTAACCATCACGTGGTCGCTTTCACCGGGATCCACCATGATGTGTACAACACCCGAGGGCGTGTACTTGATGGCATTATCCACAAGATTTTGGATAACCTGCTTCAGTTTCTGCCCATCGGCGCTCACGAAGGCTTCGGTCATCGGCGCCGTGAGCTCTAGCTTCACATTTTTACTGACGACGAGCGGGCGGAGTCCCTCCACCACTTCCCGCACGAGGCCGATGATTCCCGTCCGCGAGAACTGGTAGTCCATCTTTCCCTCCTCAACCTTCCGCATGTCGAGGAGCGTATTGATGAGGTTGATGAGCTCGTCGGCAGCAAGCTTTATCTTCCCAAGTGTCTCCTTCGGCTTCTCGGCGATGGGCCCGTAGAGCCCCTCGATGAGAATGGAGGCAAACCCCTTGATGGCGGCCAGGGGTGACTTGATCTGGTGTGAGGCCAAGGAGAGCAGCTGTGTTTTGAACCGCGAGAGGTCCACGAGCTCGCGGTTCGCCGTAGCGAGCTTCCCGGTGAGTTCCTGTAGCTCTTCGCGCTGCCTGACCTCGTTTAGAACGCTGCGGATAAGGAGAATGCCGAAACTAAGTACAAGGAGAAAAACCATAGATCGCACTATGAGAGCAAAAGTATCGTTTGAAAGAACAACCTCGAAAAACATCGCAACAGAAAGGACAAACGTCAAAATTTCAGTTGAAATAACTTTAACGCTCAAGAGGTGGTGGCGGATAATCGCGTAGAAAGTGAATGCAACGAATGGCAGGGTAAAAACAGCGCTCAGTGGAATAAAGCGGGTATACTGAAAAAATGAAGGTAAGATAAAATCGAGCACGAGTATGAACGAGAACATAGCCACGACACCAACCAGAAGATATTTCAATTGCAGCTTGCTATCCGGTGTCGCTTGACGGTAGCGCCGAATCAAAAAGTAAATGGCAAGAGGAACGGAAAAAACTGCCACGAGCACGAAGAGGAGCATGCCTGGTCCAACCACTGGCTGTGGCACCATTCCCGACGTCACCTTAATGCTCGAGAAAAGAAGAGGTGATACAGCGACTGCCATTGTAACCAATGTTAACACAATGAGTGTCACGAGTTTCCACCGGCGCACGTGTAACGTATCGCTCGGAAAAGTGTGCATGAGGAGAAGGAAAATAATAGAGTTCGGAACTGCAAAGAACATCACTAGCCTCACGAAGAGGAGTTCAGCCGATGGCTCGGCGATCTGATAGGAAAGATAATTGACGACGCTCCATATCGATAGCACAACGGTCTGGAGGAGAAAGAGAATGTTTGTTGCGCTGCGATAATTTTTAAAAAAAATGATGAATCCAAGTATCAAATTCGCCGCGACAGCGACGCCGACGGATAGAATATCAACATTTACGAATGCAGTGGCGTTCATGGTAAACCGAGCGATTGCCGGAACTTCTGTGTATTTGCACGTCGGCGACGACGTTCCCGAGGTGATTGATATCCCGGCACTAGTTTCTCGTCCAGCGAAACGAGTGCCCGATCCCTCTCGAGCGACTGCTTATTCAGTATCTTCCGCACGCAGTATGCCACCGCCGAGCCATTGAGGAGCGCAGCGCCGCCCAACTGTGGCCATGAAACGATTTTTTTTCCCACCTCGAGGAGCGACTGTTGCATTCGCTCGGTAACGTTTTCAGGACCGATGTGTTTCGTTATTGCCCGCCCGATCTCCAACTTACTCAGATCCTTCAGTTTTTCATACGACACTTTCCCAAGCCGCCCATGAAAGAATGGTAGGCTGTGGTGTATATCATACCGCTCAATGTCGATAACTGCATTATCCCCATTATCGGCTGCCATTACGACCGCGACGCGGTGCCGACGCGCCTCTTCGCGAATGAGGTACTTGACCGCGATATTGTCGAGCTCGTCAATGACAATATCGAGCTTCGGCGGTCCGGCGAAGAATTTCCGGATGTTCTTCGGCGTGAGCCCCTCGGTGAAGAGTTCGACCTTCGAGTAGGGATTCATCGCGTAGATCTGTCGTGCGGTCATTTCAACCTTCCGGAGACCGAGGTTGTGAACACCCGTCCGGATACGGTTCAGGTTGGTGAGCGCGAGTCGGTCGAAATCCGCGAGGCGGAGCCGTTGCGCGCCCCCTTGGAGCACGATGGCGAGGGCAACGCTGTTCCCGATACTCAAGCCGCCGATGCCGACAGTAGCGTTGTAGAATACCGCTTGCTCTGCCGCGGTGACGAGGTTCCGGTTCCGTGCCGTCCGCACGAGCTGAAAATCCCGGTCCTCGAGCAGGTGGACGACGGTCGAGAACCACGGGTAGTAAATCCAGCGCCCCCGCTCGGCGAGCGGTACACGACGTTCGAGCGCCGCTAAATAGTCATCGAATTGACGCTCGAAGTCAGGCGTGGCGGCAAGCGATGGGTTCTTCACGGCGAAGTACTCCCGTTGCTGTTCACGGTAGTCGTCAACAATGTGCTGCACCTCGTTTCTCGTGAGGAGTTGCACAAGACGCCGCCGGTCTGCCGGTCGACGAAGATTTAAAATCTCTGGTGTTGAACCCACCATCACCCGCGCCCGGCGCTCAAGAAGTTGTACAAGATGTTCTCGTGATGCGGTCATAGATTCGCTTTTTTCACCCACCGTTGCTTTATTCCCGGCTTGAAGTGAAGTGGGTGTTCGTACTCCCAAAGGACCACCCGCGGTGTCACCTTCTGTGGCATGGCTTTATAGTTATTATGGTACTCCGTACTCCTCGCGATGAGGCGGTTGAGTATCGCTGCCCTGCACAGTTCAACAAAGCGCGCAGGCGGTGTAACGCCGCCTCTGAGCTCGACGTGTACCTCGAGGTACTGGTCGTGGTTACGGTCTGTCTGCGTCACCATGGTGAACTTTCCCGTCACGAACCGGCGGAGGTGTACGGCTTGCAATGCTTCCCGCACCGGTTCGGGATACACGATTGCTCCATAGAATTTTGTGGAAAGGTCGTCGCGTTCATAGACGAATACGAACGGCCATTTTTCGAATTCACCGCCGCCAGTGCGCTGCAGCTCTCGCCGCACGGTGATGTGCTCTTCGGCGAGCGCCGTTTGCACGTCGGCGAACCCCCGGACACCGCCCCGATCGCCGAGATCGTACCGAATGAGCGGTAGCACACTATCGCCAGTAATAAGCAATCGCCCGTCAATCTCCTCGAAGTGGATGAAGTCGGGATTAAACTGGGCAAGGGTAGGCAACCGGCTCGTATTGCCAAAGATGTTTCGGTAGAGTTCGGCGCGGTCGAGCGCCCGCCGGCGGACAAGGATACTCAAGGGTGTTTCCTCTGCCATCGTCCCTAAGTCGGCGGTGCCGTAGATGTTCATCGTATCCCGGCAGGCCGACCGTATGCCAGCGAGCGACACCACGTAGTCCCTGAAATCCTCGGAAAAGGACTCGGCGGCAAAGATGATACGCAAGTGCAGCTTCTTCCACACAATCCCTTCCGCGGTTCCCTGATCAATAATGTCCTTCACGAGTGGCGGGTAGCCGCAGAGTATCGTCTGCTTGAACTTCACGCTCAAGTTTTTAATCGCATCTAGCGCCTCCCGCTTGTTGACACCGGGGCTCACGATCGCGAGGCGGTAGCCGCGGTTGGCCAGAATCTGGAACGCGCGATGTGTGATAAGTCCACCGACCCAGACGCCCATACCGAAGCAGATAACTACGAGCCTCGGCTCTGATTTCAAAGCGGTACGCCGCAGGAATAGCTCGTGGTAACACGCGGATTGTTCCTCGAGAACCTTGTTACGCGGAAAGTAGAACGGCTCGCCGGTCGAGCCAGAGGTTGCCGAGAACACCGCTGATCGTGCGAGTGAACCGTCCCACACGAGTTTTTCGAGCGGATATGTGCGGAGGTAGTTCGCCTTGGAGACCGGCGGCACCAACTGAAAATCGGCGATTGTCCGCACGCGCTCGGGGTTCACTCGGCTCTTCTTCAGAAAATCCTTATAGGCTGGCACCCGTTCAGCTGCTCGATGGAAAAGACGGAGGGCCGTGCGGGTGCCCCGTTCCCTCTGCGCGTCATCCCTCCTGCCGGTACGCCGCAACGCCATGGTAAAATTATACCCCTTTTTCCGAAAAAACGGCCTCCGCGAGACGGTCGGCAACCTCGTTCGCCGGCTCGTTGCGGTGTGCCGCGATGTCGAGCACCTGCCGCGCCGTCCCGCGGATCGCGTTAACCTTCTCGAGCACCCACTCCCGGCGGTATCCCGCCGGATCCATCTCGGCGACGATATTGATGAGACCACCGGCATTGGCCACGTAGTCGGGAACGTACAGAATGCCGCGCGCGTGGAGCCGCCGACCATCTTCCGCCGAAACAAGTTGGTTATTGGCAGCGCCGCAGATGGCGCGGCAACGCAGTTCGGAAATACGCTGCTCGCCAAACTCGCCGCCCATTGCGCAGGGACAGTAGACATCGACCGTCTGTCGGTGTATCTCCCCGGGCCCCACAACGCGGACCTGTGGAAATTGTCCAACCACGCGCCGCACCGCTTCAGGATCGATATCGGCAACGTACACCGTACCGCCGGCTCCAACAATGAGACGACAGAGCCTACCCCCCACCTTGCCGAGTCCTCGAATGGCGAAGCTCCTGCTCGCCATCCGGCTATCCCCAAACACCACTTCAAGTGCGGCCTTGATCGCCTCGAAAACGCCGCGTGCTGCCCACGGCCCAAGCTCACCGCCGCGATCAGGCCGACCATTTATGAATGGCGATTCTTCTTGCATCGCCCGGAGATCTTCCTCGGTGATCCCCACATCCTCACCCGTCGTGAAACGGCCACCGAGCTCATTCACCTTCCGAGCGTACGCGCGCATCATCGCCACCGTCTTCGGCCATTGCGGGTCCGCCATGAGCACACCCTTGCCGCCGCCGTATGGTACTCCCGCCAGTGCACACTTGTAGGTCATCGTGCGGGACAGCCCGAGCGCATCTCGCGCCGCTTCTTCCTCGGACGCATACGAGAAATAGCGGGTCCCGCCGGTCGCCGGACCGAGGGTGGTGCGGTGGATAGCAATAAAACCCCGGAGGCCGAGTGATGCATCGGTGATCGGCATCACCTGCTCGTGGTCGTCAAACTCGGGAAATGTTGTGAAATCCATGGCAGTGAAAGGCCGTTGTCAGAACCCTGCTCCAACCCCCGCCGGAATCAGACAGAAATAATCTCTTCGAGCCGCCGTCGCGGTGCGGCCGGTGGAATCGCGTCGGCGTACCCGAGACGCGAGAACGCCTGCGGTCGGAAGGTGGTATTCAAAACGCGCTGCATATCGCGGTAGAAATCCCCGATCTGGATGCCGGCGGCGAACGGTGCCATCTTGAGCCCTTGATCGGTCGCCATGAGCCAGGCGCGCTCGAGCACCCGCCCTGCCATCACCCACGCGGCAGGGTTATCATCCTTTGTGCTAATGACGATGAACGCGGGTGTCGCCCGGAGCGGTTCCTCAATCATCTTCCGCTGCTGCTTCGCCACGTTCAGGTAGCGGATGGCCAAGGGCGCTATGAACGAAACGGGCCACGGTATGCCGATATTGTAGCCGGGCATGCCGTCGCGATACTTCCGCAAGCTCGGCTTGATCCAGTGAGAGAGCTCGCGCGTGAACCCGCGGTCGCGGAATGCTGCTTCGGTGGCGTCGCCGACGACGGTCGTGAGCGCCTCGCGCCCGGCGGCGTCCTGCACTATGTGCAATTTCAGTGTCGGCGTCTCGAGCGCTCGAAGTGCAGCAAAAAATGACGCGGGAACGGCCTGGTCGTGGTAGGGATGGCGGTTCGCGTGGCGCGACGCAACCGCATGCGCGAGGTGACGAACGTTCGCGCGCGGCGCAGGATCAACGTGCTTAAAGGCGAGCCGCGCGGCGAAGAACGGCGAATGCCGGTCAGGAAAAAGCGTAACCGTGACGGGAAGCCGGTAGTAATCGGCGGCGACGAGCAGGTTCTCGAGCGCACAGCCGAGACTGATGAAGAACTGCCGCTGGTTCGTATCGGAGGCTGGGAGCGTGCGCCCTTCGTCGCCCCATACCTCGATCCGTCGTTCACGGATGTGAAAACGCCACGGCTGGGTATTGTGGCTTGAGGGCGCCCGGCGGGCAAAGTCAACGAGGCATGCTAGCCGCTCACGCTCCGACCGTTGGCGATGGATAGCCCCGAGATCCACGATCGTCATCACACCGCCACAGCGTCCGACGTGAGGAGGCGCTGTATCTTTTCGGTCAAGAGCCGCAAGTCGTCCGACTTCTCAAAAAATTCGCCCGGCCCGAACTCGAGGGCATGGTTCGCGTTCCCTTCGATACGCGCGCGCCACCCATCGTGCATCGAACTCCACAGGATGATCTTAATGTGCTGCGTCTTCTCGTTCCGGCGGAGCGCAGCAGCGATGTCGAGACCGACCGGTTCCGCCGTCAGGTAGATGTCGAGGAGCACCACATCGGGCAAGAGCTCCTCGCACCGCGTGATTACCACCTCGGTGTTGTCGGTCTCGAGGATAGCCGTCTCGAACCCCGCCGACCGCAGGTGCATCGAGATGATCTCCAAAAAGTTCTCGTCGTCGTCGACCGCCAGGATGAGTGGTTTCTCTTTCATGCAAACTGGCGCCACTCGGTGGCGAGCTGTTACTTCTTGAAAAACGATTTAACTTTCAGGACGATCGCTTCGAGGTCGTCCGTCTTCCGAATGTAATCGACGGCGCCGAGCTCGGCCGAGAACTTAGTGTCCACCTCCTGCGCCTGCGGGCGCGGCTCGCCGTAACTCGTGAGGAACACCACCTTTGCATTTTTGGTCGTCGCATCCTCCTTGAGTTTCATGAGCGCCTCGACGCCGTTCATACCCGGCATGTGGAGATCCATCAAAACCAGGTCGGGCTTGAGTTCCTTCGCTTTTGCAACACCCTCGCTGCCGTCCGCGGCAGTTGCAACCTTAAAACCGGCCGCTGTAAGCTTCGTCGAAAAGATTTCACGAAAGGCGGCCTCGTCGTCCACAAGGAGTAGAAGTATCACTGGTTGGCGCTCCATATTGGTACCTGTAGTATACCCTAACCGTGAGGAGCACCTGTGCATAACTTGTCTCGTTCGCAACAGTGCGGCACCGACACGTTCGCCTACAATTAAAATGCGCCGGCTATCGCCTCTACCCCGTTAGAAATGCGTTCCGCGGAGTAGCGATACTAAGTCAGTAGGGGTTGCTAACTGCGCCTGCCACCGGCTATCTAGATAAATCTATTTCTAACGGGGTATAATGCCGATACCACAATGCCGACACATAAGATAAGTCTTGAAATCCGGGCGGGCCGTCCCGACAATAGTCGGGGTGAGCCTCGCCCTCTTCAACCATGAACAAGATAATTCTAGAGATTAGAGCGGGGGCGGGTGGTGACGAGGCGGCCATTTTCGCCGGCGACCTCGCTCGCATGTACCAGCGCTACGCCGGCCGCCGCGGCTGGACCTTCAGCGTCCTCGATTACAACCAAACCTCGCTCGAGGGGTACAAGTCGTTCGTTGCCGAAGTTAGCGGAGAGGGCGTCTACGAGGCACTGAAACAGGAATCGGGCGTCCACCGCGTCCAGCGGATACCGAAGACCGAGAAGGCGGGCCGCGTCCACACCTCGACCGCCTCGGTCGCCGTCCTGCCGCAGGTGGAGCCGAAGGAGGTGCACCTCGCCGACAGCGACCTTGAGGTCACTTTCTCCCGCGCGGGCGGCCCCGGTGGCCAGAATGTGAACAAGGTGGAAACCGCCGTCCGCCTGCTCCACAAACCCACCGGCATCGTCGTTTCCTCGCGCGAGGAACGCTCACAACACGCGAACCGCGAGAAGGCACTCGCCATCCTGCGCGCGAAGCTCTACGAAATGCAGACCTCCGCTGCGTCGGCCGAGCTCGGCGCCTCGCGCCGCGAACAGATCGGCTCCGCCGACCGCTCGGAAAAGATACGTACCTACAACTTCCCCGACGACCGCATCACGGACCACCGCATCGGGAAAAAATTCCACAACATCGAAAAAATCCTCGACGGAGACCTCGACCCGATTGTTCGCGCTTTTCAAAAGCGTGAACCCTGAGCTACGTCGAAGGGTGAAGGCGTTCCAAAAGACGCAGCAATCCTAAAATCACGAGGAATTAGTGACGATTCCACGGGAGGGTTGCCTTGTTCCATTCTAGAATTTCTATCGCCTGCCCGATCGCGCGCGAGAGCATCTCGCAATGTTCTTGAAATCCTCTGGCATTTCGGACACGGATGAATGGCACCCCCGCAATCCGTGAACCTATTTCGTCGTTTGCGGAATCCCCTATAAAAACCACCCTTGAGCCGTAAAGACGATTAACGAGTTCCACGAAAGATTTCCCCGTCTTCTTCGGCGCCGCGATGTCGTCGGCAGTAATGATTAAACGCGCGTCGAAAAAGTAGAGCATATTGAGCGATGCCATGACAGGAATTACCTCGCGATCAGGGCTCCCGGTCACAATGCCGAGCCGATAGCGAGAAGCAAGCTTTCTCATTAGAGACGACGAAATGTAAGCCGCTTGCGGTAGCGGAACGATGCGCTCACGACCGCACAGAAATGATCTCGTAGCTGCTTTCTGATCGATGAGGGTGCCATCAAAATCAAATATAATAACCTTATTTTTTGTCATCATGAGAGTGATTGGGAGTTCGCAGGGCGAACCCCCAATCGTTGTAGCGAATTATTCGAACCGCAATGGCCCATGAAGAAAACAGTCATTGATGGACCGCGTATGTTGTGGGGCGAGAAGAATGTAGCCCGTAACCGGTATGCTGCCACAGGCGAGGATAACAACTTGCGACATCTTGCCGTCGATGATGCGCGTTTCGACGACCTCTTGTGCAACCAAGACACCGCTCCTGTAACAATCACGGAGAAAGCGCTCGTTATGCCGATCCACGGAGTAGAGTACGCTTGCCCCAGCGCGCCGCGCCTCGAGTGAGCCCTTCTCTGTGAACTTGAGAATCATCTTTCCACAATGTTCACCGATGACATCGTCCCATTCCCACGCCGGGTAGAAACATATCCCGGGCACCTTTACGTGGCAGCCGTCCCACTCCCATGAAAACTGTGCCAGCTTGAGCTTATCTTCTATCTCATATCCATGCGCAGGAACGATCATGGTGCGTTCGTCCCGAAACCGTCTACCCCACCCGTAGTAGTAAACCTCGTAGCGACCGAGTGCTGCCTCGCCAATCTCACGGACGCTTCGATAACGGTACTGAAGCTCGTGCAGGACGAGAAGAAACTCTCGACGATACTTTGAACTCGTCACCGGGAGATGCCAGAGCGATGGGAAGTAAACGTCGGCAAGTTCGACCCGGATGCCTGCGGCGCGGTTAAGATTGAGCGCCGTTCCCCATCCATCAACA
>Ga0315278_10002047_pt1 | contig 17889 bp, 9 predicted proteins | sample YL17G06_0_MG_FD_203880 | JGI IMG/M metagenome (GOLD analysis project Ga0315278, IMG submission 203880) | Sediment microbial communities from Yellowstone Lake, YNP, Wyoming, USA - YL17G06_0 | ecosystem: Environmental > Aquatic > Freshwater > Lake > Sediment | place: USA: Wyoming | collected... | reverse complement strand
CTCGGATTCCTTCTCACCCACAGGGTGTCACCTATTGTGGCGGGGTTCGTCGCGCGGAACCCGCAGAAATCAAGGCGTGACGACGACTCGGATGGGTGAAGGTACCACATCCAAATCGGAAATCCGGGCTAACAGGCGCTGCAGCCGACGCCGCTTCGCGTCGCGGCTGAGCGCGAGCGTCAGGACTCGAGTCTGAGACTGACCTCCGCGGCGGGCGAGGCCATCGGTGACGCCACGTCCAACAACCTCGTCTTGAGGGCCGGGTATCCCGAAGCCCGCGCCTGTCTCCAGCGGCCGTGGGGCTGAGGCGTGGCCGGCTGCCCGCCTGGTGACCCGGCCGAAAACAAGCCGGCCGAAAACGGTGTCGCCAACCGGCCTCTTCGCGGTAGACTCCCACCACGCATCCTGAGCCGTCATGCCCACCATCTCGCGGGACGCATCCGCGCGCATGCATCGACCGGGTCTGGTTGAGCGTGCTGGTCGACCGCATGCGTCATCGGCGGCGCGGTCGGCGTGCGAGGCGTCCGGGTTAGTGGAAAATCCCGAAGGAGGCATCATGAGCAGAAAGTCGGCCGTTGTGGCCTGCGCCGTCGTACTCGTCGCCGGCGTCACTGTCGGCGCGCAAATGACCCCGTGGCTGCAGTGGACACTGCTGCCCAAAACACAGATGGCGGAGATCGTCGGCGAGGCGTCGGGAGAGAACGCCTGGAAGATGATCATGGAGACAGGCGGGTACGACAAGGATCGCACGCCCGCTGAGTTCTCGGGGCTCTTCTACGAGACGCAGTTCTACCTCGACAAGGCGAAAGCGTACCAACTGCCAGGCGCCGAGGTGGTGAAGTTCCCGGGCGGTGAGACGTGGGACGGCGTCAAGGGCGAGTTGTGGGAGGTCACCCCGATCCGCCAGAAACTGGCGTCGTACCTGGACATGGCAGCGATGCTGGCCTCGGGCAGCACGACCGGTCAGGCGACCGGCGAACTCGTCTGGATCGGAAGCGGCCGGCCCGACGAGCTCGCAGGCAAGGACCTCGCCGGCAAGATCGTCGTGACCGAGGGCTCCGCGGGAGGCGCGCACCAGCTGGCCTGTCTTGAGCAAGGCGCGTTGGGCGTCATCTCCATCCAGGGCTCGCGGCCCCTGTTCGATCCGCTGCAGGTTGGCTGGGCAAGCGTCCGGGGCACCGCCGAGAAGCCCGCGAAGTTCGCCTTCCAGATTCCGCCGCGCGAGGGCGAGTACCTCAAGCGCCGGTTGCTGGCAGGCGAGAAGATCACGGTCAGTGCCAAGGTCGAGTCGGCGATGCGTGCGTACACGACCCAGGATGTCGTGTGGCACATCCCGGGCACCGACCCGAACGCGGGCGAGATTCTCTTCTCGGCCCACCTGTTCGAAGGCTACGTCAAGCAGGGCGGCAACGACGACATCTCCGGCAGCGCGGCCGTCGTGGAGATTGGGCGCACGCTCAACACGCTCATCACCGAGGGGCGCCTGCCCCGCCCGAAGCGGACCATCCGCTTCGTGATCGGCCCGGAGTTCTCGGGCACCGGACCGTGGGCGAAAGCGAACAAGGCGCTGATGGAGAAGACGCTCTGCAACATCAACCTCGACATGGTCGGGCTGCTGCTCAGCAAGAGCCAGTCCTTCATGTGCATGATGCGGACGACGTTCGGCAACCCGCACTACATCAACGACGTGATGGAGAACTACTACCGGTTTGTCGGCGAGGGCAACCGCGAACGGATTCAGAACCGCAGCACGGCCTACCCGGTGCTGCAGCGCATCGTCGCGCCCCAGGGCGCCGACGAGCCCTTCTACTACAGCATCGAGACGCACTACGGCGCGTCCGATCACGAGGTGTTCAACGACTGGGGCGTGCAGGTGCCCGGCATCATGATGATCGACTGGCCGGATCGCTGGTACCACACCTCGGGCGATCACGTGAACAACACCGACCCGACCCAGATGAAGCGTGTGACGGTGATTGGCGCGGCCGCCGCCTACACGATCGCGAACGCCGACGATGACATGGCGGCGAAGATTGCGAGCGAGACGGCCGGCAACGGCGCGCAGCGGATCGGGCACCAGCTGGCGCGCGGCATGGCCGAGATGGACGCGGCAACCGCCGAGACGCTCGCCGACGCCTACAAGGGCGCGCGCGAACACATCGAGGCGACCGTCATCAACGAAAAGAACACGCTCGAAACCGTCAACGAACTCGCCGTCGACAAGCCGCGCGTCGCGGGCCACGTGCTCGCGCTCCAGAAGTCCGTCGAACAGACCGGGGCCGCCCAGCTCGCGGCCATCGATACCCACATGAAGGCCGTCGCGGCGAGGCTGAAGGTGGCGCCCGTCGTGCTCAAGCCCACGGACCTCGAGCTGAAAGCGTCGACGATCGTTCCGAAGCAGACGCCCAAGGTCACCGCCAACGGGTACCAGGGATACCGGGAGTTCCTGCCGCCGGCGGCCGAGCTCGCGAAGTTCCGCGGACTCGACACCGGCGAACTGGCGCGGCTGGTCAACGGCAGGCAGAGCCTGCTCGACATGAAGAAGATGCTCGAGGCGCAGGCGCCTGGCAAAGCGGACCTGCAGATGATCATCGACTACATGGGCGTGCTGGCGAAAGCCGGCCTGGTCGAAATCCCGCCACCGCCGGCGGCGAAGACGGCGAAGAAGTAAGGACCCGTTCGACGTCGGCCAGGCCGCGGCGGGTCTGGCCGACGCCCACGAGGCCACCGCGAAAGAAGACGCGATGATGAATTCACAAACATCGACCCCTCCTCCCGGCGACTTCAAGAACCGCAAGACCGGCCTGGTCGTCTTCGGCATCCTGACCATGGCGATGGGCGGCCTGTGCGCGCTGATTGTGCCGCTGATGATCTTCGGACTGGCGCGGGCGGCGACGACCACGGGCGTGCATCAAAGTCTCCAGGGGATCTTCTTGATGGCCGCGCTTTACGGGTTGGTGGCAGTGGCGCTGATCTGGCTGGGGATCGGCTCCATCATGGCCCGACGCTGGGCGCGCGCACTGCTGCTGATCTTCTCCTGGTGTTGGCTGATCATGGGGGTGATCGTGGTCGCGATCACGGCCGTCATGGTTCCGCGGATCGTGGACCTCGTGCGCTCCGTCCGCCCGGCCGGCCAGCCCGAACTGCCGCCCTCGGCAAGCCTGATCTTCGTGCTGATTCCTGCGGTGATCTTCGGTGTCATCTTTGTGGTGCTGCCTGGCGTGTGGGTGTTGTTCTACGGGAGCAAACACGTGAAGGCGACCTGCGAGACGTGTGACCCGGTGCCGCGTTGGACGGATCGTTGTCCCCTGCCCGTTCTCGCACTGAGTCTCGGCTTGGCGCTGGGCGCGCCGATGATGCTGGTGATGCCACTGACTAACTCTGGCGTGTTCCCGTTCTTCGGGATGTTTCTCACCGGTCTGCCTGGCACGCTGGCGTACGTCGTTCTGGCGGCAGTCTGGGCCTATTCCGCCTGGGCTTGCTACCGGCTCGACCGGCGCGGCTGGTGGGTGATTTTCGCCAGCATGATCGTGTTCGCCATCTCCGGCGCGATCACCTATTCGCTTCACGACGTGGCGGAACTGTATCGGCTGATGAACTATCCGGAGGAGCAGATCGCGCAGTTCCAGAAATTCAATGTCTTGAACGGAAGCGGGATGGCCTGGCTGACGCTGCTCTGCATGGCTCCGTGGATCGGCTACCTGCTCTACGTGCGGACGTTCTTCCGCAGGGACGTGTAGGGATCACCTTTCCCGTTCCAGATCCTCGCGCTCTTCACGCCTGCGCTGGACGGCACCGCGTTATCGGGGAGGGCTGGGCGGCGCCGCGCGCTGCCAGACCACCTTCATGTTGTGCTTGCCGCGCGTCGTGACCTCGGGAAGCACGTCGAGCTTCAACAGGCCCGGCTTGTTGCCGATGTCCATCGCCACCAGATACGTGAGCCGCGTCACCTTTTCCATCTTGCCGTAGTCGGCCTTCTCCTCGACGTCACCCTCCTGGTGATAGTCGGGCGTGGTGCCGCAGAACACCCAGACGCCAGGAATGCCGTATCGGATGTACGGATACTGATCGCTCCTGAAGAAGAAGCGGTTCGGCTCGGCCGGATCGTCGTACTTGTAGTCGAGCGTCAGCTTGATTGACGCGTTGGCGTCCCGGAAGCTCTTGTCGAGTTCGGTGCTCAGCTTTGTCGTCCCGATCAGGTAGATCCCGTTCGGATCGTTGCGCGTAATCATGTCGAAGTTGAGGTTGGCGGTGATCTTCTCCACGGGCACCGGGCTGTGCTGGACGAAGTAGTAGGCGCCCACCAGTCCGCGCTCCTCTGCGGTGTGCCAGACGAAGATGACCGAGCGTTTCGGCCGTTCCGCCATCATCGCCTTCGCGATGCTGAGCATGGCCACGCAGCCAGACGCGTTGTCGTCGGACCCGGGAAAGATGCGCCCCTCCCTGGGCGGATTGTGATCGTGGTGGGATCCAATCACCACGTACTCGTCTTTGAGTCTGGGATCGCTCCCCGGCAGATACGCGACCACGTTGGGGGTCGTCGTCGTGCGCTGGTCGAACGCCACCGCGATGTCCACCGACCGCCTGGCCAGCAGCCGGGGCGCCACGGCCTGGGCGCCAGCCACGGTGTCGATGAGTCGTCCCAGTTCGTCGAGCGAGACACCGAGGATCGCGGCGCCCGCCTCGTGCCGCACCTCGACGGTGTAGAACGGTCCCGCCGGCGCCGAAGCCGGCGCGGCCTGGGCCGGCGGCGCCGCGCCCGCAGCCCGAACGGCAGGAGGATTGACAGTGTCGACATCCAGGAAGCGGAGCCGTTCGCGGATGTCGAAGTCCAGACCCTTCTTCGCGAGGTTGGCCTCTCGCGTCCGTTCGACGAGGGTGATGATGCCGATGGCGCCCTTCTCCCTGAGAAGCCGTGTGCGGGCAGCAGACGCCGACTGACCAGCACCGCCGGTCGGGGTGGCAGGCGGCGGCAGATCCAGCACCACCACGAACTTGCCCTTCAAATCGATGCCGAGCGCGTCGTCCCAGGCGGGTTTCGGCCCGTTCAGCGCCGACCCGGCAAACACCGCGCCCCCCGATGCCGACCACTCGGACGCTCCGGGCCCAGTGGTGGTGAACGCCTGCGGAAACGAGAACCGTGTCTCGCCCGCCGGGCCGACCACGCGCAGGTACGACCGGACCGTCGAAATCGTCGTCACCTCCACCGGCACCGCCTGGAAATACGAACCGTCGGGCATCAGGGGCTGCAGCCCAATCCGCGCCGCTTCGACGGCGAGGTACTTCGCCGCGATGTCGAGTTCCACCGACGGCGCACTGCGGCCCCGCAATTCCCTGGCGCCCAGAAACCGGAGGTACGGCTTCATGTCCGCGGCCGTGATCAGCTTCACGCCTTTGGACTGGGCCGAGGCGGCCGCCACGAGTCCGACCGACAACACGCCCGCAAGCCACCATCGAGACGGTCGCAATCTGTTCACGAGACTCTCCTCCAGGAAGAACGGGGCCGGCCGGCGACGCAGATGCGCCCGAGGCGACCCGCGCGATGCTCGCTATGATACCCGGCTTGACCAGCCACCGCTCGACCGGCCGCCAACGCTCAGAACACCGTGGTCGCCTTCAGGAACAGCGTGTGCCCCTGGTCGGAAGGTTGGCCGAATGGCGCTGTGCCCCGCTGGTAGGCGACCTGCAGCGTCCCGAACGGCGGCAGGTAGCGCCACACGAACAGGGCTTGCAGATTGCGGCGGTCAATCGCCGAGTTGGTCTGATAGAACACCCGCAGAAACAGGTCTTTCGTGAAGAACTGGTTCGCGCGAATGACGTGAATCCACGTGCTGTCCTGGTCGGGGTCCGGAGACAGATCGAGCCGCTCGAGCGAGTACTCGACCGACAACTGCGGCGTGACCTTGTAACTGGCTTGCGCCGTCCAGAGGCGGTAGTCGGCGTCGAAGTTTCTGCCGAACTCGTAGCCCGCCGACACGGACTGGTATTCGCGCGTGTTGTACCCCAGCTCGACGCCGACCTGGCGGTTGCGAAAGTCCTTCTCGTACCGCTTGAACTCCTCCGTGTACTTGACCTCGGCGCTCCAGCGGTTCCGAAACTCGACTTCCGCGGACTGGTCAATCTGCCAGCTGCGCAACTCCTTCTGCTGACTCCAGTACACGTTGTAGTTCGAGTCGTACTTGACGCGTTCGAAGATCCCGCTGCGCACCCAGATCGTCTTCTCGATCGCGGAATCGACCTCGCGGCGATTGTCGTCTTGCACTTGACCGATCGCGTTGAGGTTGTCACCCAGACGTTCGCCCAGATGCGTGTAGCGCACGTGGAAGTGGCCGGTCGGCGAGTCGTAGGCCGGCCGAACGAAGAAGCCTTCGGTGCCGTGGCTGAACAGGCCGAAACTCTTCACCACCTGCGCGGTCATGCCGAGCGTCTTTGTGAAGAACAGGTTGGTATCGAGGCTGACCGCGCCCTGGTCTACGCCTTCGAGCCGTCGGTTGGTCACCATGGCGGCCACGGCCGACCGGCCCGAGACGTCCCGCTGCAGGCGGCCCACCGTGTAGTTGCCGCGCCCGCCGCTGCTGCTGAGCGGTTCCGACTCGGCGTTGAGCAGGGCGATCGTCCACGGCCCCTCTTTGCCCAGTACCTTGCCGCCCGCCTCGATCTCGGAGATGCGGCGTGAGTAGAACGTCCGGATCCGCTGGTTGAACAGTTCCTGGCCCTCGAGGAAGAACTGTCGCTTCTCGGGCAACGACACCTCAAATCGGGTGAGGTTGACCTCCTCCTCGTCGGCCTCGACTGTGGCAAAGTCCGGATTGACGGTGGCGTACACCGACGTCTTCGGCGTCAGGGCGTAGCGCACGTCCACGCCCGCCTGCCATTCGGACGCCGCGCCTTCCTGAACGCGCGCGAGCCCGTACGGAATCACCTGGTGGCGGCGCGCGGGAGCGTCGACATCAAGTCCGGTGAGCCGGCCCGACTGCGACACGCGCCCTTCGGCATCGAGCGGTCCGGCCCACGATGCGACCTCGAGCGACCGTCTGCGCGTCTGGACAAAGTTGATGCCCCAGGTGCGGTCCTTGCCGGCCGCGTACTTGATGGACGACAGCGGGATGGCGAACTCGGCGCTCCAGCCATCCGCCAGCCGCTGCACGGCGACGCGCCAGGGCGCATCCCATGCCGAGTCCGTCTGCCGCCCATCGTCGGCGATCCGGCCATCCCACTGCGTGCCGAGGGGGTTGGTGACGAAGAAATAGCCGGTGCGGCGATCGAGAAAACTGTCGAGCGAAAACCCGACCGCGTCATCCGAAAACAGCTCGGCATCGCGCTGCGTGAGTTGCGCGGTGAGCGGCTCGGGATCCCAGACTCGAAAGGCCACGTACAGGTGCGCCGCGTCGTAGAGCACACGCGCCTCCGTGCGGACGGTGGCCCGGTCGCCTCGCCTGGGTTCGAACTGCACGAAATCCCCAACGGCCGGAGCGGCCTGCCATTCGGCGTCGTCTACCTTGCCATCGATGACCGGTGGCGTGGCGGCCTTCACCGCCTTCATTTCGAAGGGTGCGGCTGGAGACGGGGCGGTTTGTGCCTCGACACGCAGCGGGGCGCATGTGACAACGATGCCCGTGGTGATGAGCGCTGCGAAGACGGAAACACGCGACGTCAGAGTCACCGGGTAACATCCTTGCCGGGCGGCCGACACGTGTCGGAATCACACTTCACGTGTCTGAAGCCCAACTGAACGCCGCAGGAACACCTGCGGCGCAATAGTGGGCCCACTCCGGTGGGCGGCGAGAGAGTCGAAACGACGCTACTGCGGGATTCGGACCACCGCAAACGTCTGCGTGGGGCCGATGGGTTTCACACTGTCTCCGGTCTTCTTGCCCAGGGTGACTCGATACGAGCCGGGCTCGACGACTGGGCCCTGCGAGGCGCCGCCGCGTCCCCCGCCAAAACCACCGCCCTGGCCGCCGCGTCCTCCCCCGCCGCCCGCACCCCCAGCCGCCGGCGGCGCCGGCGGCGGTGCGTCGGCACGCAGATCCCACGCCACCCGGTGCAGGCCGGGCACCTGCGGTACCGTGCTGGCCGCGTCGCGCCCGTCGAGCTGCCGAATCGTGCGCCCGTTCGCATCGGCGATCGTCAGCACGATCTTCGTGTCAGCCGGCTGCGCCAACGCGATGTGATACGTGAACATCGCGCCATACGGCGGGTTCGGCGCCCGCCAGTTGCTTTCCACCGCCTGCTGCTGCCCGAGAATGCTGTAGAGGTACGCGTCGCGCAGCGGCAGCAGGCGCGCCTCCTCCCCGATCGTCTGCGCGCTCAGCTCGCGCAGCGGACTGTAGTCGTCCAGCACGTAGAAACTGCGGCCGTAGGTTCCCAGCACAAGATCGTTCTCGCGCCGCTGCACCGCCAGATCCCGCACTTGCACCGTCGGCAGCCCGCCCTGCATCTGCGCCCAATGGCGTCCGCCGTCCACGCTCACCCACAGGCCGAACTCCGTTCCGGCAAACAGCAGGTTGCCGTTGACGTGGTCCTGCACGACCGCGTAGACGTTCTGCCGATCCGGCATGTCGCCGGCGACCGAGGCAAACGTCCGGCCGCGATCCGCGCTCCGGAGGATGTAGGGCTTGAAGTCGCCGCGCTGCCAGTTGCCGAACGAGACGTACACGACGTTCGCGTCGCGCGGTGACGCGAAGACATCGGTCACGTAGGTTCCTTCCGGCACACCCGGGAACCGCTCGACCCGTCGCCAGTTCCTGCCGCCGTCTTCGGACACCTGCAGCAGCCCGTCGTCGGTGCCGGCGTAGAGCAATCCCTCGAGCAGCGGCGATTCGTCGAGCGACACGATATTGCTGAGCACGGTGGTCGCGGCGTTCCACGAGACGGTCTCGGACGGAACCCACAGCTTGCCCATGATGGGGATCTTGACCGGATCGAGCTGGCGGGACAGGTCCGGGCTGATCCGATCCCATGTGTCGCCCCGGTCGTTGCTGCGATAGAGGAAGTTCGACGCCCAGTAGAGCCGCTTCGGCGCGTGAGGGCTGACGATGTAGGGCGCGTCCCAGTTCGGGCGCTCGGGCGCGATGCCGCCCGCGTCCGCTCCGCCCTGGGCCCCGCGCCCGCCCCCGCCGGCGGGCGCCCCGGCCGCCGCGCCGCCCCCCGCGCCCGCGCCAGGCAGCGCGACGCGCGGCCGGATCGACTTGCTCTGGCCGGTTCGCAGATCGAGCCGGGTGATGCCGCCGCTCTGCGACGTGGCGTAGACGATGTTCGGATCCTCGGGATCGTTGCGCGTCTGGAAGCCGTCGCCGCCGCCCACCACGATCCAGTCGCTCGTGCGAATGCCCACGCGGTTCAACGTGCGGGAGGGGCCGCAGACCGACCCGTTGTCCTGCGCGCCGCCGCAGACGTTGTAGAACGGCTGCGCGTTGTCGAGCGACACCCGGTAGAACTGCGTCACCGGCAGGTTCGAGAAGAACCGCCATGTCTTGCCCTCGTCCCAGGTTTCGTACACGCCGCCGTCGTTGGCGACGATGATGTGGTTGCGATCGGAGCCATTGATCCACACGTCGTGAAAGTCGACGTGTACGTTGTCGAGATTCGGCACGCTCCGCCAGGTCTTGCCGCCATCGGTGCTGCGCTCCAGGTTGGTGCCGACCGACCAGATCGTGTCGGGACGAATCGGATCGACAAACAGCTCGTGGTAGTAGCCGGGGTCACTGCCGCGGTACCAGTTGTCAACGGCTGGTGCAGCAGCTTGCGCGCCAGCCGGCGGCGCGGTCGCGGCTCCGCCCGCCCGTCCGCCCGCCCGTCCGCCCGCCTGACCGCCCGCCTGACCGCCAGTCGGGGGCGCAGTCGCTGCCCCGCCCGCCCGTCCGCCTGCTTGAGCGCCCGCCGGAGGGACAGCCGCCGCCCCGGCTGCCCGTCCGCCTGCCTGCACGTCGGCCGGCGGCGCGGCCGGCGCGCCTGCGCCGCGTCCGCCCGCGGCTCGCTCCATGATGCCGACCCTGGCAAACGTCTTGCCCGCGTCATCGGATCGATAGAACCCCGACTCGGCGCGCAGCGCGTTGGCCAGCACGTAGACGCGTGTCGGCTTCGCTTTGGGATCGACCCCGACCGCGATCCGGCCCATCGGTCCCGTCGGCAATCCATTGGTCAGCTTGGTCCAGTTCTTGCCTGCATCGATCGTCTTGAAGACGGCGCTCTCCGGGCCGCCGCCGACGAACTGCCCGGTCGCACGGCGCCGCTGCCACGACGACGCATACAGAATGTCCGGGTTGTGCGGATCGAACACGACGTCGTTGACGCCGGTGTCGGGGCTGATCGTCAGCACGGCTTTCCATGTCTTGCCGCCGTCGGCCGTCTTGTAGAGCCCGCGTTCGCCGCCCGAGGACCACAGCGGGCCCTGCGACGCGACGTAGACGACGTTCGAGTTGCGCGGGTCGATGAGGATGCGGCCGATGTGTTCGGAGGTTTCGAGGCCGACGCGCTGCCAGGTGGCGCCCGCGTCAGCCGACTTGTAGACGCCGTCACCGTACGTCGAGCTGCGCGGGTTCGAGTTCTCGCCCGTGCCGAGCCAGACGACGTTCGAGTCCTTCGGGTCGATGACGACGCAACAGAGGTTGAAGGACCCGCCGCTGTCGAAGATCGGCACCCACGTGACGCCGCGATTCACCGACTTCCACAATCCGCCGACCGAGGTGGCCACGTAGTACACGCTGGAGTTCTTCGGATCGACCTCGACGTCGGATATGCGGCCCGTCGTCAGCGTCGGACCGATGGACCTGAGGGCCATCCCCCGGAGCAGGTTGGCAGACACCCGATCGGTGCCAGGTTCCTGCCCGGCCACCGACAAGGTGGCGGTCAGGCCAACCGCGAGCGACAATGCCAGGAGTCCTCGTTTCATCGTCTCATCCTTCCGGACAGGTGCGGTGACAGCGGCGTGGCGGACAGGCCGGATCGTCGGCCACGGCGGTGGCCGCCGATTGCGTGTAGTGCTTCCTTTTACAGGCTGTGGCTGGCCGCGTCAAGCGACAAGTTCGCCGCAGAACCGGCGCGCCGGGCCGGCCATGCGCGGCCACGAGGCGATCCTGCTGGTGGAAGACGAGCCGATGGGCGCATGATATTCGTGTGCAGGCTTTACCGATCTCACACGCCCCTGTGGCCGCCGCCGTGGTGATGGCGCTCTCGATCAGCGCCTCGGGTGCCGCGCGCACCGCGGAGTCAGCGGCGGATCTGATGGCGAAGGTGATCGCCAGGCAACAGACGACCGGGTTCACGATGCGCGCCCGGCTCATCATTCAACCGGCCGGCACCGGCAAGCCGCCGGTGACATTGCAGATTCGGGCACTTGGCAAGCAGGACGCCAGGGGCAGCCGCGTGCTGTATCAGGCGCTCTGGCCAGACGCGGTCAAGGGACGCGCCGTCGTCGTCGAACGGACCAACGTGCAGCCCATCCAGGGTTTCTTCTTCACGCCGCCCGACACGATGACGCCGATCACGCCGGCCGATCTGACCGAGGCGGTGCTCGGGTCGGACCTCACGGTCGAAGACCTGACCGAGGATTTCCACCGGTGGCCCGGCCCGGTGTTTGCCGGGCAGGACAAGGTCGGCGGCGGCGAGTGCCGCCTGGTCGAGTCGCGGCCGCCAGCCGGGACCCGGTCGTCCTATCAGGTCGTGCGCAGTTGCGTGTCTGTCTCGAAACTGCTGATCGTGCGCGTCGAGAAGATCGGCGCCGACGGTCTTGTCGTCAAGCGGTTCACCGTCAGGAAGACTGCCCGAGCCGAAAACGGCCGCATCACGCCGAGAGTGCTCGAGATTCACAACCTCGAACGCGGCAGCACCACCACGGTCGACATCTCCCGGGGCGAACGCGACATCATCGTCGCTGCCGCCGAGTTTTCGCTGGCCCGCCTCAAGAGTCTCGGGCGGTAGCCGCCTTCGCCGCCTGCGCATCGAACCACCTGCGCGACCCGCTCGCGCACCTGCGGCTTCGGCGGCCAGGGCCGCCGGCAGAGGCCGCGACACTGTTCGCCAGCGTGAACCGGCAGCGTTCAGCGAATCGGAATGTAGAGCGCGGTGTAGCGCACGCCGGGGTGCCGGTGGCCGTAGACCTTCGGGATGTCGCGCGTGGCATCGGTCGCGATGACGAGCGGAAAGATCAGGCAGAGGGCAAACGCCGTCCGGCGCCACCACATCCCGCCTCGCACGTCCGCTGCTGGCGGCAGCCGCCGCAGCCCATCCTCCGGATCGCGCGTGCGCAACAGGTTCCGCACGAGCAGCGCCAGCCCGACCACAACCAGAAACACGTTGAAGGCCTGGCCGGCGGGCAGGCCGAGCAGCGTGAGCGGATATTCGCGATAGAGGTCGATGAAGATGCGCACGAACGCATAGAGAAACAGGAACGTCGCGGCGAGACGGCCCGCGGGCACGGGACGGCGCCGCGTCCACATCAAGACCGGGATGATCAGCAGGTTCTTGAGGCCGTCGTAGAGCACGACCGGATGGCGGAATCCTTCGGCCTCGGGGGACATTCGCGCGGCATGTAGGGAGTACATGATCTGACCGCTCCCGGGAGGGTCGTCGTCGGTCGGCGCTCCAAAGTTGCCTAACGATTAGTCTCCCAAACTCGATAGCTCAGGAACACCGGCGAGCCCGCCGAGTTCGCTTGGGCATCACTCGGATGGACGCCGGTTCATCCAGTTGACGATCACAGTCAAGGGTTCCGGGGCGGGAGCGGGGCCGGCGGGGATCGCGAGGAGAAACCGCAGGCCATCGGTGCTGGGCCAGTAGTCGCGGAACCCCGACGGCAAGTCCATCAGGCGTTTGGGGGCGCTGAGCGCGATCGTGGCGCCCGGTCGAACGTCGGCGGTCATCAGCGTGTCCGTGCGCGACACGTAATACAACTCGCGGCCGTCGGGGCGCCAGGCGGGACAGCAACGGGCGTCAGAGGCGGCCAGCACACGCGGACCGGAGGGGAATGCCCGTACGTACAATTCGCCGGCCGCTGTATACGCAATCCAGTGCCCATCCGGCGACACGGCCCCGCCTTCGGTCAAGAAGCCTGCTTCGCTCTCGTTCTTCATCGACAGCGTCGGAGGACGATCTCCGGTCGCACGAAGCGTCCAGATATCGAACCGACGCTGCTGGTTGCCCACGGCGGCGAGCAACCCGCCGTCCGGCAGCCAGCCAAACGCATACTTCCTCGTTGCGGACGAACCGAGGAGGAGGCGGGCCGCGCCTGTCCCGTCTGCGGCCCGGGAGGAGATATCATCAGTGCCATATCCGCGGCTGGCGCTGAAGATGATGCTCATGCCGTCGGGGGACCACAGCGGGAACTCGGCATCACGTTCGTCGAGCAGCGGTGACGCCGTTCCACGGGCGAGGTCCACGATCAAGATGCCAGACCGGTTGGTCTGCGGATCAGTACGCGACACAGCTGCGCGCCCGCCGTCAGGTGCGATCGAGAACCGGTCGAACTGTCCTGGCTCCCACACTCGGTCCTGCTGCGTGCCGGCGCGGCTGAACCACGTGAGCTGCTGCAACGCGGGCGGGGCCGGCGGCCTGTAAACGATGAGGCCGTCCTCCGAGGCCGCGAACGCCGTCCGTCCGTTGTCGTCGTCGTCCACGCGCGGGACGATCGGGCTCGGCTCTCCGGTGAGCTGCCACCGGCGCTGATCGAGCCACTGCGCGAGCAGCGCACCTCCCCGAGCGAAGAGCAGTCGGCCGCCCGCGACAAATGCCTGGCTCGTGTTGGCTCCAAGATTGCCATCGATCGCAGCGGGGGCGATCAGCTCGGTTGTCGTCGGGGAATCGAGCGATCCGAGCCTGATGCTGTTTCGCCCGTTTGCGCGGAACACCGTGAACACGAAATGCCGGCCATCGGCGAGGAAACTGGGCAGGCGGTGACTGTGCTCCCCGGACGAGGTGTCGAGGGTGGTGAGCGGCGCTGGCGTCGACGCGCCGCCCGCGTCCACGCGGTAGAGCGGCGAAAACGGATCGGGAGCGAAGATGATCGTTCCGTCCCGGTTCCAGGCGCCGCCGCGGCCGTCTGCCGCATCGCAGATGACCTGCGTCGCGCCGTTGGCAACGTCAATTCGCTTCAGCTTGCCGGCCAGGAAGACCCCAAGGGAGTGTCCGTCAGGCGCCCAGAAAGGATGTGGATGGTTCTGGCCCGATCGTGGGCCTTCGGTGCCAGGAAGGACGCGTGCATCGAGGGCATCGATGGATCGAACCCACACGGCAATCCCGGATCCGCCGGCACTCTGGCCGACAAACGCGAGCCGCCTTCCGTCCCGGGAGAGTGCCGGAAACTCGGCCCTTCCGGCGCTCGCGGGCAGTCCGAGCGTGAACCGCATCTGCGGCTGTGGCGCCTCGCCGCGGGCGCGGACACTCCCATACACCGTGAGCGCGACGAGCGCGAGCAGGGAAAACGCCGCGACGCTCCAGGCGAGGCGTTCACGCCGGCTCGCGTTGCGAGGAGCGACGGTGGCCGGAGTCGCGGCTTCGGATCCGCCTTCGGCAATCCACGTCAGCTCGTGACGAATATCCGCGGCCGCCTGCCACCGTTCTTCGCGTGACTTCGCAAGACAGCGCCGCACGACGTGATCGAGCGCCGCCGGAGCGGACGATTGCGCCGTCGAGAGCGGCGCCGGTTCGCGCGCGAGGATGGCGCCCGCCAGGCTCGCGGCGGACTGGCCCTCGAAGGCGCGCCGGCCCGTGACCATCTCGTACAGCAGGCAGCCAAACGCCCAGATGTCCGAGCGGGCGTCGGCTTCCTCGCCCTCGATCTGCTCGGGCGCCATGTACTGGTAGGTTCCGATGATCGCGCCCGCCGCCGTGAGCGGCCTGTGCTGCCCCGGCGCTGACGAGTTCAGCCGCGTCGTCAACGCGCTCAGGCCGGCTGCCGGAACCATCCTGGCGATGCCGAAGTCGAGGAGCTTCGCGCCCGATCGCGCGAGGATCACGTTCCCGGGTTTGAGATCGCGGTGCACGACGCCGCGCGCGTGCGCCTTGTCGAGCGCGTCGGCGATCTGGATTGCATATCGGACGGCGTCGGCGACCGGCAGCGCTCCCTTCGACAGTCGATCGGCCAGGGAGACGCCTTCGACGTGTTCCATCACCAGGAAATCGAGGCCGTCCTGCCGGCCGATGTCGTGCAGCGTACAGATGTGCGGATGGTTGAGCGCCGCGAGCAGCTTGGCTTCGCGCGCGAACCGGTCGAGCCGATCGCGATCCGTTGCGAACAGCGGGGGCAGGATCTTGATGGCGACATCGCGTCCAAGGCGGGAATCGCGCGCGCGATAGACTTCGCCCATGCCGCCGCGCCCGATCAGGGCCTGGACGACGTAGGGTCCGAGCTGCGCGCCCGGCTGCAGCGCGCCGCCCGTCACGATGGCGCTGAGGGGAGCGGGCGAGGCGAGCAGTTCGAGGATCTCACGGCGGCGTTCCGGGTCCGGGCAGTGCTCGCTGACGAAGCGTTCCCGCTCGGCCGCGGGCAGATCCGCGGCGCGTTCCAGCAGTGGCTTGATCTCTTCCCAGTCGCCCGCGTTCATGGGCGCGTTCTCAGCCGGCGCCCCGGCCAGAACTCCGCCGTCGCAACCTCGCGGCGGATCGTCGCCGGCGACAGTCCCCTGGCCCCTGCACCCTGCTGTTCGGTGAGACCGCCGAAGTAGCGGAGCTCCACAATCTCCGCCTGGCGCGGGTCCAGCGCCGCCGGGTCCTCGAGCGTGTCATGCAGCGTGACCACGCCCAGGACGTCGCCGGACCCGGGATCGGCGAGGATAGGCAGCATTAGAGGGGTCTCCGCTCGCCTTCCGCACAGCAGGTTAACAGAACACCCGCTATCGGACGCCGTGGGAACCCCCTCCGAAGAGTACCGCGCCCAGGCACAGGGCTGATTATGGCTGCTGCGCCGGAGTTGTCAACGACATTCGCGCGCCATTCGCGCGACATGTAGGGAGTACATGATCTGACCGCTCCCGAGAGCAAGTGATCTGACCGCTTCACTGGCGGACCGATACCTCTCGCAACCGAGGAGGCGCGATGGGGTATGCGGCATCCGCGTGGGAGCGGGCGATGACGGTGCAGGAAGTGATGCTGAAGGCGCTGAGTGGCGAAATCCACTGGTTTCGCGCCGCGGACATTCTGGGGATGTCCGCGCGGACGCTGCGCCGCTGGCGGGAGCGGTATGAGCAGCACGGGTATGTGGGGCTGGTGGACAAACGGCGGCAGTCGCCGTCGGTGCGACGGGTGGCCGCGCCGGAGGTCGCGCGGCTCCTGCGTCTGTATCGGGAGCGGTATGTGGGGTTCAATGTGCGGCACTTTCATCAGATCGTGCGGCGCGAGCAGGGGGTCACCGTGTCGTACACCTTCCTGAAGCAGACCCTGCAGGCGGCCGGCTTGGTCAAGAAGCATCGCGCGCGGGGTCGGCATCGGCGTCGGCGGGAGCCGCGGGCGTGCTTTGGGGAGCTGCTGCACATTGATGGCAGTCCGCATGCGTGGCTGGCCCTGATGCCCGCGGTGCGCGCGACCCTGATCGCGGTGGTCGACGACGCGACCAAGCGGCTGCTGTATGCGCAGCTCGAGGTCGCGGAGAGCACCCACACGGTGCTGCAGGCCTTGCGGACCGTCTGCACGACGTGGGGCCTGCCGATGGCGCTGTACACGGACCGCGCGAGTTGGGCCTTCCTCACCCCCAAGGCGGGCGGGCGCGTGGACAAGACGCGAGTGACCCAGGTGGGCCGGGCGTTGGCGCGGTTGGGGGTCGAGCACATCCCGGCGTACTCACCGCAAGCGCGGGGCCGCAGTGAGCGCGTGAATCGCACCCTGCAGGACCGCCTGGTCAATGAGCTGCGCGTGGCGGGCATGACGACGCTCGACGCGGCGAATGCCTACCTGCGGGACGTCTTCGTCCCGCAGACCTTCAGTCACCCGCCGCGCGACCCGCTCGCGCACCTGCGGCTTCGGCGGCCAGGGCCGCCGGCAGGGGCCGCGACACTGTTCGCCAGCGTGAACCGGCAGCGTTCAGCGAATCGGAATGTAGAGCGCGGTGTAGCGCACGCCGGGGTGCCGGTGGCCGTAGACCTTCGGGATGTCGCGCGTGGCGTCGGTCGCGATGACGAGCGGGAAGATCAGGCAGAGGGCAAACGCCGTCCGGCGCCACCACATCCCGCCTCGCACGTCCGCTGCTGGCGGCAGCCGCCGCAGCCCATCCTCCGGATCGCGTGTGCGCAACAGGTTCCGCACGAGCAGCGCCAGCCCGACCACGGCCAGAAACACGTTGAAGGCCTGGCCGGCGGGCAAGCCGAGCAGCGTGAGCGGATATTCGCGATAGAGGTCGATGAAGATGCGCACGAACGCATAGAGAAACAGGAACGTCGCGGCGAGACGGCCCGCGGGCACGGGACGGCGCCGCGTCCACATCAAGACCGGGATGATCAGCAGGTTCTTGAGGCCGTCGTAGAGCACGACCGGATGGCGGAATCCTTCGGCCTCGGGAAACTTGACCGCCCACGGCACCGTGGTCACACTGCCGACAATCTGGCCATCGATGAAGTTGCCGATTCGGCCCGCCGCCAGGATGACCGCCGTCGGGATGGCGAGCGCGTCGAACACCACGCGATACGGCTTGCCGCGGATCGCGCAGAACAGCCCGACGCCAACGAAACCCCCGATGATGAGCCCATGCGTGGCCATCCCGCCCAGCCAGACGGCGGGAATCAATGCCGGGTGATCGAGATAGAAGGCCCGCTCGTGGAAGACGGTGACCAGCCGCCCGCCGACCAGCACACCGACGGCAAGCAGCAGCACCAGGTCGAGCGTCTCGCGGTCGGTGAAGCCCAGCTCGGTCCGCCGCCGCCGAAGCGACAGGTAGGCGTTGAGAAACCCGAGCGAGTAGCT
>Ga0315278_10002046_pt1 | contig 17909 bp, 8 predicted proteins | sample YL17G06_0_MG_FD_203880 | JGI IMG/M metagenome (GOLD analysis project Ga0315278, IMG submission 203880) | Sediment microbial communities from Yellowstone Lake, YNP, Wyoming, USA - YL17G06_0 | ecosystem: Environmental > Aquatic > Freshwater > Lake > Sediment | place: USA: Wyoming | collected... | reverse complement strand
GCCAAGGGAGAGGGACACGAAGGTCCCTCTCCCGGAGGGCTGGTATCGGGGGTGCGAGATGTCTAGCTTTCGCTAGAACAGGAGCAGCCTAGGACTTCCGTGTGAGGGATCTGTGAGGCTCGCTTGAGGAATCCATGGGACGTCGTGAACAGGGGACAGGCGGAGAGGGGGTGGATCGCCGCCCCCCCTTCATGCACCTCTTGGGTGGTTCTGTCAGGCTTGTCGGCTAGTTCGTCGTCGCCGTGTACTGGACGATCAAGCTGTAGTTGCCCTGCGGCAACGTCCCCATGTCGTCAGCCGTGAGGCTGAGCTTGTAGGAGACGTTTACGCTCTGCGGGTCACGTCTGTCTCTGTTCACTTGTCAAGGACCAACGGCATGACTGCGCCACTCACACCCTACTGCTAGACATCCGCCAGCCGCTGTTCTGCCGAACCCACGCACTCTCGAGCCGTTCTCCCGCGGCGGGAGCGAAACGAGGAGTGGGGGGACGGTGTTCGTAGGGTGCAGGTTGACGGGTCCGCGGGAATGGACCACAGTGGCATGAACCATACGACGCGACACAACCACTAGGGGGCAGTCATGAACGTGAGGTCGGCGGGAAAGGCGTTGAGGGTCCTCGTTCTCTTGGGAGTGGCCCTGGCGGCAGCGTGTCCGGCGTGGGGCGCTACACTCTCCGCGACGAGTGCGGAGATCGCTCCTCCTCGGGTCGTAGAGACCTCGCCGACGCGCGGCGAAGAACTGGCCATCGATGGAGCGATCCGGCTCGTCTTCGACCGGCCGATGGACCGCACCTCGACGGAAGAGGCCGTCGGCATCGCGCCCGGGGCGGCTGGACGCTGGGAATGGACGTCGGACACAGCAATCCAGTTCACCCCGTCGCAACCCTGGGAACGCGGCGCCGTCTACACCGTGACCGTGGCCGGAACGGCCCGCGACCCGAACGAAGTCCAGCTTGCCGATACCTTCTCGTTGCGGCTGCACGCGGTGGGATTCCTCACCGTCACGCAGGTCATTCCGGTCGACGGCGCAACCGGCATCGCCGCAGACAACTCAATCACCGTGCTGTTCAACCGCCCCGTCGTCGCGCTCTCGGCCGTGTCCGCCCCGGGAACAACGCCCCTGCCCGATCCTCTCGTCTTCGAGCCCGCCGTCGCGGGCACGGGAGAGTGGCTGAACACGTCGATCTACGTCTTCACGCCAAGCCAACCGCTTCTTGGCGGAACGGAGTACACCGTGACCGTTCGTGCGGGGCTGTCTGACACAACCGGCGGCCTTCTCGCCTCCGACGTGGTCTGGCGCTTCACGACCGTCCGGCCGGAGGTCGTCTGGACGAGCCCGCGCGACGGCGACGAGAGGGTCTCTCTCACCGAGTCCCTGCGCGTGACGTTCAACATGCCGATCAGTCTGGACTCCGCGCGCGAACGTCTCTCCGTGCGCGAGGTCTCGGCGTCCGGGCTGTGGACCTCCCCGGTGGCAGGAACCCTGTCGGCGGACGGAAATGACCTCGTCTTCGAACCCTCTGCCCCGCTCGGCTTCAACCGCCACGTCGTCGTGACGCTGGAACCCGGGGTGGCCGCGCAGGCGGGCGGACTGGGCACGACCGACTTCATTCGTTTCCGGTTCCGAACTGTGCCGACCCTTCGGATTCTTGGAACAACGCCTCGCGCCGGCGAGACGAACATCGACCCCTACTCGCCGTTCATCATCGAGTTCACCGCGCCCGTCAACGAAGACACCGTCCTCAAGCACGTCACGATCGAGCCCGCCCCCAAACCGGAGGACGTGTATGGCTACTTCAGCTCGTGGGACCTGCGCTACGTGATCTACTTCTCTCCGCAGCCGAGTCGAACGTACACCGTAACGATCAGCCCGGGGATCGAGGATCCCTATGGGAACAAGACGACTCAGGAGCTGACCGTCCGCTTCACGACGGCGCCCCTCGACCCGGCCGCATGGCTGCAGGTTCCCGGAAACGTGGGGACCTACAGCTCCTACGAGCCGGCGCACATCGTCGTCGCGCATCGCAATACCAGCCGCCTCTCGCTCACGCTGACGCAAGTGGATCTCCCGGAGTACTTCGCGGCGATGCAGGATTGGTACGACTTCACGCCACCCACGCGGGATCGCGCACGGACGTGGTCCGTCGCCGTGTCGTCCCCGCTGAACGAGGTCGGCTACACGCCGATCGATCTCCTCGAGGACAGCGGCCCTCTGGCCCCTGGGATTTACGTCATCGACCTCCAGGCCGACGGCGTGGAGTGGAATCGCTGGCAAGGGCGTCACGTGCTCATCTCGACGCCGACGCACCTCGTCATGAAGACGTCCGAGACCGAGACCCTCGTCTGGGCAACCGATCTCGAGACCGGCGCGCCGGTGGCCGGGCTGATCTTGTCGGGCATGAACTCCGACGGGAAGACGATCGACGTCGATGTGAGCGACAGCCGCGGGCTGGCGCGCTTCCCCGGCACCGCCTCGCTCGACTGGCGCGGCCTCACAGTCAGCGCGAGAAGCCCGTTCGCCTTCTCAAGCTCGGAATGGAGTGACGGAATCACGCCGTGGGAGTTCGGTTTCTCCAGCGAGACGCCTCCCTCCGGCCGCGCCTACCTCGATTCCGATCGCCCGATCTACCGAGCCGGCCAGACGGTCTACTTCCGCGCCATCCCGCGCGACGAAGCGGATGCCCACTACACGGTGCCTGCGATCCGCGAGGCGCACGTCAAGATCATGGACGCGAACTGGAACACGGTCTACGAGCAGACGCTTGCCCTCGACGCGTTCGGCACGATCTCCGGCGAGCACGCGCTCGCCGCGGACGCGGCACTCGGCAACTACACCCTGAGCGTCGAGGTGGGAGACCGGTCGGAGTCCCACGCGTTCCAGGTCGCCGCGTACCGAGCGCCGGAGTTCGCGGTCACAGTCGCCGCCGACCGAGACGAGATTGCGAAGGGCGACCCTTCGCGCGCCGTGGTCCAGGCGTCGTACTTCTTCGGCGCTCCGGTGGCCGACACGCGCGTAGAGTGGCGCGTCCTGTCGTCTTCCTACACGTTCTCGCCCTCTGCGTTCGGCCAGTACTCGTTCTCCGACATCGACGACCCCTGGGTTTGCCGCAATTGCTGGTGGCAGACGCCGCCGGCTCCGGCGCCCGTACTCGAGGGCAGCGGCCGAACCGATGCCTCGGGCGCTCTGTTGATCGAACTCCCGCGCGACATCGCGTCACGCGATCCACAGGCCGAAGACGGAGTCGCGCACGGGAGCCGACTCCTCACCATCGAGGCCACGGCCTACGGCCGCGACGGATCCGCGATCTCCGGCCGCACGTCGATCGTGGTCCATCAGGCCTCGTTCTACGCCGGCCTCGCCGCCGCTCAATCGATCGGCCAGGCGGGCCGGGCGATGACGTTGAACGTCGTCTCGGTCGACTGGGCCGGCGAGCGATCCGCTGGGCGCGCCTTGCGTTATGCGGTGGTCCGCCGCGAGTGGAAGAACACCTTCGAGTCCGACGCGTCGGGCGGCGGGACGTGGAAGGGGTCGACGGAGGACATCGACATCGACCGCGGATCGCTCGTCACCGACGAGCTGGGCGACGGGACTTTCGCGTTCACCGCGCCGACCGGCGGGTCGTACAAAGTTACTGTGGAGGGCTTGGATGAGTTGGAGCGCACGACGCGTTCCAGCGTCTTCGTGTGGGTGAGTGGGCCGGATACGGTGTCGTGGCGCCGCAGCAACGACGACCGCGTGACGCTCATCAGCGACAAGACGAGCTACCAGGTTGGCGAGACGGCTCAGATTCTCATTCCGAGCCCCTACCCAGGCGAGCAGTGGGCTCTCGTCACCGTCGAGCGGGGCGGGGTGCTGTCGCAGCAGGTCCTCCTTCTGCCCTCGAATAGCACGGTCCTGCCGATTCCGATCACGGAGAACGGTGTCCCGAATATCTACGTGAGCGTGGTCCTTGTCCAGGGACGAACGGCCGCGCGAGCGGCCGGCGGGCTCGACACCGCGAGCATGAAGGTTGGATATGTGACTCTCTCCGTTGATCCGGCGCCGCGCCTCCTGCGCGTCTCGCTCGAGGGCCCGCAGGAGAGCCTCCTGCCAGGGCAGACGGCGAGCTACACCCTCACGGTGACCGACGCAGACGGAGTGCCCGTCCAGGGCCAGTTCTCCCTCGACGTGGTGGACAAGGCCATTCTCACCCTGAGTCCACGCGAGCCGAATCGCATCGCGTCGACGTTCTACGGCCCGCGAGGTCTCGGCGTGAGTACGTCAAGCTCCCTCACGCTCTCCCTGTCGCGCCTCGTCCTGGAACAGATGCAGGACATGGGGGCTGTGGGCGGCAACAAGGTCGCGGCCGAAGGCCGTGGACCGCTACTGGGATTGGGGGCGCCCGCGCCGATGATGGCGACGGCGGGCCGCGACGAGGCGGCGGCGCCTTCGGCGGCGGCGCAGCTCCCGGCTGGAGTGGCTCTGCGCGAGGCGTTCGCCGACACGGCCTACTGGAACCCGACGGTGACCACCGACGCCGACGGCCGCGCCATCTTGAACGTCAAGCTCCCGGACAACCTGACCACGTGGGTCGTACGTGCCGTCGGCATCACCTCCGACACGAAGGTCGGCGAGGCGACGACGGAGACCCTCGTGACGAAGCCGCTCCTCGTGCGTCCGGTCGCGCCGCGCTTCTTCGTCGTGGGCGACCGCGTGCGATTGGCCGCTTCGGTGACCAATCAAACGCAGAACGATCTCGACGTCGACGTTGCGCTCGCCTCCACGGGCCTCGCGCTCGAGGGGCCGGCGCGCCAGACGCTGCGCGTCCTGGCGGGCTCGGAGAGTCAGGCGGTATGGTGGGTCAACGTCCTCGACGTGGAGGCCGTCGACGTGGCGTGGAGCGCCGTGGCCGGCGATCTGTCGGACGCTGCGCGACCGCGACTCACGACGGGGCCCGAGGGGACGATCCCGGTGTACCGCTACACGGCTCCCGAGATCGTCGGCACGGCGGGCGAGCTCCGTCAGGCCGGCGGCCGCACGGAGACGATCGCTCTGCCACAGAGCTACGATCCGGGCACAAGTCGGCTCGACGTACGTCTCGACGCCTCGCTCGCGGCCGCGATGACCGAAGGGCTCAGCTACCTCGAGCACTTCGAGTATGAGTGCACGGAGCAGGTGGTGAGCCGATTCCTGCCAAACGTCCTGACCTATCGCGCCCTGACGCTCCTCGGCATCGAGGATGAGGATCTCGCCCGACGCCTCCACGATCTGGTGCTCCAGGGCCTCGAGAAGCTCTACGTCCGTCAGAACGGCGACGGGGGCTGGGGCTGGTGGACGGACGAGACGTCGAGCCCGTATCTCACCGCCTACGCCGCCTACGCCCTCCTCCGCCTCCAGGAGGCGGACATCCTCGTGCGGCCTGAGGTTCTCGATCGCGCGACGCGCTATCTCGAGTCGACGCTCGTGTCGCAGGAGGATCTCGGAACGTTCCGACAAGCGAACCGCCAGGCCTGGGCGCTCTTCGTGCTGTCGCTCGCCGGACGGGACGATCCTGCCGGCCTGTATGCCGACCAGCTGTTCGACCATCGCGCCAAACTCAGCCACTACGGCAAGGCGTTCCTCGCCATGGCGCTCGACCGACTCGGCCGACCGAGAACGAAGATCGACACGCTCCTCTCCGACCTGGTGAACGAGTCCATCCAGAGCGCGACCGGCATGCACTGGGAGGAGGCGAACTACGATGGGTGGGCGATGAACACCGACACGCGGTCGACGGCCGTCATCCTCGACGCGATCGTGGCCCTCGACCCCAAGAACGCACTCCTTCCGAACGTCGTCCGCTGGCTCATGGTGGCACGGAAGAGCGGCATCTGGGAGACGACGCAGGAAACCGCGTGGGCTCTCGTTTCGTTAACGGACTGGATGGTCGCAACGGGCGAACTCGACGCGGACTACGCGTTCGGCGTCCTTTGGGACAGCGTTCAGAAACTCGAAGGCGCCGCGACAAAGGAGACGGTGCGCGACTCGGCCACGGTGAGCATCCCGGGCAGCGAGCTCTCGACGAGCGATCGGCACGCGCTCACCGTGTTCCGCGAGGAGGGCCGGGGCGTCCTCTACTACACCGCACACCTCAACCTCCAGCTGCCGGCCGACGAAGTGGGCGCCTTGGCGCGTGGAATTATCGTCACCCGCCAGTACGCGCCGAGCGACTGCGGTCTCGACGCGACGTGCCCGGACGTGAAGGAAGCGACGGTCGGAGAGACGTATGAGGTGCGGCTAACGATCATTGCTCCGAACGACCTCTACTACGTCGTGGTCGAGGATCCGCTGCCCGCCGGCTGCGAGGCGGTGGACACGACGCTCGACACGACGAGCGTTCTAGACACCGGGCCGAGCATTCGCCGCGAGTCGTCGAGCGGGACCTCGATGCGATACCCCTGGTGGTGGTGGCGCTGGTACTCGCGCAGCGAGCTGCGCGACGAGAAGGTGGCTCTGTTCGCCGACTACCTCCCGGCCGGCACCTACACCTACCGCTACACGGTCCGCGCCGTTCAGCCGGGCGAGTTCAAGGTTCTTCCGGCGATCGCGCGCGAGTTCTACTTCCCGGAAGTGTTCGGAAGATCGGAGGGCCGAGCGTTCACCGTGCTTCCGTCGGAGTAGTCACGAGCTACAAGGTTCGCCCGCCGCAACCGGCGGGCGGACCTTTCAGCGTCCCCGCAGGAGTTGGAGCGCGTGGAGGTTATTCGAACAGCTGAACACGACGAGGCCCATGTCTCCATCTTCCGGCACGGTCGCGTAGAGCTCGGTGATCGTCAGGTCGCGGCGAGCGAGAGCTTCCGTGATGCGGCATAGAAATCCCGGATGATGGGGTAGCTCCATCACGATCACGTCCCTCTCCCGGAGGGAGTACCCCGCGTCGCGCAACGCGTCGCGCGCGTAGGACTGCGAACTTGTGATCAGGTGGATGCGCACGGACTCGCCGACCACGCTGGCGAAGACGGCGGAGAGATTGATGCCCATGTCGCCGAGGAGCCGGCTGATGTCGGCGACGACGCCGACGCGGTCGACGTCTTCAACCACGATCTCTTGAACCAGCCTCGCCTCTCGCATCGGACCTCCCGCGCCGCGTCTCCCCGACGAAGGCTAGCTCGATCCCCTGCGACGAGTCGCCCGTGCGCCCCGCGGACGCGGGACACTTGGCCGGCCATCCCGCTCGGGCTCCACGTTCGGCCAAGGTCCCCCTCGGTCCGAGACGAATGTCCCGGGATGGGCAAGTGAAGGTCCTAGAGGACGGCGTTTTCTGCCAGTAGGCTCCTCGTGATGGAGTCCCGAACGAGAACCTGGCGGATCGTGGCGATGCTGTTCGTCGCTGTCTTCGCGTCGGCTCAGGCTGCGGCCGGCGCCGTGCGCATTGACCTTCTCTCGACCGCGAAGGACGCCGCGCCGGGCGACGTCGTGACGCACGTCTTCGCCGTATCGCACGACGAGCCCTTCGGGAAGACGTTCACCCTCACCTACGACGTGCCGACGGGCTGGGCGCACCTCGGTGCCCCGCCGGAGATCGCCGTGGCGGCCGGAGACGAGGGCGTGGTCTTCCTGACCTTGACCGTCCCTTCGGACGCCGCCGCAGGATCCTACGTGCTCTCCCTCCGCGCCACGTCGCAGACCGATGCGACGGACGAGGCGTCGGCCGGCGTGGCGACGCGGGTCACCGTCGTCAATCAGGTCGAACTCGTCCCCCCCGCGGGGAAGAGCGTGGCGCCGGGAGGATCGGTATCCTACGACGTCCTCGTCGTCAACCGCGGCAACGCTCAGGACGTCTTTGCCCTCACGGCCATCTCGTCACGCGCGTACGCGGTCAGCCTGTCGACCCCATCGCTGGAACTCTCCCCACGCGAGAGCCAAACGGTCACTGTCGTCCTCGCGGTGCCTGCCGACGCAGTTCCGGGACGCGACGTCATCACCGTGCGCGCCTCGTCCACCCTGTACGCCGAAGTGGAGGACGAGATCGCCGTCTTCACGACCATCCTTCCGCCGGGGCCTAGCGCCGTGGGCGGATCCCTGCTCGAGATCCTTCCCGTGCGGGTCCACGTCGGGGTCGAGAAGGACGAGACCGCGGGAACCTTCGACAGCCAGATCTCGTTCGCCACGTCCGGACCCGTTTTCGACGGGACTTTCTCCGCGTCGTGCTCAGCCCTTCACCCGTTTGGATCGGGCCCTGTGGACGTCACCGCAGCCTCGCTCCTCTACCGCCTCGACACGGCGTCGTACGCCGTCGGCAAGGTGTCGCAATCCTTGACGGACCTCGTCAGCATGTCGTGCGACGGCGGCTCGATCGCCATCGATGGCTCGATGGTCGACGTCTCCTTGATCGCGGGGGGAAGCGGCGAGGAGACGAGGTTCGGCGGCCTGCTCGCCCTAGGCCCGGAGGAGGCCCAGCTTGGGCTCGCCTACTCCGATCGTCGCAGCGAGGCCGCCCGATGGGCCACGTGGACCGGCACGGCCAAGGCCGAGCCCCTCGACGGCTGGATCGTACGCGCCGAGGGAGGCCTGGGCACGGACAACGGGAGGCTCGGTCGCGCAGGATTCGTGGGGACCACCATCGACTCGGACGCCTACTTTCTCAGCGCCGACGCCTTCTCCGTCGACACCTACTTCCCCGGACCGCGGAACGATACGGCCGGCATCGAGATGTCCCAGCGTCTTCGGCTGACGTCGCTCTCGCTCGGGCTGTCCATTCGCCACGCCTGGGACAACGTCGTTCGGGACCCGCTCGTCCCGACGCTCGTGAGGGACTCGTTGGGCGTCAACTTGTCCGCGACGCCGTGGGGCGACGGCCCGACCCTTCAAACCACGCTGGAGCTGGCGCGAAGACACCAGGCCGATGGGACTCCCCGCGACGATATCGATACGCTCCTCGCCTACAACGTGATGGAAACGGAGGGCGTCTTCCCCTACGCCTTCACCGGACGCATCGCCGACCGCGTCGACCGCCTCGTCGGGACGAGCCGACGAACGCTGACGCACACACAGAAGGTCGGCCTCTCGGTCGACGAGTTCTCCATCCTTCTCACGTTGAGCGAGGAACGGGTGGTCGATCTCGTGCATGACCTCGTCCTCAGCTCGGCGGCGAGCGCGTCACTCGCCGTCCGGCCTCTAGGATCGCGCCACGAGGCGGCGATCGAATTCCGCTCTCTAGGCGACACGTTCGATCTCGATGCTTCGCTCGTCGTCCACGCCACGGACGACGTCGACGCGGTGTTCGACGGGTTCGCGCGCTGGGAGAGAGGAAACCCGGCCGGCGCCAGGTTCGGATGGAGCGTGGGACTCAACGCCACCTTCGGCGTTCCCTTCCCGTTCCTCGTCACCAAGGGTCGCATCGAAGGCCGGGTCTTCGTCGATCGCAACGCGAACGGCGTCCTCGACGAGGGCGAAGCCCCTGCCGAGGGCGCTGTCGTCTTCGTCGAAGGGAGCGAGGCCTCGACAGACGCTGCGGGCGAGTTCCGCTTCCCGCCGCTTTCGCCCGGGCTCTACCACCTCTCTGCGCGCGAACTGCCTCTCGACACGACCTTCGGAAGCCCGATCGAGATCCGGCTCGGCGCGGGAGAGCGCCGCGTCGTCGACGTTCCCTTGGCGCCGATCCTCACGCTCCGCGGTGCCGTCTTCGAGGACGCCAACCAGGATGGAGTGCGGCAACCGCACGAGACGGGGTTCGCCGGCATCCGCATCCGGTTGGCGAGAGAGGATGGCGAGACGATCGCGACGACGACCGACGCGCGCGGCGAGTTCGCATGGGCCAACGCTCGTCCGGGAACCTACATCGCGTCGCTCGACGCGAGCACGCTCCCGGAGCGATTCTCTTTCACCACCCCCGAGTCGCAGGCCGTGGACGCGTCGTCGGATGATCTCCTCACTCTGTTCGGCGGATTCGTCCGCCCCCGCGAGGTCGTCGTCACGTTCCAGCCTCCGACAGCCGACGGCGTGGCGACGCCGGTCGCGCCGCGAATCGGCGAGGTCGTAACCTTCGACGCGTCCCTGTCGTTCGACTTCGATGGCGAGATCGTGAGCTACGCCTGGGACGTCGACGGCGATGGCCAAACCGACTCGGCGGACGCGGTAACGACCCACGTCTTCGCCGCTGTGGGGCACTACCGAGCCTCGTTGACCGTGACCGACAACGCCGGCAACAGCGATACGCAGGTGTTGGAGATCGATGTGGGCGAGGCCGAGGCCACGCCTACGCCCACGCCCGTCCCCATCGCCCCCTCCACAACCGTAGGCGCCCTTCGCCCGCCCGTGGCCGATTTCGCCTACGCCCCGGTTTCGCCCGCCGCCGGACAACGCGTCACGTTCGATGCCGCAGCGTCCGTCGACTTCGACGGACCCATCGTCCGCTTCACGTGGGACTTCGATGGCGATGGCAATCCGGACGCCGAGGGCGTGGCCGTCGAGTGGACGTTCGCCACGCCGGGATCCTACGATGTCGCCGTGACCGTGACCGACGAGGCCGGGATGAGCGACACCGTCGTCTACGCCGTGGAGGTCAACGGAGTGCCCCAGATTCTGCCCGCCTCGCCTGGCACCCCGTCGGCCCACTTCGTCTACACCCCGGTCTTCCCGCGCGCCGGGGACGCTGTGCGCTTCGACGCGTCGTCGTCCGTGGATCCCGTCGGCGGCACGCTCGACTACGCGTGGGACTTCGACGGCAATGGGACAAGCGACGGCGATGGGCCCATCTCGGAGTGGACGTTCTCCGCCCCCGGCACCTACCTGGTCACGCTGACCGTGGTTGCCGCGAGCGGACTATCGGACTCGATCACCCAGCCGATCCTCGTTCTCGGATCGGGCGCGCCGGAGGCGGGAGGGAGCGAACAGCCGCCGATCGCCGCACTGCAGTACGTTCCGCCGAGCCCTAGCGTCAACGAGCCGGTCCTGTTCAACGCGACAGCGTCGATCGACCTGGACGGGCACGTGGTGGCTTACGCTTGGGATTTCGACGGCGACGGCACGCCCGACTCGACCGATGCGATCGCCGTGCGCACGTTCCTGCAGCCCGGCGTGGTCTCCGTGACGCTGACCGTGTTTGACGATGCCAGGAACAGCGACTCGATCAGCGTCGAGATCGAGATCAAGTAGCCGCGTCGGCCTCGGCGGGCCCAGGGCATGGACCGGCGAGGGCCGGACAGCCACTGCACGCAGCATGGCTGCATGCAACAGCATCGCCGGACGGCGAGGCGTGGTCGCAGGCGCGGCAATCCGAGCCGCAGGGCGCGAGCGGCCCCTCCGCAAAGACCGAACGCTGGGGCGCGTCCTCGGGGTAGCCTGGCTGCTCCGTGCGATAGACGGCGGCGCGGTGGAGCCCAAGCGCGATCTGCGGGTTCTCCGCCACGAACTCCAGCCACCAGCGCTTGGCCTCCGGCAGGTACCAAACGCCGACGAGCATCGCGCCGAACGAGGCGATGAAGTGGACGTGAGGGCAGTTCTTGTACTGCGTGGCGATCCGTGCCGCGAACTCCGCGCTCGGCGCTTCCCCGACGAGGAGGTAGGCGGCCACGTCTACACCAACTCGACGAACGAGCGTTTCCCCACCTGAACGAGCATGGGAGGGGTGAAGTGCACGTCCGCGTCGGGCGAGTCGATGCGCTCTTCGTTCACCCGCACGCCGCCTTGCTGGATGACGCGCTTCGCCTCGCCGCGGCTCCCTACGAGCCCCGACGCCTGCAGGAGGTCGACGATCCCGATCGTCCCGCCCTGCTTGAGCTGCGATCGGTCAAGCGTCTTCTGCGCCACGTCGCTCGGCCGCTCGTGACGGACATGGATGCGATCGAACTCCGCCTCGGCCGCGGCCGCAGGCTCCGCCCCGTGGTACATGCCGACGAGCGTTCTCGCCAAGCGGCGCTTGGCGTCCCGCGGACTGGACTCGATCTCGCCGCGAACCTCGTCCATCGCGACGTCGGTGAGGAACGTGTAGTACGGCTCGATGAGCGTGTCGGGAATCGACAGGATCTTCCCGTACATCACCCCGGCCGGCTCACCGATTCCGACGTAGTTGCCGACGGTCTGGCTCATCGCCCGCTCGCCGTCGATGCCGATGAGGAGCGGCACAGTCATCACAAGCTGCGGCTCCTGGCCGTACTCGCGCTGGATGTCGCGGCCGACGAGCAGGTTGAACAGCTGATCGGCTCCGCCCAACTCGACGTCGGCCTGGACGGCCACCGAATCGTAGGCCTGGGCAAGCGGGTAGAGGAACTCAAGCACGCTGATCGAACGGCCCTCGGCGTACCGCTTGGCGAAGTCGTCGCGTTCCAGCATTCGCGCCACGGTGTACTTCGCCGTGAGGTGAATGACGTCGGCAAACGACATGGCTCCGAGCCACTCGGAATTGAAGCGCACCTCGGTCCTCTTCGGATCGAGGATCTTGAACGCCTGATCCTGGTACGTGGCCATGTTCTTCTCGATGTCCGCCTGCGTCATGAGGGCCCGCGTGGAGGCGCGTCCGGACGGATCGCCGATCCGTCGTGTGAAGTCGCCGACGACGAGAACGCCCGTGTGCCCGAGGTCCTGGAACTGCCGCATCTTCCGCAGCGGCACGGAGTGGCCGAAGGTGAGATGCGGCGCCGACGGGTCGATGCCAAGCTTGACCCGGAGCGGCCGCTTGTCGGCCGCCGATCGCTTGAGCTTCGCGACGAGCTCCTCTTGCGGAATCACCGCACCCGTGCCCCGCAGGAGCCGTTGCTCCGCCCCCTCGTTCGGTCTTGCCATGCCCGCCCTCACGCCTTCACGACCGAAACGATGCGGTCGTCGTCCTCGAGTTGAATGAGCCGCACGCCGCGCGCGTACCGGCGATACACGTTGATGTCCCCGGCCAAGATGCGGATCACTTTCTGCTCGGTGGTGATGATGATCTCGTCCTGATCGGAAACCACGAGCACGGTCACGAGGAGTCCCGACTCCGCATCCAGCTTGATCCCTTGCACTCCCTTGCCGCCCCGCCCCTGGAGCGGGAATTCGTCAAGCGCGACGCGTTTCCCGTGACCCCTCTCCGCCACCATGAGCAGCTTCTTCTCCATCGTGATCTCGCGTCCTAGACCCGCCATGCCGATGACGTGGTCGCCCTCTTCGAGTCGTATGCCGATCACGCCGCGCGACGGACGTTTCGTCAGGCGCACCTCGTCGTCGCGGAAACGAATCGTCTGCCCCGCCCGCGTCGCGAGGATGAGGTCGCCGTCGCCCACCGCGACGTCGACCAGTCGGTCGTCCTCGTCGGCGTTCAGGGCAATGATCCCGCCGGCATGGACGTTCGAGTAGTCCGTCAGCCGGTTCTTGTTCACGATCCCGTTCGCCGTTGCCATCAGACAGAGGTCGCTCTCGACCAAGGCGAAGTTGCGCACGGGGAGGATCGAACGAATGAACTCGTCCTGCTCGAGCGGAATGAAGCTGCGCACGTTCTTGCCCGCCGCGTCGCGCCCGAGGGACGGAAGCTTGTGCCCTTGCGTGCGGTAGACCTTCCGACGGTCGCTAAACATGAGGAGTTCATCGCGGGCGTTGACGAGCGTCGTCACTTCGACGTAGTCCTCGTCCTTCGTCCGCTGGCCGATCACGCCCTTCCCGCCTCGCCCCTGGCTGCGGAATTCGTGGGCTCGCGGAGCGTTGATGTACCCGCGGCGGGTGACGGTGACCATGAGGTCGTAGTCCGGGATGAGATCGGCCGAGTCGACTCCGCCCTCGGCGCTCTCGATCGTCGTGCGCCGCGCGTCAAGATAGCGGTCGGCGATCTCGCGCAGCTCGCGCTTGATCGTCTCGTCGAGCACGACCTCGCTCCCGAGGATGTGCGCGTAGTCGGCGATGGCGCGCTTCTTCTCTTCGTACTCCGCATCGATCTTCTCGCCCTCGAGCGACGTCAGTTGCGACAGCCGCATCTTGAGGATGGCGTCGACCTGCTCGTCGGACAGGGCGAACTCGCCTGCGAGGGCGCGCGCCGCGGCCGCGCTGTCGGTCGATCCACGGATGACGGCGATCACGCGATCGATGTCGCGCCGCGCGATTTGGAACCCCTCGAGGATGTGGGCGCGCTTCTTCGCCACATCGAGACGGTGCTCGGTCCGACGGCGCACGATCTCGCGACGGAAGTCGATGAACGAGTTCAGGATCTCCTTCAACGAAAGCGTGCGCGGGTTCCCATCGATGATCACGAGGAAGATGGCGGAGAACGTTCGCTCAAGCGGCGTGAACTTGTAGAGCTGGTTCAAGACGACATTCGGGTTCGCCGAACGCTTCAGGTCGACGACAATGCGCAACCCCTCGCGGTCCGACTCGTCGCGAAGGTCGGAGACTCCGTCGATCTCGCCCGACTGCACCTTCTCGGCGATCGTCTCGACGATGGTCGACTTCCTGACCTGGAACGGGATCTCGTGGATGATGATCTGCGTGTCCTCGATCGTCGCTTTGCCACGCACGGTCATCTTCCCGAGGCCCGTACGGTACATCTCCTCGATGCCGGCTCGACCCATGATCGTCCCGCCGGTCGGAAAATCGGGCCCCTGGATGTACTGCATCAGGTCCTTCGCCGAGGCAAATGGGTTGTCCATGAGCGCGATGACCCCGTCGATCAGCTCGCCAAGATGGTGTGGCGGGATCTGCGTCGTCATCCCGACGGAGATGCCCCACGCCCCATTCATCAAGAGGTGAGGGATGCGCGCCGGGAGCACCGTCGGCTCTTCGAGCGACTCGTCGAAGTTTGGCGACCAGTCCACCGTCTTCTCGCCCAACTCCTCGAGAAACTCGGTCGCGATGGGCGTCAGCCGCGCCTCGGTGTAGCGCGTGGCGGCCGCAGCGTCTCCGTCAATCGAGCCGAAGTTCCCTTGCCCGTCCACCAGCGGGTAGCGGTACGAGAACTCCTGCGCCATGTTGACCATGGTGTCGTAGATGGCGAGGTCTCCGTGGGGGTGCAGCTTTCCCATCACCTCTCCGACGACGCGCGCCGACTTGCGATGCGGCTTCCCGGGAACCACGCCCAGCTCGTGCATGCCGAAGAGGATTCTGCGCTGCACCGGCTTGAGGCCGTCGCGCACGTCGGGGATGGCGCGGCCGCGGATGACGCTCATCGCGTAGTTGATGTACGACTGCTGCATCTCCTCTTCGATGAACACTCGCTCGATCTGTTCCATGCCCCCCTCCTTTGCCACGAGTCTAGCTCACGTCGCCCGTGCCATGCGTTGCTCGCGCGAACGACCTCGCTCGTCGGGCGCCGCCCTCTCCAAAAAGGCACGAGGCCCCGGCGACAGATTCTGCCTCCGGGGCCCCGTCGGTCTCAAGCCTCGAAGCTCGAGCGGCGCACGCCGAGCGACGCGTCGGACGTCCTCGCCGCGGCGCCGCGCTCCTCGATGTCTTGATGCCGCCGACACGCCACCATGTGCCCGCCGCCGATGTCGACGAGCGTCGGCTCGACGTCTTCCCAGCACTCGGGGACGCTGAACAGGCAGCGGGGGTGGAATCGACAGCCGGGAGGAATGTTCGTCGCGGCCGGGATCTCGCCCTTGATCGGCACGTCCTTGATCTGGTTGACTCGGCCAGACTTCGGCTCGCAGACCGCGCCGATGAGCGCCTGGGTGTACGGGTGCAGACAGCGATCGATGACGACCCCTGCCGGCCCCATCTCGACGATCTTGCCGAGGTACATCACGGCGAGCCGATCCGCGAAGTAGCGTGCCGTGGACAGGTCGTGAGTGATGTACACGTATGTCAGGCCCAGCTCACGCTGCAGTTGGCGCATCATGGACAGGATCTCGGCCCGCGTCGACAGGTCGATCATCGACACCGGCTCGTCCGCGACGATGACGCTCGGATTCAGCATCAGCGTCCGCGCCGTGGCCGCCCGCTGCCGCTGTCCGCCGCTCAACATGTGCGGATGGCGGACGAGGAACTCGTCGGGTGGAGAGAGCTTGACTTCGTTCAAGATCTCACGAACCCAGACCTCCCTCTCCTGTAGATTCTGACCCACCTTGTGGATCTCCAAGGGCTCCATCAGGACGTCGCGCACGGTGAACCGCGGGTTCATCGAGGAGTACGGGTCCTGGAAGATCATCTGCACTTCCCGCCGATGCTTCGCAAGCCTCGCGCCTTGGATGTGCGTAACGTCCTCGCCATGCATGTGGAGCCGGCCGTCGGTGATGTCGAGGAGCTTCATGATCAGCTTGCCCGTCGTCGTCTTGCCGCAGCCGGACTCGCCGACCAGGCCGAAGATCTCCCCCTTGTTGATCGAGAACGACACGCCGTCGACGGCTCTCACCCAGGTCCGCTCTCCGCGCGTGATCTGGGTCAACGACCTCTTGACCGGGAACCACTTGGTCAGGTTCTCGGCAACGAGGATGGGCTCAGTCATTGAAGCACCTCCAGCAGGCGACCAGGTGATCGGGCTCGATCTCCCGCAGCCCCACATCGTCACGCGAGCACCGCTCCATCACGACGTGACACCGCGGGTGGAACCGACAGCCCGTCGGCGGCGCCACCAGATCCGGAGGAGTTCCGGGGATGAAGGCGAGTTCTGCTACTTCCTCGTGCAGCCGTGGCGTGGCGGCGAGCAGCCGCTGCGTGTAGGGGTGAGCCGGACCCTGAGGGCCGTAGATCTGCTCGTTCGTTCCGATCTCGGCAATCCGCCCGGCGTACATGATCATGATGCGGTCGGAAACCTCGGCCTCGATCGACAGATCGTGCGTAATGAAGATGAACGACACCTGGAGCTCGTCCTTCAGATCCTTCAGGAGGTTGATGACCTGCGCCTGGACCACGACGTCAAGCGCCGTCGTCGGCTCGTCGCAGATGACGACCTTCGGCTCGAGGAACAGCGCCATCGCGATGACGACCCGCTGCTTCATGCCTCCCGACAGCTCGTGAGGGTATCGCCGCAGGACATCGTCCGACAGCCCGACGAGGTTGAGGTACTTCTTCATCCTCGCGTCCATCTCCTGCCTCGACATCTCGCGGTGCTGGAGGAGCGTTTCCTTCATCTGCTTTTTGATCGTGTACACCGGCGTGAGGCAGTTCATCGCCCCCTGGAACACCATCGAGATCGTCTCCCAGCGCACCCTTCGCCGGATCTCCGTCTCCGACAGCTTCAGCACGTCGTGCCCATCGAGGAGGATTTGCCCCCCGACGATCCGCCCGGGCGGCGTCGGCATGTTCAACAGCGCCGTGCCCATCGTTGTCTTGCCGCAGCCCGACTCCCCGACGACACCCAACGTCTCACCCTGCCGCAGGTCGAAGGTGATCTTGTCGACCGCCCTCACGACACCCTTGCGGGTGAAGTAGTGCAGCTCAAGATCCCTGACCTCCAGAACTCGTTCCTTCGCCATTCTCTACCTCGTCTTGAGCTTCGGGTTGAGGATCGTGTCCATCGCGAACCCGATAAACGCGAACGTCATGCCCATCAAGGCGATGGCCACCCCGGGCGGGACAATCCACCACCAGACTCCCTGGAGCACGGCTCCACTGGAGAACGCGTCGCGCAGCACTTGCCCCCAGCTGACGATCGTCGGGTCGCCGAGCCCGATGAGACTGATGCTCGCCTCGAACACGATCGCGCCCGGCACAGCCAGCGCCATCGAGGCGAACGAGTACGGTACAAGCTGCGGGATCATGTGCCGGAACAAGATCCGGCGATGCGACGCCCCAAGGGCTTTCGCCGCCTCGATGTAGCTGTGCTCCTTGATCTGCATGGCCATCGACCGAACCGTCTTCACCGGCCCGACCCAGAAGAAGATGCACATCATCGCGATGATGATCCAGATGCTCGGGTTGAACACCGCGCTCATGACGATCAGGATCGGGAGGAGCGGGATGCTCAAGACCACCTCGAAGATGCGGTTCATCAGGGCGTCGATCCAGCCGCCGAAGTAGCCGGCCGCCACGCCGTACACCACGCCGACCACGA
>Ga0315278_10002045_pt1 | contig 17911 bp, 18 predicted proteins | sample YL17G06_0_MG_FD_203880 | JGI IMG/M metagenome (GOLD analysis project Ga0315278, IMG submission 203880) | Sediment microbial communities from Yellowstone Lake, YNP, Wyoming, USA - YL17G06_0 | ecosystem: Environmental > Aquatic > Freshwater > Lake > Sediment | place: USA: Wyoming | collected... | reverse complement strand
CGCCGCGAAGATCACGACGCGACCCTTCTCCAGGTGGCGCCGGGCGCGCAGCGGCATGAACGGCTCGGCAAGCTGGGTCATGGCGATGGCCGTTTGGACGCGCGTCGTCACGTTGATCTTCTCGAGGGCGTCTTGGAGCGCCAGGGCGTTCATCACGGTGGCGAGCATGCCCATGTAGTCCGCGCGGTTGCGCTCGATGTCGGGCGCCTGACGACCACGCCAGATGTTTCCGCCGCCGACCACCACCGAGGTCTGCACGCCCAGGCCGACGATCTCCCCGAGCTGCCGGGCCACGAGCGCCGTGGCCTCGGTGTTGATGCCGTAAGCCCCGTCCGTGGGCGCGAACGCCTCGCCGGAGAGCTTGAGCAGGACCCGTTCGTACCTGGGCCCGTCCGCTCCCCGGTCCGTCATCACGCTCCCCCTCCGCCGACCTGCGCCAACCTTACGACGCCACGGCCTCGGGCGTGTCGGCGGCGCCGGATCCCGCCAGGTCTTCGCCGAGCTTGAACCGGGCGAAGCGGCGCACGACGATGTTCTCCTTGAGGTGAGCGGCCACCTCGTCCAACAGCTGCTGCACCGTCTTCGAGTCGTCCTTCACGAACGGCTGCTCCAGGAGCACCAGGTCCGTGACGTATGCGTTCGTCTTGCCCTCCACGATCCGCTCGATCACGTTGTCCGGCTTGCCGGACTCCCGGGCCTGGGCCGCGAAGATCGCGGTCACGCGGTCGATCTCGGCCTGCGGCACCTGATCGCGGCTCACGTACCGTGGCGCCGATGGGCTGGCGATGTGCAGGGCGATGTCCTTGACGAGGGCCTTGAACTCGGGGGTGTTCGCGACGAAGTCGGTCTCGCTGTTCACCTCGACGAGCACTCCCACGGTGTTGTTGAAGTGGACGTAGCTCTCCACGAGGCCCTGGTTCGCCGAACGACCGGCGCGCTTCTCCACACCTGCGAGACCCTTGTGCCGCAGGTACTCGATGGCCTTGTCGAAGTCGCCTTCGTTCTCGATGAGCGCCTTCTTGCAGTCCATCATGCCGGCGCCGGTCGCCTCCCGGAGCTCCTTGACCTGCTGCGCGGTGATGTCACTCATGGGGCGCGTCACTCCTGCTTGGTCGGTTCTTCGGATGCGACAGACACCTCGGCCTCGACGGGGTCAGCTGCGACCTCGACGGAAGGCGCGTCGGGTTCGAACACCGTGTTGGCGGCGATCTCGGCGGCCACCTCCGGGGTGGGCGTCTCGTCCACGGCGGCGGGGGCCGCGGTGGACTTGACGGCGGGCGCCTTGGGCGCGGCGGAGGTGGGGTCCGCGATCACCTCGTCCTTCGCCATGCCGTAGCCCTCACCGAGCGCGTCGGCGATCACGCGCGTGACGAGGTTCACGGCGCGGATGGCGTCGTCGTTCCCGGGGATCACGTAGTCGACCTCATCGGGGTCGGCGTTCGTGTCCACGATCGCGATCACCGGGATGCCCAGCTTGCGGGCCTCGTTCACCGCGATGTGCTCCTTCTTCGTGTCGATCACGAACACGGCGTCGGGCAGACGCTCGAGGTCCTGGATGCCACCGAGGTTGCGCTCCAGCTTGTCGCGCTCGTGACGCAGGCGGATCGCCTCCTTCTTGGGGAGGTAGTCCATGGCGCCGGAGCGCTCCATCTCGCGCAACTCGCGCAGGCGCAGGAGGCGCTTGGAGATCGTGGTGAAATTCGTGAGCATCCCGCCGAGCCAGCGGTGGTTCACGAACGGCATACCCACGCGAGCGGCCTGCTCGGCCACGACCTCCTGGGCCTGCTTCTTGGTGCCGATGAACAGGATGATGCCGCGACGACGGCCCAGCGCCTGGGCGAACGCGTGGGCTTCCTCGAGCCCCGACAGGGACTTCTCGAGGTCGATGATGTAGATCCCGGAACGCTCCCCGTAGAGGAAGCGCTGCATCTTCGGGTTCCACCGGCGCGTCTGGTGGCCGAAGTGCACGCCTGCCTCGAGGAGCTCCCGCCTGGTTACTACCGGCATGGAGCGGTTCCTTTCCTCGGTTGTCGTCCTCCGCCCGGATCTTCCCGTCACCGGCCCGGCCTGAGGCGCGGGACCCCGGCGATGCGGTCCTCGGACGTGTGAGCTCGGCGCGCGAGCGCGCCGGCGGCGGCCAGTCTAGCAGCGGAGATGGAGCCCGGGCCCGCCTCAGCGCCTACGCGCGGGTCGCTCGCGCGCGGGCGCCTCGGGCACCTCGTCGGCGATCGACAGGTAACGGAACGCGAACGTCGTGAGGAACACCACCTGGATCAGGTTCACCACGATCGCGAACGCCCATGAGCCCACAGAGGGGTTCACGCCCACGAGCTTGCCCGGCAGACCCGGGATCACGGAGACCACGATCGCGGGGATCACGTAGATGGCCGCAAAGGCCAGATTCCCGGCGCCGGGCATCCGGCCGGCGCGGATCGACCTGCCCAGCGACTCCGGCATCCCACGGTGCTCCGACGCCGCGATCACCGGGGCGAACACCAGCAGGTACAGCGCGAAGATCAAGGCGGCGATCTGGATGAGCAGGCCGATCGCTCCTCCGAGGATCTGCACGAGGATGCTGGAGATCGTGAGGATGAACATGTCCGTGATGCCTACGGCGAGGGTGGTGGGGATGATCCGCACGCCGCGCTTCAGCGCGGCGGCGCTCACGTGATCCTCGTCGAGCTTCTGGACGGCGGCCGCCGTCAGGAACCCGAGGATCACCGCCCGCAACACCACGAACGCAACCAGCATGACGAGGCCCGCCTGCGCCCCGAACAGGGAGGTGGCGAGCCCACCATCGAACACGGTACCCACGGGCGGAAGGGCGAGCGCGCTCGCCATCACCGAGAAGGGCCCTTGGAATCCGAGCGCGACGGCCGCCGCCCACTCCACCAGCAGGATCAACGGCACGGAGAGGACGAGGACCGGCGAGGACACGACCGCGATGAACCCGCGCCACAAGGAGGTGGGGATCTTGGGCATGGAGCTCTCCACCCGGGGCCGGGGCGCCAGGAAGTTCCCGAGCAAGCCGCGGCGCCGGGGCGCAACGTCGGCAGAGGAGCCGTTGGATCGGGGGGCTCGATAGGAGGTGGGCGGCCGCTTGGGGTTCTTGTTCGTCATCCCTCGTCCTGGTCCTCGTGTGCGTCCTGGGTCGCCCGGCTCGGGGCGCCGTCCTCATCGACGATGATGAATGCGGGACCCATGCGGCGCCCGAGCGCACCGCCGAGCAGCAGGGCGAGCACCACGATCGGCACGGCGGCGATCGCGAAGTTCCTCACGATGATCCCCGCGTCCACCACGGTGGGCGAGGCCACGTCGACGAGCGAGGCGCCGGGATCGCTCGCGAACGACTCGATCCCCGCGGCGCCGGCGCCGCGGACACCCAGGATCCGATCGCCGGTCGGCACGAGCCACCGGAGCGGGCCACCTCCGACGCCCCCGTCCCACACGAGATGCCCGTCGTCGACGTCGATCGCGACGAACCGGCCCTCGTCCGTGGAGACCAGCACATGGCTCCCGGCGACGACGGGCCAGCCTCGGGGCGTTACGGCGTTCAGGGCGAAATCCCAGGTCCGGCTTCCGTCGGCGGCATCGATCCGATACAGCTGAGCGTTCACGTCGAGCGCGTACACGGCCCCACCGGCGACCGACGGTCCGGCCTGAGGGTAGATCGGCGCATTCAGACGGGAGCTCCATACCTCGGCGCCGTCGCCCAGATCGATGGCACGCAACGTGGTGTCTGAGAACCCCGCGAAGACCCGCCCGTCCTCGATGGCGATCCCCGAGACCAGCCCCGCCGACGGTGGTTCGAACTTCCATGACTGCGAGCCGTCCGCGCTCTTCAGTCCCACCACGGAGGGCGGCGTCCTCGCATCGCCGGCGACCCCGCCCACCACCAGGCCTTCGGCCGCGGCGAGCGACGAGAACAGCTCTCCGCCCACGTCGACCTGCCAGTCGATCGTGCCCTTGGTGAGGTCGATGGCGTACACCGTTCCGGCGTCGGTGCCCACGTAGGCGACGCTTCCTTGCACCGTGACCCCGGTCTTGCTCACGTCGTCGAGCTGGACGGGGTCCCATAGCGGCTCCTGCGTCCGCAGATCGAATGCGGCCAGGTGGGAATCGACCGGTTCCGCGCCCGGTGCGGGGCTCGCCCCGGAGGGCGTGGGTGTGGACGGTGACGCGCTCGCGCCCGGCTCCGAACCCGCGAACCCTTGCGTGAAGGCGACCACCTGCCGCCCGCCGACCTCGGCGACGGCGGCGGGTACGGGGGGGCCGAAGTCCCGATCCACCGAGAAGGTGGGGGCGCCCGAGACGACATCGAAGCCGAGGACGTGTTCGGGACCCACCGCGACCGCCTGATCGGCGCCCAGGACGAGAGCCGAGAGCCCGTAGCGGTCGTTCGGCCCTGCGAGGGGGACCGCGGCGGTCCACTCGGACACGTAGGGAGGGGCGGCGGCCTCGGAGACGGCCCCGGGGTGAGCGGGGCCGCCCTGGAACTGGCTCCACTCCGTCGCAACCTGGGCGGCGGCGGGCCCCATGAGCACGAGCGCACATACCGCGGCGGCCAGGGCGAATGCGGCGGCGCGCAAGCGCCGGATGCGGCGGCGGGGGTGGGTGGTTACGCGGGTGGTGTGCAAGGCCGCGCCATTCTAGGGGGTGGAAGGCGAGGCGCCCTGCGGAGCGCCGGTCCGGCTCAGGCGACCGCCGAGATCGGGGCCAGCCGGATGAATGAGCCCACATCCATCGGCCCCAGATAGAGCATGGGGTCGACGTAGGCACCGTCGAGTTTCACTCCGAGATGCAGGTGAGCGATGGTATCGCCCGGGTGGCCCGATCCTGACCTTGCGATCGGCTGTCCCGCGACGACCCTATCCCCCTTGTGCACCAGGAGCGCCGAGACCCACGAATACGTCGAAGCCAGGCCGCCAGGGTGAGTCACGGTGACGAAGAGATGACCGCCGACCGGGCCGGCGAACGTAACCGATCCGGTGGCCGCAGCCAGCACCACGGTCCCCGTGGGGGCGATGATGTCGATGCCCCGATGCCCGGCCCCGTACGTGGAAGCCGGGGGGTCGTAGGCGCGCATAACGGGGCCGAGGATCGGCCACGTCCACTCCCCCGCGGCCGAGGCGGGCGCGGCCGGGATCAGCAGAGCGAGCAGGAGCGGCGCCACGACGAGCGCCCTACGAAACGACGGGTGACGAGATCGCATAGGTGGAACGCTACCGACGAGATCCAGCGAGCGCCGTGACGCAGCTCACATCCCTGCCGAAGTCCGCGACGCTGGGCGAGAGTGCTCAGTCGTACTCGGAGAGTTGGCCGCGAAGGCTCCCGACGGCCTTGGTGTGGATCTGGCAGACCCGCGATTCGGTGACCCCCAGGATCTCGCCGATCTCCGCGAGCGTGAGCCCCTCGAAGTAGTAGAGGGTGACCACGATCTTCTCCCGTTCGGAAAGGGAGTTCACCGCGGCGGCTAGGAGCCCTCGGGTCTCCTGGGACTCCACGCCTGAAGTCGGGTCCACGCCCTTGTCCGCGAGGGTGTCGATCAGCGAGACCTGCTCGCCGCGGTCCGCCCCTACCGAGACCAGTTCATCGAGCGCGAGCACCGAGACGAACGAGATCTGGGAAACCACGTCGTGGAGCTCTCGCAGCGAGATCCCCAATCGCTCCGCCATCTCCTTCTCGCTCGGCTGACGCTTGAGCATGGCCTCGAGATCGGTATGGGCCTTGTCGATCTCCCGCGCCTTGAAACGCACCGACCGCGGCACCCAGTCCATGGCGCGCAGCTCGTCGATGATCGCGCCCTTGATACGGGGGATGGCGTAGGTCTCGAACTTGTTGCCGCGGCCCGGCTCGAACTTGGTGAGCGCATCGATCAGGCCGAACACGCCATAGCTCACGAGGTCGGCCTGTTCGACGCTGGCCGGCAATCCGGTCGCCACACGGCTGGCCACGTACTTCACGAGCGGGGCGTAGTGCAGGATCAGCTTCTCCCGAGCTTCGACCGCCCCGGTGCTCTTGAACTGGTGCCAATGCCGGCCGAGCTCGTCATCGACGTGCGGCGGCACCGTGATCGTGCGATCGAAGTCTGGCTTCGGCTTCGGCTTCGGCTTGGCCTTGGGCGTCGGCTTGGGGGCCGTCTTGGTGGCGGTCTTCTTCGCGGTCGCCATATCAGGCCCTCGGATGGGAGCGCTCGTAGGCCTCGAAGAGCCGGGACCGGGAGACATGCGTGTACCGCTGTGTCGTGGCCACGCTCGCGTGTCCCAGAAGTTCCTGTACCGCCCGGATGTCGGCTCCCCCTTCGAGCAGGTGCGTCGCGAATGAATGCCGCAGGGTGTGCGGGGTGACCCGACGACCCGGCAGAAGCGTACCGCCATATCGTCCCACCATCGAACGCATGTCGCGGCTGCTGAACGGATTCTTCTTCCGGTTGAAGAAGAGTTGGGCAGACCCCGGCGGGGCCATCAACGGCCGGGCCTCACGGAGGTATTCCCCCAGCGCGTCGGTCGCGAAGTCCGACATGGGCACTTCCCGCTCCTTATCGCCCTTGCCGTGGACGCGCACGCGACAACGTTGCAGGTCGATGCGGTCGAGGGTGAGCGACGCGACCTCACCCACCCGGAGCCCGGAGCCGTACAGGAGTTCGAGGACCGCACGGTCGCGCAGCTGGATGGCCCGCTCACGCGGTGGACGAAGGTTCTCATCGGGGGGCATCGGGGCCTCGGCGAGCGCGGCGGCCTCACCCGTCCGCAAGACAGCGGGGAGGCGGTTCACGACCTTGGGGCGCCCCAGCAGGACGGAGGGGTCCTCGGCGATCCGGCCTTCAGCCACCGCCCATCGATAGAAGGTATGAACGGCACCGACACGGCGGGCGATGGATGCGCGCGCGTAGCCGAGGGTGTGCTGCTGCGCCAGGAATCGACGAAGCATGGGGTACGTGGCTTCGCTCAACGAAGAACCCAAGCGATCGAGGAACAGGGCGAGCTGCCGGAGGTCGCGACGATACGCCTCGACCGTGTGCTGCGAGAGCCGTCGCTCCAGCTGGAGATGGTCGGCGAAAGCCTCGACGAACGCCGCCTGAGGCGGGGGGAGCTCGCCGTCCAACCTGGGTCCTCTCGTCGGGGTCATGGCGCCGCGGGACCGAGCGCTCCGGGCGGGTCCCTTGTGTAGCAGCGCTCAGCGGGCGGTGCAAGGATGCGGCGTGTACGAACGTCCCTCAGTCGTTGCCGTGAGCATCTGGGGTCGACGACACGAGACGGCGCTCGTACCGACCTCCCTGCACGCGCACCAGGCCGCGGAACTCGAGGCCGAGAAGGGCGGAGACCGCCTCGGGGATGGATAGTCCCGCGTGACGGGCGATCGCGTCGGGAAGGGCCGGGGCGGATAGGGCCTCGTAGGCACGCCGCTCGGCGACCGGAAGCTCGGGCGGGGCCGCGACCGCGACGCGGGCTGCGATACCGAGGTCGGCCAGGAGGTCGTCTGCGCCGCGGACCATGGTGGCACCCTCGCGGATCAGCTCGAGTGGAGTTTCCGACAGTAGGCTGGTGACCGGACCCGGCACGGCGAAGACCTCGCGCCCCAGGTCCAGCGCATGGTCGACCGAGATGCGGGAGCCGCTCTTCTTCGCGCCCTCGACCACGACGAGTGCCTCCGCCAACGCGGCGATGATGCGGTTGCGGGCCGGGAAGTGGTGGGGTTCGGCCGCCGTAGCGGGCGGGTACTCGGACACGATGGTGCCACCGGCCTCGATACGCTCGAGCATCCCGCGCTTGGAGGGTGGGTAGAACACGTCGATCCCCGAGCCCAGGACCGCGACAGTGGGACCGGGCGCCGCGAGCGCGCCCCGGTGCGACGCGGCATCGATGCCGTTCGCGGCACCGCTTACCACCGCCACGCCCGCGCCCGCGAGCCGGCGACCGAGGTCGAACGCGATGTCCCGCCCCGCGGCCGAGCACGTCCGTGAGCCCACGATGGCTACCCGCGGAGCCCCGGCACGAAGCGCACGGCCTCTCACGAAGAGCCAACCGGGAGGATCGGCGAGGAGGTCGTTGAGCTCGTCGGGGAACCCGGGGTCGCCGTTGGCCAGGAACGAGGCGCCGCACCGCTCGGTACTGCCGAGTACCTCGTTCGGGTCCACCTCGGCCGCCCACGTCCGGTCCGCGGCACTACCTGCCCTCCCCGTCTCGATGGCCTTGAGACAGGCGCCCGCCGAGCCCTCTGCCCAGGCCAAGGCGAACAACCCCCGAGGCGTGATGCCGCGCAGGCACGAGAGCCGCACGAGAGCCAGCCGGTCCTGCGGGGCAGCCGCGAATCCCGGTGGCCACCCCACCCCCACCTCAGCCGGCACGCGCCATCGCCTCCTCGTCCTCGAAGCCCGTGCGATACGAAAGCGCCTCGGCCATGTGGACGGCGAGGATCGTGTCGTGGCCCTCCAGGTCCGCCACGGTGCGCGCCACCTTGAGCGCGCGGTCGAACCCACGGCCCGTGAGCGCCATCGACTCGACCGCTCGGGAGAGGAGGTCCTCTCCCTCGGGAGCGAGGCGGGCCTCGCGTCGAGCGGCGGGGCCCGACAGATGGCCGTTGCAGAGCACGCCGATCCCCGCGTAGCGAGACCGCTGACGTTCTCGCGCCTGCTGAACGCGGTCGCGAACCTTCGCGGAGGCCTCGCCGCCTTCGGAGCCCATCAGCTCCTGCTTGGTGAGCCTCGGCACGCGAAGGCGCAGATCGATGCGATCCAGGAGCGGTCCCGAAAGCTTCTGCCGATACTGGAGTCGCCGGTGTTCGGGGCAGGGACAGTGGCGGATCGGGTCGCCGTGGTAGCCGCACGGACACGGGTTCGCGGCGGCCACCAAGGTGAACCGAGCGGGGAACTCGGCGGAGCCGGTCGAGCGTGTGAGAACGATCCGGCCGTCTTCCAGGGGTTGGCGGAGCGCCTCCACGGCGTCGCGCCGGAACTCGGTGAACTCGTCGAGGAACAGCACCCCGTGATGCGCGAGGCTCGCTTCGCCGGGGCGCAGGACGACCGAACCGCCGCCGAGGAGCCCAGCCGTGGACACCGTGTGGTGGGGGGCGCGGAACGGGCGGGTCTGCAACAGGCCTTTGCCTGACAGCAGGCCGGCCACCGAGTGGAGCTGGCTCGACTCCAGCGCTTCCTCGCGAGTGAGACCGGGCAAGATGGTGGCGAGCCGTCTGGCGAGCATGGTCTTCCCCGCGCCGGGCGACCCAACCATCAACAGGTTGTGCCCGCCCGCGGCGGCGACCTCGAGGGCGCGCCGGGCTTGGGCCTGACCGCGGATCTCGGCGAGATCCACGTCGCTCGCGGACGTGGCATCCGGGGAACGCTCCTCCGGCGGCGGTGGCTCCCACGTCCCTCGCAGGAACCGGGCGACATCGGCGAGGGAGCCCGCCCCCACCACCTGGAGGCCGTCGATCTGAGAAGCCTCCAATGCGTTGGCGGCCGGCACCACGACGCCGCGCAGCCCGGCCCGTGCCGCGGCGATGGCGACCGACAGGATGCCCGGCGTGGACAACACCTCGCCCTTCAGCGAGAGCTCGCCCGCGAGCGCCCAGCCGTCGACGGCCGGCTCGGGCACCTGGGCGGTGGCCACCAACACGGCCGCCGCGATGGGCAGGTCGAGCCCGGCCCCCTCCTTCCGCAGGTTCCCCGGCGCGAGGTTCACGACCACCCGGCGCAGGGGCCATTCCAGACCCGCATGCTCCACGGCGGGCCTGATCCGATCGCGTGCGTCCGCCACGGCGGCACCCGGTAGGCCCGTCAGGGTGAACGACGGAAGCCCCCGACCCACGAACGCCTCGACCGTGAGGGGGTATCCGCCCACCCCGAGCACCGTCACGCCCACCACTCGCCCGTACACGCCACGCAACGTAGGGGCCGAAGGGGCCAGTCGCCGTGATCGGCGTCACGGTCGAGGTGAGCCGCTGTGGACGCCGTGTTCGGCGACTATCATCCGGCCGTCGCCGGTCCGGGCGCGGAAGGAGGACCGTGACGGGGCTCGTGCTCGCCATCGCTATGGCGCTGCTGTTCACGCTCACCAACGGGTTCCACGACGCCGCGAACGCGATCGCGACCCTCGTGGCCACTCGGGTGGCCCGGCCCCTGCCGGCGGTTGCGTTCGCCGCGTTCTTCAACCTGCTGGGTCCCTTGCTGTTGGGCGCGGCGGTCGCTAACACGATCGCCGGGATCATCCAGGTTCCCCCGAGCCAGGAGGTCGTGGTGGCGGGGGCCGCACTCACGGGCGCGGTGATCTGGAACCTCGCGACATGGTGGCGCGGCTTGCCCTCGAGCAGCAGCCACGCGCTCGTGGGCGGCCTGGTCGGGGCGGCCCTCGTCGAGGGCGGGATCAACGCCGTGAACTGGGGTGGGTTCGACGGCTGGCGTCCCGTGGGCGTGATCGGGGTGCTGGCCGCGCTCGCGATCTCGCCGGTCTTGGGGTTCGCCGCGGCCGAGGGACTGACGCGCCTCGCCCACCGGGGCCTTCGTCGCGCCTCCGCCCGGATGGGGGGTCCCGCCAAGAACGGCCAGTGGTTCACGTCGGGCTGGCTGGCCTTCAGCCACGGTGCCAACGACGCCCAGAAGGCCGTGGGTATCGTGGCCGCGCTCCTGGTCGCCACCGGCCATCTCGACTCGTTGAGCGCACCCTTGTGGGTCAAGCTGGCTTGCTCCATAGCCCTGACGGCGGGTACCGCGTTCGGTGGCTGGTCGATCGTGCGCACGATCGGGCAGCGGATCGTGCGTCTGCGCCCGCTCGACGGGCTCGTGAGCCAGGGCAGTTCGGCGTCCGTCATCATCGCGGCCTCCGTCCTGGGCGCGCCGGTCAGTACGACACAGGTGGTCTCCTCCTCGATCGTGGGCATCGGCGTGGGGCGGCGCCGGACCCGCCACGTCGATTGGCGTATCGTCGGCAACATCGGCATCGCGTGGGTGACCACGATGCCCGCCGCGGCCGTGATCGCGGCCCTATCGCTCCCCCTGTGGAGGTGGATCGCATCATGAAGCTTCCCTGGTTCCTGCCCGAGGTCCGCGACGTGATCGGGATGCTGCGAGCGCAGGCCGCGGTGACGGTCGAGGGCCTCGAGGCGGTGGTCGCATGGGCGAACTCAGGCGGTGACACGGTGGACGCGGATCGGGTTCGCGAGCGAGAACACGCCGCCGACGAGCGCAAGCGCGAGCTCCGCCAGGCCCTTACCGAATCGTTCACGACACCGTTGGACGCGGAGGACCTCTACACGATGTCGGAACGCCTCGACGCGGTGATGAACGGCGCCAAGGATGCCGTGCGCGAGTCGGAGATCATGCACATCCCGCCCGACGACCACCTCCAAGCGATGGCGGAGCTGCTCCTGGAAGGGGTCCGACATCTGGAATCTGCGTTCGCGGCGCTGGCCTCCGACGGCCGCGGGCCCGAAGGCGCGGCAACAGAGGCCGCCGATGCCGCCGTCAAATCACAGCGGCACCTCGAGCGTGCCTACCGCAAGGCCGCGTCCGCGCTGATCGATGTGCAGGACCTGCGCGAGGTCCTGGGTCGTCGCGAGCTCTACAGCCGCTTCTCGCGCATCTCGGACCTGGTGATCGCCGTGGCCGAGCGCGTCTGGTACGCCACCGTGAAGGAGGGGTGAACTCGCCTCGCTGTTAGCCTTCCGCCCATGGGAGAACGCTTCGACTGGAGTCCCGAACCTGCCCTGATCGACGTGACGGATGCCGGGCGCTCACGCACCGCCTTGGAGGCCCTCGGCGCGGCCACGTGGCGCGAGGCGATGGATTGGCTCTATGGCGAAGCGCTCGTGCGGCCAACGCACGCGGCGTCCTACCCCGAGGCGCGTGCCACATACTTCGGTCCTGCCGGCCATCCGAGCGCAGCGCCGATGTCGCCGACCCCGTCCGCCGAGGTCCTCGCCGAGTTCCGCGCCCGCGTCGCGCCCGCCACGTTCAACGCCCATCACACCGGCGCGTTCAGTTACTTCACCCCGCCGCCGCTGCCCATGTCCGTCGCGGGCGAAGTGCTGGCACAGTGGCTGCACCAAGGCGTCGACGTGTGGCACGCCGGGCCGATCGGCGCCTTCGTGGAGGAGGAGGTCGTCACCTGGCTCCGCGACCTGGTGGGATTCGCCGACGACGGCTGGGGCGTGCTCACCTCCGGTGGGGTCATGGCGAACCTGATGGCGCTCACGGTGGCCCGGGACGTCTGGCTCACCAAGCTCCGGGGCCTCGACCACCAACCCCGGGGAAGCGACCTGCAGGACGTCTGCGTCTACGTGAGCGACCAGGCGCACTTCTCGATCGGGCGGGCCCTCGACATGCTCGGATTCCCTGCGCAGACCCTTCGCGTGCTGGAGTCCGACGAACGGTTCCGCCTCCGAGCGGGGCCGGTGGAGGCGGCCGTCCGCAGGGACCGCGCCGCCGGGCTCACGCCGCTCGCGATCGCGGCCGTCGCTGGCTCCACGAACACGGGCTCGGTGGACGACGTTCCGGCGCTCGCCGACCTCGCGGAGCGCGAGAGCCTGTGGCTCCACGTCGACGCAGCCTACGGGGGAGCGGCGCGCCTCAGCACCCGCGACGCCCATCGGGTGCCGGGACTCGAGCGCGCCGACACCGTGACGGTGGATCCACACAAGTGGTTCTTCCAGGCCTATGACCTGGGGGCGTTGATCGTGCGCCGCCGGGAGGACCTGCGGACCACGTTCCGTCGCACCCCCGAGTACTACCGCTCCAATCGCCCGGAGGACGAGCCGCTGCACTGGTTCGAGTACTCGATGGAGGGCACGCGCCGGTTCCGGGGGCTGAAGCTATGGATGAGCTGGAAGCACCTGGGCACGGAAGGGCTGGGCAAGCTGGTCGAGGCGAACGACGACCTCGCGGCCTACCTCGCGGAACGACTCGCCGAGGCCGAGGACTTCGACGCTTCGCCGGCCGTCCCCGAACTGAGCGTGGTGTGTTTCCGCCACGTTCCTGCCGCACTTGACGGGTTGCCGGACGACGTGGTGGACGCCTTCCAGACGCGTCTGCAGCGAGCCCTCGAGGTGAGCGGCGAGGCGTGGGTCAGCACGACGGTCCTGCGCGATCGCACCTACCTGCGCGCGGGGGTCATGAACTACGCCAGCACCGAGGCCGACGTCGACCGGCTCCTTGCGGCCCTGCGGCGGCTCTCAGAAGGCGTCCTCGAAGATCTCGACGTCGGCTGATCGCGCCCTACTGGACCCGGGGCGCACGGCGACGCTCGCGACGTCGAATCGCACCGCTTCCGGCCGGGCGCCGGAGCCGAGCAGGAACGCCTGCGTCACCGCGCGGATCTTCGCCTGCTTCCGCGTGGTGACGGCCTCCCACCCACTGCCGTAGCGCAGACCCCGCCGGGTCTTGACCTCGCACACGACCAGCGTCTCCCCACGGGCAAGGACCAGATCGAGCTCCCCGATCCGGCACCGCCAGTTCCGCGCGATCAAGCGATAGCCCCGCGCCCGGTACACGCCCAGGGCCGCGTCCTCACCGACGGCGCCGAGGGTCTGACGGAGATCGGGCACACCGCGACCCTAGGCCGCGGCACCGACACGTCAGGCCGAGGAGGGGGTGTCCGGGATGGTCGTTGGCTCGTCGCGGCGCGCGAGCTCTTCCACGTTCACGTCGCGACGCGTCATCACCCGCACGTTGGCCACGAACCGCGCGGGGCGGAACATGTCCCAGACCCAGGCGTCGTTGAGGTCCACACGCACCCAGCCGCCCTCCATGTGCGTGAGGTCGACGTGGTTGGCTAGGTAGAACCGCCGCTCGGTCTCGATCACGAACGCGAACATGGGCAGGACGTCCCGGTACTCGCGGTAGAGCTCGAGTTCGCGCTCCTCTTCGAAACGCTCGATGTCGTCGTCGCCCGTCATCGAGCAAGCTTCTCACGATGCGTCGCGTGCGTCCCCCGGAGCGTTCGCGGCGCCGACGACGCTGCGCTCGAAGCCGGGGAGCGCGGACTGACCGACGTTCGCGAACGAGAGGCGATGGATCTCCGTGGGACCAAACCTCTCGAGCGCCTCGAGGTGATCCGAGGTGCCGTAGCCGCGGTTGTGGTCGAAGCCGAACGCGGGGAACCGCCGATGCAGCTTGTCCATGATGCGATCGCGCGTGACCTTGGCCACGATGGAGGCGGCGGCGATGCTGGCGCACACCGTGTCCCCTTTCTTCACCGACAGGGTGGGACACGGCATCCTCGCCGGCGCGAACCCGTCCGTCAGGACGTAGTCCGGCGCGGGGTCGAGCTCGCACGGGGCCTTGCGCAGGAGCGCGAGGTTGCATCGGTGAAGACCTCGGCGGTCGATCTCACGCGGCGTCACGCGGACCACCGCGACCTGGGCGCCTCCAACGATGCGTAGGTACGCGGCGGATCGCTGTTGGGCGGAAAGGAGCTTGGAGTCGCGGATCCCCTCCAGGTCGAAGGCATCGGGGAGCACGACGGCGGCCGCCACCATCGGACCGGCGAGCGCGCCCCGACCCGCCTCGTCGACCCCGGCGATGCGAGCGAACCCTTGTGTCCGCAAGGTCCGTTCGTACCGGTCCAGGTCGCGGCTCATCTGATCCGCCCAGCTCGTGAAGGCGGCCACAACACCACGAACGCCTTGCCGATCAGATCGTCGATCGCCACGTAGCCCAGGCCTCCCTCCGCAGGGCTGAGCCGGGAGTCCCCCGACTCGAGCGGGTTGTCGCCCAACATCAGGAGCATGCCATCGGGAACGGTCCGGGGTCCGAAGGAACGCGTATCCCGACCGGGGTCCAAGTAGGGGCGGTCGATGAGCACGCCGTCGACGAACAGGTCGCCGCGCCGGATCTCCCAGGTCTCCCCCGGCAAGGCGCCCACCCGCTTGACGAAGTCGGGGTCCGAAGGCTGCGCCACGCCGATCCCTTCCTCGAGCCAGTGCAGGGCGCCTCCGATGACCCCGCGCCCGGAACCCGGCGACGGGTTCGGATCGGAGAAGACGAGGACGTCGCCGCGATGGACATCCTGCAGATGCAGGCAGATCCGGCATACCAAGATCCGGTCGCCGGGGAGCAGGGTGGGCTCCATCGACTGCGAGGGGATGTAGAACGCCTGGATCAGGAAGGACTTGACGAGGATGGCGAGCAGGAGCGCCGACACGGCGAGGACCGGGAAGGAGCGCCAGGGGGTGTGCTGGGAGGTCGGGTGGTCCTGGGGTGCGGACGCGGGTTCGACGTCATCGGGCGGCGCCGTACCGGGCGGCCGCTCGGCCATGCCTCAGGCCTCGGCCGGCTCCTCCGCCTCAGCGGCGGGGGTCTCGTCGGCCTCTGCCTCGGTGCCGGGTTCAGCACTGGCCTCGGCCTCACTGGCCTCGGTCTCAGCACTGGCCTCGGCCTCACCGGCCTCGGCCTCACCGGCCTCGGCCTCACTGGCCTCGGCCTCCACCGGCTCCGCTTCCGCCTCGTCATCGGGCGAGCCGGCATCCTCGGCATCGGCCGCTGCGGCCAGTTGTGCTGCTTCGGCAGCCTCATCGAGCGCCGCGAGCTTCGCGTCGTCGAGGCGTCGCTCCTTGATCCGGGCCTTCTTCCCGCGCAGGTCCCGCAGGTAGTACAGCTTGGCCCGGCGAACGGCCCCGCGCGAGACGATCTCGATCTTCGCGATCGACGGTGAATGCACGGGGATCGTACGCTCGACGCCGACGCCGAACGAGATCTTGCGAACCGTGAAGGTCTCGCGCAGCCCGCCGTTCTGCCGGCGGATCACGACGCCCTGGAACACCTGGACGCGCTCCCGGCTCCCCTCAACGACCCGGACGTGCACCTTGACGGTGTCACCTGGGCGGAAGGCGGGGATGTCGGTGCGGAGGTACGGCTTCTCGATGAGGTCGGTGGGATTCATGGCAACGGTCGATGAGTGTACCAGCGGGGCCCGGCGCGCCTGACTGCGGCTACTGCTCCTTCGGCCCATCCACTGGGAGATCCGGACGGTTCCGCCGGGCCTTGGCCGCAGCCGCATCGTGTCGCCACCGCTCGATCTCGGCGTGGTTACCGGACCGCAGCACCTGTGGCACGTCCAGGTCGCGGAACGTGCCCGGGCGGGTGTAGTGCGGATGATCCAGGACCCCCGGCTCGCTGAAGGAATCCTGTTCGTGGCTCTCCTCCTTGCCGATCACGCCCGGCACGAGCCGGGTCGTGGCCTCGATCACGACCAGCGCTGCGACTTCGCCCCCCGCGAGCACGAAGTCGCCGATCGAGACCTCTTCGGCGGGAAGCCCATCCACCACGCGCTCATCGACGCCCTCGTAGCGTCCGCAGATCAGCGTGAGATGCGTCTCGGCGGCGAGCTCGCGCACGAACGCCTGATCCAGTCGGCGCCCGGCCGGGGAGAGCAACAGGACGCGCCCCCGCTCGGGGTCGAGCGACTCCACGGCGGCGAAGATGGGCTCCGGCTTCATCACCATCCCGGGGCCCCCGCCGAACGACGCGTCGTCCACGCTGCGGTGGGCATCGGTCGTCCAGTCGCGCATATCGTGCACGCGGAGGTCGAGCAGGCCCTCTTCCTGGGCGCGCCCGAGGAGGCTCTCGCGAAGGGGCGCCTGGAGGATCCCGGGGAAGATCGTGAACACGTCGATCCGCACCGGGCGAGGCTAGCAGCCGCCACCCGTTCCCCGAGCCACCTTGACGAGGAGGGGGGCTCCACGGTTGATTGCCCCCGGAAGCGTTCGGTCGCCGCCGTATCCGGACCGAGGGAAGGTGCCCGCTTGACCCAGAACGAGATCGCCCTCGCGCTGGTGATCGCCGTCGCGGCGGGTGCCGCGCTCGTGTCGGGCGGCCTCTGGCGATCCCGCCGCCGGAGAACCGAACCGGTCGGAGCCGTATCCGCCGCAGTGCGGGCATCATCGGTTGGCCCGGGCGGCACCTGGGATGCGCTGGAAGCGGCGCTCCTGAGCACCCCTACGTCCTCGATCGACGTGTGGTCGCGTCTCGGCCATGTCCTCGACCCTGCGGCCCTGCGCCCGAAGATCGCGGAGGGCACGGAGCTGAAGCGGTTCCCATCACGGTGGGGGAACGATCACGCGATGGTGGCGAACCCGGACCGCGACGTACATCTCGATCTCGAGCTCTGGGCCGCCGATATCTTCCCGCTGATGGACGGGACCCGGACCGTGTCGGACATCGTCGTCGAGCGCTTCGATGAGGGCGGCGGCCTGGATCCCAGCGCGGTGGTCGAGCTGGTGGGATCGCTCCGCGAGGGGCGCTTCCTGGACCCTCCGCCGGTCAACGCGGAAGCCGCCTTGCGGCGCGGCCTGGACCCCACCAGGACCTCGCTCGGTCGACTGACCTTCTTCATCAAGACCCTTCGGATCGAGTGGTCGGGGGCCGGCTCCTTCGTCACCCACCTCTACCGCGGGGGGTTCAGGGTGTTCTTCTACGAGCCGGTGGCGATCGCGGCGGGGATCGTGACGGCAGCCGGCCTCCTCGCGCTCGCGTCGATCGTTGCCTCCGATCGGGTGACGCTCAGCGCGACGTCCCCCCCGCTCGAGTCCATCCTGCTCATCGCCTTCAGCCTCACCCTCACCGCCGCCCACGAACTGGGCCATGCGCTCGTGGAGATCCACGGCGGCCGCACGATCAACAAGGCGGGCTTCATGATCTTCTTCGGCTCGCCCACCTTCTTCGTGGACGCGTCGGATGCCTTGATGATGGATCGGCCGATGAGGATCCTGCAGGCGGCGGCGGGGTCGGCCGCGGAGCTCTTCCTGTCGGGCATCGCGTCGTTGCTGGCCTTCTCGTTCCCGAACTCGGGTGCAGCCGATCTCCTCTACCGGTTCGCGCTCCTCAACCTGTTCATCATCTTCCTGAACCTCATCCCCCTTCTAGAGCTCGACGGCTACTGGATCTTCTCGGACCTCGTCCAGGTGAAGGATCTACGACCGC
>Ga0315278_10002043_pt1 | contig 17914 bp, 11 predicted proteins | sample YL17G06_0_MG_FD_203880 | JGI IMG/M metagenome (GOLD analysis project Ga0315278, IMG submission 203880) | Sediment microbial communities from Yellowstone Lake, YNP, Wyoming, USA - YL17G06_0 | ecosystem: Environmental > Aquatic > Freshwater > Lake > Sediment | place: USA: Wyoming | collected... | reverse complement strand
CCTCGAGAGGCGCGCCGACGACCTCACCGACATCAAGGCGCGCACGGACCGGCTGAGGCGCTCGGTCGCATACCGTGGTGCGGCCGATGCGATTCCCACGCAGGACAGCGTCCAGCCGGCGGATGCGCCGGCTCGCCAACAGTCGATGCCGAACGTGCTGCTCGAAGAGTACTTCGAGGTCTACAGCGTGCTGCTGCGCTGAACGGCGAGCGACTGCGGCGTGACCTGCGGATCCTCGGCAGGTCCGCGCGAGAACACGCGCCTGCGCCACAGGTTCAGGTCGTCGAACCAGACGTAGAACATCGGCACGATCAGCAGCGACACGATCGCCGAGAAGCCGAGGCCGCCCATGATGGCGCGCGCCATCGGGAAATACGCCGGTCCCTGGCCGCTGCCGCCGACCTGCGTGTCGCCGATTGCCAGCGGGAGAAGGCCGAGCAGCGTCGTCAGCACCGTCATCAGGATCGGCCGCAGGCGGTCGCGGCCGGCCTGCAGGATCGCCTCGTGCCGCGGCAGACCGGCCTCGCGCAGGTCGATGACGTGCGCGATCAGGACGATGCCGATGTTCACCACCACGCCGATCAGCACCATGAAACCGATCATCGCCATCATAGTGATGGTGGTTCCGGTGATCGTCAGGAACCAGATCGAGCCCACGATCGCGAACAGGATCGAGGTGATGATCGACAGCGGGTAGAGCAGCGACTCGAAGAGTGCGGCCATCACCAGGAAGATCAGCACGACGGCGAGGATCATGTTCTGCGCCATGATCTGCACGGCCTTGTCGTTCTCGTCGAAGCCGCGCCCGAACTTCCAGTCGTATCCGGGAGGCAACGGGTAGGCGTCCATGATCGGTTTCACGCGATCGCGCACTTCGTCCATCGTCGTGCCCTTGGCGAGGTTCGCGTTGATGACCACCGACGTGAGACGGTTCAGTCGCTTGATCTCGCGATCGCTCGGCTGCACGACGAAATCTGCTACGGCCCCGAGTTCGGTGCGCGAGCCATCCTTGAGCATGACCGGCACCCGCGCCAGGTCCTCGACGGACTGGCGGTCCGACTCCCGGAACGCGAGGCGCATGGTCAGTTCGCGGTCTGACGTCCTCAACTCGGGCAGCTTGTCGCCGCGCATCGCGCCGGCGACCGTCATGGCGATCTCCTGGGTCGTGAGACCGAGCTGGGCCGCGCGGTCGCGGTTGACGACGACCTGCACTTCCTGCTGGCCGGTGCCGGCCTCGGAGCGCACGGCCTCGAGACCCGGCACGGACGACAGCCGGTGTGCCACTTCGCGCGATATGCCCGCGAGCTGCTCGGTGGATTCCCCGGACAGCTGCAACGTGAACGACGTCGACCCGCTTCCCGCATCGTCGAACTGGAAATTCGGCTTGCCGATGATGATCTCGGGAACGCCGGCAAGGTCGCCGTCCATGACCTCCCGCGCCGGCAGCTTCGCCTCGCCCTTGGGCTTCAGGTACAGGCGCGTGTGCGCCTCGTCGTTCAACCAGACCGAGTAGAACGTATCGATCTCGAACTTCTCCTTGTTCTTGTCCAGGTAGGCCTCGACCCTGCGCACCGCCTCCTCGACCTGCGGCATCGGGTACGAGCCGTCGATGTGGTAGTTCAGCATCAGCGTGCGGCTCGCCTCCTGCGGAAACGGATCCACCTTCGCCAGCTTGAGCAAGAACAGCGGCACCGGTGACAGCAGGATCAGCAGCGTGATGAGTCCCATCGTCTTGCGATGGCCGAGCGACCAGTCGAGCGACCGGACATAACGGTCCTGCAGCCTGCCGAACCAGGATCCGGGAGCCACGGGCGGGGGAGGCGGCATGCGCGCCGCGAGCATCGGGATCAGCGTCTGTGCAACCACCAGCGACGCGAGCATCGCGACCACGATCGGGACCGCGACATGCACCAGGAAGATCGACATCTGGTTCTTCTCGCCGAACACGAGCGGCAGGAAGACGATGGTCGTCGAGAACGTGCCCGCGAGCGTGGCAACGCCGACCTCCTTGACGCCGGCCAGCGTTGACTCGAGCGGCCGGCCGGGGTTCAGTTGCCGGTGGCGGAAGATGCTCTCGGTGATCACGACTGAGTTGTCCACCAGCATGCCGACCGCCAGCAGCATGCCCATCATCGTGAGGATGTTGAGCGAGAATCCGAGGAAGTACATCGCTCCCAGCGTCACGAGCAGCGACGCCGGCACGGCGAGGCTCACGATCAGCGTCGTCGGCAGGTGGCGCAGGAAGAACAGCAGCATCGTGAAGCTCAGCACGGCGCCGACGATGCCGGCGTTGCGCAGTTCGCGCAGCGACTGCCGGATGCCTTCGGCCTGGTTCTCGACCACCAGGATCTGGATGCCCTGCAGCTGCGGGATCTTGCGCGCCTCGTTCACGGCCGCGATCACACGGTCCGCGACATCGACCACGTTGGCCTCCGTCGTCTTGAACACGTCGATGCCGACCGCCGGGCGCCCGTCCATGCGTCGCCCGATCGGGAGTTCCGGCGCGACCAGCTCGACCTTCGCGACGTCGCCGACGCGCACGCCCGGGGAGATCACGATGTCGCGGACGTCCTGCAGGTCGTTGAACTCGCCGATCGGCCGCACCGTCAGCCGCGCGCCGTTTTCGGTGATCTCGCCGGCGCTCACCGAGAAATTGCTGGCCTCGAGCAGCGTGCGCAGGCTGCGCACGTCGACGCTGTGCGCCGCAAGCCGGTTCGGATCGACCAGCACTCGCACCTCGCGCGGCTGCACGCCTTCCAGTTCCACGCGCGCCACGCCTTCGAGCCGCTGGATCGGTCGCTGCAGGTACTTCTCCAGCATTTCGTACTGGTCTGTGAGGTCCTCATCGGCAGAGATGCGGATGATGACGATCGCCTGGTCGGACGCACTGAAGGCGAACATGAGCAGCCGGTCCGCCCCTGCCGGCAGCTGCGCGCGGATCGAATCGAGCTTGGTGCGCACGTCGAAGGCGGCCGCGTTGGCGTCGCGGTCCCAGTCGAACAGGATCTGGAACTGCGCCTGGTCCGACTGCGCGCTGGCACGGATCTCCTCGACCCCCGAGAGCGTCGCGAGCGCTTCCTCGACGGGCCGCACGATGAGTTGCTCGATCTCCTCCGGCGTGGACCCGGGGTAGGGGATGACGACCTGCATGCCGGGGAACGTGATGTCGGGCATGGCCTCGAGCCGCAGCAGGCGGCCCGAGATGAGCCCGACCGCAAGCACGGCGAGCGCGATCATCACGGTGGTGATCGGTCGCTCGAGCGCAAGACGCGTATGGCGCATGGCGTGCCTCAGCTTGTGGCGGGTTGGGCCGCAGTCGCCGCGACGCCTGCCGCGTCATGGGCCGGATAGACCTTGCGGTCGAGCACCGAGTAGACGACCGGGATCACGAGCAGCGTAAGAAACGTCGTGAGCAGCACGCCGCCGATGACCGTGATCGCCATGGGCGCGCGCACTTCGGCGCCCTCACCGAGACCGAGTGCCATCGGCAGCAGGCCGAGGATCGTCGTCAGCTTGGTGATCAGGATGGGTCGCAGGCGCAGTCGCCCCGCCTCGACGATGGCATCTGCCTTCGTCATCCCGCGCTCGCGCGCCTGGTTCACGGCGTCGATCAGCACGATCGACTGGTTGACGACGATGCCCGCCAGCATGATCAGGCCGATGTAGGCCACGACGTTCAGCGTCGTGTTGGTGAGCCACAGCGCCCAGACCGCACCGATCACCGCGAGCGGAATGGTGAGCAGGATTACGAACGGGTGCATCAGCGACTCGAACTGGGATGCCATTACGAGGTAGACGAGGAAGATCGCGAGCAGCAGCACGAACTGCAGCGAGCGGAACGAGTCGGTCATCTCCTCGCTTTGGCCCGACAGGAACGCGACTGTGCCGACCGGCAACTGCGTGCTGGCGACGATCTGCTGCAGGGCCGCGACCGCCGAGCCGAGGTCGCCACCCGCGAGGTTGGCGGACACCACGGCCACGCGTTCCTGGCCGATGCGGCGGACCTCGGCCGGGCCGACGGCCAGCCGCACGTCGGCCACTGCGCTCAACGTCACCGGGTGCTCGGCACCCGGATTGACGATCAGGTTGCGTACTTCCTCGATCGAGGCGGCCCGGTTGTCCACGCTGCGCACCAGCACGTCGATCTGCTTGTCGCGCAGCTTGTAGCGCGTCGCGACGTCGCCGCGCACGCTCGAGACGAGCCGGTCGGCGATGTCGCGGACCACGAGGCCGAGCTGGGCCGCGCGCTCCTGGTCGAACACGATCTGGATTTCCGGATTTCCCGCCTCGACGGTCGTCTTGACGTCGGAGAAGCGCGGATCGACGAGCATCTTCGCGCGGACCTGTTCCGCAGCGGCCTGCAGCCGGTCCAGATCGTAGCCGGAAACCACGACCTCGAGGGGCGTGGACATGCTGAAGAGCGCGGGCCGGCTGAAACGGTACTGCACTCCCGGCAGGTCGTCGAGGCTGGTGCGCATGCCGTCCATGGCCTTCTCCTCGTCGGCCCGCCGCGCGCCCTTCTGCAGCGTGATGCTCACGCGTCCGGTGTTCTCGCCGGCGTCGACCGGGTTGGCGTCGAGCCGGTTGCCGGTGCCGGCAACGGAGTAGGCGAGGGCGACGTTGCCCAGACCCGCGCTGGCCCGCTGCGTGGCCTTCACCACGCGGTCGGTCTGCTCGAGCGGCGCGCCGGGCGGCAGGCGCAGGTCGACGTTGAACTCGCCCTGCGACATCTGCGGGATGAGTTCGGTGCCGAGCCGCGGCAGGATCACTGCGACCGTGAACACGAAGAGCACCACGGCCGAGCCGATGGTTCGGACCGGGTGCGCAAGCGCCCAGCGGATCGCGCCCGGGTAACGATCGTCCGCCCAGCGATTCACGGACTGCGTGACACGGACCAATGGGCTCAGCGCCAGCGCAAAGAAACTGGAGACGTAGCCGAAGCCTTTGCCGGCCCACGCAGCGATGCGGGCGAGCCAGGCCTCGTAACGGCGTGGCGCGCGCGCCGCGACGCCAGGCTCGGCGACGATGCGCGGCTCGGTGCCGGCCGCGAGCATCGGCACCAATGTGAGCGCGACGATCAGCGAAAACGACAGCGCGAACGTGACGGTCAGCGACTGGTCCCTGAACAGTTGTCCCGCGACGCCCGTGATGAACACCATCGGGAAGAACACCGCCACCGAGGTCAGTGTCGCAGCGGTAACGGCCATCGCGACCTCGGCCGTGCCCTTGCGTGCGGCCTCGCGCCGCTCCATGCCGTGCTCCTGCTTGCGGACGATGCTCTCGAGCACCACCACCGCGTTGTCCACCAGCATGCCGACCGCGAGTGCGATGCCGCCGAGCGACATGATGTTCAGCGAAAGGTTGAAGGCGTACATCAGCACGAAAGTGCCGAGCACCGAGACCGGGATCGCGATGCTGGAGATGAGGGTCGCGCGCGCGTCGCGCAGGAATGCGTAGAGCACAAGGATCGCAAGCAGGCCGCCGATCAGCGCCGCGCTCTTGACCTCGCCGATGGCGGCGGCGATGAACGTGGACTGGTCGTAGACGGTACGCACCTCGGTGCCGTCCGGCAGCGTTTTCTTGAGCGCGTCGAGCCGCTGCTGGACTCCTGCCGCTAGCTGCACGGTGTTGGCGTCACCTTCCTTGTAGACCGCGAGCTCGATGGCCTCGCGTCCGTCGATGCGGGTGATCGCCTCGCGATCTTTAAAGCCTCGCGTGACCGTCGCCACGTCCTTGAGGTAGATGGGTTGTCCGTCGCCGTTGGCGATGATCGCGTTTGCCATCTGTTCGATCGACTCGAACTCGTTCAGCGTGCGCACCAGGAAGCGCTGCGTTCCCTGCTCCAGCCGGCCGCCGGAGAGGTTGACGTTCTCGGCGCGGATGCGGCGGGTCACGGTATCGATGGAGAGGCCGAGCTGCGCGAGCTTCTGCTGGTCGACGAAGACCCGCACTTCGTCCTCGTAGCCGCCGCTCACCTTGACCGCGGCGGAGCCCTCGACTGCCTCGAGGTCCGGCTTGAGCCGGTCCTCGGCGAAACGGCGCAGCACCTTGAGGCGCTCCACGCCCTCGTCACGGGTCGATTCGGCCTTGTCGAGGAACGCGAGCCTCAGCACGGGCTCGCTGGACGGGTCGAAGCGCAGCAGCAAAGGCCTTTTTGCCTCGATCGGCAGCTGCAGGAGGTCCAGCTTCTCGCGGACGTCGATGCCGGCGAGGTCCATGTCCGTGCCCCAGACGAACTCCAGCGTCACGTCGGACTGGCCGGACCGCGACACCGAGCGCACCTGGCGCACGTTGCGGATGATGCTGACCGCTTCCTCGACCGGCCGGGTGACCAGCGTCTCGATTTCGAGCGGCGCCGCGCCGGTCAACTCCGTGCGGATCGTGATCGTCGGATACGAAAGGTCCGGCAGGAGGTTGACCTTCAGCCGCGTCAGCGACACGAGGCCGAAGAGTGCGACGGCGACCGTGCACATGACGATGGTCACGCGCCGGCGGATCGCAAATTCGATCAGCTGCATGGATTTCCCCTGCCCACGGCGCCAGCGGGCGCTCGAGGTCCTATTTGGCCTTCGCGCTGTCTGCCGTCGCAGCGCCAGCCGGCGCGGCGCCGTCGACGACCTTGACGGCGGTCCCGGTCTTGAGCCCGGCCTGTCCCACGACCACGACGCGCTCGTCGCCCTTCAGTCCCTTGGTGACCTCGACCCAGCCGCCGCTGACGAGACCCGTGGAGATGCTGCGCTGCTCGGCCTTGCCGTTCACGATGACGAACACCGACGGCTCTCCATCTGCGTCCAGGATCGCGTTCCTCGGCAGCTGCAGCGCGTCTTCACGGCGTTCGTAGGCGATATTGACGCGCGCGAACATGCCGGGCTTGAGGCGCCGCGTCGGGTCGGGCACCTCGACCTCCGCGCGGAACGTGCCGGTCTTGGGGTCCACCGTCGGGCTGATGCGCGCGATGGTCCCTACGAACCGCTCGCCGCCCAGCGCGTCCACGACCACGTCGGCCGTCTGCTTCGCGGAGATCTTGCGGAATTCCTTCTCCGGCACGTGTACATAGGCAACGAGCGGGTCCAGGTTGGTCACGCGGAAGGTCGGGTCGTTCGGCCCGATCGTGTTGCCCACCTTGATGTGGCGGGCAGAGACCACGCCGGAGATCGGTGCGCGGATCTGCGTGTAGCTCAGCTCGAGGCGTGCGCTGTCGTAGCTCGCCTTGAGCGCGTCCAGGTCGAACTTGGCGTTCTCCGCGGTGCCCTTGGCGACGAGCCCCTTCTGGCTCAGTTCGAGTTGGCGGTTGTAGTCGCGCTCGAGCTTGCGCAGGTTGGCTTCGATCTGGGCGACCTCGAGGCGCAGGCGGTCACCATCGAGACGTGCCAGCACCTGGCCCGACGACACGTTGGCGCCTTCCTCGACGAAGATCTCGCGGACTTCGCCGCCGACCTTGGCCACGACCTCGGCCTCGTCATGCGCCTCGATGGGCGCCGTGCCCGAATAGACGGCCAGCATCGGGCCGCGCTTCAGGGTCTGGACCTCGACGGGCACCGAGGTGTCGGCCTCGGCGGCCTCCTTTTCCTTTTCCTTGGCCTTGCCGTTGGTGCAGCCGGCAGCGAAGCCGGCGGCCACCACGAGTGCCAGAGCGGCATGCGCCGCAATTCGCCCCAGAGGGCGGTTCTTGAATCTGTTGTTCGGCACGGTCGGGTCCCGTTGGAGTGTCGGATGTCCCGCTATGCTATGGGCCTATGGTGTTGTAGTCAAGTACAACACCATAGGCCCATAGCCCCTGCGTGCCCCGGACCGGGGGAGGGTCAGTTCTCGGGTCGTGCCCGGGCCATGTAACGGGGCTCGAGCTGCGTCAGGTCAGCGGTGATCTGCGCTGCCTCCGCCAGGATCGGGTCCGGCGGATCCTTGATCTCATCCACCGACTTGAGCGGGGCCTCGCCGTGCGCGTTGCGCCTGGCGTTCTCCCTCGCGAGCTGCTCCTGCGTGCGGCGCTCGCGGTCGACCTTGCGCTGTTCGAGATTGAGCGAGACCGACTTTTCCTTGCGCATCGACTCGATCGCGGCAATCTCAGCCTGCGCGTAGCGGAAATCGGCGTCTCCCGCTACGCGGGCGTCGTGGTCACGCTGCAACTCGGGCAGCATCGGTGCGAGCGCGCCCTCGGGCTTGAAGGTCGAAGTCCGGATCCTGTTCCAGGGCAGCGAACCGTCGCGCGAGCTTTCGCCGACTTCCTCGACGCTGATGGCGGAGGGCAGGCTGATGTCGGGCTGGACCCCCCGGTTCTGCGTGCTGTCGCCGGTGACCCGGTAATACATGCCGATCGTCACGGTGAGCTGGCCGTAGCCCGGGTCCTGGCCCAGCGCATAACGGTCGAGCGGGTAGAGGTTCTGCACCGAGCCCTTGCCGTAGGTCTCCTGGCCGATCACGACACCGCGGCCGTAGTCCTGCATCGCCGCGGCGAAGATCTCGGAAGCCGAGGCGCTGAACCGGTCCACCAGGATCGTGAGCGGGCCGGTGTAGGCCACGCCTTTGTCCTCGGATTCGAGCACCTCGACGCGTCCGCCGGTTTCCCGCAGCTGCACGACCGGGCCCTTTGGCACGAACAGGTTCACGAGGCCGACGGCCTCGGACAGGTGGCCGCCGCCGTTTTCGCGCAGGTCGAGCACGAGGCCGTCCACGCCGCCGTCCTTGTCGAATTCCTCGATCAAGCGGCGCACGTCACGCGTGGTGCTGCGGTAGTCCTCGTCCCCGGAGCTGCGGGCGTTGAAGTCCTGGTAGAAGGAGGGCACCGTGATCACACCGATGCGCAGTTCCTTGTCGCCGCGCTTTATCTTCTTGAGTTCCTTCTTCGAGGCCTGTGCCTCGAGCGTGATCTTCTTGCGGGGCAGCACGATCTTGCGCTCGGCCGCGCCAGGGGCCGCGTTGCCCGACTGGATGAGGAGTCGCACGAACGAGCCACCGGGGCCGCGGATGAGCTGCACGACGTCGTCGAGACGCCAGCCGACGACGTCCACGAGTTCGCCGTCCTTGCCCTGTCCCACCGCGAGTATGCGGTCGGTGGCCTTGAGTTCGCCGGTCTCCTGCGCCGAGCCGCCGGGCATGATCTCCATCACCGTGACGTAGTCGTCCACGGCCTGCAGCGAAGCGCCGATGCCCTCGTAGGACAGGCTCATCTGGATGCGGTATTCCTCGGAGTTGCGCGGCGAGAAGTAACTCGAATGCGGGTCGAACACGTGCGCAAACGCGTTCATGAAATTCTCGAACACGTCGTCGGACGTGACCTGCTCGCTGCGCTTGGCAGCGCGCTCGTAGCGCTTCTGCAGGACGTCGCGCGCCTCGGGCCAGGTCTTGTCGGTCAGCATCAGCGACAACGCGTCATTCTTGACGCGCTTGCGCCAGATGTCGTCCAGCTCGGCCGTACTCTTTGCCCAGGGCGCATGCTCGCGGTCGAAATCGAAGGTCTCGTCGAGCGTCAAGTCGGGCTCTTTCTTCAGGTCCTCGAGCGCGAAGGCCATGCGTTCGCGGTTGCGGGCCTGGAACCGGTTGTAGATGGCGAACGCGGCGTCGAGCTTGCCGGTCGAAACCGCATCGTCGAGCTGGTAGCGGTAGCGCTCGAATTCCGCAATGTCGCTCGCGAGGAAATAGCTCCTGTTGCCGTCGAGCGACTCGACGTAGCGGTCGAGCACCAGCGAGGAAACCGGGTCGTTGATCGGCGCCTGCCGATAGTGCGAGCGCTCGAACATGCTGCCGACCAGCCGCGCAACCTTAGCCTGGCGTTCGGTGGGCCCCAGGTCGGTCGGCGTGGCGCCTGCTACCTGAGACGGCGCCCGTGCCGTCCCGAGCAGCAGCGTGCAGGCCGCCACGACGATGACCGCGAGTGCGGTCGTGCCTCCGCGGCGCCAGCCCTGGCGACTGTGCGATGTCTCGTCCTTACGACCTGCCTGATACACTTTGCTGCTTCCTCGACCGAATGGTTCCGTCAACTAGGCTAGAGACAGCCCGCCCGCAACTCAAGGGCTGCGGCCGTTGCCAACAGCGACACTCGTGCAACCGCTCACAGTACTCACCGGGATCGTCCTTGGTTCGTCCGCCGCGACCACCTTTGGGCTGGGTGCGACCCTGATCGTCTTCCTCGTGCTCTCGGGCGAGGTCCCGGAGTTCCGCAAGGAACTGCCGTTGCTGGCCCTGTATGTCGTCCTGTTCGCCGGTTTGACAGCGCTCGCCGCCACGAGTTTCGTCGGGCTGGCAAGGAACCGCCCGTGGCGCAGGTGGGCGCAGGGGGCCATGTGGGGCACGCTCGCCGGGCTGGCGACACTCTACTGGTATACGCGCGGCTAGCTTGGCGCGCCTGCCGGCGCTCAGTCGTGGTCCACGCGCTCCCAGGAGTGGGGTTTGGAATAGCCGGCGTCGCTCGAGTAGGGGTCGAAGCCGGCGGCGCCGACCCGGGAGGGCTTCCTGGCCTCGGGTGCGTCCGTGAGTTCCAGGCCTGAGGTCTTCGGCGCCGCCACCAGTGGCTTCGCCGCGACCGGCTGCACCGTGTCCCGGCCCGTCAGCTTCCGCCACCAGGACTTCACAGTTCCCATGGTCCCACCTCGAGGCCCGCAGGAATCGTCAGGCCTCCCCAGCCCAAGCATAACCTGCGGCCAGCCGAACGACGAGGAGCAGGGCGGCAGGACCGAGCAGCAAAGACCAGGCTGACCACTGCAGCCGCGCGAGGCTCGCAAGAAAATCGCCGTAAAAGCCAAGAGGGCCGCCGTGGGAGTAGGGGCCGAGCGTCATGGTGCCCGTGTAGTAAACGAGGAAGGGCAGCAGCAACGCGCCGAAGAGGAGCGCTGCAACCAGCCAGCCCGTATTGCGCCTTAATTTCATCGGTCGAATCCTGCGTGTAAGCCGCATGAACCGCAATACCCGGCATTAAGTATCATCGCGCCATGCAAGACGTTCGAACCGCCGTCATCGGCGTCGGATACCTCGGAAGGTTCCACGCCCAGAAGTACGCCACGCTGCCGCGCTCGCAACTGGTCGCGGTCGTCGATGCGGACCCCGCAGCGCGCGACCGGGTGGCCGCGGAGACTGGTTGTCGCGCGACGGCCGACTTCAGGGAGATCCTCGACTCGGTCGACGCCGTCAGCATCGCAACGCCGACTCCGCTGCACCACGCTATTGCGCGTGAATGCCTCGAGCGCGGCGTGCACGTGCTGGTGGAGAAGCCGATCACCGAGACGATCGAGGAAGCCCGGGAACTCGTGGAGATTGCGGCGCGCAAGTCGCTCGTTCTCCAGGTCGGCCACCTGGAGCGGTTCAATCCGGCGATCCAGGCGCTCGCCGGCACGTTGCGCACACCGCGCTTCGTCGAGTCGCATCGCCTCGCGCCTTTCCGCGAGCGCGGCACCGACGTCAACGTCGTGCTCGACCTGATGATCCACGACATCGACTTGATCCAGAGCCTTGTGCGTTCACCCATCGTCTCGATCGACGCGGTAGGCACCTCGGTTTTCTCCTCGGGCCTCGACATCGCCAATGCGCGCATCCGTTACGCGAACGGCTGCGTGGCCAACACGACGGCGAGCCGCGTGAGCATGAAGACCGAGCGCAAGCTGCGCATGTTCCAGGACGACGCCTACGTCTCGATCGACCTGCAGCAGAAGGTCCTCACGATCGTGCGCAAGCCGCCCGAGGGATCCGGGGCAACGCTAGGGCAGGTCGCGATCGAGGAGCGCACCTACGAGCAGGGCGACGCGCTCAGGCTCGAGATCGAGTCTTTCCTCCAGTCGATCGTCGAGGGCCGTCCGGCGGCGGTTTCGGGCGAGGACGGGCTGCAGGCACTCGCGACGGCGCTCAGGATTTCCGCACTGGTCCAGGGCGGGGGAGGTCAGTCGTGAGGCGGGAACATTACGCCGGCAGCGACTTCCGGCGCGCGATCACGATCGAGGACCTGCGTCGTGTCGCGAGGCGCAGGTTGCCGGCGTTCAGCTTCGAGTACGTCGAGGGCGGCTCGGAGGACGAAGTGGCGCTGCGCCGCAACCGCGACGTGTTCGAGCGCATCACGTGGCTGCCGCGCACGCTGGCCGGCGTCGGGTCGCCGGACCTCACGACCACGATCTTTGGCCGAACCTGCCATCTGCCGGTCATCATTGCGCCGACTGGCTTCAACGGCCTGCTCTGGCCGCAGGGCGATCTCGCGCTTGCCCGCGCGGCAGCCTCTGCAGGCGTCCCGTTCACGCTCAGCACCGTTTCCAACTACTCGCTGGCGAAAATGAAGGGCGAGGTGGACGGGCCGCTGTGGTTCCAGCTCTATCCGGTCAAGGATCCGAAGGCGATCGACCGGCTCGTCGATCTCGCGCAGGAATCGGGCTGCGAAGCGCTCGTGGTGACGACCGACGTGCCGGTCTTCGGCGCGCGGGAGTGGGACCAGCGCAATTATTCGGCGCCGATGCAGCTCAGGCTGTCGCGCAAGCTCGACGTCCTCGCGCACCCGCGCTGGCTGTGGCAGGTGATGGTGCCGCGCGGAGCTCCGCGCTTCGAGAACCTGGTCGAGTTCCTTCCGTCGGGCAGTCAATCCGCACTGGTCGGCGCCAGGTACATGGGCACGCAGATCAACGCCAGGCTTTCGTGGGAAGACATGGAGCGGCTGCGGGCTCGCTGGAAGGGCAAGCTGGTGCTGAAGGGCATCCTCTGCGTGGAGGATGCGCGCCGCGCGGTCGATGTCGGTGCCGACGGCATCGTGCTGAGCAACCACGGCGGACGACAACTCGATTCCTGTGTCTCGGGCGTGGAACTGCTGCCTGCCGTGGCGAGCGAGGTCGGCGACCGCCTCACAGTGCTGGTGGACGGAGGATTCCGCCGGGGCGCGGACGTGTTGAAGGCGATGGCCCTGGGAGCGCACGGAGTGATGCTCGGACGCGCGCCGTTGTACGGCCTCGCGGCCGGTGGCGAGGCGGGCGTGAGTCACGCGCTCGGACTGCTCAGGTCGGAGATGGAGCGCGTCATGCTGCTGCTGGGCTGTCGCTCGGTCGCAGAACTCGGGCGTCACCTCATCCGCGCCTGACCGGCGGCGGCGAGCGCAATCGCAACGATCCGTCCTGGTCAGGGTTCTCCGATCGCTTCGAGATCGGACTGGACCTCGAGCCAGCGTTCCTCAGTCGCCGCGAGCAGGCGTGCGACTTCGGTCGCGCGCCGCGTCGTCGCGTGCACGCCGGCGACGTTGCCGGACGCGTAGAACGCCGTGTCCGCGAGCCGCGTCTCGAGAGTGCGCTTCTCGGCTTCGAGGTCGGCGACCGCCCGCTCGAGACGCTCGGCTTCCCTGGCGAGAGGTCGTCGTCGGGCGAGTCGCGCCTGCCGCTCGGCGTTTGCGGTCTCGCGTTGCGCGCGGCGCGCCTCGCGGTCGGGCAGCGCCTGGTCGCGGGACGCATCGAGTTCGCCGGGAGCCTTGCGCTCGGTCAGCCACGCGAGATAGTCGTCCACGTCGCCATCGAATTCCGACGCCTTGCCGTCGGTGACCAGCATGAATCCGTCGCAGACCGTGCGCAGCAGCGCGCGATCGTGCGACACCAGCACGAGGCTGCCTTCGTATTCGGCCAGCGCACGCGTCAGGGCGTGCCGCATTTCGAGATCCAGATGGTTGGTGGGCTCGTCGAGCAGCAGCAGGTTCGGCCGGCGCCGCACGATCAGCGCGAGCGCGAGCCGGGATTTCTCCCCACCGGAGAACGCCCCGACCGGCGCGTCCGCCATCTCGCCGCGGAAGTCGAAGCTGCCGAGGTAGCTGCGCAGCTCGAGTTCGCGGGTGCGGGGCTCGATCAGCTGCAGGTGCCGCAGCGGCGAAGCGTCCGGCGTCAGTTGCTCGAGCTGGTGCTGCGCGAAGTAGCCGACCTTGAGACCGTGGCCTTCGAGCCGCCGTCCGCCGACCACGTCGAGCTCGCCCGCCATCGTCTTGACGAGAGTGGACTTGCCGGCGCCGTTGGGGCCGAGCAGGCCGATGCGTGCTCCCGGGCGCAACGACATCTGCACCTTTGCGAGGATCACGCGGCCCGCATGGCCGAGGTCCGCGTCCTCGAGCGTGAGCAGCGGGTCCGGCGATCGCTCCGGCGCCGGGAACTCGAAGTCGAACGGCGCGTCCACGTGGGCCGGGGCCACGTGTTCCAGCCGGTCGAGCGCCTTGAGCCGGCTCTGCGCCTGGCGCGCCTTGGATGCCTTCGCGCGGAAACGCGCGACGAAAGCAGTCATGTGGGCGATCGTGCGCTGCTGCTTCTCGTACATCGCCTGCTGTACGGCGAGGCGCGCGGCGCGCTGCTCCTCGAAAGACGAGTAGTTGCCCGAGTACAACGCGATGCGACGCGAGTCGATGTGGGCCACGTGCGTCACGCAGCCGTCCAGGAAGTCGCGGTCGTGCGAGACCAGCAGCAGCGTCCCGCGGTACTGGGCGAGCCATCTCTCGAGCCACACGACCGCATCGAGGTCGAGGTGGTTGGTCGGCTCGTCGAGCAGCAGCAGGTCGGCGCGGCTCAGCAGTGCGCGGCCGAGGTTGAGGCGCATGCGCCAGCCGCCCGAGAAGGCAGCGACCGGGCGCTCGAGGTCCCCGGACGCGAACCCAAGTCCTGCGAGCATGGCTGCCGCCCGCGCGCGTGCGGCATAGCCGTCGATGCTCTCGAGCCGGGCATGAAGTTCCGCGAGCGCGTGCCCGTCGTGCGCGTGGTCGGCGCTGGCGATCGCGGCCTCGATCGCGCGCAGTTCCGTGTCGCCGTCCAGCACGAATTCGATCGCCGGCTGCTGCAGCGCCGGAGTTTCCTGGCTGACCGAGGCGATGCGCCAGTTCGCCGGCACCTCGCAGTCGCCGGTCTCGGCGTGCAGTTCGCCGACCAGCAGTGCAAAGAGGCTCGACTTGCCGCTGCCGTTCGCACCGACGAGTCCGACGCGCCAGCCCGCATGCAACTGCAGGTTGGCTTCCTCGATGAGGGGACGGGCGCCGCGGGCGAGCGTGAGTTGCCGGAGCAGGATCAAGTCGGGGGCCTGGCCGAAAGGGCGGGGCGCGCATTCTAGCGGCTGGGCGGGTTCCGGGCGGATGCCATGCGCGGACCGGCGGAATCCGGCACAATTCGCAACCTTCCGCAGGCCCGACGGGCCGCCGGGAGCCCAGGAGACCCCAAGCCGATGCCGACGATGCGCCTCACGCTGTCCAGTCCGTCCGTTCGCCTGTTCCGCTCGCTCGCGTCCCTGACGCTGCTCATGGCGCCATTCCTCACCCACGCGCAATCGGCGGTCTCGACGGTCGTGGCCTTCAGCTCCACGGACCCGAACGGAGGCATCGTCGTCGGTGGTGACGGTGGTTACTACGGGACGACCTCATCGTCATCTACGGTCACGGGCGGGCTCATCTACCGCACGTCGACGGATGGCACGCAAGTCAAGACGATCTATCAGCTGTCGAACACCGAGGCCTACGCGCCGTTGGCAGGCCTGCTGGTCGGCAGCGACGCAGTGCTCTATGGCACGACGTCGCTGGGCGCGGTCGGCGTCGAGCCGAGCACGGCCGGTACGGTGTTCAGCATCAAGACGGACGGCAAAGGCTTCACGATCCTGCACAAGTTTGCGCCCGTGACGGCCACCAACGTCAACGAGAATGCGATCAACGTGGACGGAGCGTATCCCGAGACCGCGCTGATCGAGGGCAGCGACGGCTTCCTATACGGCGTAACGCGCGCCGGCGGTCCCAATGGGACGGGCGCGGTGTTCAAGGTCTCGCGCGACGGCACGTCATTCAAGGTGCTGCAGACATTCGGCGCCGTTACCTCGGACGCCAATGCGGCGTCGCCGATCAACCTCGACGGAGCCGCGCCGCTCGGCGTGTTGCTGCAGGGAGCCGACGGCTTCCTGTACGGCACTACATCCGTGGGTGGCGTGAACGGCCGCGGCACGATTTTCCGGGTCGGCACCGACGGCAGCGGCTTCCAGCTGCAGCACGTGTTCGCGGCGCTGCCCGATTCGGGCTCGCCGCCGTCCAATGTCGGCGGCACGTCGCCTGTGGCGGGCCTCACGGACGGTAAGGACGGACGCTTCTACGGTGTTGCGAGCGGTGGCGGCGCGAATGGCGTCGGCACCGTATTCTCGCTCGACCCGGTCGGCCGTGTGTTCAGCGTCATGCACAACTTCGAGGAATCGAACGGCGACACTCCCGCAGGCGCCATGATTCTCGGCCTGGACACGCGGCTCTACGGCACGACGGCGGCAGGCGGCACGACCTCGAACGGCAGCAAGTCGACTCTCGGCACGATCTTCTCCATCGCTCGCGACGGCACGGGTTTCACCAAGCTGTACAGCTTCGAAAGTGCGCAGGGCGCGAATCCGCGAGGCCGGCTGCTGCAGACGAACGCGACGACCTTCATCGGCGTTGCGACCGATGGCGGCAGGTGCGGGCAGGGCACGATCTTCCAGTACAGTGCGACCGGCGCCACTGTCGTGGGCGATACCGGATGCGGCCAGAAGAAGAGCAACAAGGGCGGCGGCACCACGACGCCCGTGCTGCTGCTGCTGATGGGCACGCTTGGGCTTGCGCGCGCACGGCGCAGGAGATGACGCTCTACTGACGCCGGGAGAGGCCGATGGCTGAAGCAAGGCTGCATCACCGCACCTGCTCGATCTGCGAGGCCATGTGCGGCATCGTCATCGAGCATCGGGACGGACAGGTTCTCTCGGTAAAGCCCGACCGCGACGACGTGCTGAGCCGCGGCCACATCTGCCCGAAAGCCGTCGCGCTCAAGGACCTCCACGAGGACCCGGACCGGCTGCGCCGGCCGATGCGACGCACGGCGTCGGGATGGGACGAGATTTCCTGGGCCGCGGCGTTCGAGGAGATCGAGCGGCGCGTCGGTGAAGTGCGCGCGCGCCACGGCAACGATTCCGTGGCGCTCTACGTTGGCAACCCGACGGTGCACAACCTCGGGGCGATGCTCTCGGTCGGCGACTTCATCCGCGCCGCTCGCACGAAGAACCTCTACTCGGCCACCAGCGTGGACCAGCTGCCGCACATGGTGGCGTCCTGCATGATGTTCGGGCACCAGTTCCTGATGCCCGTGCCCGACGTCGACAGGACGCAGCTCTTCGTCTGCATCGGCGGGAACCCGGTCGCCTCCGGCGGATCCCTCATGAGCGCGCCCGGTTTCGAGAGACGCGTCGAGGCCCTGCGTGCGCGCGGCGGCCGGTTCGTCGTGGTCGATCCGCGACGCACCGAGTCGGCGGACATCGCCGACGAGCACTTGCCGATCCAGCCCGGCACGGACGTCTACCTGCTGCTCGGCCTGCTGCACGAGGTGTTTGCCGCGGGGCTCGTCGACCTCGGGCATCTCGCGACGCACGTCGATGGCGTCGAGCGCTTGAGGGAAGCGATTGGACGTTTCGATCCGCAGGCCCTGGCCGCACGCACGGGCATCGCGCGCGAGCGCGTGGCGCGCCTGGCCCGAGAGATCGCCGCCGAGCCCCGTGCGCTGGTCTACGGCCGGGTCGGGGCGTGCACGCAGGAGTATGGCGGGCTCACGATCTGGCTCATCTACTGCCTGAACCTGCTGACGGGGCACCTCGACAGCGAGGGCGGCATGATGTTCGCCGAGCCTGCGGTGGACTTGACGCGCGCATATGGATCGAAAGGCCACTACGGCAAGTTCCACTCGCGCGTCCGCAACCTTCCGGAATTCGGCAACGAGCTTCCGGTTGCGACACTCGCGGACGAGATCCTCACCGAGGGCCGTGGGCAGGTGCGGGCGCTGATCAGTTTTGCCGGCAATCCGGTGCTCTCGACGCCGAACGGACGTCAGCTCGACCGTGCGCTCGAGAGCCTCGAGTTCATGGTGTCGGTCGATCCCTACCTGAACGAGACCACGCGGCACGCCGATCTCATCCTGCCGCCGACGAGTCCACTCGAGCACAGTCA
>Ga0315278_10002042_pt1 | contig 17922 bp, 15 predicted proteins | sample YL17G06_0_MG_FD_203880 | JGI IMG/M metagenome (GOLD analysis project Ga0315278, IMG submission 203880) | Sediment microbial communities from Yellowstone Lake, YNP, Wyoming, USA - YL17G06_0 | ecosystem: Environmental > Aquatic > Freshwater > Lake > Sediment | place: USA: Wyoming | collected... | reverse complement strand
CCACTTCCACAGGTCCTCAGGGTTCTCGCTCTGGAAGGTGGTGTAGGGCAGCACGCGGTCGGCCTTGTCCTTGCCGTCGCGGTAGATCACGTTGCGGTGCAGGTTGTCGCCGCCGCCGGCGTTGGAGAGAAGTGGCTCCGCTTTTTCGGACAGCGAAACGGGCGCCGCTATGTAGATGCACGGGCGGTTAGGCCGCCACCGCGAGCGGTGACGGGGTGAAGTATGTCTGATCGGGGGTCCGGTCGGCTAGGCTCGAGTGCGGCCGACGGGCGTTGTAGAGGGTGAGGTAGCCCCCGAGGCCCGCCCGCGCCTCCGTGACCGTGGCGTAGGCGTGCAGGTAGACCTCCTCGTACTTGATCGTGCGCCAGAGCCGCTCGACGAAGATGTTGTCGCGCCAGCAGCCTTGGCCGTCCATGCTGATCCGGATGCCGTGCGCCTGCAGCACGCCGGTGAAGGCCGCGCTGGTGAACTGGACGCCCTGGTCGGTGTTGAAGATCTCGGGCCGTCCGTAGCGCGCGATCGCCTCCTCGACGGCCTCGACACAGAACGCGCTGTCCAGCATGGTCGAGACGCGCCAGCTCAGCACGCGCCGACTGGCCCAGTCCATCACGGCAGCGAGGTAGACGAAGCCCCGCGCCATCGGGATGTACGTGATGTCCATGGCCCAGACGTGATTCGGGCGCGTGATCGTGAGCCCGCGGAGCAGGTACGGGAAGACCGGATGCCCCCGGTGCCGCCGGCTCGTGCCCGGTTGCGGGGCCATCGCCGTGATCCCCATGCGGCGCATGCACCGGGCCACCCGCCGCCGCCCCAGCCCGGGAAATTCCGCCCGGAGCACGCGCTGCAGCCCGTGCGCCCCGGCTCAGCGGTCGGGGACGTTCGGGGTGCCCCCCGTCCGACACCGCGCCCTCGCCGGCCGATCACGACCCGCCGCGAGGGCCAAGGGCCGAGTCAGGACCCGAGCCGACACCCGCAATGCCCCACTCGACCTGTCCACGACGGTTGGTGCAGCGCGCCAAACCGCGCTACGTTCTCAGGGGCCCGATTGAAATACCTATCCCTTGACTTGGGATTGATGTACCCTTTTGTTACACGCAACCAGTTTGCTCCCGTATGATCTCACCTACGTAAAATCTAACCGTCCGGTCCAAAGGGTGAGACGACGATGCCCCATCGTCCGGTTCTGGGATTTCTCCAACTGGGCGCACAGGAGGTTCTTGGACGACCAGGACAATACCGTCCGCGAGGGATAGAGGCGTCCTCCAGATCTTCCAAATGTTTCGTGGCTGCTATTCGCCCGCAGTGACAGGGCAAGGGTTGGCAGCCATCATGCCGACGCAACAGAAGAGGAGATAGGCATGTCAGACATCAACAAGGATCGCAGGGAGTTCCTCAAGGATATGGGGGCCTTGGCCGCGGGAGTCGCGTTGGCGACAAGCCTTCCCGGTGTCGCCGGCGCGCAGGTGACGCCGGCAAAATCCGACGTCGGCTTCGACATCAACACGACTTTCACCGGCTTCATGAAGGACATCGGTGGCACGCCGGCCGATGGTGGCGGCAAGGTGAGCTTCACTGGCGAAGACCCGATCCTGCGCAGCCATTTCCGCATCGGCACGGCGATGGCGCTGCCCGCGATGGGCGCCGCGGTCGGTGCCGCAGCGATCTGGCGCGAGCGCACCGGCCAGGGCCAGGACCTGGCGGTCGATCTGCGCGAATCGGTTTACAACGTGAACCCGATCATCGGCGCGATCATGCGCATGAGCCAGGCATCGGGCACCATCCCCGCCGCCGATCCGCTGCCCGCCAACTTCAATTTCCTGCACCCCAGTGTCAACGGGCTGTTCCTGCAGGCCCCCGTCGGGCTTGGCAACCCGATGACCTTCGTGCCGTTCGAAACGAAGGATGGTCGCTTCTTCAACATCACCGGCGCCTACCCGCACCTCGAGCGGGCCGGCCTTCAAGCCTTGAACGTGCCGCCGGGGCGCGACAACATCGTGCGCGGCTTCAAGGCGGTCAACAGCTTCGAGTTCGAGGAACGGCTCAACGAGATGGGCGGTGTCGGCGTGGTCCACCGCAGCGCCAAGGAATGGCTGGCGCACCCCGAAGGCGCCTATCTGGCGAAGACGCCGCTGATCGAGATCGTGAAGATCGGCGACTCCGCCCCCGAGCGCTGGAGCGCCAACCCGACGCAGCCGCTGTCGGGCATCAAGGTGATGTCGAACACCCACGTCATCGCCGGCACGGTGTCGGCGCGCACGCTGGCCGAGTACGGCGCGCAGGTGCTGCACGTGGCGCGCGACCAGGCCTTCGAGCACGAGGCACTCGTCGTCGATGTCAACGTCGGCATGCGCTCGACCTTCGTCGATCTGCGCAACGCCGACCAGAACAAGCGCCTGAAGGCGCTGGTGCCGCAGGCCGACGTCTATGTCGAGAACTACCGCATCGGCACGCTCGACCGGCTCGGCTTCGGCGCGAAGGAGCTGGCCGCGGTGCGCCCCGGCATCATCTATCTGTCCGTCAACGCCTACAGCAACGACGGCCCCTGGGCCAAGCGCGGCGGCTTCGACATGGAAGGGCTGGCTGTCACCGGGTTCACCATCGCCGAAGGCGATGGCGGCCCGCCACGCTTCCCGCCGACGCTGGTGATGAACGACTACATCGCCGGCTACCTGGGCGCTGCCGGCGTGCTGGCGGCGCTGCGCCGCCGCGCCAAGGAAGGCGGCAGTTACCACGTGCGCGTCAGCCTCGCGCGGGCCGCGATGTGGTACGCCAGCCTGGGCCAGTTCCCAAGCAAAAGCTTCGACGCCAATGATCCGCTGCACCGCATGATTGAGCCCGAACTGATACAGGCGCAAACGCCCTATGGGCTCGTGCAACGTCTTGGACCGCAGGTCAAGCTGTCGAAAACGCCAGGCCAGTGGCGCACGCCGCTGGTCGCGGTGCGCGGCGCCGATACGGTCAACTGGGTCTGAGGCGGCTCGTCAATAAACGCTACTTTCAATTGGCGCGGCGTCGCCGCAATCGACACAGGAGATCGGACAATGAGTGACAGCACCAGCAAGGGCGATGACGGCCGCAGTGACCAACCGGCAACACAACAAGATGCCGACGCCTCCAAGGCTGACCTGACCCGCCGCGGCGCGCTGAAAGCCATCGGCGGCGCCGCGCTCGGCGCCGCGTTCGGCGCGAGCCTGCCAGGGGCGGTCGCGGCGCAGGGCACAGCGGCTGCGACGCCGGCCGCGGCGTCGCCGGGCGCTACGCCGGCCACCAGCCGGCTGCCTTATGCGAGCGTGCGAGTGCTCGAGTTGAGCCAGACGCTGACCGGGAGGCTGACCGGGCTGCTGCTGGCCGACCAGGGCGCCGAGGTCTATGCCGAGCGGCCGACAGCGTCGACGCAGTTCGACGATGCCTACTTCGACCGCGGCAAGATGCTGCTGCCCGCGCGCGCGCTGGCCGACACCTCGTCGGCCGACGTCATCATCGTCGATGGCGATGTGCCGGTGAAGCGCCTGCCGCACCAGACGGTGATGCGCGTCGTTGCCGCATTGCCCGGCGACGCCGACTACGGCTTCCTGCCGCCCGATTGCAGCGAGGACCTGATCGGCGCGCTGGTCGGCTTCTTCACCAACATGAGCGTCACAGGCGCCATGCTCGGCCGGCCGGTGATCTACACGCCGCTGCCGCTGGCGTCGGTGTACGCCGGCGTGAACGGCGCGGTGGCGGTGGCCGCGGTGCTGGTCGATCGCGAACGCACCGGTCTGGGCCGCGAGGTGCATGCCTCGCGCATTGCCGGCGGGCTGTCGGCGGTCGGCGCGCTGGCCCTCACCTCCAGCGGCCTCCCGCCGCACCTGGCGCCGATCGTGGTCGGCGGCCTGCCGCCGGGCTTGGCGCCCGACCAGGCCAAGGTGATCATGGGCAGGGCCATGGCCGAGCCGGCCGGCCAGTTGTACCTCGAGCAGCGCGTGGCGCCGCTGTCGGCACCGTACCGCTGTGCCGACGGGCGCTTCCTGTTGCCGATGGCCGCCCCCAACCGCCGCCTGACGCGGCGTGCGCTCGAAGCCCTGGGCCTGTGGGACAAGGCACTGGCCGCCGGCATGGTCGATGTGAACTCCTTCGATGCCGCCAACCTCGCCAACCGCCACAACAACCTGGCCGATTCGCTGGCGCTGCGCTTCGACCTGACCTCGCAGCTCGCCGACTGGCTGGAGCCGATCTTTGCCAGCCGCAGCGCCGACGAGTGGGACCGCTTCCTGCAGGCCAACGGCGTGGCCGTGGCCATCATCGGCACCTGGCAGGAATGGCTGGTGCACCGCACGGCGCGCGACACCGGCATGATCGACACGGTGGCGGGCGACCCGCATGTGCGCGTCGGCCGCACCAGCTGGGTGGAGAGCGCGCAGCCCTATCCGGCGCTGGCCGTGGGCCAGAAGCTGCGCGCGCTGCCACCGCGCACAGCGCCGGTGCCGAAGGGCACCGGCGTCGCGCCGGCGCAGTTCCCGCTCGCCGGCTACACCATGCTCGACGTCACCAACGTGCTCGCCGGCCCGTCCTGCGGCCGCATGTTTGCCGAACTCGGCGCCACGGTGGTGCAGAGCTTCCAGCCCGAGCCCAATGGCTCGCCGACGATTGTGGTCGACTGGGCCGGTGAGGTGGCCTGCGGCAAGCGCTCGATCATCATCGACGTGCGCCAACCCGATGGCGCCAAGGTGATGGCGCAACTGGCGGCCACGGCCGACTTCGTGCTCGCCAACAAGATGGACGGGCAAATGGTGCGCCTGCGCCTGGACCCGGCCACGCTGAAGCGCAACAACCCCAAGTGCATCGGCCTGCAGGTCACCGCCTTCCGCGGCGAGCGGCGCGGTCCGCAGGACAACGATATCGGCTTCGACCCGTCGATCCAGGGCCCGACCGGCATCATGGAGCGCTTCGGCAACAAGGGCGCGCCCACCTACCACGGCGTGGCCTCGTGCGTGGACTACCTGTGCGGCTACCTGGCCGTGTTCGCCGGCGTGACGGCGCTGTATGCACGCGAGCACCGCAAGGACGGCAAGGGCGACTGGGCGCAGGCCTCGCTGGCGCCGTCCGCAACCCTGACGCAACTGCTGCTGACCGGCGTGCCGAAACCGCCCGACGACATCCGCGGCCAATCGGCCGTCGGCCGCAACGCCGGCGAGCGGGTGTACCAGCTGGCCGACGGCTGGATCTTCGTGCAGGGCAAGGCCGACTTGACGGCCGAACTCGGCGGCAAGACGCAAGCGCAGGCGCTGGCCCACGTCAAGGCCAAGGGCCTGCTGGCGGTGCCGGTGCAGACCTGCCGGCAGGTGGCCGACCGCCACATGGACAAGCCTTCGCCGACGGTGTATTTCGAGAAGCGCGAAAGCGACGGCTGGGTCAACCATTGCTTCCGCCCGACCTGGTTCACCTTCGACGGCGTGCCCACGCCGCGGCCGCGCGCCACGTCGCGCATCGGTGCCGACGGGCCGGCCGTCCTGGCGCAGCTCGGCTACAGCGCCGACGACGTCAAGCGCATGGTGGCCAGCGGCGCCATCGGCCGCGCCGAATGGGCCAAGGCATGACGGGCCCCGCCGCGCGCTGGCTGCGCCAAAGTCTGCGCATGGGCTTGGTGGCGACTGCCGCCGGCACGCTGTGGGCCACCGCGCAGGCGCAGGCGCAGGGCGCGGGCGGCACCGCTGCCGCCGCGCCGGTGTTTCCGCAGCCCGTCCCCCAGCCGTCGGACCTCACACCGCTCAGCCCGACCGACGTCACTGTCTTTCTGGCCAACAGCTCCCCGCAACCCGGGTCGATCTTCCCGAGCCTGGCGTTTCCCGGCCGCGAGGCCGTCACCAAGTTCAGGGAAAACCTGAACCGCGACCACGGCATCCAGGTCAGCCTGTTCTATTCGCAGCTCTATCAGCATGCCTCCGAGACGCGGCCAGGAGCGCCCAACAACACCGCCAACGGCTATTGGGCGGCGCTGCTGTTCAGATGGACGGCGCTGGGCCGTGGTGGCGACCATGAAGGCAGCCTGGTCGTGAACCTGGGCATGCGCAACTCGATCGGCAACAACGCCGTCCCGGCAAGTTTTGGTGTGCCGATGCTGGGCTCGGCCTGGTCGAACTACGAGTTCACGTCGTGGGCCACCAACAGCCCGAAGGTCGAGGACCTGTTCTGGGAACAATGGCTGGGCAAGGACTTCAACTTCCGCGTCGGCAACCAGATCGCGACATCGGTGTACAACTTTTCACGCTTCAAGGATGCACGCGTCTCCTTCACGTCAAGCCCGTTCGCGTTCCACGAAATCATTCCGCTCCCGACGTTCGGGCTAGGGGCATCGTTCCGCTCGCGGCCACTGGGCCAAGAGTCGGAGCTGTACGTGGTCGGCACGCTCAACGACATGAATGGTGAACCTGCGGCCAACGGGCTAGACTGGAGCACCTTCTTCAACGATCACCAGTATTTCTACGGTGCTGAAATCGGTTACCGCTGGCGGCGGCCGAAGGGTGAGTTCGACCACGTGCACCTCAACCTGTTCTATGCCGACAGGCGCAGCACGCGCAACGCCGCCACCACGCCTAACAAGGCCGGCGGCGGCTTCAGGGTCTACGGCGAGAAGCAGATGGGGCACTACGTGGCCTTCGGCGGCTACACCTACAACACGGCCGAAGGCGGCGGCATCTCGGCCACGGTGACGCGACAACTCGTCACCGCCGGGCTGGCCTACCTGAACCCGCTGAACGTCCGCGGCGAACTTGCGCTCGGTTTGATGTGGACCCAGCCGATCAATAACATCTTCCCCGGCAGCGGGCAGCGCAACCAGACCGGGTGGGAGGTCTACTGGCGATTGCTCGTGACCCCGAACCTGTGGGTCACGCCGGGGCTGCAGGTAGTCTACAATCCGTCGTTCAACCCCGGTGTGAACACCATCTACATCCCGGACATCAAGTTCCGCCTATCGATCTGACGGGCTGTTATACCCGCGAGGCCAAAGGAAAAGGTGAGGCGCACGCGTACAAACCAACCCGTCAACAACAACGAAGACCTTCTGAGCGTAGTCGACACCTTCTCGAAGAGGAACTGGGCCTCAAACGCAGCGATACTGGCGGCAAGGTAACCTTCGCCGGACTCGATCCTTTGCGGCCGACCGTGCTGAAGACCGGCGCGGCGTCGGCAGCTGCCGCGGCTGTCGGCTCCATCGCATCGGCGATCCTGCGCCGCCAGCGTGGCGGCAAGGGACAGGACATCCACATCGACCTGCGCAAAGCCTACGTCTACCAGAGCCCCTGGCAGGACGTGCTGTACAACTACACCACGCTCAATGGCCACTCGATCATGGTTTGACGAATACCTTTGGTGGCGCAATTTTCCCAACACGAGACAACCGTTTCGTCATGCTCGTTGCACCGTATCCGTCGCAGCAGGCCAAGGTGGCAAAGCTGCTGCGCGCCGGGATGGTGCCCGAGAATCTGGCGCAGGCGACGCGAAAGTGGGATGCCCTGGATCTGGAGGCCGCAGGTCAGGAAATTAAGCTGCCGATCACGATGGTTCGGACGCAGGAGGAGTATCAGGCGAGCGAGCAGTTCAAAGCTCACGCCTCGACGCCCCTGATCCAGATAGAGAAGATTGGTGAGAGCGCGCCTGAACCGCTGCCGCCCGGTCCCCGGCCTTTGTCGGGCGTGCGCGCCCTCGCCATGACACACGTCGTGGCTGGCCCTGCCACGTTGCGCCAGCTGGCGGCCGCCGGAGCGGACTGCCTCAACCTGAACCAGCCTGGTTGGTTCGAGGATCGGGCCATCTACATGCAGTCTGACGCCGGCATGAGGCAGGCGATCGTCGACGCCGTCAAGGAGCGCAAGAAAGTCCTGGAACTGGTGAAGGATGCCGACGTTTTTGTCGAGAATCTCAGGCCGCACCTGGCGGCGTAACAGGGCTATGGCGCTGAGGATCTCGCCTTGGTTCGTCCTGGCATCATCTACGTGCGCATCAAGCTGAACAATGTGATCGGTCCCTGGGCGGACTGGGTTGGGTTTGACTTCAACGCGGGTGCGTTGATTGGGGCTTTCACGGCTGAAGGCAGCGTGGAGCTAACGAAATACTGTGATTTTTGACAGTATCCGAAAGTATGGATGGATACGAAACTCCCTTGAGAAGCGTTTGGAAATCAAATCCGTCGGAGGGCAGCAGAAGCCCGTTTTTAAGACAAATTGGGAGAGTCGAGTTATGAATATCTACAGCAACCGAAATACTTTATTCGCCGCCATCGCCGTTGCGGCTTGCCTCATTCTTAACAGCGTACCCGTCTGGGCGCAAACGTCCGAGCCGATCAGCGCGGCGGACTTTTCCCGCGTTGCCGCCGCACAGGCCGCTGCGAACAGCACACCGGGGCCACGGACGTCGCCAGCCCGGACCCTGCCGGTGCCAATGGCAGACGTCAGCCCGCAATTGCAGGCCGCCATTGCGGCACCCTATGCGCCGATCTTCGCGGTGCGGCCCAAGACAAGCTCCGAATGGCAGGACTTTGTCACGCAAGTTGACGGACAACGACTGAAAATGCTCCCGGCGGTGCGCGAAGGCCTTGGCGTTTCTGTCAAGCCGATCACCATCGGCGGTGTGAAGGCGTTCGAGATCACCCCGGCCTCGATTCCAGAGGCCAATCGCAATCGGCTTGTCCTGCACTTTCATGGCGGCGCCTATGTCCTCAATGGTGGCGAGGCCGGAACGCTTGAAGGTATGCTGATCGCCAGCATCGGCAAGTTCCGCGTGATCACGATCGATTACCGGATGCCGCCCGCTGCCCCGTTCCCGGCGGCTCTCGATGACGGCATCGCCGTCTATCGCGCCGCTTTGAAGACCACGCCGGCGAAGAACATCGCTTTTGTCGGCACTTCGGCAGGGGCCGGACTGCTGATGGCGACAGCGCTGCGTGCCCGGGACGAAAAGCTGCCGATGCCCGGCGCCCTGGCAGCCGGCACGCCGTGGGTCGATCTGTCGAAGACTGGTGACAGTTTCTACGCCAACGAATGGGTGGACAATATCCTCGTCACCTATGACGGCGTGATCGGCGCTGCTGCCGCGCTGTATGCTAATGGGCATGACCTCAAAGAGCCGTATGTCTCCCCGATCTATGGCGATTTTGCCGGGTTGCCGCCGACCATCCTTACAACCGGAACCCGCGATCTTTTTCTATCCCTCACCGTCCGCGCCCACCGCAAGCTGCGCCGGGCTGGCGTCGAAGCTGATCTGAACGTCTATGATGGCATGAGCCACGGCGCCTATCAGGACCCGCGGATGCCCGAGACGTTGGAAGTCTTTGCCGATATTGCGCGTTTTCTGGATAAAAAGCTGGGGCGGGATAACAACAAATAACAAACGCAACGAATGCAGAAACGGGTTCCTGACGATGCGTAAAATAGCGTACCCCGGATGGGGCGGGCGGTCCTCACCGCCCCCGGCGCGTCGTCAAGTACCGAATCAAAACGCCTCCGAGACACTCATCGATAAAGTGCGGCCCGTTCGTCCGAACCCGAGATCGATCCGGTAGTTGATGTGGTTGGTTTTATCCAAGTTAAAACGGAGCCCGACACCGGCGGCCGGAAAAAGATCGTCGAAGCGAAACTCATTCCACCGGCGCGCTACACCGCCAACGCCGCCGAAGCCGACAACTCCTAACCGGAAAGGCAGCTCCTGGCGGAACCAGATCTGTGTTGCGAACATTCTCCGGTTTTGGAATTCCCCGGTAGTGTACGCTCGAAGGTCGCTGCTCGATCCGTACGAGCAAAGGTCAAAAAACGGGGCACGGTCGCTCACGGAACACGCCATCGCTCGGTAGGCGACAACTTGTTTCTTGCCGACACTCTTGTAACCATTGTACGATGCCTCGTAGGATTGGTAGGTTCGATTACTCCCCAGCGCTTGGGCGAACAAGTCACCGGTAAAGTTAAATATGGCTCCTTTTCTCGGGTAAAAACTGCCGAAGGTCGTGTCCCGCCGCAGGCGACAACCGAGAGCGGCGGTAACGGATCTGAAATCTATCGGGGGCATTTCGAAACCGCCAATGGTTGGTAATCCGCCCAGTGATATGTTGAATTGCGGTACTGGTACCGTGGACCGACGAAAACGCTCTTGCCAACGTTTCGCAGGAACTCGCCGAAGAATATGCCTCCCTCCTGCCTAATGTCGGCAGACAGCGGCTCACGTCCCGGTATCCGCCCTATACCAAAAAAAGTGTAGTTTGCCCGGCCCTTCCCGATTGCGAATGCCGTTTGGTACCTATTTTCGCCAAAGTTGAGTCTCGCCCCGATGGCCACCCCGCGAGTTCCGCTGGTTGTGAAGGCCGTCGCGATCCCGATCGTCGAATGAGGTGAGGTTTTGTCCCGCAGGCGCAATTCCCTAAATCCGATGAATAAATCGTGGCGGTACCGATCGACCATGTGTTCAACGTCTATTCGCACATCCATGCCATCGACCATGTTTCGCCGCATTGGCTGGAACGCATCGGGCATTTCTTCGAGCACTACAAAGATCTGGAGAAAGGCAAGTGGGTCAAGCTGGATGGCCGGAAAGGCGCTGCCGACGCCAAACGGATCCTGTTCGAGTCGGTCGAGCGCTTCAACGAAGCACCGATCAAGCCTAATTTCTGATTTATTGAATTGCAAGCAATGAGAGAATTGTTTGTGCTCACTTTAGCCACAAAACTTTCATTGATAGCGTTTGCAGGGCAGGTCATCGCCTATGCTATTTCGATGGCGCTGGCACGGCATTTGGGTGTTGATGGCTTCGAGGCCTATGTGGTGGCGTCAGCTGTATTCATATTGATGGTCACGGTCGCGCCGCGCGGTGTTGAGAAATATACATTGCGTGAACTGCCCGCATTGCTCGAGCGCAATGATTGGGGCCTGGCCAGAGGGCTCTTGCATTTCGGCCTGCATCGGACTCTGCTAACCTCATTGATCATTGGATTGGCCGTTGGCGCTTGGGCTTGCTTGATCCGCGACTTTGCCGATAGCACCCGCCTGGCGATTATCATCAGCTGTATCGCACTTCCGGCAGGTGCTCTGCTCTTCTACGGTGTGGAACTACTCAGCGCCTTAGGTCGCGAAGCAAGCGCATTGGCTCTGTTCCGCCTCGCCATACCGGCCATGACGCTTGCCTTCATTGGCGTTGTTTTGCTGTCGCCTTTGTCAATCAGCGGCCCGATGGCTGTGGCGTGCTGGGGAATCGCCTGTGTATTTGTATTGGCACTGATGGCATATGAAGTAAGGCGCATGGCTCCTCCAAGGCTTTTCCGCGCCGAGCCAATCGAACAGTCCGCCGCCTGGCGTAAAGGATCGCAGCCTTTCCTGATTTATCGTATTTCACTTGCGCTATTGGCTCAGGCTGGAGTACTGGCTCTCGATTGGCTGCAGCCTTCGCATGCCACGGTCGGTGCCTATGCCGCCGCAATGGCAACGGCCGCGCTAGTGGCCGTGTTGGCCAGTGCAACCAACCGCTCCTACGCGCGCCAGATGTCGATTCTGATTGATCAGAAAGATTTTGCCACATTACTCGATTTACGCAAGGAACGCCTGCGCTGGCTACTGCCCGCTCTCGCCATGTTCCTGCTGATCGCGTTCATGTTCACCCGTGAACTACTCGGATTATTCAGGCCCGAGTTTGTCGACGAAGGCCTGGTGCCGCTTCGCTTGCTCGCTTTCGCGATTGCATTTTCGGTATTGTTTTCCCTGGCGCCGACCTATCTCAAATACCGGCGGCGCAACCGCGCAACCTTTGTCACGGTCTCAGGTGCCGCAGCCACGCAGGCAATGCTGCTGATAATGCTGGTACCTCGTTATGGCGCAGTTGGTGCGGCTATCGCTTACGCCATTTCAATGTGCGGCATGTATGCGGCCTTCGCGTGCATGGCGCAGCGTGATCTGGCGCTACTCAAGTCGGATTGCACTGCGTCCTAACATTGCTTCGTACGGCGGATCGATTGTTTGCCCGCACATTTCAGTGCGTGAAGCGGAAATGCATATGGCTCTTACATTGTAGACAGTCGCCATTGGTCGTTGACGCGGATGCACCACTGCCCAGCGCGATTGCCGCCCAGCTTCTCGAGGCGATTGTCCGGGGGCACCCGAAGATCCTCGGCCCGGGTGGCGGCATCCAACATCCGCAGCTTGCGGAGGCCCGCGCGCTGCACATCCGGACCCCATCGTTTGACGGGTTCTCGGGCGAACAGCCGCTCGGTGTCCTTGTCTCGGAAGCTGCGGATCACGGCTCGATAGTAACGCCACGCGTTACTAGTGTGAAGAGGGCGGGGATCGCGCTGCCTAACGACCCCGCATGAGCTGCAGGGCCCGGCTCGCGGATGCCAGTACCGCGCAATCAATCGGCCGGGCCCTGGCAGCTTCATGCGGTTGTTAGATGGCGAACTGGCTGTGATCCAGTACTTGGGACGCGATTCAGTGCCGCGAGGTCATGACAGTGGGACCCCCGAAAGGGGCGCCGCTCCCAGGGTCTTGACACATAGTCCTCGCGAGGAGTAATATCACTGCATGACGGCTCCAACCCCCGCAGTCGCAATGGCGATCCGCGATTCGCTGGAAGAAGAGGTACTCATCGCGCTGGTCCGGGTCGCATCGCAGGCGGCTGAACGGTCAAATGCGGTCACCGCCGCGGCCGGGCTCTCCCCGTCGCAATACAACGTCCTCCGGATTCTCCAGGCCGCGGGGCAGAAGGGACTGTCCTGTACGGAGGTCGGTGCGCGGATGGTCACGCGGGATTCCGACTTGACCCGCTTGATGGCAGGCTTGGCACGTCAGGGAAGGGTCGCACGGCGTCGGGACGCGAACGATCGTCGGAAGAGCGTGAACCGGATCACGGCCTCGGGGAGGGCCTTGCTCAGTCGGCTCGATGGTGAGGTGGCCGAGGCCGCCAGGCAGACATTTGGACATATTGGCCGCGATCGACTGACTGCCCTCCTCAAATTGCTGGGAGTTGTCACACCGCCCGAACCATCATAAACCCACTCCGTCAGGCACGCGTGCCGAGCGGCGCACAGAAACTCCTCGCGTGGAGCATTCACAGGAGGTTGTTGTGTCCAATGCAGAGGAACAGCTACGCGAGCTATTGGGAGCCTACGAGAAGGCCCTGAACGCCGCCGACGCGGGCCGAATTGAACAGCTCTACACTGAAGACGGGGTCTTCATGCCGGCCGGCTTCCCAACGGCAACTGGCCGGTCGGCGGTCCGCGGTGCATACGGCGCCGTTTTCGCCAACATCCGCCTCGCGATCCGGTTCACCGTCGACGAGTTAGTGGTGAAAGAGGATTTCGCGTTTGCGCTGACCCGCTCGGCGGGCACGGTCACGATCGTGGGAACAGGAGCTGCCGGTCCTGAGGCGAACCGGGAGCTTTTCGTCTTCGCCCGGGTCAAGGAGGGCTGGAAGATCGCCCGTTACCTATTCAACAAGGAATCCTGAACGGAGACCGGGATAGGGGCGTCGCCGACGGGCGGCGCCCACGCCCGAAGCGCACCAGAGGCCTTGACAACTAGATAGTGCGGGGCCGCTCCCCAAAAAGTCAGTCTTGGATTGTATGCGGTTTGAGTCCTTCTGAGCCATCTAACGACCGGGCACAAGCTGCAAAGCGCGGCTCACGAATCTAGAAGATACGGCCAAGGTGGCCGCGCTTTGGCAACTTCATGCCCCTGTTAGATGACGCGGTGGACGAGGCGCCACGGTATCCGCCCGTTGGTCGACCGGGCAGCCGATCCCTAACGATCCGACTCCTGCTCAGTCTCACGCCGGGCAAGGGGTGCCTCGATCCTGCCCTCACCCAAGCCGGGTGATTCCTCGCCCGCCTTCAGCGCCCGCCCGGCTCTTCGGGCAAGGATCAGGGTAGCTGCGGCCGATCCACCGCCCAGGAGTGTGAGGATCGTCAGGTTGCCGATGGCGTTCCAGGCGGACCACACCTTGGCCCCGTTGGCGGCGGCGATAAACAGAAAGTAGAGGAGCCCGCCTCCAGCACCCAGGGCGGTAACGTAGCGGAGCGAGAGCCTGTCGAACGTCCGTCCGCGTGCGGCGATTGCCAGAACGCCAGAAAACCCCACGCCGACGAGGAATGCGATCACTGATAGCTTGGCCACCATCCTCAGGTCGTCCGACGAAAGATCCCCCAGGAGCAGCCCAACCAGCCCAAGAATCGAACCCACCACGCCGACACCCGCGGCGAAGGTCAGTCCGGTGCCGATCATCCCACGAATGACCCTCAGCCAACGCGGCATAATGACCTCCATTTGCGAGCAGCTGTACGCCGCCAACTACCCCGGCTGACGGAACCGTCTCAACGGTCCGCGGTCCTATCAGCCAACCCAACCTCCAGATCGAGGCCAGCGCGGCGGTCCCATTCCGCGCCATCTAACGACCTGCGCATCAGCTGCGAGGGCGCTCGCGGCAGCCGCCGCGCGACCTCGTTAGCAGTATAAAGCGCGGCGGCTGCCGCAGATAGAGCGCGCCCTTGCCAGCTGCATGCGCTGGTTAGGCGCCTGCTTACGCACCTTTCGAACTCTGATGAGAGAACAGCGCGTTGTAAATGAATGATGGGATGCAGAAGTGCGTAGCGCTCACCAACGCAGCGACCAGGATGAGAGGGACTCCGAGGGCGTAGCCGACAAGGGCTGAGCCCGATTGAAAGGCCCAGCCAATTGCGACAAGCCATGCGGCTGCGAGCCCACAAGCGAATCGTCGCTGCGGTCCGTGGTGTGGTAACGGTCGTGTACCGGTCACGAAGCGCATACCGTGGTTGTACAAGAGATCGAATGGATGAAACGGCAAAATGGCGCCGAGAAGTGCGATGCAGGCCAACGCCCAAAGGATTGAAGGCGAACGCATCGCTACGCCTAGAATCATGAACAGCGTACAAAAGGCAGGCGACCACCGAAGCCATGGCGCCAGTTCTCCGAGCGCGACGTCATCGAAGCCGACGTATCCTTGCGCCTCAAGTCGCCGGCGAACCGTGGTACCGATTGTCATGATGCAACCTCAGACGATTGGTGTGTTGTCACAGGTACCTAACGACCGGCGCATCAGCTGCGAGGGCGCTGCGCGGCAGCCGCCGCGCCGTCCTCGGTTAGAACTTACGGGGCGGCGGCTGCCACAGCCAGCGCGCCCTCGTCAGCTGCATGCGCTGGTTAGGTGGCACTAGTCGCTGGCCTTGTCGGGCCGATGCACGGGGAGCCTAAAGGTGAACATGGTCGATGGCACCGGCTCTTCGAGCCCGCCAGCCTTCGCGTACATGCGCATTGCCGTGCGATTGCCTTGATCGGTCAAAACCCATGCCTCATGACAGCCGAGCTCGCGGGCGCGGATGAGGAGCTTCTCCACCAAGCGGTGGCCAAGACCAGCACCGCGGTGCGTGGTCGCAACGCCGACCTCGTTAATCCACATCTCGGGCGCTTTATCCGGGTGCACATAGTGGACGCCCGAGGCCATCCCGATGACTTGAGAGCCGACAATTGCGAGCGCGAGGTGGTGCCGTGGGTCTTGGACGAACTCGTCGCGCCAACGTGGGTCGATCGGATGATCGAAGACTCCCGGGGCGATTTCCTCGAGGAGCGCGGTGTTCGAGGCATCGAGCATGCAAAGACGAACCTCTTCCACCGATTTGGCCTCCGAGTGCCACCTAACGTGAATTCGACGGAGTCATGGGACTCCCCGCCTCCCAACAGTCTATAGCACGCAGCCTAAACCGGGAAGGCTGCGCGTCGGACGATGAGCTAACCGACTAGCCGACTTTCCGGTACCTGCCTGACTCGGCCGGCCTACCCCGAACAAGCCTGCGCGCTCCGCTGCTTTCCCCCCCCCAGGCCGTGGTTAGGCTGCAGAAAAGGCGGCAATCCGGTATTCGACTGCAGGGGAGCGGCGGCCAGGGTTGCACTCGCTCGGTCAGTTGTGTCGTATCCCCGGAAATGTCTGAGGGCGATTGGATGGAAGTCCCGGACCGGTCCCTCGACCATGCCTTCCCACCCTCTCTTCACACCCATTACAGCCCCGCTTCACACCTCAATCGCCACCTTTCCTCCTGCATGGACCAGACCCGGGAGGGAGCAATGACAACCAGGACGAGCAGGTTGGCCAGGAAGGGCAAGCGTGTTGCGAAGCGGCTCTACAAGAAGGTCGAAACGAAAGTGATGGCCCTGGAGGGCCGTCGCTCCGTACGCGCAAAAGGGCGCACATTGAAGCGGGTCGGGCGACAGGTGGTGGAGACCGGATTGCTGATCGGCGCGGTCGTGGCGCTCGAAATGGCGCTGGACCGGCTCAGTGCGACGCACGGCAAGGGATGAGGCGGCTGCTACTCTACCTCGATACGGGCGTCCACCTCCCGGCCAATCCGCCGGGCCGCCTCCAGATGTTCCGTGAGCCCCGGGCCGGCCGCCTGACCAGCTGAAATCCGCAGCAGGTCGATCCGCAGGTTTTCGAGCGCCGAGAGGGCCGTGGCCAGCTTGGCGCTCCCTGCTTTCCGCGCCGATTCCAGGTCCCGCACCAGATCCACCCGCCCCGCCGCCTCAGTCAATGCCTTGGTGAGCGCCTGGTCCTGCCGCCTGAGCGCCTGCACGTCCCCCTCGAGCTGTCGGAGGACCCTGGGCACCTCCACGAGTTGCTTCTGCTCCGCGGCCGGCAGCGCGGCAAAGAGCGCCTCTGCCGCCCGCCCCAGCGCCACTTCTGTCGGTTCGTTGGCCGCCGGCAGCGCCCGCCCCTCTCCGCCACCCGCCAGCCGCACCATCCACCGCCCCAGTCGCCCGCCCCACCAGCGATCCCACCAACTCGGCCCCTCCGCGGTGGGCGCCGTCAGTCGCGCCGCCGCCCAACGACCCACGCTGAGCGGAATGAAACTGACCGCCAGGTCGGCCAGGATCTGCACCAGTCCCGGCCAGTGGTTTCCCGTCGTACTGATCCAGTACCACGCCACGCCGGCGGCGAGGAAGGAGGCCATCCATCCTGCCGCCGCGGTCAGTTTCCCCGCTGGGCCGACGGGCTCCCGCTCCTCGTCGGGCCCGAGGAGAGCGGCCCGGATGTCCTCGAAGCCGTATCCCCGGCGCATCGCGTCCCGCAGGGCGCGGAACGCGGTCACCTTCCGCACCCCGGTCAGCGCGATCATCGCGAGCCCGATTCCCCAGTTCACCAGCCCCAGGTAGACGTCGACCTCGCCGAACGGATGGACAAACCGCGTCACGAGGTTGAACACCACCACCAGCAGCATCACGCTGCCATACCCGCCGAGGTCCGTGCCCAGCTCGTGGAGTTCCCGCGCCGCCCGCGCCACCGGCGCCGGCGTCGTCGCCAGCACCGGGAGCGTGCTGCCGAGTGCCGCGGCCAGCTCCTCTCCCGACGCAAAGCGATCCGCGGGCGACTTGGCCAGGCAGCGTTCGATGGCCTGTGCCAGCGGCGCCGGCAGCTCGGGTCGGAGGCCAAGGACCGGCGGCGGCGTTTGCGTGAGATGCTTGGCCAGCACGGCGGCGGCGGAGTCGCCGTCGAAGGGCCATTGCCCTGTTGCGGCCCAGTAGGCGGTCACGCCCAGCGAGTAGAGGTCGCTCCGGCCGTCCACCGGCTCGCCCGCCGCCTGCTCGGGGCTCACCGCCCGCGCGGTCCCGACGACCTGCCCGGCCGGCGTGTCCGCCGCGTCGCCGCTCACCTGCGCAATACCGAAGTCGGTCACCATCGCTCTCCCGCCGTCGCGCTCCAGCAGGATGTTCTCCGGCTTCACGTCGCGGTGCACCACCCCCTGCCGGTGGGCGTAGGCCAGCGCCCACGCCACCTCGCGGACCACCTGCGTCACTTCGGACGCCGGGAGTCGGCCGTGCCGGCGAACCCGCTCACCCAGCGTCTCGCCGGCCACGTAGCCCATCACGAAGAAGACGAGGCCGTCCGATTCCTCGACCGAATGGA
>Ga0315278_10002039_pt1 | contig 17927 bp, 19 predicted proteins | sample YL17G06_0_MG_FD_203880 | JGI IMG/M metagenome (GOLD analysis project Ga0315278, IMG submission 203880) | Sediment microbial communities from Yellowstone Lake, YNP, Wyoming, USA - YL17G06_0 | ecosystem: Environmental > Aquatic > Freshwater > Lake > Sediment | place: USA: Wyoming | collected... | reverse complement strand
CCGGTCGTGCTGGCAAAGCAGGCCTTGCCGTATCGTTGATCACACCACGCGAAGAGGCCAAGATCGAGATGATCGAGGCCTTGACTGGAAGTCCGATCGAGCGTGGTCGCTTCACCGACCGTTCGGCACCGAGTAAAAGCTCGGCGCCGGCCTTGACGAACGCGGCCATGGTGACCTTGTATATCTCTGGCGGTCGCAAGGAGAAGGTCCGTCCCGGCGATATTCTAGGGGCCTTAACCGGCGAGGCCGGTGGACTCGCTGGTGCCGATATCGGCAAGATCGAAATCCATGATCACTTCGCCTATGTGGCCATACGGTCTCACCTTGCTGATGCAGCACTCACTAGCTTGCGTGACGGCCGCATTAAGGGGCGCAAATTCCAGGTCGAGCGGGTTCGCTAACCGCGCCTGGTACATGACTGATTTGGCTGCTTTTCCCGGCCTTTGCGCCGGGGCGAGGTGCTGGCGCCGCAGGTCCCAAGCCGGCCGTGGACTAGTCTATAAAGTTCAGTTATTCTGAATCTTTGGCCCAATAGAGCGGAGTGGTGACGGTGGCGAAAACAGATCAGGCTCCAGCCGCGACGCCGATCGTTTTGCTGTATCGGTTGATCTCGGGAAGTGTCGCCATGCTGCCAAATTGGCTGCTGCGTGCACTGGCCTGGGGATTGGCTTTGATCTTAGTCCGAGTGGTCAAGCTTAGGCGCCCATTGGTCCGGCAAAATATCGCGATAGCCTTGCCGACAACCTCGCTGGCGGAGCAGGACCGGATCTACTTTGAGTCCGTTTACCATTTCGTCCTGACGCTCTTCGAGACCGTGGCCGGCGGCTGGATGACTCTCTCCAGCACCGTGACCATCGAAGGCGATGAAGAATTGCGCCAAGCTCTGGCGCAAGGCAAAGGCTGTCTGATCCTGTGCATTCATATGGGTAACTGGGAAGCGCTTGCCGCTAGCGTCAGTCGCGGGGTGGCGCCGACTTCAGTGGTCGTTAAAAAGATTGGCGATGGGCCAGTCGATGCCTTTGTACTGTGGTTGCGCCACCGTGCTGGCTTTCAAGCCCTGCAGCGCAAAACCAAGGGCGACGTCTATCGCCGCATCCTCGAGGCGTTAAAGAACAACCAGATCGTTGGCTTTGTCATGGACCAATATCAACCCGGCGCCCCTGAGGTTGATTTGTTTGGCGTGCCAGCCAGAACAAATAATGGCCTAGCGACGATCTGGCGGCGCACTGGAGCTCCCGTCGTTCCGATCACGATCAGGCGTGATGGCCCCCACCAGCATCATGCAACCATCTTGCCGCCTTTGGAGTTAGAGATCAGTGCCGACCCGCAGGCCGACGTACTCGAGGCGACGCAGGCCTTCAATCACATCATCGAGGAGATGATTCTAGGTAACCCCGAGCAGTACTTTTGGTTGCACGATCGGTACAAGGTGGGACGCCAGAAGGCCGCGCCGGTGCCGCCTTGAAGGGGCGAAAATCCCTTGTCAAAGCCGGCGCATGCCGGTCCGGGCCAGGGGGAGGCGCGGTGCAGGCCTATAGTTCCCTTAGTGACCTGCCGATACTCTAGGGAGACAAGGGGTAGGCTGGTCGCTCCTCATTGGGGCTCAGGCATCGCGGCGAGGTAGGCACATCGTGAGTGAAAAGCGCGAACATTACCGCATCAAATACCGAGACGATGATCGGCCGACGTTTGTGATGGGTGGTGCCAAGTTTTTGGTCATGGATATCTCTGAGAAGGGGCTGCGATTTGATGGTGGCCTGAAACTTAAACCTGAGGAAAACGACGCTATAAGCGGCAAACTCGTGTTTAAAAGCGGTAAATCATGCGCCGTCGAAGGCAAGCTGTTGCGTTATGACTCAGTTAAGCGCGCTTGCATCGTCAAGCTTGATAAGGGAATTTCGCTCGCACTGATCATGGAAGAGCAGCGGATCATCCTGAAAAAATACAATGCCCTGGACTAGTCTGCTGTAAACCTTGCTCAAAGCTGCCCCAGCATGCTTAAATGCCGGCACTGCGCCGCCATGGGGCCGGCTAAGGCGAGGTAAATAGTGGCGAAACTCTATTTTCGGTATGGCGCCGTTGGCAGTGCGAAGACGCTGAACTTGCTCGCCGTAGCCCATTCTTATACCCAGCAAAACAAAAAAGTGTTTGTGATGAAGCCTGAGCTGGACGTGCGGTTTGGCCAGGATTCGGTCACTTCAAGGGCCGGTCTCAGCCGGCCAGCGGACCTCTTGCTGGGGCCGGAATCGACGCTGCCATTTGCGCAGTTGACGGCTTATCATTGCGTGTTGGTTGACGAGGCGCAGTTTCTTACAGCAGCTTCGGTGGAGCAGCTTCGAGAGGTCGCAACGACGTACAATGTCCCCGTGATTTGCTACGGACTGCGCGGTGATTTTCGCACCCGCCTATTTCCTGGGGCACTGCGTTTGATGGAGCTGGCCGATGAGATCAGCGAGGTCAAGACAACCTGTTTCTTTTGCAATAAAAAGGCGGTCTTTAACCTCAAGTTGATCGATGGTCAGGCCACCATCCATGGGCCGGTGGTCGATCTCGGTAGCGAGGAGAAGTATCTGCCGGCTTGTTCTGGCTGCTATGCCAAAAAATTAAACCTGAACTGGGACACCTCCGAAGGACTGGTCGCAAGATGAGCAACAAAGCAAAGGATCCATGGTTCGCTTTTGGCCTCGGCGTAGGCAGTAAAAATGCACAAGGCGCGTGGCTTGAAGTGTTCTTCCCCGCACCGCAGCTCGGTGGCGACGCAGCGTCTTCGCACGCCGCCGCCGAGCACGATGCCCTGGCGAAACTCCTCGGCTACTCCGGTGGCAATCAGGTGATCGAGGTCACGGCGGAACAGTTAAAAACACTGCCTTTGGCAGCGAAGACCTACCAACCCTTTGTCGACTCGTCGCGACCGGTGGTGGCTGTGTTCCTCGCCAAAGACGTCGCCCCTGAGTCTGTTCCCGAGGCTTATTTAAAGCTTCACCTCCTGTCGCATCGACTGGTGCGGCCGCACGGCCAAAACCTGACCGGGATCTTTAAGGTGTTGCCCAATGTCGCCTGGACTAACCTCGGAGCCATCGACCCCGCCGAACTACCAGCGGCGCAGTTAAAGGCGCGGCTTTTGGGCGCTCCCCTGACGGTGCGTATGGTGGATAAGTTCCCTCAGATGATCGATTACGTGGTTCCCTCTGGAATCCGTATCGCCGACGGTGCTCGTGTTCGCCTTGGGGCCTATGTCGGTAGTGGTACGACTGTCATGCAAGAGGGCTTTATCAATTTCAACGCCGGGACCGAAGGCCCAAACATGATCGAAGGACGTGTGTCGTCGTCGGTCTGGGTCGGCGCTGGCAGCGATCTCGGCGGTGGTTGCAGCACCATGGGCATCTTGTCGGGTGGCAATTCGACGCCGATTTCGGTCGGTAAAAATTGCCTTTTGGGCGCCAACTCCGGCCTTGGTATCCCGCTAGGGGACGATTGCACCGTCGAGTCGGGGCTATATCTGACGGCCGCCAGTAAGGTGCGCCTGGTCGCTCGCGATGGCAGTGGCGGGCGCACGGTGAAGGCGCGCGAGCTAGCAGGCCGCAGTGGCCTGTTATTTCGCCGCAACTCCCTCAACGGAGCCCTGGAATGCTTACCTATCAAAGGCTCCATCGAGCTGAACGCAGACCTACACGATCATAATTGAGACGGTCGCCCCGAGGGCGGACCTCCAAGGGAGGTCCACTCCGGCTTACTTATACGCAGCTAAATAAGCGACCCAGGCGTCGCAATCCTCGCCCCTTTCGACCGGCACGAAGTTGCCGTCACCCTCGCCATCCTCAGTCGATCCTTCCCACAGAATGTCGACCTTGGTGAAGCCAACCTCCAGCAAAATATCCTTCAGCTCCGGCAGGGTCCATAGGCGCCAATCATAGGCGAAGACCTTTTCGCGCTTCTTCTCACCTTTGCGCTTAAAGTGAATGTAGAACATGCCCTCATGGGTCAACGGATCAAAGGTATCCTGGTCCCAGTAGTAGTCGAAAACATGTGGCTCATCGCCTTGCTCGCTGACCTCTTCGTTAGGCTCCTGGCACTTAGGTCCACCAAAGCAGTCGAGGAGAAAGACGCCGTCTTTGTTCAGTGTACGCAGGCAGTTCTTAAAATACTTCTTGAGCGTTACCCGGTCTTTAAAGATAAAGTACGAGAAGTTCTGCGCGCAGATGACGTCGGCCATCGGCAATTTGCTGCCAAGCACATTGCTCTTGTGCAGGTGGATCCGTTCTTGCTGCTTAGGGCTAAGTTTCGTCAGGTAGTGCTCACTACCGTAGGCGAGCGGCTCTGGATCCAAGTCCACACCGTGGGCCACATGGCGGGGACTGCGTTTGACCCATTCGCAGCAGTTGGCAAAGGTGCCGCAGAAGTCCTCGCGAAACACCAAGGGGACTCGGCCGCGTGCCTTAACATAAACTTCTTCTAAAAATCGAGCATCCTCGGCCGGTGATTGCACGCTTTCGAAGTAGTAAAAATACTTGTCAAAGGGAGGTAGAGATGGGGTCTTCGTACGTGTGCTGGTTTGCATGCGTCCCTTGCGATTTTTATGGGTAGGAGTCATAGTATAAGGCCGAACTAAAGTCGACGTGGTCCCCCAAGCGTCGATCAATGACCCCGTCAGACCCAGTGAGCAAGACCCATGTACAAGCAAGTCACAGAAGCCATCGAAGTCACCGTACACCCTGCCTTTCTCGACGATCATTCGCAACCAGAAAGCAGCGTTTTTGTCTGGTCGTACGAGGTGGCGATCCGCAATCGCAGCAATAAGCCGGTCCAGCTACTAAGGCGCCACTGGAAGATCACCAATGCTCATGGTCAGACGCTTGAGGTCGAGGGCGAAGGTGTCGTTGGTAATCAACCGGTCATCATGCCTGGCGAGACCTATGAGTACAGCAGCTTTACCAATCTGGCGACGCCGTCGGGTTATATGGTTGGGACTTACGCGATGAGCGGTGGCGAGGGACAGGCTATACAAGTCGCCATCCCAGCTTTTTCTCTTGATAGTCCGCAGCAAATGGCGATGCCAAACTAACCTCATTGCAACGTAAGGAAAAGCGATGGCAGACCCTGCTTCCGATGTTTGGAAGGACGTTCCGCATGTGGTGATCTTGTGCAATTTTGGCGGGCCGGCGTCGGCGGAAGCGGTTGAGCCGTTTTTAAGGCGTTTGTTCGAAGACCCCTTTATCATCCGGGCGCCGTTGCCACTACGTATGCGGCGCTGGCTGGCCAATAGGATTGCCACCAAACGCGGGCCAAAGGCCTTGGCTGAGTACCGGGAGATCGGATTTTCGCCGATCAACCGCATGACCGAGATCCAGGCGCGGCATTTGGAGCAGCAGTTGCAGCAGGTGCGGCCTGGTACCCGAGTGATCGTCATCAACCGCTACACTGCGCCAACCTCGGATGAAGTGCTGGCCCGCGAGGATCTAGTTGGGAAAAGAGTGTTTTTGATCACCCTTTATCCACACCTTTGCCACAGCACGACGGTGAGCTCGCTGCGTGATTTTGATTTGGCGCTGGAGCGCCGCTATGGCAACCGCGATCTGCCCAATACCCGAGTTTTTTCCTGGTGGCAAACCCCGCGCTATTTGCACCACACCTACCGAAATCTTCAGACTGCACTTGAACCCTTGGTCAAAGCAAACACCGATGGTCCGATTTCGATCCTATTTTCGGCGCACGGCATTCCCCTGCGCTATCATGGTCGCGGCGATCCCTACGTGAATGAAATCCAGACGCATTTTAGCGAGCTAAAACGGCGGGGCGAAGCCTGGCTGCGTCAGGTCGGTGGTCATGCCTTGTTGCAGCGCTGTCACTGGGACCTGTCGTTTCAAAGCCGGGTGGGACCCGTCGAATGGGTCAAGCCCTACACCGAAGAGACCATCGTCGAGCTTGGTAAGAGCCGAGGTGGTACTTTACTCTTGGTGCCGATTAGCTTTACGGCTGATCACATCGAGACCCTCTACGAGATGGATCATACCTACCAGAATCTTGGCTTAAGCTCAGGATTTACGCGCTACGCTCGGGCCGTGCCGTCGAACGACGACCCGGAGCTAGCGACGTGTTTAGCGGACGCGCTAAAATCCCACGGCTTTTAATAGGTGCGATGGTCTGACGAAGCCTTGTCGTAGATCTTGTCCTGTAGCTGCATGAGCCCAGTCAGGACCGCCTCGGGTGTCGGCGGACAACCGGCGATATAGACATCGACGGGGATGATCTTGTCGATGCCTTGGAGCACATGATAGGCGCGGTAGAAGCCACCGCTGGAGGCGCAAGCGCCCATGGCGATGCACCATTTGGGCTCGGCCATCTGCTCCCAGACCTTGAGGATGACGGGTGCCATCTTTTCGGTGATGGTACCAGCCACAATCATCAAGTCCGCTTGGCGCGGTGAGAAGCGCACGGCCTCGGCACCAAAGCGGGCGATGTCGTACTTTGGGCCGACCACGGCCATATACTCGATACCGCAACATGCGGTGCCAAAAGGGTACGGCCAAAGCGAGTTCTTCCTCGCCCAAGCGAGGAACTGGTCAGCCTTGGTGGTGATGTAGCTTTCGTTCTGAACTGGATTCTTCATAACAGCCGTGAGCCTCCTGCGCGGCGTTTTGGAGCCCGGCACTCCTGGGTCTGGCTGACGAGGGACTCAAAGTCTTTGGTCAGTTCCCGCCTGTGGACCAGGTCGCTAAGTATAATGCCAGAAAGTGCCGAGCGAATCGCGGAGGAAATCAGCCCCCAGGCATCCTTTGAGCTGCAAACATGCTCGGAGACACAACCGACGCCACCTTCTAGGCACTGCACTGGCTGAAAGCCGTCCTCGACGGCCAGAAAGATCTCCCAGACGGAGACGGTCTCAGCGGATCTAAGCAAGCGGTAGCCGCCGCTGCGACCGCGCACGCTGCCGAGTAAACCGGCCTCGCGTAGGCGGCTAAGGATATGGTCCATGTAATCCAGAGGAATGCCCTGGCGCACGGCGATATCGCTGCGCTGGACGACAGCCGCTTCATCGGCGCTGGCGTGCTCGGTCAGATCCATCATGATCTTGAGCGCGTATCGACTTTTCGAGGTGATGTTCATCACCAGGCTCCTTGACGGCGCATCATTGCACCGGAATCACATCGGTAATCGCTTCTTCGCCGAACTTCTCTTGGAGCATTTGCTGAACGCCGTTGACCAAGGTCATGGTCGACGATGGGCAGCCAGAACAGCCACCACCGAGTCGGATGTGCGCCATGCCCGATTCATAGGCTTCTAGCCGGGCAAATCCGGAGTGCAGGGCCAGCATCTCCGACACTGGACCCTCCAAGTACAGCGCAATGTCTTGCGCCTGACCGCTGAACTGGCTGCTGGTCAGAGGTTCGCCGAAGCTGCCCTGCTCATCCAAACCCAGCAGCCCACGCATCGCTTCTTCCGCCTCGTCCTTGGTCAGGCCGTGGGCGACCTTGCCTGAAGGGACATGGGTTGCCTGCCAACTGCCATCGGCCTTGCTGCTGATCACCACTGATTGTAGATCGCTCATACAGCCACCACCTCCAAGTAAGGATTGAATTCCGTGCGTAGGATGCTCTCGATACCTTCCAAGGTACCGGTCATCGCGCTTGGGCAGCTGCCGCAGGCGCCCTGATAGCGCACCGTCAGGATGTTGCCGTCGAGCTCTAGGACCTCGAGGTCACCGCCGTCCGCCTGCAGACCAGGACGGATGGTGCGATCAAGGATCTCTTCGATTTCTACCAAGTGTGGATCTAGGGGCGCGCCGTTGGACTTTGGCTTGGGCATCCGGTCGTCGAAGTCGGCATCATGGGTCGGCAAGGCCGAGCGGATCACATCTTCGACGCTGAGTGCTAAGACAGCCCAATCCGAAGCGCCATTTTGTGTCACCGTCAGGACATTTTCAAATAGATGCACCTGGCTGACATTGGCCAGTCGTAACAGACGCGCAGCGAGTGGCACGTGCTCGCACTCGCGCGTCTCGGTGTAGGATACCTTGCCGGTGCGTTTGACGTCGCTGTTTAAGATAAACTTCCAGGCGTTGGGATTGGGCGTCCGCTGCGTCCGGATCTGGAGGTCTTTGGCGGGTTGGGATTCCATGCGACTTACTCCGTCGACACCGTCGGTTGGTTGGATAGAGCACCGCTGAGTGCATGCCAGGCTAAGGCCGCGCATTTGACGCGTGCCGGGTACTGCCAGATGCCAGAGAAGATCTTCAGCTTGCCGAGTTGGTTGGGCGTGGATTCAGGATTCAGCTCGCCTTTGAGCAAGCGTTGAAATTCGCCAAACATCGCTTGGGCGACCTCGACCTTGGCGCCTTTGAGTGCCACTGTCATCATCGAAGCCGAGGCCTTGCAGATCGCGCAGCCCGAGCCTTCAAAGGCAATTTGCTGGATGATGCCGTCTGTGGTGACCTCGAGGTAAACCCAGAGATGATCGCCACACAAGGGGTTGAAGCCTTCGGCGGCGCGGTTGCCACCGTCGAGCTTACCGAAGTTTCTCGGCCGCTTATTGTGCTCGAGAATCACCTGCTGATAGAGTTCCATCTGGCTGCTCATGCAAACAACCTCTGGGTCTTTTCGATCGCCACGACCAGGGCGTCGATTTCAGCTTTGGTATTGTAAAAGGACAGACTGGCCCTCGCCGTTGCCGGTAGGCCAAAGCGCTGCATCAGCGGCTGGGTGCAGTGGTGACCAGCGCGAATCGCGATGCCCTCTTGGTCGAGTAAGGTGCCGATGTCGTGCGGATGAATGTCGTCTAGGGTAAAGCCCAGGATGCTCGTCTTTTGCGCTGCCGTGCCGACCTGTTGCAGGCCTTTGATCTGGCGCAAACAGGACGTACCATAGTGCAGCAGCTCTGCCTCGGCGGCAGCAATGCGCTCCAGGCCCAAGGCGTTGACATAATCGACTGCAGCACCGAGGCCAATGACCCCGGCAATATGCGGTGTCCCCGCTTCGAACTTCGCTGGAAGCTCGGCAAAGGTGGTCTTGGCAAAGCTGACCGAACGGATCATGTCGCCACCGCTGAGAAACGGCGGCATGGTGTCGAGCAGAGCGCGGCGACCGTAGAGGACGCCGACGCCGGTTGGGCCAAATAATTTGTGCGAAGAGAAAGCTAGGAAATCAACGCCTAGAGCTTGAACATCGAGCGTTTTGTGCGCCACGGCCTGGGCGCAATCGAGCAGCACGGGGATGTCCCGGCTGTGCGCCATGGCGATGATCTGCTCGATAGGGTTGATGGTGCCCAGAGCATTGGACACGGCCACGATCGAGACCAAACGCGTGCGAGCATTGATCAGTTGTTCCAACTCGGGCAATAGGAGTTCGCCAGCGTCGTTGATCGGAGCGACCCGCAGAATCGTTCCTTGGCGCTCACATAGGAGCTGCCACGGCACGATATTGGAATGATGCTCCATCTCGGAGATGATGACCTCGTCGCCAGGCTTGAGACGTGCGCCAAAGCTGTGCGCCACGAGGTTGATCGCTCCGGTAGTGCCGCTGGTGAAGATGACCTCAGCAGCTTCCTTAGCGTTGAGAAAAGCGCGCACCTTTTCCCGCGACGCATCGAATTTGCGCGTCGCCTCTTCACTTAGAAAATGCACACCACGGTGCACATTGGCTGCACCCATGCGGTAATGCTCGGTCACCGCCTCAACGACACTCGTCGGCTTTAGCGTAGTGGCGGCGTTATCCATATAGATCAGTGGCTTACCGCGAGCCAGTTGATCGAGTACAGGAAAGTCGCGGCGAACCGCCTGAATGTCTAGCGGAAGACTCAAAGGAAATACCCCATCGTCAAGGGCCGAAGCGTTGCGTGGAGGCGCGGAGCATGCAGCATCACATCGTCGGCGAAGGCTTGAACCAGCATGCGGCGCGCCTCGGTCGGTGGCAGCCCCCGGCTGGTCAGATAAAATAATTGGTCGTCGTTCAACTGCCCAACACTGGCGCCGTGCGAGCATTTGACGTCGTCGGCGTCGATCTGCAGTTCCGGTTTGGTATCGATCTCGGCGTCGCTGCTGAGCAGCAGATTGCGATTCATCTGGTACGCCTGAGTCAGCTGCGCGTCGCGGCGAACGCGAACGACGCCGTTAAACACTGCGCGCGAAACGCCGTCCAGGATGCCCTTATAGAGCTGCCGGCTGATCGCATGGGGCACCTGATGATCGACCACCGTGTGATGATCCACGTGCTGACCCTCGCGGGTCAAATAGAGGCCGTTTAAGATCACTTCGCTGCCTTGACCCGCTAGGCCGATGTCGATGTCGACGCGGGCCAGTTTGGCGCCGGCGCATAAGGACAGCGACGTCAGCTTGGCCGCGGCAGCTAGTTCGGCCCGCACGCGGCCAATATGCAGTGCTAGCGGAGCCTCGAGTTGGCAGCGTTGGTGATCAAGCTGCGCGCCAGACGCAAGTTCGATATCCGTCACCGTGTTGGTAAAGGACGTGGTGCCTTCGTCTACAGATATGAAGGTCTCCACCACTTCGCCTTTGGCTTCGGCACCAAGTACCAGCATATGGCGCGGAAACGTCACCAAGCGGTCTTTGCCGCTGCCGACATGGATGATATGAATGCGGCGTTCGCAGGTGACGCCAGGACTCCACTCGATGAACAGGCCGCTGGCGAGGAAGGCTTCGTTAAGCTGTGAGAAGGGTTGTTGCGCCGTCGCATATCGCTTCAAAAGGCGCAGCGCCGCCGGCACATTGACGCTCAGCGCATCGGCAAGTGGAGCGATTAAAAGCCCTGTGGGCAGGTCGCCAAGTTGTTCCAAGGGGGTGACTATACGACCATTGACCAGTACCAGGGTGATGTCGCCTGCTTGGACGTAAGGCGCCAAAACCTCGGCGGTGACGACGTCTTGAGGTGCAAGTGAAAACGCACCCTCGGTGAGGCTGCGCAGGCTGGTGTAGCGCCAATCTTCGTGCTTGCGGGTCGGTAAACCGATCTGCACGAAATCGGCAAAGGCCAGCTCGCGGTGCTCTCTGAGCCAAGCCGCATCGCCAGCCCGGTCGCGGCTAAAACCGGCGAAGGCGGAGGCAAACGAGACAGCGGCCTGAGATGCTGGAGAGACTTGATTCACCGGGATCTCCTTAGTTGAGCAACCAGTCGTAGCCGCGTTCTTCAATCTCAAGCGCGAGGCTCTTGTCGCCGCTTTTGATGATCTGGCCGTTGGCTAGGACGTGGACGAAGTCCGGGACGATATAGCTCAGGATGCGTTGATAGTGGGTAATCAAGACCACCGCGTTGCTATCACTGCGCAGCTTGTTGACCCCTTCGGAGACTAGGCGCAGCGAGTCGACGTCGAGGCCAGAGTCGGTTTCGTCGAGGATCGCTAGGCGCGGTGCAAGCACGGCCATTTGCAGGATCTCGTTGCGCTTTTTCTCGCCGCCAGAGAAGTCGACGTTGAGCTGACGGTCCATGAACTTAGCGTCCATACCGAGAAACTGGATCTTCTCACGCAAATAACCGTCGAAATCGAGCGGGTCCATCTCCTCAACACCTTGGTCGCGGCAGATGGCATTGAATGCGGCCCGAAGGAACTCGGCGTTGTTGACGCCCGGAACTTCGACCGGGTACTGGTAGGCCAGGAAAATGCCGGCGCGGGCCCGTTCGTCTGGAGCCAAGTCGAGCAGGTTCTTTGGCTTGAAATTGATGTCGTAGTGGATCGTCCCGCTGGCGACGGCGTAGTCTGGGTGGCCGGCGAGGACCTTAGACAGCGTGCTCTTGCCCGAGCCATTGGGGCCCATGATGGCGTGAACTTCGCCCTCATTCACCTTGAGGTTGAGGCCTTTAAGGATCTCTTTCGTGCCGACTGTCACATGCAGGTTGCTGATATCAAGCATCGCTTATCCCACGCTCCCTTCGAGCTTCATCTCTAGTAGCCTTACTGCCTCGACGGAAAACTCCAGTGGCAGTTCCTTAAATACCTCTTTACAGAATCCATTGAGCAGCAGGCTGATGGCCCCCTCGTCGTCGAGCCCGCGCGATTTCAGATAAAAGATCTGCTCCGCGCTAATCTTAGACGTGGTCGCCTCATGCTCGACTTTGGCGGTCTTATTCTTGATTTCCATATAAGGGTAGGTGTTGGCGCTGGACTTATTGCCTACCAGCATCGAGTCACATTGCGAGAAATTGCGCGCGTTCTCTGCGCTCGGCAGGATGCGGACTTGGCCCCGGTAGCTATTCACGGACTCATCAGCACTGATGCCTTTGGAGATGATCTTACTGGTCGTGTTCTTACCGATATGGATCATCTTGGTGCCGGTGTCGGCCTGCATCTTGTTGTTGGTCAAAGCGACCGAGTAAAACTCACCGACCGAGGAGTCGCCTTGCAGGATGACGCTTGGATACTTCCAGGTGATCGCTGAACCGGTCTCGACCTGGGTCCAGGAAATCTTTGAACGGTAGCCGGAGCACAGGCCGCGCTTGGTGACAAAGTTATAGATGCCGCCTTTACCCTCGCGGTCGCCGGCGTACCAGTTTTGCACGGTCGAATATTTGATCTCGGCGTTGTCCAAGGCGACCAATTCCACCACCGCTGCGTGTAGTTGGTTCTCATCGCGCATGGGAGCTGTGCAGCCTTCGAGGTAGCTGACGTGGCTGCCCTCCTCGGCAATGATCAAAGTGCGCTCAAATTGGCCTGTTTCGGCCGCGTTGATGCGGAAGTAGGTCGATAGCTCCAGCGGGCAGCGCACGCCTTTGGGGATATAAACAAAGGACCCGTCGCTGAAGACGGCTGAGTTGAGGGCGGCATAGAAGTTGTCTTTATACGGGACCACGCTGCCAAGCCACTTTTTGACCAACTCAGGATGTTCGCGCAACGCCTCAGAAAAGGAGCAAAAGATGACGCCAACCTTGCCCAGCTCGGCCTTGTGCGTCGTGGCCACCGACACCGAGTCAAAGACCGCGTCGACGGCGACCCCGGTCAAGCGCTTTTGCTCCGACAGCGGGATACCGAGGCGGTTAAAGGTGGCGATGATCTCGGCATCGACCTCCTCCAAGCTCTTTGGTCCGTCGCCCTTTTTCTTTGGTGCGGAGTAGTAGCGCAGGTCCTGAAAGTCGATGGGCGGGTAGGCCACATGCGCCCATGTGGGTTCGACCATCTTGAGCCAATGGCGGTAGGCCTTTAGGCGAAAGTCCAGGACGAAGTCGGGCTCCTCTTTAATCGCCGACAGCCGACGGATCACGTCTTCGTTTAAGCCCTTTGGGAAGGACTCGGACTCGACGTCGGTCACGAACCCGTACTTGTACTCGCGGTTCGAGAAGGGGCTTTTCACCGCATCTGCGGCCATAACCGTCTCCAATGCCATTGCTTAAAATCCGTGCGCTATGTTAAGAGCCTGGGTCGCCGAGCGACATGTCCACCGTATTCTTTTCACAGGCGGAATGTCTACCAATTTGGTCGACATTTATCCAGCCCAATGTCGCATCACATATTCTTTCATAAATCTAGGTAGTTAAGGCAGGCCCGAAGTGGGGCCATTGGGGCTGCGCCTGGTTCCATCAAAGTTTTTGCCGAGCTTAGGCATTTTCTCGGTGAAAGATAAGCGGGCTACCGCTATAACGATCTGCCTCGGAGCGATCGAGTCTGGGATTGGATGATGGAGAAGTGGCCGAGTGGCTGAAGGTACCGCACTCGAAATGCGGCGAGGGGGAAACTCCTCCGTGAGTTCGAATCTCACCTTCTCCGCCAGACTCAGAAGTGAAGAACGTCGTCCGCGTCGTCGGCGAATGCCTTGGCTCGTGTGCGCGCCCCAGCTGCGCCGACTTGAAAATCTTCAGACTGGCTTGACGCTTGCTTCTACGTTCGGTGAGTTACTTGCAACTCGAGCAATGACTTCGATGAGCAAGCCGGGCTTAACCGGTTTGCTGATGTAGTCGACGCAGCCCGCAGCTAGGCACTTCTCGCGTTCGCCGCGCATCGAATGGGCAGTCAGCGCGATCACCGGTGTTAAGCAGCCGCTGGCGCGTAGTTGCTTGCTGGCTTCATAGCCGTCCATGAGTGGCATCTGGATATCCATCAATATGACGTCAAAGGTGCCGGTTTTGGCCGCGTCCACCGCCTGCAGTCCATTGTCCACCACTGCGATCGTTGCGCCGCTGTTTTTGATAAAATGAGCGATCAGAAGTTGGTTGTCTGGTACGTCTTCAGCTAGAAGCACGCGAAGTCCCGTCAGGCGCTTGTTGCCGATGAACCAATCGGTCACAACGGCGCCTTTTTGCGTGAGGTCGGCGTCCGTTTGATGCTGTAGCATGCGCACGCCTTCTAGTGGGCCTGGATCGATGGTGATCGTAAAGGTGCTGCCTTTACCTATCTGGCTCTCCGTAAGCTGCACATCACCACCGAGGGCTTTGGCTAAATGTCGGGCCAAGATCAAGCGGCCACCGTCATTTGCGTGTTTGGCGGCATGACGTAGATGTGACCTGGGTCGACTTTCATCCCATCGATGACCTCGACCACGGGGAGTGTGGTGGTCTTAGCCAGGATTTCGCTGCGGAGGCTGTGATGGCTCGGGTCGAGGTGCTGCAACAACACCATGGCTATGTCTATTTGCGGGTCAAGCTGGCCGAGGAGCAGGGAAAAAGCTTCAAGACCGCCGGCTGAAGCGCCGACCCCGACGATCGTCGGGGCTTTGTTCGATGGTCCTATTGTTGCGGTCACCGGAGCCTGGGCAGCGCCCGCTTCCGCAGCTGACTCTTTAGCGGTTAACCGCCTTGCTTTATCTTTACGCGTCATCACAGTCTCCGATTGCGGCCCAAAATCATTGATTTTTCGCCAGAAAATGAGCTGGGCGACAGGCCTTGACCGTCGTGACGCGATGGTTCAGAGCCCATGTAAATAGCCTCCATACCCAACATGGTCACATCTCTCGTCGAACTTAATTTTTTAAGGTGGCTCTCTAGCCGCAATATCCGATGGGGCCAACACTTTAAGGCATACAATCGGGAGACGATGGGTACCCTATAGATACAGGCTTTCCCTCAGTACACCTATGCTAATCGGTCGGCCCAGGAGCTTACTTTTAGACCAAGCCCTTAATAAATAGCCTTGCCAAATAAATGCGTCGGCCCTACGGTTACTGCCGTATTGGTGCAAGGACTGGAAGGGTCTAGCTCCATTGGATAGACGACGGCACTCAGTCGTTAGGGTCCAAGAGGGTGTCACCATGACCCATCGAATATCGATAGTCTGCGGCTCAGGATGAGGCAGCTCTTGATAGCGCTAAAGGCCGATGATACTCAAGAAAGATCAATTTCAGTTTTAGACCGCAACCCGCGACGATCGTACCCCTACAGGAGGCATAAGCGTGTCAGTTACTACAGCAGTGCTAGGATTTCCCCGGATTGGCGCCCAACGGCAACTCAAAAAGACCCTCGAAGCTTACTGGGCCGGTAAAGCCAGCGCGGAAGAACTGCAGCAGACTGCGGCCACGCTACGCAAGACCCATTGGCAGGCGATTCAACAGGCGGGTGTCACCTATGTGCCCAGCAATGATTTCTCCTTCTACGATCATGTCCTCGATACCGCTGTGACCTTGGGCGTCGTGCCTGCTCGTTACAAGCAAATCCAGGATCCGCTTAAGCGCTTTTTCGCCATGGCCCGCGGTCGTCAGGACCCAGCCAACGGCGTCGATATCCCAGCGCTTGAAATGACCAAGTGGTTCGACACCAATTATCACTACATTGTACCGGAATTGGCCCCTGACCAAGCCTTTGCCTTCGATCCAAAAAAGATCGTCGATGAATTCACCGAAGCCCGCAAGCTTGGCATCGAAACCCGCCCCGTGATCCTTGGACCAGTGTCCTTCCTATTGTTGTCCAAAGTCGCCAACACCGACAAAACCCACGTCGCGCCCCTCGACTTGTTGCCCAAACTGCTGCCGGTCTACACTGAGATCTTCAAAACCCTCAAAGACCTCGGCGTTGCTTGGATCCAGCTCGATGAGCCCACCTTGGTGTTGGAACTCGATGAGAAAGCCAAGGCGGCTTTCCGCTCGACGCTGCAGCAGATTGCTGGCTTGAGTGCGCGGCCGAACATCGCCTTGACGACCTACTTCGGTCCCTTGGCTGAGAACCTCGAGCTCGTCCCAAATAACGGTTTTGAAGCCCTCCATATCGACCTCGTGCGTGCTCCGGAACAACTCGCTCCAGTCCTGTCTTGGATCGGCGCCAAGACCAAGCTGTCGGTTGGTGTGGTCGACGGCCGTAACATCTGGCGCAATGATGTCGACGCCTCGTTGGCTTTGGTCAACCAGGCGACCAAGGCCCTCGGCGCCGATCGTGTCATCGTCGCTTCGTCCTGCTCGCTGCTGCACTCACCAGTCGATTTGACCATCGAAGACAAACTCGACAAGAACCTCGTCACCTGGTTGGCCTTTGCTAAGCAGAAAGTCGAAGAGCTCGGCGTCTTGGCCGAAGCCAGCACGCAAAAAGAGCCGAACTCCCCTGCCTTCTTGGCAGCGCGAGCCGCGATCCAAAATCGCCGTGACTCGGCACTGACCAGAAACGCTGCCGTGCGTGAGCGCATGCAGGCCGTCACCTCGAAGATGCATGATCGCGCTGGTGCCTTCTCGGCACGTGCCGAAGTGCAACGTAATCGCTTCAAACTGCCGGCCTTCCCAACGACCACCATCGGTTCGTTCCCACAGACGGCTGACGTCCGCACCATTCGCGCCGACTGGCGCGCAGGCAAAGTCGATCAAGAAGCGTACAACCGCTTTTTGCAGACCGAGATCAAAGACTGCGTGAAGCGTCAAGAAGACCTCGATATCGACGTCTTGGTGCATGGTGAGTTTGAGCGCACAGACATGGTCGAGTACTTTGGTGAGAAGCTCGAAGGCTTTGCCTTCACCAAAAACGGCTGGGTCCAAAGCTACGGCTCGCGCTGCGTGAAGCCACCAGTGCTGTTCGGTGACGTCTACCGCCGCTTCCCGATGACCGTTAGCTGGTCGAAGTATGCGCAGTCGCTGACCAACCGCCCGATGAAAGGCATGCTCACCGGACCAGTCACGATCTTGCAGTGGTCCTTCGTGCGTAACGATCAGCCTCGCAGTCAGACCTGCCAGCAGATCGCCTTGGCCATCCGCGACGAAGTGAACGATCTCGAAGCAGCTGGGATCCCCATGATCCAAGTTGACGAGCCAGCCCTTCGCGAAGGTCTACCGCTGCGTAAACGCGATTGGGAAGCCTATCTCAAGTGGTCGGTCGATGCATTCAAGCTATCGACCAGTGGCGTCGAGAACAAGACGCAGATCCACACCCATATGTGCTACTCCGAGTTTGGCGACATTCTGCCGGCCGTTGCTCGCCTCGACGCCGACGTCCTGTCGATCGAAACCTCGCGCTCGCATATGGAGCTGCTCGGTGACTTCGGCAAGTTCTCCTATCCAAACGAAGTCGGTCCGGGCGTCTACGACATCCACTCACCACGCGTTCCTAGCGTCGATGAGATGACCGACTTGCTGGCTAAGGCGCTCAAGGTCTTGCCTGCCGAGCTGCTCTGGGTCAACCCAGACTGCGGCTTGAAGACGAGGGGCTGGGAAGAAGTGACAACCGCTCTGAAGAACATGGTGTCCTCGGCTAAGATCATGCGCAAGCGCGTCGAAGCCTAAGGGGCTAGGGAGAGTCGCTCTCCCTGATCTCGTAAAAAAAGGCGTCTGCCCGTCGGGGCAGACGCCTTTTTTGCGGACTTTGGCTTTTTACAAAGGTTAGCCAGCCGTGGGCGTGAATTTTGCATCGTGTGATGCATGTTTCATCGCAGCAAATCTCCAAAGGAGATCTCATGGATCGGCGGACGTTCTTTAAAAGCATGGCCACAGTAGCAGGTGCCTCTGCAGTAGCAGGGCCCATCCTGGGCCCGTCAAAGGCGCTGGCGACCGCCAATGCATCGAACTCACGCCTGGGTGCCTCCGCTAG
>Ga0315278_10002038_pt1 | contig 17928 bp, 25 predicted proteins | sample YL17G06_0_MG_FD_203880 | JGI IMG/M metagenome (GOLD analysis project Ga0315278, IMG submission 203880) | Sediment microbial communities from Yellowstone Lake, YNP, Wyoming, USA - YL17G06_0 | ecosystem: Environmental > Aquatic > Freshwater > Lake > Sediment | place: USA: Wyoming | collected... | reverse complement strand
GAACAGCTGTTCGTCGAGTGGTTCGTGGCCGGGTCGCTCGGGGCGTTCCTTGACGAGCACTGGTCCGAGGTCACCGCGGCCCTGGCCAGTGCGCAGAACAGCCGTCCGAAGGAGCGGTTGATCTACGAGTCGGCCATCGCCAAGATGACGCCGGAGGCCGCGGCGATGTACCGCCTCGAGGTCGAGGACCACAACCGCTCGTCGCTGAACGAGATCGTGAAGCGGGCGTGGCACATCGCGAAGCACGCGAGGAACGCCGGGGAGGCCGTGCGATGACCGACCAAATCCAGATCCCGGAGTACATGCTCGACGACTTCGAGAGCACTTGGCGTCGGCGACGGAGGCTGGCGAAGGAGTCCGTGGGCTACTTCTTGACCCTGATGACGGCCCTGTCGGCCATCTTCCTGGCGTTCGCCATCGGCCTGCTCTTCGCCGGCAACGAGGTCGGTGGGCTGACCATCCTCGCCTGCGTCCTGATTCCAGCCGCCGCGTGCGGGTTCGTCCTCCTCATCATCCGCAGGGACATGAGGAAGGCCGACGACGTGCTGCTGATGATCGACGGCATCCGGCGGCGGGGGCCCGCCGAGGGAGGACGGCCATGACGAAGACCGCGCGATACGACTTCAAGGCCGGAGACGAGGTGGTGGTTCGCTGGTGGATGTGTATCATCATCTTCCCGCTTCCGACGTGGAAGCAGGATCGGGTGTCGTCCGTCGACGGAGATTCTGTCCTTCTCGAAGGCGGCGGACGGTTCGACCGGAAGACGGGCCGGGAGATCGGCGTGAAGAGGGGCCAGACGCCACGGTGGATCGAGCCGGTCACCGACGAGATGCGTCGGATGTGGGCGGGCAACAAGGCCATACAGCGGCTCCAGGAGACCAAGTGGAACGAGCTGCCGGACGACGTCGTGCTGAGGGCCGCCGACCTACTGCCGAAGCCGCCGACGTCCACGGTCAAGGACCTGCAGCACTGGCTCGACGACGGGACCGTCGTGGACAACGGGAACGGCACGGTGACTATGGGCGTGGACGACTTCAAGCGGCTGGTGATCGAGCCGGCGGCGGGGAAGGAGGCGGCACGATGATCGCCCTCGACGACCTGCTTCTCCTGCTCGCCTCGCACCAGGACTACGAGTCGGCCGCGTGCTTCGCGCGGGACTTCAAGTTCGTGGTTGACCCGGAGGCCGTGGTTCTCGTGGACGAACCCACCGTCTACGAGTACGAGGTCCCATCCCGCCGCAGTAGGGACGACGACGGAGTCGCGCGGGTCCGCATCTGGAAAGCGATGGGCATCGTGGTCGTCTCCAGGCACCCGGAGTCCTACCCCGGATACCTCGTGGACAAGGAGAGGAACCCTGTCCGAGTCAGCGGAGGGCCAATCGTCGCCGCGAGATGCGCGGAGGCCAGCCTAGCGACGTCGCTCGTCCATGGCGGAGCCTTCGCTCTGCTGCGCCTTCGCCCGAACCGCAACCTCCCGATGCTGTTTTCGGACGGCAAGTGGGAGGTCTACGACACGAGCGGCGACGTCCACCGCAACGCGATCAGGTGCTGCAAGCGCCTGCTGTGGGCCGACGTGCCGCCGCAGAAGCCGCCTCTCATCCGTCTCGACCTGACGCAGCGCGAGGCCGACCTGCTACAGCAGGGACTGGAACTCGTCCACCGAGGCATGGATGATCGCGGAGGGGCAGAGGTGGACGCGCTGAACGAGAAGCTGCTGGAACTACTCGAGCAGGGGAAGCCGTGCGGGGAGGCGAAGATGCAGTCCATCGCCGAGGCCGCCCGTCCCATGCCCAAGGAATCGGGCGGCGAGAAACCCGTCGAGCACGTCGCGGGCCGCTGTCCAAAGTGCGGCTCGACGAACTACGGTCCGGACGGCGAGGCGATGGCCGACGCGTGCTGGGACTGCGGGTTCATCAAGGAGGACCAGGAGGAGGTGCCGATCAAGGTCGCGCCGCAGACGCCGACCATGCCGCATGACCGGGAGCAGCCGTACCCGGAGTTTCCAGTGGACCCGAGCAATCCGGAGGAGCCGAAGTCATGAGCGGCGAGACGAAGGCCAACGAGGGGTGCGGTTGCCAACTGTGCGCCTTCCTCGACGCGCACGGGCATGAACTCGGACAGGCGGCGATCGACGCCTGCTACCGGATCCTCCAAGGCGGCCCTGTGCGGATGGTCGGGTACATGCTGGTGCTGCAGTCCGAAGAGGGAGGGCTGAAGTGCGTGTGGGGAGGAGGAGCGGCTCCGGACGAACCGATGGATCGTGGGACGAGAACGAGGTTGGCGGAGCAGTACGAGCGTGTCGTCAGCGACATCGCAGCCGAGATGATCCAGAGCACGCGGAAGGCGCTGATGGAGGGCAAGCATGGACAAGATTCGTGACAGTAGCGGCAGGGTCGTGAGGATTGGCGAGCCCTTCCTCGTCGAGCGCGGGCTCTACACCTCGATCGTCCTGGGCACGGAGCCCCGGATGGACGCGGCTGACATGATGCGCCCGTCCGGAACGGACCTGCTGTGCCAGGAGGTCGTGCGCCAGGTGCTCGCGCTGCCGGCCGACGAGCAGCAGAGGATCCGCGAGATGCTCGGGACGACGAACAGGTACCCGGTGTGCGACGTGGCGGTGGTGGCGCGATGATGCGCCACAGCCACATTTCGTGCAGGCCTAGTTGAGCATCGACGACCCGACCGACGTGACATTGACCGCCTGCGGCGATCCGATGGGCACCGGCGGGTCCGTGTTGGCCCACTGACCGAGTTTCGCGGTGCGGTTGGCGGCCATCGGCCCCCACGACCACCAGCGCGCGCTTCCCCTCGGCGAGGTTCTGGTCACGGCCACGATGCGGGTATTCGCAACGCAGTCCAGGCCGACGACGATGGAGACGCTCGCGGCGAGCTCTCCGATCCCGCCGTACTTGCCGCGGAGCAGTTCGAGCCCCGTCTTCTCGTCGCCCTGATGGACCAGCACCGGCAGGAAGAGGAGTGTGTCCCGGACGCCATCGGCGACCACCCACTTCGACGTGAGTCCCAACTGGTCGATCTTTGGGGCGTCGGCGGCCTGGACCCTTCGGACATCGACCACGACGTTCCACGACTCGCAGGCCAGTGGCCGCGGGCGGGCCGCGACGGCCTCGGCCAGCCGGCGTCCGAACGTCTCGATCATCGCGTCGAACTTCTCCGGTTCGTCCCTGGAGTCGGGCAGCGGCACCAAGGTCCCGACGATGGCGCAGGCCTGCTTTGCGACGTCCTCGAACTCCTGCTGCATCACCGGGACGAGTTCCTCGGCGGTCGTCGGCACGCGGTCGTCAGGCATCGGCCCTGGCCTCGGCCATCGCCAGCCTCCGGAACTCCTCGGGCTGCACGTAGGGCACGCCAGCCGCCTCACAGACCTTGCGCAGGGCCCTCCGGAGGACGGCGTAGGACGCGGCGTAGCCCGCCGGGCTCAGCAGGCCGCCGAGCGTCGTCCAGCCCGGCACGAGGAGCAGGCTGCGGGCCGCGTGCGACAGGTGCGGGTCCTTCGACTCGATGAGCGGGGCGAGGTCCCTCCGGCGCATCGCGAAGACGTCACCGACGCGATGCCCGCCGACGACGACGATGCCGAGCAGGGAGCGGATCGCCCCGCCCTGCCTCCGCACCGCGCCCAGGATCTTCCTGCGGACCACGGAATCGATGCGCGGCCCAGGTGCCGGCGAGTGCGGCAGGAACGGGACGCCGGCGACCTCGGCCTCCAGCGCCTTGTCCTTCCGCCACTGAGCCCAGCGGGTCACTGCGGACCGCGCGACGAACGCCGATCCCCGGGACTTGGCGTTCCGGATGCCGCCGAGCAGGTCACCGGCCTTCAGCCCCCGGCGCACGGCCCCGACGTAGTGGTCCACGGCGGTCTCCGACAGGTCGTCCCGCCGCAGATGGGCCGCGAAGTCGCGGAGCAGACGTTCCTGGCGCGCGTCGATGGTCATCGCGGCACCTCCGGGGATGAGAGAGGCAGGATCGGCATCGATTCCTCCACGCAGGAAGGTAGCACGGGGGCGGGAAGGGAGTCAAGTAAGCCAGCCGGGGGTGCTGTCAGTGGTCGCCGCCCGGAAAGCCGTCCAGCGCCGACTCTCCCGTCCTCCGGATCCTACGGTTCACCGCGTCGGCCAGCCGCCGGGCCTCCTGGCGCGTGTTCCGCCATCTCGTCGCGGTCCAGCGGCAGCGCGAGTCGAACTCGATCACCGCGAAGCACGCATTCCACGGCAGGACGTGGACGTGCGGTCGTTCTTGACGATGCGCTGCTACGAACATGCCGACACGATAGGCCGGAACCGGACTTCCGTCAAGTAATCCCGAACTTGACACCGCTGTGTTCCGTGCGTATGGTCGACGCAACCGTAGAGGAATCGCGGGCAACCGCGGGAAGGAGGAGGAGATGCTGCTCAAGTTCGTGAAGTTCTACAAGGGCATGGACGACCTGGCGTACTCGGTGTCCGAGGACGGGCTGGTGTTCCGGTTTTTCGTCGGCTCGGGCTTCGGCTTCGAGCACGTCGAGAAGTTGCCGGACGGGGCCAAGGAGATCACGGCCAAGGAATGGGCGGCCGCCCAGCTGCCGGAGGCCGTCGCGTTCCACGTCGCGGGCAAGAAGGAGGCCGAGGCCGAGCGCGAGATAACGCCCGAGGAGAAGGCGCTGGACGCGAAGTACCACGCCGACGTGCGCGAGTGGCTCGCGCGCCGCAACGGGTTCATCGGGGACGCCCTGAAGATGTCCTCGTCGCCGGCCGTCGAGATCACCGAGACGACGACGAGGGAGTATGGCAGCCCGCTGCTGGTGGACGCGTTCGCCGCGCTCGTCGGGTTCGGCGTCCAGGAGCCGGAGGACCCCATCGAGTGGCGGCGAGCGGCCCGGAAAGGCCAGCTGGCCGACGTCATCCGGGACATGATCCCGAGCGTCATGGAGGTCGTCGGGCAGATGGTGAACGCCAAGGTAGCGGCGAAGGTCACGAGATCCGCGGCACCGCAGGCCGCCCCGCCGCAGCCGCAGCAGCGGCCCGCGCCCAAGCCGCCGGCCGAGCCGAAGGCCGAGGAGAAGGGGCCGGAGGCGGGGAAGTAGGGGTCACGGGAATGGCGGCAGGTGTGGAACCTTCGCCGTTGCTTCCCTGCCGTGTAGATCGGAGACGCAGGCGATTCTCATCTACTTCCTCTCCGGGATCAGTCCCTTCGGAACCGCTTGGTTGAGTGCTGCCGTCCTCTCCTCTGGAGGTGCCTCCTCGACGTAGACCTTGGTCGTCGTGATCACCTTGTGCCCGAGGAGCTGCTGGACAGCGTCGAGGCTCGCACCCTTGCGCGCCCGCACGGCGAACGCGTGGCGGAATTTGTGGATGCTGTACGACCGGATGCCCGCGTCGAGCGCCAAGTCGTCGATGATCCTCCGCACCTTGGCGTACGCCTGCTGGTAACTGTCTCCGAAGAGGTCGCGCACGATGGACCAGCGCGGATGCTTGGCCAACTCGAGCAGGACTGGCTGCGCCTCCTCCGCCGCCTCCCACACGCGGCGCCAATCTCCCTTCTCGATGATGACCACCTTGCCGCCACCGCCGACCTCGCGCACCTTCTCCCTGTCCAGGTTGAACCACTCGTTCACGCGCAGGCCGCTCGTGAAGAGGACGATCATCGCCTCCCTTGCCGGGGACTCGATGGCCGCGGCGGCCTCGATGAACCTCTCCCACTCGTCCCCGGTCATCCTGATCTTCGGGCTGGTGCCGCGACCCGACGGCTCTGGAATCTCTCGTACACGGGCCATGAGGTCGGAGACCAGGATGCCGAGTTCGTCGTCGACGGCGGCACCGGGAGACACCTCGCGCAACCGGCGCACGACGGCGTCGATGATGCGATAGACCTTGATCACATTCCGGTAGCGGCCGATGGTCTGGGCCCCGCGGATCGGGTACGTGAGGTCCCCGAAGTGGACGCCGATTCTGGCAATGTCGAGGTACGTCTCGATGCTCCTGGCCGTGTACGTCCTCCTCTTCTTGCCATCGGCTGGCGCCGGAGGGTCGCGGAGCCACTCGGCGAGGATGCGCATGAGCGGGTGGTCGTTGTGCAGGGCGCGGGAGACGCGCGGCAACTTGCGTCCGCGCAGTTCCTGCGGCAGTTGGCGCGCCTCTCGCTGCTCCTGGCGCGTCGAGATGAACAGGTCCACGAGGCCGGTTCCGGGCTTGGTCTTCGGAGCGGTTCGTTTCGACGTCATGGAGAAAACGTAGCACAGCGAGAGGCCGAAGTCAACGACTCACTGGACGTTGAATGGCATATATATATGCCATTATGGATCCCTAATCCAGGCCTCCGGCGCTTGACCGCAGCCGCCAGAGGCCGTACCATCGCCCCATGGCCAAGAAGACGAAGGCGATCTGGTTCAGGCGCAGCCTGACGGTGTACTTCGACCCTGTGTTCCGCCCCGTGCTCGACGATCTGGCCCGCAGGTCCGGCCTGCGGAAGCAGAGGAACGGCGGCGGGGACGCCGAGCTCGCTCGCGTCCTGCTCACCTCGCAGCTGCTGCTCGAGGAGGGTAGGTCCGCGGCCGAGCGAGCCGCGGCCGCTCTGCGCGGGAACGCCGTGGTCGAACTGAGCCGCCGGCTCGCGGTGGCCGCCGGGAACCTGGAGCCAGACGTCACCGCCGCCGCCAGGCAGATGTCGGGCACATCGGCACCGGAGGGACCGATCCGTCGGCGCCGGGCGAAGTCCGGCCTGGACGCCCATCGGCCGCGTGTCTGCCTAGCCCTCGACCGCTGGCTCCACGGCCGGCTGGTGGACCGCGCCGCGCGGCACCCCGAGGAGTACAGCGGCGAGAGGAGGAAGCGGGAGGGGAATGATGGCGGTCTGACGCGTCCCTGCGCCCCGGATATGGCCCTCGTGCGTGTGGTGCTCCAGGAGGCGCTCAGGAACCATGCGAAGCATCTACCCGTCGTGGTGCGCTACGTCTCTGCCATGGATAGGCTCGGGACGGCGATCGACGGGGCGGTCGACGCGGAGGTCGAGTCGATCAGGAAGTCCATTTCGGAGGCCTGACGACGTGATGCGTCCTTGCCACACCATGTGCGCCACGTTCACACCACCTGAAACCTAGCAACCGTGCGTAGTCCTTCGTATCCTACAAGTGACCCTGTGCGCCTTACTCACAGACACACACCACACGACAGATGGCGTTACGCGGCGTTACGCCGCGGCACGCTTCCGGCATGGCATATAGGCAGGAGGCGACAACGATGGCGAGTGGGACGACGAGGTTCAGCATCTGGACCGACGACTCCGGGCGCCCCGGCTGCTACCTCGGCCCGAAGGGGCTGGTCGCGTGGCGCAAGGACGCCGCCTCGTTCGCCACCATCGAGGAGGCCAACGCGGAGATCGCGCGGCGCGGCTTGACGAACAGCATGTCGGTGGTTTCTGGCAAGGTGACGGCGTACGTCGTCGAAGCGGACCCGATCTGGTTGGAGGTGCGAGGATGACGAATTCGATGCTCAAGCCCTACGTCGAGGTCCCCGTGATGTTCGACGGCGACCGCGTCGAGTTCACCGCGCGCGACGGCAAGGTCGTGCGCGGCATCCTGAACAGCACGCGCGGGAAGGCCTGGAAGGTTGTCGGCGACGACGGCATGATCTGGCGCGTCCAGCCGCAGATGCTCCGCGCCTGCGCCGCACCAGCCGAGGGCCGCGCGTGGGCGAAGGGCGACCGCGTCGGCTGGACTTCGCCGAAGCGCGGCGAGATGGTCGGGACGGTGGTCAACAACCGGAGCGGCCTCGCGCGCATCTCCGGCGACGATGGCTTCGTCTACAGGATCCCAACGGCGTCTCTCCTCCAGTCGAGGACGGCGGCACCGAAGTACGAGGGCCCCGTCTTCCTCCCCGGCTCGCGGGTCAAGTTCCAGCACAAGGGGAAGTGGGTACACGGCACGGTGCGCGCCGTCCTGGAGGGCAACCGCGTCAGCCTGGACGCCGACGACGGGTTCTCGCGGTGGCGCACGCCGATGGCCGGGCTGCAGGACGCCTCTGGCGACCCACGGCAGGAGCCGCCGAAACTCGTCGAGGCGAATTCCCTGGACGAGATCATGGTGCGGAGTCCGAGGTTGTGGAACATCGCGACGGGCGAGCCGGGCGAACCGCCCGAGGTTCCGAACAAGGGAGGAGGCGCGACGTGACCAAGGGCGACAGAGTGGAGACCGAGATCGCGGGCGAGACGGTGCGCGGCACCGTCCTGCGCATCACGAACGGCATCGCGAAGGTCGCCGTCGACGGCGGCAAGTGCATGGCGCGCGGTCTGGCGACGAAGTTCCGGCCGACCGACGTCCCGGCGCCTCGCGACCCGCAGACGCCGGCAGACCGCTGGGCCGTCGAGGGGTACCGCGCCATCCGCGGGCACGGCGACAGCCCGACGTTTCACGCGTGGGTGACGCTCGACGGGAAGCGCGTGCTCGAGGCGATGAACGACGGGCACGGCGGATGCAACGAGTACCGCGGCGACCCCGACGTCCGGCGCCGCCTGTTCGACGACGCGAAGGCGTGGGCCGAAGCCCTGTGCCCCGGCGCCCTGACCTTCGAGCAGGCCGACACGTGGGTCGACTGGTACGCGAACCAGCGGCCGTACGGAGTCCTGGCGCAGGCGATGCTGGAGGAGTGGAAGGCCTCGATGGCGGCGATGCACGAGCACCGCGCCGCCGCCGAGGCCCGCAGCGATTCGTAGGCCCTCCCGGGCCAGTAGGCCGCCGGAGTGGCTACCTCCGCTCCGGCGGCCGATCAGGAACGGGAAGGAAGGAGGAGAAGATGACGAACCGCAAGAATACTCCGAAGGCCTCAGATCGACCGAAGGACACGATGGTGTACCGTCACAATCTCGCTGAGTTCGCCAAAGCAGTCGAGCGCTACAAGACGATCCTCCACGAGCAGATCACGATGATCGACTCGGTAGTACGAAAGGTGAACACAAGACGGTGGCAGAGCGCGACGGAAGAGGTCTGCCGCGAACTCCGCGGCGTTGGTGATACCCTTGGAAATGCCGCATCCGAGGCGCAATCGGCGTACGAGAATATCTGTCCGATGCAACACCAGCCCCTCGGCCCCTGCGATATGGGATGACGGGTCCGGCGGCCGATCGGGAACGGGAAGGCGTGGAGGAGACGATGAGCAAGGAGCAGATGGAGCAGAGGAACGCGCGGGTCGCCGCAGCCTACGAGGCGCTCGCGGAGGCCTGCAGGAAGTCCGGCCACGCCGTCGAGATCGGCTACGAGGACATGTGGGGATCGACGGACCGCGAGCCGCACGCCATCGTCGTCGACGGCACGGCGGTCGCCGTCCGCATCTACGCGGAGATGGAGTCGGATAGTTGGCGTCACCGCGAGACCGGGCGCCTCCGCATCAAGTACCACCTCTGCGGCGAGGCCAAGACCCGCCCGGAGGCCAAGGCAGGCTTCCCGTTCGACATCATCGCCGCGGACGTGGTCGTCGAGGCGGCGTACCAGGCCAAGGCGCGGGCGGCGGCGGTCGTGGGAAAGGCCCGCGCGGACCGGAACCAGGGCATCGCCTGGTCCATCGACGAGCAGCTCGGTGCCGAGGACAACACGTGCGACGTCGCCCGGGCGATGGGCGATCGGCTCTGGAACGGACCGCACGTCGACGTCGACTACGAGGGGCATCTGGCGTTCGTGCTGCCGGGACCGCAGGGTCGCGCGTTCCTGCGCTGCTCGCCGGACGAGGCGCGGGAGATCCTGACCGTGGCGCTGCGGATCAGCCGCCGAGCGGCCGGGGCGAAGGGAAAGTAAGGAGGACGGCGATGGGAACGATCAGCGATGGGCGGGCCTTGAACCTGTGGACGAGGTGGGTCGGCGCGCAGAGTCCCCACGAGTTCGAGGAGGCGGTCCACGGCTACGGAAGCGACCTGTTCGCGGCGATCTCGGCGTACGTCGACGAGATCCGCGACCGGGAAGACGACCAGGAGAAGCGGGCAACGCAGGGCGAGTGCGAGGAGGCGAAGACCGCCATCCTGCTGCTGGTACAGAGCGCCAGGGGACTCCACCACGACGACCTGATGGCCACGACGCCGGCGGTCGTCGGGTGCGACAGTTGCGGACTCTGCACCTTCCGCCTCGGCTACCACCACTGTCGGACCCGGTACCGTCCGGTCGCCGGGCCCATCGACGCGCCGCACGGCTGCCGGAACTTCGCCCCCATCCGCGACGACCTGCCGCGCCCGGAGATCCCCGGGCCGCCGGAGGATCCCGCTCCGTCGGCGACGATGGACCGCATCGAGGCCTGCAACCTGCACCTCGGGAAGGTCGAGGAGCGTCTGACGGCGATGGCGCGCGGCGGATGGCGCAGGATGGATCCCTCGGTCTACGAGGCAATCGACGAACTGCGCACGGCGGTGAGCATCCTGATGATCGAGGTTCGCGAGATCCGGGAGGCCCGGAAGTGATCGACGGACTCCTCACCTTCGTCGGCGGCATCTTCGTGTGGAAGGGCGACTTCCACACGAAGGACGCGCCCAAGGCCGCAGGCTTCCGGTGGCACGGCGGCGGCTGCAAGACCGGGTGCGCGGCGTGCGCCGCTGGCATCGGGCGATCCTGGTGGACGCCGGATGCCGACAAGGCATCGGCGCTCGAGGTATACGCCGACCAGGCGGCCCGCGAGCGGATGGCCTCAGCCGTGCGGGACGTCGAGGCGTCGGCTGCAGCGGACGCCGACATCGCGGTGCCGACGCCGGATGGCCTCGCCCTGCTGCCGTTCCAGAGGGCTGCGGTCGCCTACGCTCTTGGCCGGAAGCGGACGCTGCTGAGCGACGAAATGGGTTGCGGTAAGTCCCCGGAGGCGCTCGGCGTCGTCAACGTCGATCAGGAGATCCGCTCCGTCCTGGTCGTCTGCCCCGCGAGCCTCACGCTGAACTGGTTGTACGAGGCCCGGCGCTGGCTCGTGCCGGGCACACGGCCCGCCTGGACGTTCCACGTGGTGCGGCCGGGCATCCGGCCGCCGCCGGAGGCGTCCTTCGTCATCGTCGCCGACAGCCGGGTCGGCGGACGGGGCAGCGCGGGGGCCGCGGCGGTGCTTGCGGCGCTGCTCGAGCGGCGGTGGGGATGCCTCATCGTCGACGAGGCCCACCGCTTCAAGTCCGAAGACGCGGCGCGCAGCCAGGCGGTGATGGGCGTCGAGGCGCGGCCGCGCAAGGGCATCGAGGGGTTCCCCGGCCTCGTGGACCGCGCGGACCGCGTCCTGATGCTGACCGGCACGCCGCTGCTCAACCGGCCGGCCGAGATGTGGAACCTGCTGCGCACGCTCGACCCCGTGGTATGGTCCTCGCGCTGGCCGTTCTACAGGCGGTACTGCGATGCGCACAAGGAGAAGATCGGGCACGGAAAGAACGCGCGGTACGTGTGGAACATCGCGGGATCCTCGTGCCTCGAAGAATTGCAGCGGAAATTGCGCGCGGGCGGAATGATCCGCAGGCTCAAGGCCGACGTCCTCCCCGAACTCCCGCCCCGTCGGTACCAGCTGATCGTCCTGCCGGCCGATGGAATCCGGGCTGCGGTCGACGGCGAGCGCACGCTCTGGCTCGGGCACGAGTTCGAAATGGCGGCGCTCGAGGCGGAGTGCTCGAAGGCCGAAGCCGCGGGGGATGCGGAGGCCTACGCGAGGGCCGTGGACAGGCTGACGGTGCGGCAGCGCGCGGCGTTCCGTGAACTGTCCGCGGCGCGGCACAAGTTGGCCGTCGCCAAGATCCCGATGTGCGTCGAGCACATCCTCGGCGCCCTGGAGGGTGGTGGGCGGCCGCTCGTGGTCTTCGCTCACCACCACGACGTCGTCGGCGGCATCCGGGACTCGCTCATGGAGGCCGGGCACTCCTGCGCCACGATCACCGGCGATGATGCGGTCGAGGCCCGGCAGTTTGCGGTCGAGTCGTTCCAGGCCGGGGATCTGGACGCGCTGATCGGGACCATCGGCGCGATGGGTGTCGGTTACACGCTCACGGCGGCCTGGCTTGCAATCTTCTGCGAGTGCTCCTACGTGCCGGCGGACATGGCGCAGGCTGGCGATCGGCTCCACCGGATCGGCCAGCGGTCGTCGGTCCTGCTCCAGCACCTCGTGGTGGACGGCTCTCTCGACGCGAGGGCCGCGAAGATCCTGGTCGAGAAGCAGGAGGCTGCGGACCGGACGCTGGACCCTAGGTTCCTGCGGACGCCGGTCGTTCCGAGGTTGAAGGGGGAGGAAGGAGGAGGAAGATGGCCAAGGTGAAGCGTTCCGAGAGGCTCACGAAGATGGTCGAGGGCTCGACGAAGGCGGCAGAGGCCGCCGCCGCGCGGGCGACGGAGGTCCTCGGGCGCGCCGAGGACGTCCAGAAGCGGGCCGATGACGCCGCCGCGGCGGTGGAGAAGGCCGCCGCCGGTGCCGAGAAGGCCTGCGCCAGCGCCGTGGAGGCGGTCCAGAAGGCGGTCGAGGGCGCGACCCCGGAGCAGGTCCGGGCCGACACGGAGAAGGTCGCGGCGGCCGAGGAGGCGGCCAAGAAGGCCATCGGCGAGGCCGCCGACGCCGCCAAGAAGGCCGTCCACGACGCCTGCGACGAGGCGCTCAAGCCGTTCCAGGACGCCATGGCCGGGGTCGTCAAGGCGCGGGACGAGGCGCTCACCGGCATCTTGGCCGAATTGGCCAATGTCAAGGCCGCCGGCGAGGCGAGGAAGGTCGTCATCGGCGAGGTCCGGGCGCTGCTCGAGCCGCTGCGCAAGGCCGTCCAGGACTGTAGGGCGGCCAAGGGGCTGGTGGACGACGCGGCCCGGCGGCTGGCCGAGGCGAACGGGACGGGCCCCTCGACGGCCCGCGAGGAGGTCACCGCCGCGACGGCCGTGCCGACCCCGGCACCGCAGGCCGAGCCCGACCCGCTCGTCGCCGGGCCCGGGACGGCTGGGTAGGACATGGAGCGGCTGACCTCGACGGACGCCTCGACGATCTCGGCATCGGCAGAACGGGTGCCAGCCGAGATCGTGCGTAGGCTCTGCGCCGACTACGACTTCGCGCTTCGCGAGCTGGCCCGGTGGTGGAACCGCATCCTGCGGCTCGATGCGCAGTTGCGGTACCATCGGGCGCAGATCGGGTCGTTCGTCGAGGTCTGTCCGGAACCAGATGATCTGTAGAGAACGAACATTGGAGGAGGTAGGAAGATGAACAAGAGAGAAATCCTTGGGGTAGTTGGCATCACTTCGTGCTTGGTGTTGGGATGCAAGGCCGATACCGTCGAACTGCGGTACGCACGCGAGTACAACTGCCCGCGCCCGCAGGTTTCGGTCGTGGACCTCGGCGGGGAGGCCTACCGGGCAACCGGGTGCGGCCAGTCCGTGACGTACTCCTGCCAGTACGAACCCGGCTTCTGGAGCAACGAAATCGTGTGCCGGGCAGAGGGACCTGCGACAACCAGTCCGGGCTGGAATCAGCCAGCCTATATTCCTCCGGCACCGCCGCCACAGTCAATTCAACCGACGCCGCAGCCGATCTACGTTCCGCCGCAACCGCCGCCGCCGCCCGCTATGCTGCCGTGTGGTGGTGGCGTCTGTCCCGTGGGGACGATCTGCGACAAGGATCGGTGCATGCCATCTCCCGCTCCTGCCGTCCAGGTGCCTCGGGCAGAGGCAGGAGAGTACGCGCCCGCAGCGTCGGCAGGGTACGTGCCCGAGAGCATACCCTGGATCCTCCAACTCAACGTCGGGTACGGGGGCATGTTTTCTGGCTTCGGCAGTGGCGTCGAGGTCGGCTATGCCGGGGAGTACATCGGCGGCACCGCGTTTTTCAACCTCGGCTATCTCTTCGGAGGAAACGGAGCATTCGGGTACGGCGGTGGTGCCCGATTCCTTGCGGGGCACAACCCGCACTTCGGTTACGTCGGCCTTGCTTACACGCTGGTGGCAATTGCGGAACTTCCCCTGTACGGGGTTTCGGACAACATCTGGGGACCGTCCCTCGTGTTCGGCTACCAGTACACGAGCGCGTGGTTCCGCGTGTTCGGTGACATCGGCTTCAGTTGGATCGGTGAGGCATGGGACGGCCAGTATGACAATCCGTACCTTATCGGATCCGACGTCGTGCCGGGCACACACGAAGCGGTGTTCACATTTGACATCGGGATTGGGGTCGACGTGCTTGGATGGGCCAACGAACCGAGCGGCGCGCAGGAAGGGTAGGTCCATGCAGGAGTTCAAGGTGGAGTACACGTTCATCGACGAGCCGGCCGACGGCCGGCCGACGATCAGGGAGCACATCGTCGTCGTCGAGGCCGAGCACCGCACCGACGCCCTGATCGCCGCGCTGCATCAGGCAAAGTGCCGTCTCATCCAGCGCATCCGCGCCGTGCCGATGAAGCAGACGACGACCAAGGACGGCACGGAGGTCGCGGAGATCAAGACCTGTGGAACCTGCGGCTGGCTGCACGACGCCAGCCCGCAGTTCACGTCGAGCCTGTACGACAACCAACGCGGCCAGGGTTGGTGCTGGGCGGTCCCGAGCCACGTGCATCGGAGCGCGAAGTTCCCGGCCTGCGCCCTGTGGGCGGCGAAGGAGGAGTAGCCGTGGACACGGGAAAGAAGCCGGACCTGCTCGCAAGGACAATCATCCGCTTCGTGGACGAGGAGGCGACATGCGATGCGGAGCGGCCTCCATTCCTCTGCCTCGCCGGGCATTCCGACACCGCTGGCCGCGGGACGCGGAAGGATTTCACGCACGGCGAGGTGCCCGAGGATATGCTGCTGCACCCGGAGGCGACGCGGATCGTCCTGCGCCACCAGCTCCGGTTCCACGACCTCAAGGCGATCGCGTTCTCCTCGTACCGCGTCGACGAAGGCACGATCAACCAGGTCAACCTCGTCTCCGGCAAGATGAACGGCCAGGACGTCGGTCGGACGCTGTTCACGACGTACCCGTACCCCGTCGCGTTCCGGTTCGGGGGCGGCGGGCCGCCGCTCGACGGCATCTACTCGGGCGACCTCAAGGGTCGCGGCGTCGGTTCGCTGCTCGTCGGCGAGGATTCGCGGATCTCCGGCGCCAGGAATCTCCTCGAGGAGGCGCTGGCGACAGGGAACGCCGACCTGCGATTTGAGCGCATCCGGAGCGCGCTGAAGGAGTTGACGCGATGAAACTGCCATCCGAGTGGAAGTTCGATCATCGGCCGGTCTGCGACTTCGCCGACGCCGATGGCGTGGCGCTCGAGGTCCGGCACGTCGCCGGCAACTACTACCGCGCCGAGTTCCTCGTAAAGGACGCCGACGCAGCCACCACGAAGCGATCCTGGACCGATGGCGTCTGGTGCCATCGGGCGACGAGGCAGGAAGCCATCGATGCGGTCGAGCAGCTGGCAACCGAGGCCGGGATCGTCGAACGGAGATCACCGTGACCGCCGAGCGCCTCGTGCCCGTGATGGTGCGCCTGCCGCGCGAGGTCGTCGAACTCCTCGAAGCCGCGCGCCAGCGCATGATGGCCGAGCGCCCAGGGGGCCGCGTCAGCCTGGCGGACGCCGCGCGGTACTTCCTGGACCGAGGAATCGCGATCTGGAGGGCCGAGTCGGAGCCGGTGCTGCGGCTCGGGTCGGAACGGTAGTTGGAAGGGAGCACCTGAGATGGCCGGAGAACCGCGAGGCACCCTGTACTGCGGGGACTGCCTGGACGTCATGGAGCACCGGATCGCGCCGGAGTCCGTGGATCTGATCTACGCTGACCCCCCGTTCTTCACGAACAAGAAGTACGAGGTCATTTGGGGCGACGAGGGCGAGGTGCGGAGCTTCGAGGATCGGTGGGAGGGCGGAATCGAGGTCTACATCGCGTGGATGACCGAGCGCCTGCGCGCGTGCCATCGCGTGCTGAAGCCCACCGGGTCCATGTATCTCCACTGCGACTGGCACGCCTCGCACTACCTCAAGGTGGCGCTCGACGGCATCTTCGGGCGCGACCACTTCCAGAACGAGATCGTCTGGTACTACCGCGGCGGAGGCGCGTCGAAGCGGCGGTACGCGCGGAAGCACGACGTGATCCTGTGGTACGCGAAGGGAGACGAGTGGTGCTTCGACCCGGATCCGGTCCGCACGCCGTACTCCGAGGAGAGCCTCGCGCGCCTGAAGTACGAGGCCCGCGCGTTTCGGAAGGACGCGAACGGCAACGACCGCGTCTACGAGGGCTACAAGCCGGACGCCCGAGGAAAGCTTCCGGACGACGTGTGGATCATGCAGCCGATCATGCCGAGTTCAAAGGAGCGCACGGGGTACCCGACCCAGAAGCCGGAGCGGCTGCTGGAGCGCGTCCTGCTGGCCGGATCGAAGACCGGGCACGTCGTGCTCGACCCGTTCTGCGGCTGCGGCACGACTCTCGTAGCCGCCGAGCGCCTCGGCCGGCGGTGGATCGGCATCGACATCTCACCCACCGCGACGCGGGTCATCAAGACGCGGCTCGGCACGCCAGGGTCGAACGAGGTCGAGACGATCGGCCTCCCGACGACGGTGGCAGAGATCCGGGCGCTCAAGCCGTTCGAGTTCCAGAACTGGGTCGTGCGCGACAGGTTCAACGGCGTCGTCGGGCCGCGCGGCGGCGACAAGGGGATCGACGGCTACACGTTCATGGTGCACGACCCGATCCAGGTCAAGCAGTCCGACGGCGTCGGCAGGAACGTCGTCGACAACTTCCACGCCGCCATCCGTCGAGCCGGAAAAAAGAAGGGGTGGATCGTCGCGCTCGGCTTCGGCAAAGGGGCGCATGAGGAGGCGGCCCGGGTGAAGCGCGAGGACAAGATCGAGATCGTCCTGCTGACGGTCGAGGAACTACTCTCCAAGCCGCCCGGCTGACCGATTGCTTGACCTCGCTCTGCCTTCCGGCGTAGATTCCGACCCATGCAATACGGCATCTACCGAAGGGGCAGCGACACGTCCACCCGCTTGGCCGATCTCGTCCGTCCCGGCGACAAGCCTCGGCTCGACGACGACTTCTGGCAGGCCTTCGGCGTACCGGCACCGGGGCGCACGCTGTTCGAGGGCCTCGACGAGGACGAGCCGATCATCCCGGAGCCGGCCGTCTGGCAGATGAACCTGCCGGACGAGGCTCTTGCCGCCGACCTCCGGACGCTGGTGCGCACCGAGGTCGCGAAGTGCGCCGTCGACGCCGTGTCCGTCTCCGGCGGCATCGACTCGGCGGCGGTGGCCTGCATCCTCAAGCCGAAGGTGGTCTTCTCCTGCACCTACCCCGGCAAGGCGTACGAGGAACTCGAGTACGCCAAGATCGTCGCCGAGCACATCGGCGCGCGGCACGTCATCGTCCAGCCGGACGCCGAGTACGCGAAGAGCGTCCTGCCGCTCATCGTGGAGGCCGTGGGCCAGCCGATCTTCCCGAGCTCGGCGATAGGCTGCTGGGCGGTCTGCGAGGCGGCGAAGCGCGAGGGCATCCGCAGCATCGCGGACGGCGCCGGCCCCGACGAGCTGTTCGGCGGCTACGTCCGCTACGCCCTGGTGCTCGAGGAGGACCGCCTAGCGCGGATCCCGGAACTCGCCGACTACGTGCCGATGGTGAAGCGGTTCTGGGGGACCCACGCGTTCGAGCACCCGGCGGCCCGCTACTACGACCTGCTTCGCGCTGGCGGCCCGGCCGACGACGCGCCGCTCAAGTTCGTCCACGGTGCGTTCGACGGCGCGCCCGGGCTGGTGGCCGCCATGACGCGCACGGACCTGCGGCTCGGCATGCGCGGGTTCATGGCGATGACCGCCGGCTGCTCGCGGGGCCACGGCCTGGAATGGCGCAGCCCGCTGTTCACGGACCCGATCATCTCGTCCGCGCTCGGCCTGCCCGATCAGGTCAAGATCCGGTACGGCTGCGGCAAGTGGGTGTTCCGCCAGGCGATGCGCGGGACGGTGCCCGACCGCATCCTGGACCGGACCGACAAGAAGGGGTGGGTGACGCCGGTGGCCA
>Ga0315278_10002037_pt1 | contig 17930 bp, 32 predicted proteins | sample YL17G06_0_MG_FD_203880 | JGI IMG/M metagenome (GOLD analysis project Ga0315278, IMG submission 203880) | Sediment microbial communities from Yellowstone Lake, YNP, Wyoming, USA - YL17G06_0 | ecosystem: Environmental > Aquatic > Freshwater > Lake > Sediment | place: USA: Wyoming | collected... | reverse complement strand
ATTCCATTCTGGAACCGACATCCGGTTTTCGACACACTAAAAAAATTGTTGGTCTTATTACTATACTGGTTATTGGTAGGAGAGATTACTCTCCCTTGCCAAGAACTCCTGCTACGATACCGATAATAAACACGGCTGCAAGAACGAATAGTCCGAGCGCCAAGAAATTGAAAGCTGTGCCGGTATTATTCAGTACGTTTGTTAATGAGGTTGACAGAACTGACCTTGTGATTGACGGCATGGAGCTTTCCATGTTAGCGACAACGACGAGCCCGACCATCATAGTAACGGCTGCAATCACAACCGTGAGAATGAGGGAGACCATGTCAATTCCACCATCTGCTTTCTTAAACATTTTTCACTTACACCTCCACTGGTTAATGATATATATGCCATCAATATATAAAGGTTACTGAATTTAAATTAACTTACCCCTGTTTTAATTGTGTTAATATCCATATGACAATCACAAATACTATACCAACAATTATGATTATTGTAACCAGTCCAAGTGAATGCGATATTTCAGAAAGAGAGGCTGTCTGGTTTGTAATATCCATTTATCCACCTTTTTTATATGTTATAATTAATGTGGCCAAAGCTATAAATGCTATAATAATAAATAATCCATAAATAAGAATGTCGGTATAACTTAGTTTTATTGAATTAATAATAATAACCGGGGCATCCATTGTTATGGGTCTGGTTATAGTAATGTTCATATTAATCCTCAAACAAATCTTTTAATGGGTCATCTGGTTTAATTACTGGTGTATCTTGTGGCAGCGGTGCTTCTGATTTTTTATCATGCGCGCGCACCGGGATTATACTTAAAATCATTTCGTCCTCATCATCGATAACATTAAATTCTGCTGGGACACTATCATCATCTTGTGCGACAGGTTTGAATTCACCCGGTGTCCTGTCTATAGCCACAGAGAGTCCTTCTATACCAGATGGGAATACTATATCATAATCAAACGTGGGGCTTTCTATCGGTTCATTCTTCTCGCGCTCTTTATCTTCTTCATCATCTTTGTTTGGTTTAAGAGTTACAAGAACGCGCGGTTGTTCTTCTATTTTATTGAATCGTGCCCAACCCCATGCATCACGCTCAATATAATATTTTCCTTGGGGTAATGTAATAGGAGCTGTTTTCCAGATTAATGATTCCGATGGGGCACACGCTCCTTTCATATAAATCCTGTACATAACCTTTGGCCGGATGCGTCCATCGATATCTGTATAGCCATGGCATGCAAGGTACAAAGATATGTTCCTCTTACGCAGCGCGCGCATAATATCTTTGAACCATAAGTTAAGATGCCAGCGCGCCCCGGATGGACTGACTGGCAAGAGCTGATCTGCTTCATCTATAAAAACGCTGATGTGCTCTAATGTTTTATTAATTCTTAACCAGTCTATAAATTCAAACCACCATATAATAGAGTCAACTTCTTTTTTCTTAAAAAGCTCATCTCCTGCAACTCCACGTTTTTGGATCATCTTTTTTAATCGGTCTGTAAGTGTGTACGTTGTTGGTTCATAAACAACATTGATACAACCATGTAATAGTTTTGAATATAAGTCTTTATTACTTTTATATACAATTATCTCTGGTAGCTTAGATCTATCGTACTCAGATAAATCTTCATCGCATTTAAATGAAACGGTATCTATGTCATCGCGGTGTATGAATACTCGTGTACGATTGTAAGGAAGCCATGTCCAGTAATCTTCATCCCCACCTCTCCATATGCTTGTCTCAAATTCAAGGACATTGGTTACTGTATTATAACATTGTACTGTTTGGGCGAGTGTAAGAAAGAGTGTTGTCTTACCAGATCCTTTAGATCCATATATTACAGCAGTCACTCCACCAAAGTCATTATTATGTACAGTTAACTCTGTAGTGAGCCTCCTGCCTTCAAGTGCAGGTAGCTTACTCCGTACTCTCATTACTTATTAACTCCCGTTGCTCCTGTTGGTTGTCCGGGTTGTGAAGTTCCCGGCATCTGCGGAATTTGAATCGTGAACATATCTGATGATAATGTGATCAAACCTTCGCTGACAGCTATCCTTAGTAAGTTATCTCTAAGCTCAGATATAATCTTAAGTGAGTCTTTCCATCCACCATGGTCTTGTTCAAATAATTCAACAGCTTGTTGCCAGCGGGATCTAAAGTGGGAGAAGAGTTCCCTGTATGTAGTTTTACCATCCAAGGATACCCGGTTGAATTTACCAAGACCTTGAAGAATAGCACCTTCATAGGTAATCATATGGTTCACTTCTTCAACTCTCGCCCATGGGTCAAACAAGTACGTGTACGATGCAATGATAACACCCAAGGTGTCCTGTAATTCTCCGATATCTGTCGCAGTCCCCGGTTGTGGATCAGTTTTATCTTTTGACATAGTACGTACTACAAAGAAGCCGACGATATTTATAATTTACCAGTAGTTTTAATAGTTATCCATTTATAAGACATAAATTGCCCGAATAAGTCCATATGGTGGGTAAAAAAACAACTAGTAAAACATGTAGGAATCTCGCGGGTGCGTCACGTTTCAATAAATGAGTAGAGGGGCATTTGAATTTTGGATTTGGGGCCACCCAGTGGCCTGCCGGACTAGGTAGTATACAAGGCTGTATCTGGTTTATTTTCAGGATTTGAAGGTATATTGGTCCCGCTCCAATCTCCAAGCATGCAAATCATTCCAAGTTTATCTTGTAATGTAAATGGAACTGTACGGTACGGTTCAACATCCTGATGGAAATCTATTGAAGATATTATTCTGTTTTCGAATTGTGGAAATAGTGCCAGCAGCCAAGCCATTCTTGTTCTTCTTAAAGCCTTTGAATCAATACCTGTTGGATCCATCCCGGCTTTTGCGGCCCATAATTTCAGGTTTCTGTTTAGCTGGTACGATTTAATATTCATACGTTCATTTAATTTTATAAACAGGATAACATTATTCATATCAGTACGTGACAGGTATATCTTTCTATCTCTGAATCGCATTATATTATCCCATTCATTATCTTTAAAATATATTATACGTTTATCATAATCAATCATATCTGGATAATCAAATACATAATTATATTCACTAATTCTAAACCCAGTAGAGAAAATATATATAAATTTTATATAAGCATCTATGTGTGATATTTGTCTATATAATTTATAAATTTCATCTGGAACTAAAATACGTTGTCCATTTAATGCAAACATACATAAATATTATGTATAGTAATAATTAAGAGTTGTGATTATATATTGATTATATAATATTGTAATTGTGGACATAATTTATTTAAAGTAGTTTAATCTGTATAAAATGATTATAGTATATATAATGAGTAAATGTTAAATCATAATTAATGTTAGTTAATATTATAATTAAATATTATTTTTAATATAATTGGATTGCTTATAATAATTTAATTAGTATATTGTTTTTAAATATTGTAATAGTGGTAATACATTATTAAATGTTATTTATATATGTTTAAATAGTTTATGATAACAATTAAATACTGCTCCAAAATTATTAATACTATGCCAACCCAGTACTAGTATGGAAACAAGGTACTGGATTAAACAACGCGGCCCGCGCGGACTCGCCCCGGAAGAAGTTGCAGATTTAATGTTTTTAGCAAAGGGTCAGCGGTCTATGATAGCAGATCGTGAAATCCCATTGATAATAGAACAAATAGATGATAATGGGCATATATTCGAGTATAAGCCAAAATATGGTAATATACTTAGTAAAAATAATCGCCATGGTGAGTACATTAAAAAAATCTATGGGGATATCAGTGATGCCCAAAGGAGTCGCATAGCCGATTCTTTATTCATTATGCATGATAAAGAGATTGAACGGGTCAGAAAAAAGAAACCATCTGTCCAAAAATCAAAAATAAAAGTTAAGAAGAAAATCAGGAAAAAATGAGTTAAAATTTTCTTTTAAAGAAAAATGATTTTTTAAATTTTTTATTTACCTGTTTCTCGACTGGTTTTCCTATGATATTTTTTGATAAGGAGCCTGTAAGTAATATTTTATCTGATTTTACACCATTATGCATGATAGTATCTCTTTGATTATATGTCAAATCTCTTTTTTTCGCCAGATATGGGTTGCCTTCAGATTTGCTGAAATAATATCCATATCTCATATTATTTATGGCTTTACGTGATATTCTTCCAATAGCTTCAAAATCAACTTTGCGCTCATTATGTTGAGTTACCCCGGTCATAAATTTTTTGGCATGTATCATTTCATGGGTTGCGGCTTGCTCATCATTTCGTGCATGTGGGTTAATATATAAATCAACCATTTTCTTTCGTTTATTGAGTGTACGAGCATCTATACCAGTAAATGTCCCGGTAAAAGCAATCCAGTCATTGGGTTTTGCCGGGGGAGACTGGGTAGCATTATGGTCTTTATTAAACATATCATACCATATATTTCCAATCTGGAGTTGTTCTTTTTTGGTAAAATTCCGGTTATAATAATTTACAAACTGGTCCCCTGCCCTGTCACGTTGTACTTGGTTATTCGGATTTCCATGGACGTATATTTTTGTCCCGGATTTTGTTCTTACGATTGTTGTATTTTCTTTTTTGAGTTTTGTCATGGTTATTTTTTCTGTCGTTTTGCATTGGGCTTTACTTTTTTATGACAGCGATATTTTGCCGGAACATATACACCATGACTTATTGCATCAATATCTTTTGGATGCATGGTAAGTAAACCTTCAAAGTCTTTCGGGTACTTTACATCCATTGTAACAAATTGCGGGGTCTGCTTTGTAATATTTCCAAATAATTTCATATCACTGTATTTTACATCTATCCTGTCCATGTTAGTCATTAATCACCTTCATATTATTGTATTGAGTTTAAGATATATTAATGTATTGTAGAAAGTTTAAAATAATATGATCTCTTATATATGTATGGAGATTGATATGATACGAAATTTAGCGCGGGTCGCGGGAAGGGGAGCGAGAATAATTCGTCCTCACAGGAAAGGTCTTGGGAAATTCGGGTCAAAAAGAGTGGGTGTCAGGAAAGATACTGTAGATACATATGCAATTTGATTTTAATATAACTTTTAATCTCGATGATATTATTTATAAAAGAAAGCCAATGCCAACGCATTTGAGTTTTGGGCACCTTTCTCGGCTTGCACACACATCTCATGATTCTGTAAACCGCCGGTACAGGAAGTTTATGAGATTTAAAAGATCAGAAGATTCAGATATTAATAAAGCGCGTGCCAAACGATGTTGTGATATGGTTAAAAAACACATTCATGATCTTAAATGGGTGCGCGCATATTTGAAGAAACATAGTATGCATACTGATCATCCTGTTTTCACCGGTAAAATTAATACGTGGATTGAGGAATGCGAGCGTGTCCATGAGCGGTATAAACAACATATAAAAAATTTATAATGCGAAAATCGTGTGCCCGCCAAAATAATTGTTTATAATTGCTATTGAATTAATAATTAGATATGAGATAAAAATCCATCTGGTCTCATTATCTTTTGTAACATTTTTGTGATACCATATCCAATAAAAATTACCGATCGTGCAGAAAATAAAACCCATTATCCTGAAATTTGCATTAATAGAACCAACAAGGGTGGCGCCGACTATAGACGCGATAACAAAATAATGCTTGAATTTAAAATCAGACAGATGCATAGCCTCTATATTAGAGATTATAGAATAAAAGGATAGTGGTTATTTACATCCACAGGATTTCTTTTTGGATTTTCGTTTGCCTTTGGATTTGGTGGGTTTCTTTTTACGCGCCTTACTCATATCGATATCTGGGAAATCTGCCGCATCTTCAATTCCGGCTTCGATTAATTTTTTATAATGTGATTGGGCCATAGGATTATCCTTTAATTTGGATATTTGGCCACCCGGAATCCATGCTTTATTTTTCTCTCGCTCTGTAAGCTCTTCAAATGTTGATATTTTAGTTGGGGGAATTTTGATGTTAATTTTTTTCATTTTACTCACCTGTATACTAATATAACTTTATACTATAAAAAGGTATGGATTAATTGACAAAGCAATTAATATCAGCGTCATTGCATAACCGGCGGTGATTGGAATAATAAGAGGTACACGATAATCGGGTGTATATTTGGATTTTAAACTCAAAATGATGAGTGTGCATGTACATGCTATCATAAATGAAAAGATGAATGTCATAATAAATACTGGAGAGATATAAAACGAGGTTATCAGGATAATATCAATTGCAATCATGTCTGCCCCACCCAATATTGCTTTAGCATTATTATAATGACAATCCGGGCATTCTGTAATATCAGATTTTTTTGTAAAATTATAATCACATTTTGAACAGATTTTGGGGTTATATAAAGGATCTTTTATATTTGCAAGTATTATTGTAATAATAATCACAATAAGAATCGATGCAATAGATAAAATTAAAGATGGTATTATGATTTCATTAAAGAAAAGTTTGAGAATAAATGCAAGTATTGCAAGTGGTATTCCAAGGTATGCAGCATATCTCCAGATTTTTGGATCTACCATGCGTGTTTTATAATCACTGATACATGCTGGTATTAATGATGCGAAAACGCATACTATTGATAAATATGTTAAAGCATCTGCAATCATAAAAAATTTAAGTTGTGGGTTCGGTAGTGACGGGTTCGGTCAGATCTCCGTAATTTGAAGTCTCTTCTGAACTTTCTGTAAAGTATTCGTCAAGCCGTTTATCAATAAATACGGGAATATATTCATCGAGTGTAGTAAGTTTTTCATTTGCGCGATTGATAGCTGTCGCAAGTTCAATGTAACGATTCTCTTCGAGATTGGTAAGTCTTACAACATCTCCGGTAAGTTTTGAAATTTCGGCATCCATAGATTGTATAAGTTTTAGAAGACCTTTAAAATTGTTTATTTCTGTTGCTACTTTTTCAAATGCCTGATCAACTTTTTCAAGATACGATTCTATAGCCATTATGCGCGCATTAAAATCTGGCACTGGATTCAATACAGGATTATCAGTAGGTTTATCCATTGAGGCCGGAATTTTCTCGCTTTTTAATCTGGTCTCATTTTTAATATCCTGTTGAGATTTGATTCCCATATTACATCACCTTTGGTGTAATAATTTGTTTCTCCAGAGTTGCTAGTCGGTCAAGCTTTTTATTAATATATGAATCGTATGTATCAACTTTCATCATATCATTTTTAAGTCTATCTCTGGTTCTTTCAAGAACCGGAATAACTTTAAATTGCTCTCTTTTTCGTTTTTCTATTACAGGTACATTAGTTTCCATTTTAATCATCACCTGTTATATATTATTATAACAGATATAAATAGTTACCTGTTATTATAAAAAAGTTATTTGCATTTACATTTTTTTCGGTTTGTTTTAGATGTGATTGATTTATGTACGCGTCGTCTTGCCAAACGTCGTTTTCTCCTTAATTCACTGACCCAAATATCCCATACTGCGGTTGTTCTTCCATCAAGACGTATCGGAATATGCATTTCGACATGACCCCTGTTATGAAGGTGTTGCATGGCCTCTTCCGGAGGAGCGTCGCGCGGCTCTATTATTACATGAAATCCATTTGCATATAATTGCCCTGCTCTTGTATCAGCCTGTGTTTTTGATGTCACAACCATATCAAGATCATATACTATACCTTCAAATGTTCTACGATCATTTTCTGGATCGCCAAATGGATCGCCACGTCGTAATATACCCATTAGTTACACCTGCATCTTTTCGTAATTGATTTTTTATTATTTTTCTTTCTGTTATGTGGACCGGTCCAGTCTGTTATTCGTCTTTGTTCAGTAAGAATTTCTTTTACATATTCTTCTATTACATCCCTGAATATTTTTGGAGTCATATAAGAATCGGAAATAAAAATTTTTGGTTTCATATAGGTGCCTTCTACGCATAATGTAACTTCTGCACGTACTCGTTTATATCCCATGTCATTTGTTTTAATAGTAATGAAAGTTACAGTGGAGGGATCCATAGGAGGAATTAAATGTTCTTTTAGTCGCCCATTTAAGTAGTACCAGTATGCTGTGCTATCCATATTATTTCCTCTTGCATTTACATACTTTTTTTACAACTTTTTTTGGCCGGTGTGATTTTATTGGTTTTCTTTTTGGTTTTCTGAATGTTTTAAAAGGCTCTTTAATTTTATAATATCTCCATGTTCCGATTAATTCATCTTCTCGCAACCCGGTTTCTGTTGGGATACGAATTTTTTTATTTATTAATTCATTTGCAAGTGCACGCGCCTGTCGGCGCATATCTTCATCATTATTTACACCGTTAACATCTGTAAAATATTCTGGGGCGATTAATGTTGTTTGTGCTAATAATTCAGAACCATAATACACTAAAAAATATGATGTTATTAAATTATCTTCTCCTTTCTCTATAATCTCTTTTACATATATTATTGGCTTACCATGGTATAATTTTGGTTTTTTCGTGTCTTGTATAAATTTTCCTTGTAAAGTATTATACCAATAGTATTCGCGTATGGCTTTTTTTGCATCATGTTTCATGTAAAAACTATTGTACACATCATCTGTTATATTTCCATTAGCATCAATAATATAGCCATCTGATGTGGTAGTTATAAATTCTTTGTCAGGAGTTTTATATACTTTCATTCTTGCATCTCCTTTTCAAATATATTTCGATCAAATCATTATTTAATGGTAGAGTTTCTATATCATTATATACCATATGCCCGTTATAATCTTTTATAGTTACCGCGCGTAAATCCGGCACTCCTATGGTATTAACAATTTTTTCAATAGAACGCACATCTGGTTTAGTATGAGATGAAACAGATTGTTCCCCGTCATTATACCAATAATATTTTTTTATCATTATACACCTTATAAGTAATAGAAGGTGATAGTATAAAAAACTTATTGATTATATATCATCTGATTTATATTTTTATGTTTTGGTTTTCTTATGATAACCTGTTTTGATCCTTGAGAGAGATCAATCTGGCATATTTTTACTGCATCCGGTTGAAGATGCCATAAACTTGTTTTATTTGATTTTCCTGATTTTACAAACCAGTTTGAACAATTTAATCGTCTCATGTCACTATTTGAAATTTCCGGGAAATTAGTACGGACATCATTCCAAGACCATTTTCCACTACCATAAGTTTTATATATTTTTTTGAGGATGCCGATCCAATAAGGACGCGAACAACCCATTAACAATCCCATATATCCTGCCATAAGTGTGTCACCATCCTATATATTAATATATAATACTATTTAAATATTGCTATGTTTTATGTATAACAGTTATAAAATCGGAAAAGAATATGATTTAGAGATATATTGAATTTTATATGTTTTTTGTTTTTTTCTTAAACGCGGATTTTAACGCATTTTTGAATCCTGAACCCATGCCTTTTCCTCTGGTATAAGCATCATTTAATTGTTTTATTTCATTCGGGGTTATAAGGTTTGGGCGGAATGTCTGGCCACCGACATTAAAACTTACTTTATTGCTTGACCCATTAAAGATATCTGCAATTTGTTGTCGCATTTCTTCTTTCTTATCCAGATTAAAATCTTCTTCTTTTGGTTTATATTGTTTAATTGCCAGTGATAAGAATAATCCAAGAAGATCTGGATCCAATTGTGCCCACGACGGATTTTGTTCCCCGATAAGTTTGATAATCTCCCTCACATCTTCATCGGATAGTTTAAGATCTTTTTTAGATCGTTCAATTGCCTTTAATCTTTTTGTCTCTGCTTCTCGTTCTTTGGCAGCCGACCAGTTTTTCCTCATTGTATCTATAACTTTCATAATATCCTCCATCAATTATATCACTTCAGCTTTGATAACACTTTGGGTTTCCCCCGCAATCTGACCACCAATCATTTGAGGTAGTAACAGGAGTTATTCGTACAGTGGGGACTGTGGTTCTGATTATGGGTGTTTGGTCACGATCAACCGAATTACTACACGACATTTTATTTGTTTTATAAATATTATATTCACAAATATTGTTGAGAGACGCATAATTATCAATAATAATCCCATAGCCTAAATTATCATATACATTATTTTCATTAATGGTATTTAAATCAGATTGTGCGTCTGCCCGTATACCGTCAATATTATTGTATAATGTATTTTTAATGATAGTATTTGAAGATGAACTAATCATCATAATACCATTTTTATCTGCATTTCTTATGGTATTATAAGTAATGGTATTTAATCCGGATCGGTATATCCAGATTCCATGTACTGTCTGGTAAATGGTATTTTTTGTAATAATGTTTCCTGTACTTCCCGGAGTAATAACAATTCCGCCTTCCATAAATTCTTTATTTCCTGAATTAGTAATAGTTAACCCTGATATAACATTATTACTTGACTGGATGGTTATATCAGATCCTGATCCACCGGCATTTATTACAGGATTGTTAATGCCTATAATTCTTACAGGTTTTGAAAGAATAATTTTTTCTTTATATAATCCGGAATATATGAATAGTGTTGAATATTCTGGCAAAATTTTAATAGAATCACTTATAGAAGACCCTCCTTCGATTATCATGGTTTTGGAATTGGATATATTAAAATTGAATTTGTACATGTTACGTTTTATCAGATTATCATCTGCATTTAAACTCCAGTCACCACTAATAAAATCTACACAATCTGAATATTTTGGAATGTCATAACTGATATGAAAGATATTATCAATACCTGTATACATATATATTGTATTATATTGAATATTAAACATTGTTACATTATTATTCTGGACAGCCTGACGTTGTACATAATAATTGGATGGTGGTGGATACACCGATAACAATATTTCAGATGGAAAATTCGAAACACTCCGTCCTCCCGAATATGTCATTTTTATAATCCTGTAATTATAATTTGTGGTTATAACATCAAAGGTTATATTTGTACTATCAATTTTTGGCGGTTCTATAATTATTACAGGAGCTACTTGTGGCGGATTCATCATCATAACCCCGGCTATTAAAATAAAAATTGCTCCTATTCCCACGCCAAGAGTTATCATAAATGTCATAAAAGGCACTTTAAATCCTAAAATATTAATGGTGGGTTTTTCACCACGTCGTGAATGTACTTTATCTGCATCTTCAATTGGCATTTATTAACCTCGCTTTATTTAAATTAGCATTGTATATAAAAAAAGGTAGTGGTCGATAACTCATAATAACACCCATAAATTTTGTAATACTATTGCTAATGTTAATCCAGATGGTATAGCGAATACTATATAAATAAATATCATATTATATCGCGTATAATATATATTCTGGATGATATCATACATAATTTTAATGATGCAGATGATTGCATTTGCAGCAATTAATTTTAAAAATCCTAATAAAAACGGGTCTTTTATAAAGTATGCCATTACCGGGTTATATTCAACTCCTCCTAAAGATATGATTTTGAATGTTGTAAAATAATCCAATATAAATATACTTAGTAATATAATAATGCATATAATAGTGCCAATATTAAAAAAATTATGTTTATCAGTAAATAATTCCATTAATCATCCATATAATTTTCAAATAATGTTATGATATCACTTCTTACGAGATCTCCGTCAAACAAGCATGGTTTATCATAATATACATCGTTAATAACTAGTACCGGGGCACCAATAATATAGAGATGATCTTTGAATTTATCAAATAAGGCATCCAGATTTTTGAATTTTATTTCTGAGTAAGCAATTCCCATAATATTTAAACATGTTCGCATGTCATCACATCTTTCACAATTATAGAGTGTATATAAATAAATCATTTTGTCATCTCTCCTTTTTTAGAGTATACTGAATTTAACATTTTCTGTCCTGCATTTACTGTCCAGATTTTATAATATAATTTGGTTATTTCATAATCTTTTTGAGTATCATTGGTATCTGAAAATCCCATAAAATATTCGGCAGATATATTATCATCCTGTGTCGTTTTAATCATCATAATTTCACCCACATTTGTTATATCCACACGCATGGCATACTTTGCATCCGGATTCACGTACAAGTGTTTTTCCATGGCAATCCGGGCATTCTTCAAATAATTTTGTCTGATGTGGTGCATGGGTCTCTTCTTCATCTTCGTCCGGTATTGATTCTGTAATTAATTTACCAACAATATCTGAACAACTTTTGCCTTCAGACCGTGGATTTTTGAGTGCTGCCGGGCACTTGACTTTATATAATTGTTTTATAATATTTCGTATATCTCCACCATTTCTCAAGGCAAGACTGATTGTTCTTCCAAGTGCCTGATTTCCGGCTTCACATCCTCCAGAACCCCCGGATTGGATAAATACTTCGTAGGGTTTTCCATTTCTCTCATTAATGGTAACATATAATTTACCACATCCACTTTGTACTTTATATGTACCACCATATAGCAGGCGCGGGCGTTTATATGATGCTCTGACTGCTGCCTCATCGACAGCGAGAAGTACTGCGTTTTGGCGGGCTTCCTCTATCTGGCAATCTACTCTCGTGCGTATGTTTTCGTTGGGAACAAAAAATATTTGTTTCTCCCTCTGAAGAGTTTCTTCTGTTTGGTCATCCAGTCTTGTACGTAATTCCTGAATTATTTCAGGTTCTTTATGCATGGTTTCTGGCTTTACTTCATGTGATACAATGGGTTTTTTAAGATTTAATACTTCCATTTCTCTGGATCCACTACGATAAATTGTAAGACCTTTACAATGCATTTCCCATGCCATGAATATTGCTTCACCAATATCATTTTTTGTAGCATTATTTGGGAGATTTATTGTCTTTGAAATAGACATGTCAACTCCGTTTGTCTGGAATACTGCTTGCATTTTAATATGGTGTTTCCAGTGAATATCCATAGCATTTTTAAATAATGTTTTAAATGATGCCGGAAGCCAGTCCATATCTTGAATTGTACCTTTTTCGTGACAATGTTGAATTACTGCGTTATATTGTTTCTCAAATGAAATCAGATCAATTTTTATATTTTCTTTATCATAATAACACATTGGTACAAGTATTTCTCTCAATTTGGCATCAAAAATTGGGTGAACTATATAATGTTCCCCAATAGAATCTTTTCTGGTTAATACCCAGTTAAAAACCGGTTCAATACCAGAAGATACATCTGCGATAATAGAAATGGTCCCGGTTGGAGCTATAGTTGTTAGTGAGGTGTTTTTGAAATTATGTTTATCAGATTCGTTTTTGGCAATAGTTTTAAGATAGATCTCTATTGCTTTGGCAACTGTTAAGGCTTCTTCTGATTCATATGGTATGCCAAGTTTTAATAACAAATCATGGAATCCCATTCCCCCAAGACCGATTTTTCTTGTAAATCTGGTTGCTTTATCGATTTCAGGAAGCGGATATTGATTACCATCAATGACCCGGTTAAGTAATATAACTGAATTTCGTATTATAGCTTCATATTTTGGCCAATCGATATTATCTCCCCATTGTTTACCAGAGTTTTTATAAAGGTGAGACCATGTGATGGAGCCTAAGTTACAGCTTTCGAAGCTTCGGAGCAAGGCTTCTGAGCATGGATTTACATTCAATTCTCCGAGTTCTGGTGTAGGATTATGTCGTTCAATTTCGTCGCTGAAAAGAAGTCCCGGCTCCCCGTTTTTATAAATACCATCTACTATCATATTGAATATTTCCAGTTCTTCTGGTGAATCATGTTTGACATTTTTCATAAATTCGTCTGTTAATTTTACTGATATATTAAAATTCGAGAGATCGCCTTCAGTGGTTTTACAAGTAATAAAATTTTTAATTTCCGGGTGGGTCACTTCCAGACATCCCATAAGTGCGCCGCGCCGTTTTCCGCCTTGTTTGATTGTTTCGGTCATAACATTGAAATTTCGCATAAAACTAATAACGCCTGAGCTTACGCCATTGGTGCTTTTAACTTTACTGCCAGCCGGACGAAGGTTTGAAAAATTTAATCCGACACCACCACCATGTTTAAAAATGAGCGCAGCATTTTTAACCTGATCGAAAATACCATCTTTCCCATTTGAAATGCAGTCTGAAATGGGCAGGAAAAAACAAGCCGAGAGCATTGGGGTCTCCGTTCCTGCATTCATAAGTGTAGGAGAATTTGGCAGAAAATCTTTGCTGTACATCATATCATGAAAAATAGCAACTTCTTCTTCTGTGGTTCCTAAATAATTTGATACTCTTTTGCATATGTTATTCCAGATATCACCCTGTTTTTCGTCATTATTAGCACAATAACGTTCTTTGATAAGTTTCTCTACAAATTCCTCGTTAGCCATAGACAATCACGCTGATTATTATGTTGGATTTCTACGTTTAAAAGGGTGGTGGTTGAATCATTTACGTGTATATCGTGCAGCCCATAAAAGAACTCCACTGACTGATAATGCACACATAACAATAGAGAATCCGACAAGCCCGATAACTCCGAGTTTTAACAGTCCCGTAAGTAGTAATAGTAATAAATAACAGGTTGTTACGACAACCAAAATAGATATGATTAAAATAATGATTAACCCTATAATTCGTGTTATAGGCATGTTTCTATATTTTGTTATAAATTTTTTAAAATTATTAATAAAAGTAGTAATTTTTGATGGTTTTTTCGGCTTTTGTACAGTTCCTTTTTGTTCGCGTTTCGGTAATTTAAAATGTATTTTTCTCTCTCCTGTAAGTACTTCTCCTATATAATCAGCTTTTTCAAAAACTTTTTCTTCAAGTGTTTCTTCATCCAAATCTTCATCATCAATATTAATCATATTAACCACCAATCAGGATTTTTAAGTTCCATACAGTGAAGGTTGCCTCGATTATAGCTGCAATAACCAATCCCGGTATAATTATTACTATGTATGGATAGATTAAATAGTTTTTCAATATATATCTTACTTTCGGATTTTTGTGCCGGGTTAATAATGTATAAGCATTTAATCCGGTTTCGTGTAATTCCTGTATAATAATAAATGAACATGCCCCGACAAATAATAATAATGGGAATTCAATATAACCATGAGGAAAAATCATAGCAAACATAACCGTAAAATTATAATTTAAATCTGATATCATATTACCGATTAAATAACCATTATACATTATGCATAATGCTGGGATTAATCTGAATCCAATTACACCTAATGATATAATAAGAAATGTCGCTATCAGATTTTTTATAAAAATTGTCTGAAAAATCTGGAAATTTGTCATTGTGTGTATGAGACTGTTACTCCAGTTAACGGTAGATGGTTGGGTTATATTGATCCCGTATAATAAAAATGATATCCAGATCCCACATAGTAATAAACAAAATGCAAGTAATAAATAAATGGGAAGTTGGGGATGACTAAGAATCTTCATAATTGTTATGCATGGATTTTTCAAAATCATCTTCAGATTCTAATATAGAGTGCCCGCAATCTCCAAAAAACTTTCCTCTGCAATAACCATATGCGCTTCCAACCAGAATCGGGGGTTGATCAATAGAGTTTACACGTGCAGATTTGGTTTTTGCATTGCGATTATAATATAAATCTTTTAATATATCATTACCACATAATAATGCATCGGTGATAGTTAGTTGTCCACGAAGCTGTATTTCGTACTCATTATCAATTATTCCATTTTTACAATGATTGCAAAGTGGCATTATTTAATTCTCATGTTAATAGCGGTATACTTAATTTGCTCTTCAGTGAAATATCTTGAGACGCCGAACATGCATCCAAACATAGTTATTGCCAGAAGGGATCCAAGTAAGGATTTCGCAATTAAATCAAATGCCGGATCAAACAATGCATATGTAAATACAAATGCCGTGCCTATAAATGCGAAAGCTCCAATGCCCATAACCCATATTCCACGTACCAGACCAATAACAGGTATATTCATTTCAATCGTTTCAGTTTCTTCCATAAAATATCACATATATAGTGCGTTAATAGGATATTTAAGGATGGTGATCAATCCAGTAAGATTTTGTAGCCTGCATAATATACAAATATAAAAATAAATATATTATTATATATAGTATATAAATGTTGAATTATCAGGTATTGTATAATAAAAGCATGTATAGCTCCTGATATCATAATCCATACAAATAGTTCAAAGAGTTTTGTTATGGCAAGTTGTTGAATTTTCCACATAATGCGAGCTAAAAAATTTTTCATACTTTTAACTCCTTATATGAAAAATAAGCTACAATAATAAAAAAAACCAGTCCTGTTGTTATGGCATATAAACTGTATCTTTGAGTAGCAATCCAGTATTCAACCAGAAATCTTATAAGTGCCATTGCTCCGATCCATATAAAAATTTTTATGAAAGCATTAAATATTTTCACGATCTATTAAACACTCCTTGTATTTGCTCAATATATTTTCCAGTACCTTGCCATAAGTTATTTTCTGTTTCTGGTATTATAGTATATGCATACGTATAATTGCCGTTTTCTTTGATAAGAGTTACGATGGTTATATGATTAACGTTCATTAAATTTGTTGATGGTACATAGGTAATATTTACCGGGAATTTTGTTGTTGAATATTCATAAACAGATAAATATGGCATAGCTGAATTTTGTGAGTCAAAAGGTACTTTAATATGACTCACAAAATTCAATGTATCATTGTGTGGATTTGTAAAAGATATGTGAAATAATTTTTCGCTTGGAATATATGAAATATTCAGTCCATCATCATAAAGAGATTTCGTGGTCTCATTAGATGCATTAAAGTATGGTACAACCATTGTTAATATTAACATACTACTTAGTATGATTAATCCGATTACCAGAACATAAAATTGTTTTTGTCCATATGTCGGATCCAACATTTTGTCGAATTTCGCAAAACGGGAATCGTCTTTTCTTGCGTCATAATCATTTTTTGATTTAACCATGTATCTCCTTTATATTAGTGTTTTTACTATTTCAGATCCAGTATATTTATCTTTTAATACTCCTGCAAATGCCATTGCTACAACGTCTTCTTTAAACCATGTACCAGCTTTAATGAATGCTAATTTATCTCCATTGGAAATATTTGGGGTTAACTGGGGATACACATAATAATCTACAGTATCGGCTCCATTATGTTGTTCCACGATAATTTTTGTGGTATATGTAATAGTATTAAGATATTGATCCCGGTCATATAATAGTCTCATTACCATTTCCAAATTCTCTTTCTGGAGTTTTATAATGGTATATAAGGTTAACAGGAATTCTCTATCGTACATTGTATCGATATTGTTTATATATGATAAGTAACTTGGTTTACTTTTAGAATATTCTTCAAGTAATTTAACAATGTTTTCGTCAATCATAATAATACCGTGTTATTTATTTAATTTCCGTTGTTTATATATTTTGCCATTAAAGTTATTATCGGCCATTAAACACGATCTCGATCACTTTCGGTTCTATGGAATTTTGTAAAACTTTGTGTTATGTATTGTTTATAATTGTTATTGGTTTTAAATAATAATTATTAAAATTAATAATACTTGGTAATTAATTAGTAAATTATATACTTATTATGTATAGCATTATATGGTTTATAACCATTATTGATAGGTGATAAAAGTGGGTATAAAATTATGCTTGATTCTGTAATTGGATTCAGGATTTGATGGGATTATTTGGAGTTAATATGGGATTTGTGGATGTTTTTGAAGTTTATTATTTATTAATTGTATATGATTACCGACACCTCCTATTAATTGTATATGATTACCGACACCTCCTATTAAAGGCAATGATCAAAAATTCTAAACCCGATATCGCCTTTATTTTTATTAAAAAATAGATAAATAACAT
>Ga0315278_10002035_pt1 | contig 17938 bp, 21 predicted proteins | sample YL17G06_0_MG_FD_203880 | JGI IMG/M metagenome (GOLD analysis project Ga0315278, IMG submission 203880) | Sediment microbial communities from Yellowstone Lake, YNP, Wyoming, USA - YL17G06_0 | ecosystem: Environmental > Aquatic > Freshwater > Lake > Sediment | place: USA: Wyoming | collected... | reverse complement strand
GGGCATACAAGCAAGGCTACTGGTTACCCCAGATTTTTTCCCACCAGTTCTTCTGCATCGCCGGCGCCTCGGGATTCAGGTTCATCGTGTGGCGGATGTCCTTGGCAACGAATGGGTCGTGACCTAGCCCGCATGATTCATGACGGTTCGTCGCCCCCCACCCGTCCCTCCCCCATAGTATGGGGGAGGGTGAGGGAGGGGGGCCGTTCCTCGTGAAGCGTCCCTCGACAGGCTCGGGACGCCCTGAGCCCGTCGAAGGGCGTATCTCGTTATTCGCGCGAGACTCGCGAGACTTGTGCGAACAGCGGGACGGGTCGGAAGTTTCATCTTCGCTAGTCGCGCCTGTCGCGCACGTCTTGCCTGTCGCGCTCACTATTCACACGCAAGAGCCGCGTATCCGCGCTTGGAGCAGAAGCGTCATGAATCATGCGGGCGAGAGTGAGGGCACAAGGGGAGCATTTCTTTCACGCGGTGGAGAGAAGGGGAGACAGCTGGAGCGGAGCGAAAGATCTAGGCGAGTGGTTTCTTAGAGCTTGGCTTTCATCATGATGGCTCGGACTCGTTCTCGTTGGGCCGACCTGATCCCCGTAAACTCGAGACCGAAATTTGCGCCGTTGACCCACCGCACCAGGGCTTCGTCGATATGCAGAGGCCATTTCTGGTCGTGAAGGAACAGGGACAGGGAGAGCACCATGCCGACCCGCACCTCGCTCAGGGACGTCGCCTGACAGCCGTTCGTGGAGAGATTGAGGATCGTCGCCTCGCCTTCGAAGTTATCCTCTCCAATAAAGAATAGACGGCAACTCAGGCTGAGACGGCGGCCCCGGCGTTTCACCATCGCAACCCCGTGGTCAGAGCCTAAAGCTCGGCTGGATCTGGGGTCCTGCGTGGCCATGGATCATGTCCCTCCTCTCAATCACCCAGAGAAGAAATACCTCGACCATAACACGACTGTACCGAACGAGTTGTCGGCCCACCTTCTTCAAGAGGAGTAACCAGGAAGAGGGGCCAACAGGGTCCTGATCGCCGCATAGCCAATTAGTGTATGTCTATAACAAACTCATCTTAATCCGCTATTGTATCGAACCGACCTCTTCCACGGTCTGCGCAGAAAGAGGGCTTGACCTATCTGGAACTGCTCTGCGACAAGAGAGAGTCTTTGATCGAGGAGGATGCTGAAAAAGTCCGCCAGCGCCACAGACCGTGGCGCGTGAACCGCGAGACATGCGAGAAAGGCGCGACGTGGACAGATTGGATTCCCATCTCGTCTCGCTCGTCTCGCCAGTCTCGCTCGGCAATCCTGGGTGGTGTACTCCTGTCGTTCCAGACATGCAGACCAGTGAAATTCAGGCGTGCCCACAGTGTTTTTTCGCACCGGGCTAGGAGCGATACGACGATGAAACGGCACATCAACCAACGGATGGCCGCATTGGCCCATTCGGAGATTCGAGCGATGACCCAAGCCTGCGTCCAGGCGAAGGGCCTCAACATGGCACAAGGGGTCTGCGACACGCCGGTTCCACCGGTGGTGCTTCGAGCCGCGGCGCAGGCGATGGAACGCGGGAAGAATGTCTACTCGCGATTCGACGGATTGCCCGAACTGCGGCAGGCGATCGCCAAGAAGCTTGCGCAGTACAACGGCATCGTGGCTGATCCAGAAACGGACGTGACTGTCAGCGCGGGGGCCACCGGGTCCTTTCATTGTGCCTGCCTGGCGCTGCTCAATCCCGGGGACGAGGTCATCCTCTTCGAGCCCTACTACCAGTATCACATCAGCGCGCTGTTGGCGGTTGAGGCGGTTCCGGTGATGGTGAAGATGCGGGCTCCCGATTGGACCTTTTCCGCCGCCGAGGTCGAGCGCGCGATCACGTCCCGAACCAAGGCGATCATTGTGAATTCGCCGGGCAATCCATCCGGGAAAGTGTTCAGCCGGCAAGAACTGGAGAGTATTGCCGCGATCGCACAACAACACGATCTGTTCGTGTTCACCGACGAAATCTACGAGTACTTTTTATATGACGGTCGTACCCATGTGAGCCTCGCAACCCTGCCGGGCATGGCCGACCGTACGATTACCATCGGCGGTTACTCCAAAACATTTAGTATTACCGGCTGGCGCATCGGCTACAGTGTCGCAGCAGCGCGGTGGGCACAGGCGATCGGAGCCATGAACGACCTGCTCTATGTCTGTGCCCCGACGCCGTTGCAGGCGGGGGTGGCGGTGGGCATCCAGGAACTTCCGGACTCGTTCTACCGCGACCTGGCGCGCGACTTTCAACGGAAGCGCGATCGGTTCTGCCAGGCCTTGGCTCAGGCCGGCCTGACGCCGTCGATTCCGCAGGGCGCCTACTATGTATTGGCCGACACGTCGCGCCTGCCCGGCACAACGGGAAAAGAGCGGGCGATGTCTCTCCTCGAGACGATCGGCTTGGCCGGTGTGCCGGGTGAAGCCTTCTTTTCCGGGGCTGATGGGAGGCAGTTCATTCGATTCAGCTATGCGAAAACCGATGCCGATATCGATGACGCCTGCCGGCGGATTGCGCGACTTGGTTAGGAACTGGCCTCAGGCCTTCTGCAACACGTCCAATTTGCTCGACTGCTTGTGTGCCCGTTCAGCAAATGGTAAGTAGAAGGAAGAGAGACGATGTGATCGACAGGGAGCCTCATGGAAGGACGTAAGCATACCCGTTTCGCGGTGCAACTCCCTGTGTCGTTCAGGGGAGACCAGCTTTCCCAGGGGGGCACGATCTTAAATTTGTCTGCGGAGGGTTGCTCCATCACTTCGGAAACTGTCGCCGGCGCCGCAGTATATCTACAGCTGACGATGGAACTCCGGGAGCGAGAGGAGCCGGTCCAGGTCGATCTGGCCGCGGTCCGGTGGTCTTCCGCGACGAGGTTCGGTGTTGAGTTTATTAAGATTCGTCCTGATGAGAGGGAGCGGCTGAAGAGGTTCGTGAAGGCGCTGGAATCAACGACCTGAGCGCAGGCGACCGCAACGAGATTCGAGCAGCTATTTCATGGCGAGGGCCCGGACTTGTTCATAGGTGGTCAGGCCGGCGAGCACTTTTAGAATTCCGTCCTGCACGAGTGAAATCATCCCTTCCTTCACGGCCAGGCTCTGCATCTCCGTCGTTTTGGCGCGGTTCTGGATCAGGTTTCGCAATTCATCCGATCCGCTCAGGAGTTCTTGCAAGGCGACCCGACCTTTGAGGCCTGTCTGCTTGCAGGCTTCACACCCACGCCCTCGATAGAGCTGAAAGTCCTCGCGATAGCCCACTCCGAGCGCCTCCCACGCCTGTGTACCGTACCCATGCATCAGTTTATCGTACTCTTGCGCCGTTGGATGGTACGGTTCTTTACAATCGACGCAGATCCGCTTGCAGAGGCGTTGCGCGAGCACCCCTTGCATGGCATCGGCGAAGTTGAAGGAATCGCATCCCAGGTCGAGGAGGCGGACCACAGTCTCGACCGCCCCATTCGTGTGTAATGTGCTCAAGACCAGGTGGCCGGTCAGCGAGGCCTCGATGGCCACATCGGCAGTTTCCTTGTCCCGCATCTCACCGATCATGATGACATCCGGGTCGGCTCGCAAGAACGACCGCATGGCGGCGGCAAAGGTAAACCCGATTTTGGGATGGATCTGCACCTGCCGGAGGCCATCCTGGGTGATCTCAATGGGGTCTTCCGCCGTCCAGATTTTCCGTTCGTCTGTGTTGAGCTGGCGAAGCAGGGCGTGCAGGGTCGTCGTTTTTCCGGATCCGGTAGGGCCCACGCACAAAATGATGCCGTGTGGTTTCTCCACGATTTCCAGGAGCGTCGTGAGCGTGGCTGGAGCAAACTCCATGGCATCGAGAGGGAGGGGCTCCTTCGCCGTGAGCAACCGCATAACGATGTCTTCATTGTTGCCGGCGGTCGGCAGTGTCGCCACGCGCAGCTCGATTTCCCTCTCCTTGCTCAGCTTGAACCGGATCTTCCCGTCCTGCGGTTTTCGGCGTTCGGAAATATCCAGATTGGACATGATCTTGATACGGGACACCAAGGCTCGGCGATAGGTTGCGGGAATCCTCATATAGGTGGAACAGGACCCATCCACGCGGAAACGAATGGCTGTTTCCTTGCGATCCGAGTACGGTTCGATATGGATGTCAGACGCCTCGTGTCGGTACGCCTCGACAATGATCTGATTCGCGAGCCGTACGATCGCGGAATCGTTCTCGTCAATACCGTCAGAGCCGACATCGAGAGACTCCTCCTGGTGAGCGTCGCTGACCAGCTCGCCCAGCGTGTCCGCGATGGACCCATTGTCGGTTTCTCCGGTCGTGGCGTTGAGGAACTGCTCGATGTCACGCCGCAGGCCCAAGGCATACCGTATCGTCAGGCCGGGGAAGGAGCGCTGGATGTCATGACCTATATCGAGATCATGGGGGTTGTCGATCAGGACATCCAGGATGTCATCCTGCCGCTTCAGCGGGAGCCAGTGGTGCCTGCGAAGGTAATCGTGACTGAGATTATTGAGGAGTTGGGGATCAACCAGGGTCCGTGCGTCGTACGGAATATAGGGGCAGTCGAAGAAGGTGCTTAGTGTCTTGCCGAGCGCCGCTTTCGGGATTTTGTACTTCTCGATCAGCAGGCCTTCCATGTCGGTCGATCCTAGCAGGGACTCCTGAACAGCCTTCACGAGATCCGCCTGGCGGATGAAGCCCTCGTGGATCAAGGGATCGTAGGCACGTGGTTCGATGGTTCTGTGGGCCGACTTCTGCATGGTTCCTATTTCGTGGGTCCTGGAAGGAGCACCATGCTCGCTCCAATGCACCGTGGGCCGGTTGTCCCAACGATAAGTATAGATGTATTTTCGTCCTGTACAACGAATATCAAAAAGGAGCGCGAGCCTATCGGACGCGGGAGCCGGTAACAAGCTTGTGGGGATGGTGAGGCTATAAAATCGGGTTGACGACCTCGAAGATGGCCGAATAATCGGCCTCGCCAAATCCCTGTGCAATGGTCCGCTCCAGCACCGGCCTGATCCCTTCCAGACTACTCGTCGTCAGAGCGTAACCGGAGGCTTCTTTCAGGAAGAGCTCCACGTCCTTCAAGAGATGGCATGTGGAAAAGTTCGGATGCTGATAGTCCCGCGTCAGGAGTCGCGGAAGTTTTTTCTCGAACGCCGGGGCGAACAAGGCGCTCTCCCGCAAGATCGCCATGAAGGTGTCCACGGGAACGCCCGCCCGCTGCACCAATCCAAGGCTCAGGGCGAATGCCGATATTTCTGCAGCAATCAATTGATTGAGCGCGAGCTTCAGGCACGCGGCCTTCCCGACAGGACCGACCAGACGAGGCTCCCGGCTCAGCGAACGGAACAGCGGACCCCATTGGACAAACTGTCCTTCGGTCCCGCCGACCATGACGAAGAGTGTCCCGGCTTGTGCTTCGGCAAGGCTTCCCAGCACCGGCGCTTCGCAATACGATCCGCCGACTCGTTCGATCTCCGCCTGCAGGGCCAGGCTCTCTTCCTGAGCGATGGTTCCCATCTGGATCACGGTTTTCCCGCGGAGGACTGCCAGCGAGGCTTGTGTCAGCAGGACGGCACGGATCGCCGCCGCATCGGCCAACATGAGGACCACACAGTCGGCTTGGGCCATCGCCTGCTCCGGCCGCGTGACCACGGTGATGCCGCAGGCCTGGAGGGGAAGCGCCTTTGTCGCGGTTCGGTTATAGACTGTGACGGTATGGCCGACCGACTGGAGTCGTTCGGCGATGGCTCGACCCAACAGACCGGTTCCCAACAGGGCGATAGTCATGGAGCGGCTCGCTTTCTCTCTAGTTGCGAGCGGGCATGTTCAGCGTGGGTCTGGAGGTTGGCACGCAGGTCCTTGTTGGCCGTGGCGGCCACAGCGATGACGCCACGAAATCTCGGTGTCGGCTGATTGAAGACGAAGGGCCTCCCGGCCGCATCGCTGATGGCGCCACCACTTTCTTCGATGAGCAGGACTCCAGCCGCAAGATCCCATTCGTTCTCCGGCTCAATGGTGAAGGCGGCTTGGACGCGACCGGCGGCGACCAGGGCCAGTGCGTTGGCGATGGAGTACATGGGGCGGCACCGAGTGGTCTCGGCGAGCGTCGACCAGCGGTCGTTCCGGAATTCCCACGCACTGACCATGATGACGGGATCGAACTCATGAGGGAGCGAGAGGGTGACGCGTGCGCCGTTCAAGAACAGCCCTCCCCCGCGCACCGCGGTGAAGAGTTCGTCGGTCGAGGGATTGAGGATCGCGGCGACGACCGGTGCGCCTCGTTCGACTAACGCGGCAGAAATGCAGAACTCCGGCATCCGATTCATCAAGGCCTTTGTGCCGTCGATGGGGTCCACAATCCAGACGCGCGCGTTGGTGAGTCGAGCTGGATCGTCGGGGGACTCTTCCGAAAGCCATCCATCCTGTGGAAACTCCCGGCACTGCATCTCATGCAGGATTCTGTTGACCTCGTGGTCCACGGTGGTGACCGGCGAACGGTCTGATTTTGTTTGTACCTCGAACCCAACCCTGACCAGTTCACGCACCTTCGCGCCGGCGCTCCGGACCGCTTCGACCAACGTTGCCAATTCTCGTTCCATGTTGCATGCCTCGCAGAGTGGAACAGGAAGAGTAGCAGGTCTCGCTGGATCGGCAAAGCGGAAAGACGGCAGCCGGAGACCCGCGCCGACGGTCCTCTTGACCATCGCAGAGAACCTGCGTACAAGCAGGGGGTCCTGCGAGGTTTCTACCGATGAAGCTGGTCCAGAAACGATCCAGAAAGACGGGGCTCCCTCCGGGCACCCTTGTCCATATCGGCGAGAAAAAAACGGACAAGGTCACGATCACGGCCTTCAACTACGCCGGCACCCGCTGCGACGAACGCCAGGACCTGTCGCTCGATGTGCTTGCGCCACCGACCGATGAGTCCGTCACCTGGGTGGATGTCGGGGGCGTCCACAAGATGGACATTCTGGAATCGTTCGGGAAGCAGTTCCAGCTCCATCCCCTTCTCCTCGAAGACATTGCCAACACCGATCAGCGGCCGAAACTCGACGACTATGAGACCTGCTTGTTCCTGGTGATGAAGATGCTCTCAGTCACCGACCGACAGGATATTATCGTCGAACAGGTGAGTCTGGTCCTCGGACGGAATTTTGTGCTCTCCTTCCAGGAAAACGGGACCGACGTCTTCACACCGGTGCGGGATCGTCTTCGTGGGGGTAAGGGACGCCTGCGGCAATCCGGGGCCGATTACCTGCTCTATGCACTGGTCGACGCGATTGTAGATCAATACTTCGCTGTGTTGGAGGTGTTAGGCGAGAAGATCGAAGCGCTGCAAGATCTGGTGGTCAGTGATCCTAAGCCGGAGACGCTGCGCCAGATCCATTCCCTCAAACGGCAGTTGCTGTTTCTGCGGCGGGCGGTGTGGCCACTCCGTGAAGCGACGCACAATCTCTCCCGATCGGAATGCCCCTTCTTACAGGAATCGACGAAGGTATTCTTCCGCGATGTGTACGATCACGTGGTTCAGATCGTGGATACCATCGAGACGCTTCGCGAAATGGTCTCAGCCAGTCTCGATATCTATCTGTCGAGCATCAGCTATCGGCTGAACGCCGTGATGAAAGTTCTGACGATCATTACGACGATTTTCATGCCGCTGACCTTCATCGTCGGTATCTACGGGATGAATTTCGAGCACATGCCGGAACTGAAGTGGGAATGGGGCTACCCGCTGGTGCTCGGCGTGATGGTGGCGATCGCGATCGCCATGCTGGGATTTTTCAACCGGCAGAAGTGGATGTAGCACGCATGATTTATGAACACGTCTACCGTAATGCTCAATGTTGAATGTTCAATTGAACATCGAGAATTGCGCATTGAACATTCCTTGGAAACACGAGATACGCCCTTCGACGGGCTCAGGGCGTCCCGAGCCTGTCGAGGGACGCTTCACGAGGAACGCGCGTTCGGGCTAAAAGAGGGCGCAATGAAGAGACGACGGTTTCTCACCGTCACGATGGGCGCGCTGGTGCTTGGCGGGCTGCTCGTGGCAGGCTGTGGCAGTGCAGACGCGCCAGCGGGCGCGCAAGGAGTACCGGCCGATCTGTCGGGCGTCACCCAGAACGGAAAGAAATCCTTGCCGGCGGCGCAGCGGTTTGTCATCCTGCCGGCCTTCAACAACGACGCGGTGTTGGATAAAGAAACCGGCCTGGTCTGGGAGAAGTCCCCGCAGACGACGAGCGCCAGGTGGAGCGTGGCCCGCCGCACCTGCATCGAGAAAAATGTCGGAGGCCAGAAAGGCTGGCGGCTGCCGTCCATGCCAGAGTTGAGCAGTCTGGTGGATCCCTCCGTAGCCCCTCCGGGTCCGACCCTGCCACCGGGCCATCCGTTTCTGGCTGTCCAGTCAAACGTCTATTGGACGGCGGCGAAGGTTGCCGAGGATCCTTCAGGCGCGTGGGGCGTGCATTTCGGCTTGGGCGGCGGCGCGACCTTCATCAATTGGGCCCACAGCATCCAAGTCTGGTGTGTCCGTGGTGGCATGGAAGGGGATCAGCATTGAGGCTTCAGTGATTGGAATGAGGCTTGATTATTGAGTGTGCCTGTATCGTCGTATGCGAGATACGAGATACGCCCTTCGACGGGCTCAGGGCGTCCCGAGCCTGTCGAGGGACGCTTCACGAGGAACGGGCTTTCGCGACGGCATTCATGAATAATCCTGGCTTGGGCTGGAGTCGAGAGAGGCGGGAGTTTATTCAGTGACCTCGACGCGATCAACGAAGTAGGCGGTCTCTCCGAAGCAAGTCGTGGGGAGGTGGCGATACTCTTTGTAATGCAGGACCAATCGTTTTCCCATGGCCTGCGAGAGTTGTGACGCCACGTTCTCATCCCAGACTGAAAAGTTCCACAATATCGGGGCCACGCCCGGCACCGTGGTCATCGCCAGCTCCCCTTCGTGTGTCTTGCAGATCCAGCCCTTGTTGGAAAACTTCTGAGTATAGCCGGCTCGGTTTCCGTCGGAGTAGCTGAAGTTGAAGACGAAGAGCAGATAGGCCGCGCCGATGAAGCACAAGAACACGAGCAACAGAAAGAGCTTTTTCATCAAGCTCTTCCTAGGTTATGGCGAAGATCCGTGAATAACCAGGGAGTCTCGGCCTTCCGTCGAGTTTCGTATGCGGCGATGGCTGCCTCGTGTTGCAACGTCAATCCGATGGCGTCGAGACCCCGATACAAGCAGTCTTTTCTGAAGGGGTCGATCTCGAAGCGATAATGGACTTTGTCCGGGGTGGTCACCGTCTGGTTACCGAGGTCCACCGTCAGTTGGTACCCGGGCGTCGCGAGGACGTCTTTCATCATCGCCAGGACCTCGTCGGCCTTCAACACCACGGGCAGCATGCCGTTTTGGAAGCAGTTGTTGTAGAAGATGTCGGCGAAGCTCGACGCGATGACACAACGGAAGCCCTGGTCAAGGAGCGCCCAGGGGGCATGTTCACGCGACGATCCGCACCCAAAGTTATCGCGCGTCAGGAGAATCGTCGCGTCCTGGAAGCGTGGTTGATTCAAAAAGAACGCCGGGTCCTGTGAACCGTCCTTCTGCTTACGCCAATCGTAGAACAACCCTTCGCGGAGTCCGGTCCGCTTGATCGTCTTCAGAAATTGCTTCGGGATGATTTGATCGGTATCGACATTGACGCGGTCCAATGGCGCGACCAGACCAGTTATGTGCGTGAAAGCTTGCACGAATGACCTCTTAAATGTTCAATGTTGAATGTTCAATTGTCAATGAGACCGGACATTAAGCATTGAAAATTGAGCATTGATAATTGCGGCTATCCCCAATGGCGAATGTCGACGAAATGGCCTTCGACCGCCGCGGCGACTGCCATCGCCGGCGACACGAGATGGGTCCGTCCGCCGGCCCCCTGGCGCCCTTCGAAATTTCGATTGCTGGTCGAGGCGCAGCGCTCTCCTGGCTGAAGCACGTCGGCATTCATCGCCAGGCACATACTGCAGCCGGCTTCCCGCCATTCGAATCCCGCCTCTTTGAACAGTCGGTCGAGCCCTTCCTGTTCGGCCTGCTGTTTCACCAGGCCCGAGCCCGGCACCACCATCGCCCGCACTCCTGTGGCGACGCTCTTGCCCTTGGCCAAGTTGGCTGCCAGGCGGAGGTCTTCGATGCGTGAATTGGTGCAGGACCCGATGAACACCGTATCGATCTTGATATCAGTCATGGGCATGTTCGGGATGAGGCCCATGTATTCCAATGCCCGCTCAGTAGCCTGGCGTTGGTTCTCGTCGGCGATCGTACGCGGGTCCGGCACTCGCTGATCGACGCCGGTCACCATCCCGGGATTTGTCCCCCAGCTGACTTGCGGCGCGATGTCCTCGGCCTTCATCGTGACGGTCATATCGTATGTCGCGTGCGCATCGGTTTTCAGATATTGCCAAGCTTGCACGGCCTGCTCGAACAGCTCTCCCTTCGGAGCCAACGGACGCCCTTTGATATAGGCGATGGTCATCTCGTCCGGTGCGACCATCCCGGCGCGCGCGCCGCCCTCGATCGACATGTTGCAGAGCGTCATGCGCCCTTCCATGCTGAGGGCGCGGATCGCTGAGCCCGTGTATTCGATGACATAGCCGGTTCCGCCGGCTGTGCCGATCTTGCCGATGATTGCGAGAATGACGTCCTTTGCCGAACAGAGATTCGACAGCACCCCGTCGACGCGGATCTCCATGGTCTTCGGTCGTTTCTGCACCAAGCACTGGGTGGCCAGCACATGCTCCACTTCGCTGGTGCCGATGCCGAAGGCCAACGCGCCGAACGCCCCGTGTGTCGAAGTATGCGAATCGCCGCACACGATGGTCGTCCCCGGCAGGGTAAAGCCCTGTTCGGGTCCGATCACATGCACCACCCCTTGGCGGATGTCGTTCATGCCGAAGAGCGTGATGCCGAAGTCATGGCAATTCTCCTCCAGCGTCTGAATCTGTTTCGCACTGAGGGGATCGGCGATGCCCACGGTCCGGTCGGTGGTCGGGACGTTGTGATCCGGCACCGCCAACGTGACACCAGGACGTCGAGGCCGGCGGCCCGAGAGCTTGAGCCCTTCAAACGCCTGCGGCGACGTCACTTCGTGGACCAGCTGACGATCGACATAGAGCAGAGTGGTTCCGTCCGGCTCTGCGCGGACGACGTGGGACTCCCAGATTTTTTCGAAGAGGGTTTGAGCGGCCATGGTGACTCCTCAATGATCGGTCTCTCGCGAAAGGGTTTAATCGAGAGGAGGCCACATTATACAGAGTCCTCCTATGGTCTGCACAAGAGGGTCTCGCCATATCCTTGCGTTGACCAAGCGGACGTGGTACCACCGCCTGGCAGGATGCTGAAAAAGCTCGCCAGCGCGGAGAAGGTTGAGGTTAAGGCTGAGGTCAAGGTTGAGCGAAAATCAGACTCTCCCTATCTCAGCCTCGACCTGAGCCTTAACCTTCTGGAAAGCTGTGTGCCGTGACTTCTCAGATATGGACCAATCCCGCCATCATGGAGTGGTCGCAACTGCTCCTCAACAGTTTCCGTCACTGGACCGGGCGTGAACTGCTCGAACGAGCGGGCGATCGGGCCTCTCAGGCCCATGCCCTCTTTCTCTCACCGTTTGTCGTCGTCTCCCACGGGATGGAAGAGGATCCTCTCCTCAATTACGGCAATCAGGTCGCGTTGGAGCTGTGGGAGATGACCTGGGAGAACCTGACGCGGACACCGTCGCGGCTGACGGCGGAGCCCACGAATCGGGCCGAACGCGAATGGATGTTGGAACAAGCCAAAGCCCGCGGCTATCTCGACACTTATCGAGGTGTGAGAGTGACTTCAACAGGACGCCGCTTTCTCGTCGAGAACGCCCTCATCTGGACAGTTGTCGACTCAGCGGGGAGCACGGTCGGCCAGGCCGCGACCTTCTCGCAATGGACCTGGTTGACCTGACGCGCAGATGCGAAAAAAATGTTCCTGCGGGCTAAGCCTTAACCTTCCAGAGCGCCGGCGGGCTTTTTCAGCATCTTGCGGGCTAGAACGGGAAGTAGATCTCGATTTCTCCATAGGCGCCGCTGTGGAAGAATGTGCTGTGTTGGTATCCGCCTTTGGCGCGCAGAGACACTGTCCCGACGGGAACTTCGACCAGAGGGCCTGTCTGCACAGCATGGAAATCTGCATTGCCCATTCCGGCCACATTCCATCCGCCGTAGGTCGAACAACAACATGCCGTGGATTGATGGGCTGGGTGCGGCCATGCTCCGGCTCGGAGATGCGAGAGGGGGACCTGACGGGGAACAAGGCTTACCTCTGGGTTCGTCAGGGAGTCGTTGGAGCTGTGGTCACGCGGAGACGCAAGGCCGGGAGCCACCTCGAAATCCTATGACCCAAGAAGCGCTGGAAGACAATCAGGTGTCGAGGGTTGGTTACGTCCAGAGTTCGAGCGGGCTTCGGTGGACGATGGCCCGCAGGATATCGCTGGTTGTCAGAATGCCGACCGGGTGACGGGAGCTGTCGAGGATCGGAATCGCACTCACGTGTTCATCGAGCATGAGGTGGGCGATCTCGCGGATCTCCGTCGTCGGGGTGGCGGACAAGACCCGGCTGCTCATCACACGGGCGAGCTTGTGCCCGGCGGACGGTCCCGGAGAATTAACGGATTCCAACTCATGCGCATAGGGCAGCAGGTCGTGGTTCGATATCATTCCGACCAACGTGCCATGGACTGACGTCACAGGGAGATGGTGAATCCCCTTGCGATTCATCACCGTCCATGCCTCCAGCAGCGTACAGTCGGACTGTAACCATGTTACGGGCGAGGTCATTAAGTCCTGTGCGAGGAGGGCCGGCTTCGGTGCAGGGGCCTGGTCCACCTGTTGCTGGTACGCCTGTTGAGCGAGGCGTGCTGCATGGTCAGCAGTCTGGCGCTCCTGACCCTTTGCGCGATCCTCTCGACCAGCCGCGGCAACCTGAGTGGCAGGTGGGCGTGGGGACACCGGAGCGGCAGGATACGTTTCGACGATGCCATTGACTGCACGTATAATCGGCATGATTGACCTCACAACGTCTGTATCGGATCCCTGCTGGAAATACTTAAGCCTGGAACTCGCCTGCATGATTCCTGAACACTTCTGCAGCAATCGCCGATGCCTGACTCAAGCGAGACAGGCAAGACTGGCGGGAAAAGCGAGACAGGCAGGGACAGGGCTCCGCGCGCCGGTCTCGGCCCCCCACCCATCCCTCCCCCATACTATGGGAGAGGGTGAGGGAGGGGGGCCGACGAACCGTCATGAATAATGCGGGCTAGGAGCCTGTCCGGCATTGCCTTCGTGACGAGGCGAAGGAGGTGCGAACAGATGCGAGGCCGCAGGCCCGAGCCTGACCATCGTTTCACGTTTCACGCCTCACGTTTCACGGTTCTTGGAAGCGGGCCGAGAACGACGCAGATGGTCGCAGATCGTTCGACGCAGTAGAAAGGTCAATGTCGGACGGGCTCCTAGAGAGCAGGAAGGAACTGGAACCGCGGACAAGAGTGACCATCAACGATCACAGTCTCCAGGAACATCGCCGTTGGTCTGATCCACAGCCCGCAGTCGCCGTAGCGCGCGCGATAGACCACATACTCTTCTTCCGTTTCTGAGTGCCGAGCCACCCCCAGCACCTCATATTCGTGGCCTGTATAATGCCGATAGCGACCAGGCTGCACCATCGTGTATCCTTCCCTTCCTGACTCCCTACTATAACGGGAACGAACGATGGAATCACAGAGTCGGGTTTCGATGCGCAAGACACATGATGTCATCGTCATCGGCGGCGGGTCGGCGGGCTATGCCGCGGCACGAACCGCGCGCGATGCCGGCGCCGACGTGGCGATTGTGGATCAGGGCCCGCTGGGGGGGCTCTGTATTCTGCGTGGCTGCATGCCGACAAAGGCCATCCTGCGTTCTGCCGAAGTCGCGGCCCTCCTCAGGCGGGCGAAGGAGTTCGGACTCTCCCCGGTTTCGGTCCGGGCCGATCTGTCGGCGATCGTGGATCGAAAGGATCGGCTGGTCCGCGAGTTTGCCGACTATCGCATTCAGCAGCTTCGCGACCCGAGGCTCACGCTCTATCAATCGCGGGCGGTCTTTCGGTCGCCCCGCGAGATCACCGTCGGAGACACCGTCTTGTCGTCCGGCTCGTTCATCCTGGCCACCGGGTCGAGGCCCAGTGAGATTCCGGTTCCTGGCTTGGCTCAAGCCGGATATTTCACAAGCGACACGATCCTGGATCTCCGCACCCAACCGGGCTCCTTGATCGTCTTGGGCGGTGGGGCTGTCGCCCTCGAGCTCGGCCAGTTCTTCGCTCGACTTGGAACGAGGGTCACGATCCTTCAACGGGGACGGACGCTCCTTTCTGAAATGGACGAGGATGTCGGACGCGTGCTTGAAGCCGCATTGATCGACGAGGGCATCGAAGTCGTTACGGGCGCGCAATTGCTGCGCGCGACCCGCGACGCAACAGGGAAGACGGTGTGGGCGATGAAAGACGGACGTGAACGGTCCTACGTCGGCGAGGAGATTCTCCAGGCCTTAGGCCGACAGCCCAACATCGAAGGACTTCACCTTGATCTGGCGGAGGTGACAGTCGACGACGGGCGAATCGTGGTCGATGGCGCCATGCGCACGTCGCAAGCACATATTTATGCCGTGGGTGACGTGAACGATGTCATGCCCATTGTACATCTCGCCATCCAGCAGGGAGAGATTGCGGCGTACAACGCGACGCATCCCGACAGGCCGGCTAAAGAGCTCGACCATCGTCTCGATGCCGAGGTGGTCTTTACGGATCCCCAGGTCGCTGTTGTGGGACTCAACGAAGCCGCCTGCCGCGCAGGAGGGATTCCCTTTCTGACGGCCTCGCATCCCTTTGCCGATCATGGGAAGGCCCTCTGTCTCGGCGCGACGCACGGCTTCGTGAAACTCCTCTGTGCGCCGCCGACAGGCGAACTCCTTGGCGCGCAGATCGTCGGCCCGGAGGCGGGTGAACTGATCCACGAACTGATCGCGGTGATGTATTACTATGGGACCGCGGCCGATCTCTTGCGCATGCCGCACTACCACCCCACGTTGGCGGAAATCGTGACCTATCCAGCGGAAGCCATTGTCGAACGGTTGGGCGCATGATGAAGAGGCTCTGTGTGCTCACGCGCAGCCTCCTCCCCGTGTCCTGGCCTAGCCTGGATTATTCATGAACGCTTCTGTTGCAATCGCCGATCCACTGCGCTTGCGCGTGAAGCGCCGTTCGTCTCTCGTCCGACGAAAAGAGCCTATGGCGGAGGACGGGAGCTTATGGCTAATGGCGTATAGCACGGACAAAGACGATCTCGTACTGTTCTAGGGCAGGCTATCGGCCATAAGCCATACGCTCTCCTCTTCTGCTATACGAGCCATACGCTCTTATCCCCAACGAGATACGCCCTTCGACGGGCTCAGGGCGTCCCGAGCCTGCCGAGGGACGCTTGACGCGCAAGCGCGGGGTGGGGCGTGCGAGACGAGGCGGTTTCGCTGGAGCTGCGTGCCAAAAACTTTCGCGCGACGCGGAGTTGAACCGGTCGCGCCATCCAGTGTAGCGTACCCCCTATGGCAATGCCCAACGAGCCGGCTCCCGTGAACTGGCGCATGAACGGGATGATCGCGCGCGTCGTGGGGATCGTGGCGATTGCGCTCGGGTTCGTCATCGGGATCTACGGACTGGAAGACACAGGAGCGCGGTGGCTGCAGACGGCGTTGGGCTTGCTGGCCACCGGCATGTTGGCCCAAGGCTATGCGCTCTATTGTTCCGTGAAGCGCATGCAAGAGCTCAAGGACCAGCCCAAGTCATGAGACCAGTGCGTCAATACATATTGACGGTCGGGATGCTCCTCCTCGCAGGGGCGATGCTCGCCTGCGGAGGTCCGTGGCGCGACGGCTATCTCAAGAAGGGCGTGGATCGACTCACGCAAGACGAGGTCATGGATAAATTCGGGCCACCCCATACGGCGAAGACGCCGGTTCTCGGGGGGGATTCGGTCTGGACCTATCGCGTTCCGATCAGTGACAAGGAGCTGGCCTCGGTGAGCCTTTCCGACCTGAGCGACACGGTGAAAGAAGCGTCCGCATTAATGGGGAAGGCTGCCGAACAAGGTCCTAAGGCCATGTTGTACTGCTACCGCTATACCCTGAGCTTCAACGAACAGAAGATTCTGAAACAGTGGAAACGCGAAGAATGCGTGCCGGGAACCCATGATACGCTCAACGCTAATTAATGTTCTGATGCGGTAATCCATGCCTGTTTCGTTGCCGCACATCGATAGCTCAGTCGTGCTCGACGGGCTCACATCCCTTCTGCTGCTGTTCTTCCTCCTAATCTTACGGGCGTTGATCGTCCGAGCGATCGCCAAGAATCCGACCCTCTCGATGGAAGCGAAACGGCGATGGGTTGTTTCCGTCCGCAATACCATGGTGTTCGTGTTGCTGGTGGGGTTGGTCGTCATCTGGGCGCACGAACTCCAAGCCTTTGGCCTGTCCATCGTCGCCTTGGCGGCGGCGTTCGTCCTGGCGACCAAAGAACTCATTCTCTGCTGGAGCGGAGCCGCGCTGAGAGTCGGCGGAAAAATCTACTCGGTGGGAGACCGCATTCAGATCGCAGGTTATCGAGGCGTCGTCTTAGATCATGATATCTTTGCGACCAAGCTCCTCGAGATCGGGCCGGGCCAAGCCTCGCATCTCTATACGGGCCGCGTGACCGTGTTTCCAAACAGCTTGCTGTTTACGAATGCCTTGGTCAAAGAGAATCCCGGCCAGGAATACGGGCTCTATATCCTCGTGATTCCGCTCAGGGATCAGGACGACTGGCGGGATGCCGAACGGCACCTGCTCGACGCAGCCAAGGCCGAATGTACTCCCTTTATGGAAGAAGCCGGTCGTCAGATGAAGTTGTTGGAGCAGGCGAATCTGCTCGAAGCGCCGTCGCCGTCGCCCCGCATCACGATCCAATTGTCCGAGTCGGGACGCATTCATTTGGTGCTGCGGTTCCCGGCACCGGACCGCGGAAGATCGAGGATCGAGCAGGCGATTCTGCGCCGATTTCTGGACGGGCCACGTTGACCGCCTGTCGATGCGCGAACGGGTCACAGAATTAGCGCGGCGTCTTGACAGACCCTGTAAATCGTGCGACCCTCCCTCTGGCCTTGCCAAGAACGCGAGGAGAGATCCTGAACTTAACGTCCATTGAGGAGGTATTTCATGCTTAGATTGATCGTTGTCGCGTTTGCGGCATTGTGCCTGATGGGAACCGGCTCGCTGGCCCTGGCTGACGATGCCATGAAGAGCGAGACGGGTAATATGAAAGACGAGACGAAGGGCAAAACGAAGGAACATAAGGGCAAGAAGAAGGAACATAAGGAGAAGAAGAAGGCGCACAAAGACGCGGCACCAGCCGCTCCGGCAGCTCCTGCTCCCGCCCCCGCGCCATAAGTTCTCGCAGTCGCCTCAGTAGATTGCCTGGCCCTCGGGAGGTCTTTCCTCCTGAGGGCCGTTCTATGTTGGGAACCTCCCGGATCGAGGCCGGGCGTGGAAGAAACTCTTCGGGGGTTCGACTCACCGTCAAGCTGAATCAGTCACGATGAACACTGGAATCGCCTCCTCCGCCAACCGCTTCATTGACCATGTCACTCGCCTTGTTCCCCTGTGGGCCTTTTGCTAGGATGCGGCGGCCTGAATATCGATGGGTCATTGAATGAAGATCGCCACCTTCAACGTTAATTCTCTCCGCAAACGTTTGCCGATCGTGCTCGACTGGCTGGCCCAGCAGAAGCCCGATGTGCTTTGTCTTCAAGAAACCAAAGTCCAGGACAGCGAGTTTCCGCTGCTGGCATTGGCGGAATCCG
>Ga0315278_10002033_pt1 | contig 17942 bp, 16 predicted proteins | sample YL17G06_0_MG_FD_203880 | JGI IMG/M metagenome (GOLD analysis project Ga0315278, IMG submission 203880) | Sediment microbial communities from Yellowstone Lake, YNP, Wyoming, USA - YL17G06_0 | ecosystem: Environmental > Aquatic > Freshwater > Lake > Sediment | place: USA: Wyoming | collected... | reverse complement strand
CCCGATCCGGGCGAGGGTTCGCTCCTTCCCGAGCAGTACGACGACCTCGAACAGTCCCGGGCTCGCGGTGCGCCCGGTGACCGCCAGGCGAACGGGGTGGATCAACTTCCCGCCCGTCAGCCCGCACTCCTCGGCCAAGAGGCGAAGCTCCTGTTCGAGCAGTCCTTCCTCCCAGAAAGACAGCGCCGCCCAGCGCAGGCCGAGCGCCCGAAGCGCGGGGGCGATCGCGTCGTCGTCTAAGTGCTTCCTCACGCCCTCCGCGTCGTAGTCGAGATCGTCGGTTGGCAAAAAGAAGAACCGGCCTTCGATGGGGATCGCCGCAAGCGTCTTCGCCCGAGGCTGAATCAGGGCGAGCACGCGCAAGAACCAGTCGCGGTGCGCGCCGTCGTAGGCATCGTCCCAAAGCCCCGCCGAAAGGAGCCTCTCGCGCGCCGCGTCTACGAACTCTTCTCTGGGTAGCTCCGCGACGTACAACCCGTTCAGCCATTCGAGCTTCGCCGCATCGAAAACCGCGCCGGATTTCCCGACGCCGTCGAGGTCAAAGGCCGCGATCAGCTCCTCGCGAGTCATCTTTTGCCGCTCGTCCCCCGGGTTCCAGCCGAGCAGCGCGAGAAAGTTGAAGACGGCGTCCGGCAGGAAGCCGGCGTCGCGGTAGTCGAGGACCGAGGTCGCGCCGTGCCGCTTCGAAAGACGCTTCTTGTCGGTGCCGAAGATCAGGGGGAGGTGGATGAAGGCCGGCGGCGTCTTACCCAGGCCGGCGTAGATCAGGAGCTGCTTCGGGGTGTTCGAGATGTGGTCGTCGCCGCGGATCACGTGCGTGATGCGCATCGCGACGTCGTCCGACACGACCGAGAGGTTGTACGTGGGCGTGCCGTCCGATCGGAGGAGGATCAGGTCCTCGAGCACCTCGTTTCCGAAAGACGTCGGGCCGTGAACGCCGTCCTTCCACGCGGTCACCCCGGGCGGGACCTGCAAGCGCACGACGAACGGTAAGCCTGCCGCCGCGCGCGCGTCGGAGGCCTCCCGCGGGATCGCCAGGCAGCGTCGCGGGTACGTGTAGCCGCCGCCGGCCTTCTCGGCGGCCTCGCGCTCCGCGGCGAGCGCCTCGGCCTCGCAGAAACAGCGGTACGCCTTCCCGGCGGCGAGAAGCTGCATCGCGTCGGCGACGTGCTGCGCGCGGTTTCCGGTCTGGAAGAACGGCCCTTCGTCCGGGGTCATCCCGAGCCACGCCATCCCTAGGAGAATCGCCCGCACGACTTCGTCGCTCGATCGCTGCGCGTCGGTGTCCTCGATGCGCAGCACGAAGGCCCCGCCGTGGCGCCGCGCGTAAAGCCAGTTGAAGATCGCGGTTCGCGCGCCGCCCAAGTGCAGGAAGCCGGTGGGGCTCGGCGCGAACCTGACGCGCACGCTCACCGGCGCCTCACGCGCCGCCGCGGGATTTTTCGATCTTGGCCCACGAGTCCTTCAGCGTGATCGTCCGGTTGAAGACCGGAGCGCCGGGCGTCGTGTCCGTGTCCGCGCAGAAATATCCCAATCGCTCGAACTGCACCGTCGCTCCCGCGGGAAGCCCTGCTGTCGCCGCCTCGACGCGGGCGTTGACGATCGTGACGAGCGAATTCGGGTTCAGCTGCGCCCGCCAGTCGAGCCCTTCGCTCTCGTCGTTGGGGTTTTCCCTGGTGAAGAGCGGCTCGTACAAGCGCACGGTCGCGGCGACGGAGTGCGCCGCCGAGGTCCAGTGGATGGTGCTTTTCACCTTGCGGCCGTCGGGAGAGGATCCGCCGCGGGACGCCGGGTCGTAGGTGCAGCGCAGTTCGACCACCTGACCCGCGTCGTCCTTGACGACGCCGGTGCACACGATGAAGTAGGCGCCGCGCAGGCGGACCTCGTTTCCGGGGAACAGCCGGTGGTACTTCGGCGGGGGCACCTCGCGAAAATCGTCGTGCTCGATGAAGAGTGTCCGCGAAAACGGCACCTTGCGCGTTCCGGCGGCCGGGTCCTCGGGGTTGACCTGGACCTCGAACTCCTCGACGAGCCCTTCCGGGTAGTTCTCGATGACGACGGTGAGCGGCTTGAGCACGCTCATGACGCGAGGCGCGCGCCGGTTCAGATCGTCGCGGACCGCGTGCTCGAGAAGGGCGACGTCGACGACGCTGTCCCGCTTGGCGACGCCGATCCTCTCGCAGAAGTTCCGGATGGCCTCTGGCGTGAAGCCGCGTCGGCGCAGGCCCGAAAGCGTCGGCATCCGCGGATCGCTCCACCCGTTGACGTGCCCCTCCTGCACGAGCAGGAGCAGCTTCCGCTTGCTCAAAACCGTGTAGGTCAGGTTCAACCGCGCGAACTCGATCTGCCGGGGGCGAGCTCCCGCGGGGCAGTTCGTGACGACCCAGTCGTAGAAGGGCCGGTGGTCCTCGAATTCGAGCGTGCACAGCGAGTGCGTGATCCCCTCGAATGCGTCGGACAAGGGGTGGGCGTAGTCGTACATCGGGTAGATACACCAGGCGTCCCCGGTCCGGTGGTGCGAGGCCTTCTTGATCCGGTACAGCGCGGGATCGCGCATGTTGATGTTCGGCGAGGCCATGTCGATCTTGGCGCGCAGCACGCAGGCGCCTTCCGGGAACTCGCCGGCGCGCATTCGCGCGAACAGGTCGAGGCTTTCCGCCGCGGGCCGAACGCGATGCGGACTATTTCTTCCCGGTTCGGTCAGCGTGCCGCGATGCGAACGGATCTCGTCGGCGCTGAGCTGATCGACATAGGCCAGCCCGTTTTCGATCAGGGCGACCGCGCACTCGTACATTTTGAGGAAGTAGTCCGACGCGTAGTAGAGGCGGTCCTGCCAGTCGAAGCCGAGCCACCTTACGTCCTCGATGATCGCCTCGACGTACTCCTGCTCTTCCTTGGCCGGGTTCGTGTCGTCGAACCTGAGGTTGCAGATCCCTCCGAATTCGGCCGCGAGCCCGAAGTTCAGGCAGATCGATTTCGCGTGGCCGATGTGGAGGTAGCCGTTGGGCTCCGGGGGGAAACGCGTCGCGACGTGGCCACCGTGCTTTCCGGTGGCTCTGTCCTCGTCGACGATCTGGCGGATGAAGTCGCGGTAGCCGCCGTCCGGGGAAGTTTCGTCAGGCGTGTTCACGGCGCGGCCCTCAGGCCGGTCGTGTCGTCATCGGAGCGGCACTTGGCGGTGAGGGAGGGATTCGAACCCTCGGTAGGGGTTTAAAGCCCTACAACGGTTTAGCAAACCGCCCCGTTCAGCCACTCTGGCACCTCACCAAGGGCGCTCCGACGATTCACGTTCCGGCGAAGCGCGGAATTGTATCCCAGGCGTCAACTGGCGGAGGGGGCGGGATTCGAACCCGCGGCGCCCTTTCGGGCGCGGTCGCTTTCAAGGCGACTGCCTTCGACCACTCGGCCACCCCTCCTCTGCTCAGAGATTCTCTCGCCGAACGATCCGATCGCGGCCGTCCATGTACGCGTGGAGCGCCTGAGGGAGCGTGATGCTCCCGTCGGCCTCCTGCCCGTTTTCAAGGATTGCGACGAGCGTGCGCCCGACCGCGAGCCCCGAACCATTCAGCGTGTGCGCGTAGGCCGCCTTGGCCCCTTCGCGCGCGCGGAACTTGATGTTCGCGCGCCGGGCCTGGTAGGCCTCGAAGTTCGAGCACGACGAGATCTCGCGGTAGACGCCTTGAGAGGGGAGCCACACCTCGAGGTCGTAGGTCTTCGCAGCAGAGTTCCCCAGGTCGCCGCCGCACAAGGCGACGACGCGGTACGGAAGCTCGAGGCGCTTTAACACCTCTTCGGCGTGGCTCGTCAGGGCTTCGAGCTGCGCGTACGAGTCTTCGGGGCCGGCGAAGCGGACCAACTCGACCTTGTCGAACTGGTGCTGGCGGATCAGGCCGCGCACGTCCTTCCCGTACGATCCGGCCTCGCTCCTAAAGCAGGGCGTGTACGCGCAGTAGGCGATGGGAAGCCGCGCGGCGTCCAAGATCTCTTCGGCGTGGATGTTCGTCACGGGGACTTCCGCCGTGGGGATCAGGTAGTAGCCGCCCGGCTCGACCTTGAACAGGTCGGCCTCGAACTTCGGGAGTTGGCCGGTTCCGTACAGCGCCTGCGCGTTGACCAGAAACGGCGGCAGGACTTCCGTGTAGCCGTGCTCTTTCGTGTGGAGGTCGAGCATGAAGTTGATGAGCGCCCGCTCGAGTCGCGCGCCCATCCCCGCGAGCAGAGAGAATCGCGCGCCGGTCATCCGCGCCGCGCGTTCGAAGTCGAGGATCCCGAGCTTCGGGCCGAGGTCCCAGTGCGCCTGCGGCGCGAAGTCAAACGCGCGAGGCGTGCCCCACGTGCGCACGACGACGTTGTCGTCGGCCGTCGTTCCCGCGGGGACGCTTTCGTGCGGCAGGTTCGGGAGGCGCTTCAGGAATTCGTCGAGCTCGGCTTCGACCTCGGCGATCTCCCTCTCGAGTCCCGTGACCTTCTCGCCGAGCGACTTCATCTCGTTGCGAAGGGTGCCGGCGTCGCCGCCGCTCTTCATGAACTCGCCGATCTTCTTCGAGCTCTCGTTGCGGTGGCGCTTCAAGCTCTCGACCTCGGTGAGCAGCGCTCGCCGCTTCCCGTCGAGTGCTCGAAATGTGTCGAGCGCCACGGACTGGCCGCGCTTCTCGAGGCCTGCGGCGACGAGATCGGGATGGTTTCTGACCGTGTGGATGTCGAGCATCGTGGCCTCTCAGTCGGGTCGTGCGGAAAGCCCTGCGAAACGCGCCATTCTATCAAGGGGCCGGTGCTATCATCCGCCTCCACCATGGATAAATTGCGCATCACGGGTGGCCGGCGTCTGAAGGGTCGCGTCCCCATCGCCGGAGCGAAGAACGCGGCGCTCCCCGCGCTCGCGGCGACCCTGCTCACCGAAGACAAGGTCGAGTTGCTCAATCTCCCGCGCGTGCGCGACGTTCGCACGATGCTGCGGGTTTTGGAACAGCTCGGTGCTTCGGTCGTCGACCGCGGGGACGGCACGGCGTCGGTCCAGGTGGCGCGCCTCCAGTCGTTCGAGGCGCCCTACGACCTCGTCCGGACCATGCGCGCCTCGGTGCTCGTGCTTGGGCCGCTCCTCTCCCGGTACGGCCGCGCGCGCGTGTCCCTCCCCGGGGGATGCGCGATCGGCGAGCGCCCGATAAACCTCCACATCGACGGGCTTCAGAAGATGGGGGCCGAGATCACGATCGAGCACGGGTACGTCGAGGCGACCGCAAAGCGCCTTCACGGCGCGTCCATCTCATTCCCCTTAGAGACGGTGACCGGCACCGAGAACCTCATGATGGCGGCGGTGCTCGCCGAAGGGACGACCCAGCTGTCCAACTGCGCCCGAGAGCCCGAGGTCGTCGATCTCGCGGATCTCTTGGTCGCCATGGGCGCTTCGATCGAGGGAGCCGGAACGGGGGAGCTCGTCATCGAAGGCGGGAGGCCTCTCCACGGCGCCACGCACCGCGTCATTCCCGATCGCATCGAGGCGGGCACCTACCTCGTCGCCGGCGCGCTCGTCGGGGACGACGTCGAGGTCCTGGGGGCGCGCCCCGATCACCTCGAGGTGCTGCTTCAACAGCTCGCCGCGTGCGGCGTGACCGTCTCGATGACCCCGACGGGTCTTCGTGTCGCTGCGCCGTCGTCACTGGTCGCACGCGACCTTCGCACCAGCCCTCACCCCGGTTTCCCCACGGACATGCAGGCCCAGTACATGACGCTGATGACGCAAGCCCAAGGCGCCGCGTTGATCGCCGAGACGGTCTTCGAGCGGCGCTTCATGCACGTGGGAGAGCTGCAACGCATGGGGGCCGACATCCGCATCGACGGGAGGTCGGCGGTCGTCGTCGGCCCCACGCGCCTCACCGGAGCCCAAGTGATGGCGACCGACCTGCGCGCCTCGGCCTGTCTCGTGCTCGCCGGGCTCGTGGCCGAAGGGCCGACGGTGGTCGACCGGGTCTATCATCTCGACCGCGGGTACGAATCGATGGAAACCAAGCTGGGCGCGCTCGGGGCGTCGATCGAGAGGATTCGCGCGTGAGCCTGCAATGCATCTTCTGCCGCATCGCGGCCAAGGAAGTTCCCGCGGGCATCGTCTACGAAGACGGCGACGTCGTCGCGTTTCGTGACCTGAGTCCGCAAGCTCCCACGCACGTCCTCGTGATCTCGAGGCGTCACGTGGGCTCGCTCAACGACATGGTCGAAGCCGACGCACTGCTCCTGGGGGCGATGATGCTCGTGGCGAAGAACATCGCGGCGGCGGCAGGCCTTGCCGCGGGGTACCGCGTCGTGACCAACTGCGGCCCGGGCGCGGGCCAGAGCGTCTCCCACATCCATCTCCACGTCCTCGGCGGCCGGCCGATGTCGTGGCCTCCCGGCTAGCGCCGTACCGGAACTCATGAGCCGCCGCGCCGCGGGGCTTCTCCTCCATCCCACCTCGCTTCCCGCGCGCGCAGGCCGGCTGGACGCGGCGGCGCGGAGTTACTTCGCGTGGGCGCAAGAGGCAGGCGTTTCCGTCTGGCAGCTCCTCCCGGTGGGGCCGCCCGGCGAAGGGGGATCGCCTTACGCCGCGCTCTCCGCGTTCGCCGGCGACGCGTCGTGGTTTCCCGAAGCCGTGAACCCCGCTCCCGACGCCCTGGCCGCGTTTGGCTCCGAGCACGCGGCATGGCTTGACGACTGGGCGCACTATGCCGCGCTGAAGGATGCGTACGGCGGCCTTCCCTGGTTCGCCTGGGAAGAGCCGCTTCGCCGGCGCGATCCGTCAGCACTCGTAAGAAGCGCGGCGTCGCTGCGCGAGGCCGTGTCGAGCCATCGCCTTGCGCAGTACGTGTTCATGACGCGCTGGGCCGAGCTCCGCGAGCAGGCGCGGGATCGTGGGATCACGATTCTGGGCGACGTGCCCATCTACCCCGCGCTCGACAGCGCCGACGTCTGGGCGCATCAGGATCTTTTCCACTTGGACGACGAGGGCGCGCCCACGCAGGTCGGCGGCGTGCCTCCCGACTATTTCTGCGAGACTGGGCAGCTCTGGGGGAATCCTCTCTACCGTTGGGATCGCCTCAAAGAGACCGGCTACGCGTGGTGGATCGAACGCCTGAAGCACGGCCTGTCCCTTCACGACGAGTTGCGTCTCGATCACTTCCGCGGCTTCGCCGGCTACTGGGCGGTTCCCGCCGACGCCGACACCGCCGAGGAGGGTGCGTGGGAGCCCGGGCCCGGCCTGGCGCTGTTCGACGCCGTTCGCGCCGCGCTGGGAGGGTTGCCGTTTGTCGCCGAGGACCTTGGCGTCATCACCGAGGACGTCAGCGCGTTGCGCAAGACCCTCGGACTCCCCGGCATGCGGGTGCTTCAGTTCGGCTTCGATCCCGCGGACGGCGATCACGCGCCGCACCGCCTGACGCGCGACATCGTCGTTTACACCGGCACCCACGACAACGACACGACCCGCGGCTGGTTCGCCTCGCTCGATGCCGAGGCCAAAGCGCGCGTGCTCGACTACCTCGGGGGGACGGCGGACGAGGTTTCTTGGAGCATGATCCGCGCCGCCTACACGTCGGTGGCGGACCTTGCCGTGGCGCCGCTTCAAGACGTGCTCGATCTCGGCTCGGAGGCGCGGATGAACGTCCCCGGGGTCGCGAAGGGGAACTGGAGCTGGCGCGCGCCGTCGGACGCTTTCACCCCGGAGCGCGCGCATCGGTTGCGGCGGCTCGCCGAGGATACCGAGCGCCTTCCGTAGAAAAAGATCGAACTGGCGGGCTGTTTTTCGACGGGAGCCCGTTTTTAGCCTTCAGAACGCCCTCTTCGCCAAAAAACGACCTCCGTAAACGGCCCACAAGCCGCGATCCGAGGGCGAGCCAAGCAATCCCATTCCGAATTTTCTGGCCCGTGCGGAGATCGCAGTCCATAATCTACGCATGAAGTGCGGAGATTAGCCGATGTACCTCTGGGACCGACCGGATTGGCCCTCACTGACTTGGAACGAGAGCAGTCTCTCCAAGCTGCTTTCGGCAACCTCGCGGCAGCAAGGCCGCCTGCTCGGAAGAATGGAAGCGCTCGGTTTCGAGCTGCGCGACGACGCTCATCTCCACACGCTGACCGAAGACGTCGTCAAGTCGAGCGAGATCGAGGGCGAGAAGCTGGAACGCGAGCAGGTTCGCTCGTCGATAGCCCGGCACCTCGGCCTGGACGCGGGCGGGCTCGTCCCGTCCGACAGGAACGTCGACGGTGTGGTCGAGCTGATGCTCGATGCGACCGGCGGCTACGACAAGCCGTTGACCGAGCAGCGGCTGTTCGCATGGCACGCCTCGCTCTTCCCCGCGGGTCGCAGCGGAATACGCAAGATCATCGTCGGAAACTGGCGCGACGATCGCGACGGACCGATGCAGGTGATCTCCGGACCGGTCGGCCGAGAGAAGGTGCACTACGAAGCGCCACCCGCCGCGCGAGTGCCTCACGAGATGTCGACGTTTCTGGACTGGTTCGAACGGCCCGACGACATCGACCCGCTTCTCAAGTCTGGGCTCGCGCATCTGTGGTTCGTCACGATCCACCCGTTCGACGACGGCAACGGACGGATCGCCCGCGCGATCGCCGACATGGCGCTCTCGCGCTCGGAGTCGAGCCGGAGGCGCTTCTACAGCATGTCGGGGCAGATCCGACGCGAACGCGACGAGTACTACGCGACGCTCGAGGCGACGCAAGAAGGCGAGGCCGACGTCACGCGGTGGCAGACCTGGTTCCTCGACTGTCTCTTGCGCGCAATCGAAGGCGCGGAAGAGACGCTCGGCTCGGTCCTTCTAAAAGCGCGATTCTGGGAACGCTTCGCCAAGGAGCCGCTGAACGCACGCCAGATCGCCGTGCTCGACAAACTGCTTCAGGGCATGGAGGGGAAGCTCACGACCTCGAAGTGGGCCAAGCTGGCCAAGTGCTCCCAAGACACCGCACACCGGGACATTCTCGACCTGGTTGAGCGCGGGGCGTTGAAGCGAGACCCCGGCGGCGGGCGCAGCACCAGCTACTCCTTTTGCGTAGGAGATTGAAAGTCACGACACTCGAGCAACTGCGATCTGAATCAACAACGATCGCCAATATCTGCGCGCGGTACAAGGTGGCCGAGCTATCCGTGTTCGGTTCGACGGCCCGAGGCGATGCAGGCGTGGGCGACATCGATCTCCTCGTCACGTTTCAGCCCGACGCGGCGATCGGTCTGATCGCGTTCAATCGACTCCGGCGAGAACTCGAGGAGGGTCTGGGACGCCGGGTCGACCTCGTGCCCAAGGACGGCCTGAAGCCCCTCATTCGCGACGAAGTGCTCTCTCAAGCTCAAGTTCTCTATCTGGCGTGAGGGACTCGGGAGATCGACTACGAGGCGGCTCGGATATATTCTTCTAGGGTCCACGACGAGGGTTCGGAGATGCGGTACAAGATCCGGCTACAAAAGACCGACGAGGGGTTCAGCGTGTCCTGCCCTGGCCTCCCCGGCTGCTGGTCGCAGGGTGCCACCGAAGTCGAAGCGATCGAGAACATCCAGGACGCAATTCAGGATTACCTCGCAGCCGTCAACGACTCGCTGCGCGGTGATGACGTCCGTGAAGTGGAGATTCCCGGCTAGCCATTCCCAAGATCCCGGGTGTGAACCACCTCCAAGCGGTTAGGGCGCTGGAGAAAGCGGGGTTCCGTGTTGTTCGCCAAGGCAAGCACATCGTCATGTCGGACGGCGGGCGGTTTCTGACCATTCCGCGGGCCAATCCAGTGAACGCGTTCACGATGGGCGGATCGCGCGGGACGCCGGATTGACTGTCGAGCAGTTCAAGCGCTTGCTCTGACGGGTTGCCGGCCACAACGAGCGCGGCTGCTAGAATCCGGGCCTTCACGGAGGCCCTCGATGGAAAACCCGGTCATCGTCAGCGCGGTTCGCACGCCCATCGGCAAATTCCTCGGCACGCTCGCCGGCATTCCGGCGCAAAAGCTCGGAGCGCTCGCCGTCAAGGAAGCCGTATTGCGCGCCGGTTTGAAGCCGGAGCAGATCGACGAAGTCATCATGGGGAACGTGGTCGGAGCCGGGCTCGGCCAGAACCCCGCGCGGCAAGCAGCGATCTTCGGCGGGATCCCGGACACGGTCCCCGCGATGACGGTCAACAAGGTCTGCGGTTCGAGCTTGAAGGCGGTCGTGCTCGCCGCGCAGGCGATCAAGTGCGGCGACGCCGAAGTCATCGTCGCGGGCGGCATGGAGTCGATGTCGAACGCGCCCTACCTCATGAAGAACGCGCGCGGCGGTTTTCGGATGGGGAACCAGACGGTCTACGACGCGATGATCCACGACGGTCTCTGGGACGCCTACAACGACTACCACATGGGAAATACCGGCGAGGTCGTCGCCGAGCGTTGGAACGTCACGCGTGAAGAGCAAGACCAGTGGGCCGTCAACAGCCACAGGAAGGCGATTGCCGCGATCGACGCGGGGATGTTCAAGCGCGAGATCGTGGCCGTCGAGATCCCGACCAAGAAGGGCGATCCCGTTCGGTTCGACACCGACGAGTCGCCGCGCCGCGAGACGACGATCGAAGCGCTGCGCGCGTTGAAGCCCGCGTTCAAGAAGGACGGCACCGTCACGGCGGGGAACGCCCCCGGCGTCAACGACGGCGCGTCGGCCCTCGTCATCATGTCGAAGGCGGCAGCTAAACGCCTGGGCCTCAAGCCGCGTGCCGAAATCGTGGCGTACGCCTCGTCGGGGTTGGCGCCGGAGCTCGTGATGATGGCCCCCGAAAAAGCGGTGCGGATGCTCTGGGAGAAGACCGGATGGACGCCGGACGGCGTCGATCTGTACGAATTCAACGAAGCGTTCGCGGTCCAACAGGTGGCCTTGCAGCGCGTACTCGGCTTGAACCCCCAAAAGCACAACGTGCGCGGCGGCGCGGTCGCCCTCGGCCATCCGATCGGAGCCAGTGGCGCGCGGATCTTGACGACGCTGCTTCACGCCCTCGAAGACCGCAACGAAGAAAAGGGGATCGCGTCGCTGTGCCTGGGCGGCGGGAACGCCGTCGGCATGGCGATTCGGAGAATCTGAAAATAGGGGACAGTCCCCTTTTTCTTACAAATCTCCTCGGATACCGATTTGATAAGAAATAGGGGACTGTCCCCTATTTCTGAGTCGGAGGAGGGACGATGACGATCGCGACGCCGGGCGTCGTCGGGGCGGGGCAAATGGGGAACGGCATCGCGCACGTCGCGGCGCGCTCCGGCCTCACCGTCGTCATGCGCGACCTCACCGACGCGTTCGTCCAGAAGGGCGTCGACACGATCGCGAAGAACCTGCAGCGCGGTGTGGACGAGGGGAAGATGACGGGGCCGAGAAGCTCGACGTCAAGCTCGAGCTGTTCAAGACCCTGGACGGTCTCGTCAAGCCCGGCGCGATTCTCGCGACGAACACGTCGTCCCTTCCGATCACGAAGATCGCCGCGGCGACCAAGCGTCCGGACACGGTCATCGGCATGCACTTCATGAACCCGGTTCCGATCATGAAGCTGGTCGAGGTCATCCGCGGCCTTCAGACCTCGGACGAGACGACCGCCGACACGAGAGCGCTCGCCGAATCGATGGGGAAGACCCCCGTCCTGTGCCGCGATTTTCCCGGCTTCATCAGCAACCGCGTGTTGATGCCGATGATCAACGAGGCGATCTTCTGCCTGCACGAAGGCCTCGGCGAGGACAAGTACCGCCCCTGCCCGCTCCTCGCGAAGTACGTCGAGGCCGGTTGGCTCGGAAAGAAAACGGGACGCGGCTTCTGCGACTACAGCCCCGGCGCCGCAGGGGCGCCCGCCTGATCCCCGACGCCACCAACCGCCTCGACATCGCCTTGGCGGTCGTCGTGCGGGAAGGCTTGATCCTCGTCGCCCGTCGCGCCGACGACCAGCACTTGGGAGGCGCGTGGGAGTTTCCCGGCGGCAAGATCGAGGAAGGCGAAGAGCCCGCGGATGCGGCGCTTCGCGAACTGCGTGAAGAGACCGGACTCGCTTCGGCATCGGCCATGCCTCTCCTTGTCTTCGTCCACGACTATCCGGATCGTCGCCTCCGTTTCCACGCGTTCGTCGTGACCGATGCCGCGGGCGAGGTGAAAACCGACGGCGGCCGCGCGTTCGCTTGGGTTGCGCCGTCGTCGCTCGACGAGGTGGTGATGCCCGAGGCCAATCGAGCGATTCTCAAGGCGCTGCGGTGGCGATTGGGATGACGGTGACGCCCGCCTGAGTGCGACGTCCGACACACACGCCGAACATGATCGCGCAGCAGAATCCTCTCTAGCCCGTTGACAAGGGCAGTCGGCCGTAGGACGCTCGTGTCGTTGTCCGGGCGCGAGCCCAGCCCGGGGACGGGAGTGGCGATAATGAGAGGCTGCACCGGCGCGACGATTCCGGCAGTGGTCTTCAGCACATTCCTCGCATGGGCGACCGGGTCCGCCGTGACCGAGCAACCAACACCGACCCAACTCGAGGAAAAGCTAGAGAAGCGTCTCGTTCAACTCGATGTCGCAGTCGAAGGCGATCGTGACGTGATTCTCCGCCTCACGGCGAAGGACATCACCGTCTACGCGGGAGTACACGAGGTTCAAGGGTTGATCGTCGACCCGCTCTGTGGCGACGCACCCGCACCGGCGCCGTCCCCGACGCAGCAGGAAGCCAAAACCGAACCGTCCGCGCGCCCGCGCGTAACCTTTGTCTTCTTCTTCGATCAGCCGCATCTCACGTTGCTCGGCCGAACTCGATCGCTCGAAATGGCCCGAGAGCTGATCACCCGACTGGTCGTCCATGGGGGGCGGGCCTCGATCGTCTCGAACGGGAAGCGCCTCGAGACCATCGTCCCGCTGACGGACAACCCCGAACGGTTGCTCGAAGGACTCGAACGTCTTCGTAACAGTTTCACGCAATTCGAGGCCTATGCCGATGGAGAGAGCGCCCGAGAGCAACAGGTCCGAGATGCCTATGAGATGTCAACCCGCCTGTGCAAAGCACGCCGCTGCCCACCCTGGCTTGCCTTGACGTATGCAAGCGAAGAACTCCGAATCGCGCGGGCGAGTACCGCACGGCTGGCGATCGCTGTGGTCGGCCTCGCCGAGGTTCCAGCGCCGAAAGCGCTGGTGTATTTCGGGGACACCCTCCGCCAAAGCTCGGGACTTCATTACCTCCAGGTCAACAAGTGCCTACCCTGCAACGGCGGCGCCCGCGCTTGTGAAGCCTGCCAAGACCCGTGGAGCGAAGTGGAAAAAGCAACGATGATTCCCTCTGCCGCCAGCGCATTCGATGCGGTCATCAATGCTGCGCTCGCGCGCGGGGTCCACTTTTTCACGATCGAGGCTCAGGGTCTCGTTGCGTACCGTCCCGGCTTGGAGACCAAGCGAAACAGGCAGGCTCAAGGCGCGCTCGGGGCTCTGGCGGCGGAAACCGGCGGGCAAGCGTTCTTCGGGGGGGCGTCGACGACGTTCATTGCGAAACGCATCGACGAGTTGACCTCGTGCCGCCTTCTCTTGAGCTTTCCGCCCGGGGAGCTGCCTCTGGACAAAGCGATGGGCGTGACAATCGTCGTCAACGTTCCGAAGGTGAAGATCCGCGCACAAGGCCGCATCGTCGTTCCGGGCCCGGCGTCGATCGAGCAATCGCGGCTGCTTGCAGCGTTCGTCGACCCAGCATCTTCCGACGACGGGTCATTGCGCGCGCTACTAGTTCCCCGGGGTGGCGACGGCAAGAACTGGAAGGCCTCGATCCAGCTACGTTTGCGCCCGACAGGGCTCTCCGACAACAGCGCCGAGTTGGGGGCATCGATCGTGCGTCGCGACCGGGTGACCGATCACTTCGCTGCGTCGATCGCAACGGCGAGCGGGACTCGCCCAACGGTCCTGGAAAAGACGATGGACATCCCTCCGGGAGAGTTCTCCGTCGTGGCCGTGGCTTTCGACGCCAAGCGAGGGGACATCGGGTCGAAGCGGCTCGATGGAGATTGGCCCAACCCCGCCAAGAGCGCCGCCGCGATCGCGCCAATTGCCGCGTTGCAGGCCGGTGCCGCGGCGATGTCCAAGGACGGCGCCGTCAGCGATTCGGGTTCCCTTGCCCGCGACGTCGACGAAGCGCTTGACCCCGCAACCGGCATTTCCCTCGTGTCGGTCGTCTGCCGCGGCGGGACGACACGGGGCCCAGTCGTCGTCGAGAGATGGCTCGAAGACGGTTCGCGCGACGAGTTCGCGCCGATGACGATCACCGAGACAGGGGACCCATGTCTCCAGACCGTGGACGCGTTACGCGCCGGGCGTTTACGCCCAGGCACCGTCGACTACCGCGTCGTCGCCCGCGTCGGAGACGAGATTGTCGCGCAACAGCGACGGACGCTGTTGGTCGGGACTAGGCCGTGAAGGCGGAGTAAGGCCTCAGAGGCACGGGCCGTATAATCCGGGCATGATCTTCAAGTGGGACCCGGCCAAGGCCGCAACAAACAGAAAAAAGCACGGCGTCGACTTCCATGAAGCGGCATCCGTCCTCGATGACCAGCTATCCACGACGTTCCCAGATTCCACGCATTCCCGGCTCGAGCGGCGTTTCATCTCAATCGGCGTATCTTCTGAACAGCGTTTGCTCGTGGTGTGCCATACCGAGCAAGGCGCTGCGGTGCGGATCATCGGTGCGCGTCCTGCGACGCGCCGTGAGCGGAGATTCTATGAAGAAGGCCAGTAAGCGATCCTCGCACGGCATGAGTCCGGAGTACGACTTCGCGACAATGAAGGGTGGGGTTCGAGGCAAGTATGTGAAGCGCCTGCGTGCGGGGAGCAACTTGGTTCTGCTCGAGCCCGACGTAGCCGCCGCTTTTCCGTCCGACGCCGCTGTCAATCAGGCCCTGCGCGCAGCACTCGATGTGGCGTCGGCGGTGAAAGCTCCGAGCCGGCTTCGTGGCGGCGCCTTGAAGCGGACCCAACCGCGCGTTACGCCCCGTGCGAAGCAAGGGTCGCGCCGCGCGACGGGCCGCTGAACACGAGCGCTACGGTTAGCTTCCAAATGGACGATTCGCCCAGCTTCAACTGTCCCGCCCGGTGGAACAGCCGCCAGTGAGCGAGCCCCAGACCCTGTTCGGTGTAGGCGAGCGCGACCGCGGCAAGCGGCTCGACCAGTTCCTCCACGAGCGCATCCCAGGGCTCTCCCGCGCGCGCATCCAGCGAGCGATCGAAGAGCGCGTCACCCTCTCGTGGGGCGTGCGCGCTCGTTCGGCGACGCCGGTGCGGCCCGGGGGGTCGGTTCAGGTCGGACACACGCCGATCGTCGAGGACGTGCGGGACGTACCGCTCCCGATCCTGGCGCGTGGGGCGGGGTGGCTCGCTGTCGACAAGCCGTCGGGGATCGTCGTGCATCCCGTCAACGCCATCCGGGAAAACTCGCTGATCCGGATGCTGCGGCGTCAGGAGGGTGTCGAGACCTTGCGGTTGGCGCATCGGCTCGACCGCGAGACCACCGGCGTGCTGCTCGTCGCCGAGGATGCGCCGACAGCGAGCGCGCTTTCGATGGCGTTCGAGAAGGGGCGCGTGCACAAGGAATACCTCGCGGTCGTCTCTGGTTCCGTGGCGGGGGAGGAAGGGACGATCGACCTGGCGATCGGCGAGGGCGATCGCCGGCGCGTCTTCGTGCGCCGCGAGGTCAATGACAAGGGCGAGCGTGCGGTGACGCGGTGGAGCATCGAGCGGCGCCTCGCTTCGGCCACGCTGCTGCGGTTGTTCCCCGAGACCGGGCGGCGGCATCAGCTTCGCGTGCACCTCGCGGCGATCGGTCATCCGATTCTTGGCGACATCCTTTATGGACGGCCGGACGCGGACTACCTCGATCTGGTGACGGGAACGCGGGATGCGCGCAGCGACGAGGGCGCGCCGGCGCGGCAGCTCCTGCATTGCGCTCGGCTCGTCTTTCCCGATCCCGCGGGTGCCGGTGAGGTGGAGGTTTCTGCGCCGCTGCCTGGCGATTTTGCGGCGATACTCGGGGCGTGATGAAGCACCTCCGGTGGATCGCGCTCGTCGCGCTGGCCGTGATGCCGTACCTCGGGGCGATTCATGCGCCGCTGCTTTATGACGACCGGACGCTGCTCGATAGCTCGTGGCTCGTTCACGAGGCGGGGCCGGTGTCGGTGTTCCAGCACGACTACTGGTTTGGGACCAAGCACGCGGAATCGAATTTGTACCGGCCGCTGACGGTGCTGTCGCTCGCGTGGAATATTCGAGCTGCGCCGTCCAAGGAAGGGATTCGCTGCGTGAACGTCGCGCTGCATGCGTTGGCGACGCTGGTGCTTTGGTGGATGCTCGGCGTTCTTTCGGAGAAGAAGCAGAAGGGGACAGTCCCCGCAGAACGGGGACAGTCCCCGGCGGCGTGGATTGGGGCGGCGCTGTTTGCGGTGCACCCCTTGGGGAGCGAGGCGGTGTTGTGGGCGGTGGGGCGGGCGGAAATTCTGGCCGCGATATTCGGGCTGGTGGCGTTCGTCTTCTTCGTTCGGCGCTCGCTCGCGCTTTCGGTGGCCGCGTCTTTCGCTGCGCTGTTTTTCAAGGAGAGCGCGGCGGGGTGGCTCGTGATCGGGGCGGCGTGGGTGGCGCTTCGGCCGAAGGAGGATCGCGAGCCGGCGAAGCGGGTTGCGGTCGGCGCGGCCTGCTATCTCGCCGCGTTAGGCGTGTTCGCGGCGCTGCGGGCGTCGGTCGTCAGTTCGGGGAACGCGGCGCCACCGTTCGTCGATAACCCGCTGGCTGCGGCCGATGCCGCGACGCGGGCCGTCAATGCTCTGCTTCTCTTTGGGCGTTACGTCGGGAAGATGTTCTGGCCGCAAACGCTGTCGGTGGAGTACGGGTTCGATCAGATCCCGGTCGTGCCGTTGCTGCCGTGGGGGGCCATCGCGGCCGCAGCGATCGTTTCCGGCATCGTCGTTGCAGTCGTTAGGCTTCAGCGGAAGGGGCACACGAACGCCGCGTTCCTCGTCGCATTCGTGCCCTGTGCATTCGCGGTGACCGGCAACCTCGTCTTCCCGATCGGCACGATCTTCGCCGAGCGCTTGGCGTACATTCCGCTCGCTGGATTTTGCGGGCTCGCCGGGCTCGCGCTGGCCGCGATCCCGAAGGCCGCGTGGCGCGGGGCCGTGGTTGGGCTCTTGCTCGTCGCGTGCGGCGCCCGCACGATCGCCCGGGGCGGCGACTACCGCGACCTCGCCACGCTCTCCCAGGCGACGGTCGCGGCGTCGCCGCGTGCCGTGAAGGCGCTCGCCAACGCTGGGCGGACGCAGTTCCGGCAGGGGCATCCCGAGCTCGCGATCCCGCTGCTCGAACGGGCGGTCGCCATCTGGCCGGACTACGCGAAGGCCTGGGGGTATCTGGCCGAGGCGTACGCCGCGTCAGGGGACGAGGCCCGCGCCGCGGACGCAAGGCGGCGGGCGGGGGACGACCCGCTATAATCGCCGCTCCCCGTCTCCTCGCCGCGAGCCCCTCATGAACGCCGTCTTACGCCGCCTTCTCGAGCATCCGCTCCTCGGTCCGAAAATCGTCCACCACCGGCGGGTGGAAGGACGCGCCGCGCAGTTCGCGGCACTCCGAACGCCACTGCCCGACGAACTCGTCGAAGCCTTAGCGTCCACCGGGATCGAGCGACTCTTCACCCACCAGGCCGAGGCGTTGGATGCCGTCGCCGCGGGGGACAACGTCCTGGTGGCGACACCGACGGCGTCGGGGAAGTCGCTCGTCTTCGCCGCTCCGGCGATGTCGGCGGCGCTGTCGGGGGACGGGGCGACGTCGCTGTTCATCTATCCCACGAAGGCGTTAGCCCAGGACCAACTCGCGGGGTTGAACACGCTGGCGTCGGCGACAGGGCGCATCCGGCCTCCCCGCATTGCGATCTACGACGGCGACACGTCCGATCACCTGCGCCGCAAGATCAAGG